>Ga0206131_10000475_pt1 | contig 55685 bp, 54 predicted proteins | sample Helgoland_Spring_FD_148636 | JGI IMG/M metagenome (GOLD analysis project Ga0206131, IMG submission 148636) | Pelagic subsurface seawater microbial communities from Kabeltonne, Helgoland, North Sea - Helgoland_Spring_Bloom_20160517_1 | ecosystem: Environmental > Aquatic > Marine > Epipelagic ... | reverse complement strand
AAATGTCTTATGTTCTGAAATCTTTTTATGGAACCGCAATGCCTCATCAATAATAATTTTTGGAATACCTGCATTATGAGCTATAATAGTAATTCTCTGAAATTCATCATATTGTGATTTTTCTTTATATGGCATAGATTGCCATTCGGTATACCGTCTTATTTTTCTCATCTCATATGTTGTTGAACCATTACAAAGAACCTTACATCCATATGATGATTCTACTAATAGAGGATTTACTGGCATTCCACATCTTGTAGGATCAGTGCTGCTACTATCCTCGGCTCCATAATATCTCCATTCTGCTGATTGATCAACCATATCTGTATATATTACACTACATTTAGGATCTGAACAAGCTAAGAATCCATTTTCTGTCATTCTTACACTTGATTTACAAATATCGCAATTTTCTCTTTGCCCTTCTGCTCTATATAAACATTCTATCGGCTTTTCATCTTTAAAATTATCTTCTATCTGTGACCATAGTTCCTTTTTAGACTTGGTTGTCTTTTTTTTCTTAGTGAATCTATCGGTCATTTATTATAATAAATAATTTAATTTAATATTTTTAATTCAATTTTATTTTATATTATTTTATATTTACCTAAGATATATGGGTGCAGAACAATCTACTCCTGATTTACCAACAGAAAAAACATTATCATCTACTATTGATTATCTAGCAGCTAATTATATACTGACCAGCAATTTTCAAGATCTTAAAAATTTAACAGATCCTAAATATTGTAAAAATTTAGTTATTCTTACATCAGATGTTATATCAAGATATTTGACTGAAAGAGAACTTGAATTTTTGAAACAACGAATGGATGGTTCGCTTGAAAAAAATGAAATGACAAAGGAAAATATTGCTTATTTCAAAAAAGACAGTGTCGAAAAAATGGATATTAAAAGTGATCTAAAAAAAAAGAGAATGTGTATTGCTGTTGCTAAATATTATGTTAAGATATTTCACGTGTTTAATGCGATTGCTCATACAATTAATCCAGTATATACATGGAAAGACAAATTTGGTTCTACTGTTACAGTAGATTATGAACATAGAAATGAAATACCACAAGACGCACAACCTACTATTTCGAAAGTAAATTTATGTAATTCGCGAATAAATGCCCTTATGAAAGACAAATCACCTCTCGATATATTGAAAAACAATCAATCAAATACAACAATGGATATAAGTTCTAAGTTTTGTGACTTGAATGTAGGTAAATCTGGTAGTTCCAAGACTTTAGGAAATGAACCAGGTATTCCTGAACTAGAAGCCCTATATTTTGATATTTATGATTATAATACCGGTAAATTTTCGTCAATGTCTGAAAATATGCTTACACAATATAAAATCGACCTTAAAATATTCTATGAATTATTTACTGGAAAGAAAACAGTTCCTGAAAATATTACAAAATTCAGCCAAATTCCACTTAGAGATTATAATACATCTAAACCGTGTGCTAAAAATGGTGTTTTTCGTAAAACATATAAAGGAACATTGAAAGAAAAATTATTTAAGGAATATGCCGAAAATGTGCAAACTATGATGACAAATACTAATAGTAACCAAAAGACATTACTTGGTATAATTGACCAATTATTTGTATTTGTTAAAGACCCTCAAGATCCTAATAAAAAACTCGTTGTTATTAATCCAAAACTGAACAATGAATTACTTTCTAAGATAATTATTGAAGCTAGACAAACAATTGTCAAATTGTATTCTACATGTGAAGAAGACTTCTTTAAAGGATTACAAATTTTTGAAGCACTCGTTGAAAAACAAATTATTGATACATCTGTTGCGCAAATTAAAAAACTGCAAGAAAATGTAGAAGAAACTATATCATTGGATGGAACTGAAACTGCTCCAATCGTACAAGAGGCATTAGATACATCAGTTGAAACACCAATTGAAGCATCGGTTGAAGCACCAGAACCAGTAGCACCAGAACCAGTAGCACCTCCAGTAGCACCTCCAGTAGCACATCCAGCAGCACCTCCAGTAGCACCTCCAGTAGCAGGAGCACCAGCAGCAGGAGCACCAGCAGCAATAACAGCAGTAGTAACACCAGTACCCGCACCTCTTAACTAATTTATGTAGTAATATTTTTCAATACTATATAAATTTACTTTTTTATTATAAAAAAATATTTATATCTATTTATTATATTTTTCAAAATAATTTGTCTCATTTTTCTTTTTAGTCGGTGTAAGATATTACGCAAAAATATATTTATTTATACGATTGTTTTGTTTCATTATCCAAATATACGCTTTTGCTAATTGATCGAATGATTTTACCTGTTTCCTTTTCATCACTTTCTATCTGTGTCATGGAATTGAATACTAGATTTGTCATCTTGGATTGTAATTTATCATCTGTTTGCCATCCTTCATTCACCTCCCTCCATTTACTTATCAACGTCCGTTGCTTTAAAGACAACTCTTTTATACCCTTCAATAAATGTAGTAACTCACTGTCCTTTTCCCACTTATCTGATTCTTTTACGTATAATGTTTTTCTATTCGCATCCGTACAATGTATAGGTCTTTTTAATATATCAAGATCGTTCAGACCATTCACCATCATATTTGTTATAGTTTTAGTTAATCCATTCTCTATAGTACTATCATATGTTTCACTTGTAATGGGAAGTGATTGGATAAAGTCCGTTAGATTCATAGCATTCTTACAATGATCATTCAAAAACATTTGTATATTGAATTGATTATTAGTAGTATTATGACTGTTTGTATTATGAGAATTATTTCCGATGTTTGGGATTACTTTATCAAATATATCTGATATAAAATCTTGATTTTGCGTCATCATATACTTGAACATTTCTGTCATTTTTTCCATATCAATATTTGAATTGATATTTGAAATAGTAGGAATATTATTAGTATTTGATATTTCTTTCGCTTGAACTATGGAGCACTTCTTTTTATGTTTATATAAACCTTGTCTAAATTTATATGTATTACCACAATCATCACATTCAAATTTTTCGGCATGTTCAGGCATTAAAAATGTATTCATTGTAACTCCTTTGTAATCCATTTGATGTTTGCGTGTATTTATATGTATATTCCAATTACTTTTCTTCCTACATTTAAAGTCACATTTTTCACAATAAAATTTTCCGGCATTTTCCGGCATTAAAAATGAATCCATTGTAACTCTATATTAGGATTACATAATAAATGCCTAAATACTTTACATAAAATATATATTTTACAAAAAAGTTTGTCATAACAAATAAAAAAAGTTTGAAATGAAAAACAGAGCATTAAGCTTTAAATGACATTTTCACTGTTTTTTCAATTCATAATCCAAAAATCAAAAAAACACACAAAAATAGTGTGTGTAATTTCCAAAAGTCAAATATGAAATGGGAAAACACGAAAAATGTAAATTTACTACATGTATCTAAAACAAACCACTTTTTTTGATAGATAAAGTATCCCTTGATATGTAGTGTCTCACTACATGCCACTACAAGGGTGTTTTTTTATAAAAATGTCATGTAGTGAGGTATTGCCTACATAAAAAGGCATCCTCCTAATTCCCGAAACTTAAAATCCAGGAATGCCGTCGTCGTTATTTGATGATGATTTTATGTATAAAATATGTGAAATCAATTATGAAATCAACGGTTTGTAATTATGTGTTTTCTAAACATTAAATTTATCTTGTATTTTTTTTAGTAAATCATTATTATAAATACCACTTGGTTTATAATTTTTAGTTGAATTATAATCCTTCTCTTTTTCCTTATTTATCTTTATTTTATCATTCTTATTCAAAATAATACTATCAGGATCTAATATATTGTTTGAAGAACTACTATTTGTAATTTGTGGATTATTACTTACTAAATTACCCATACCATCGATTGCTTGTCCAGTTTGTTTTTTATACTCTTGACGAACATAACCAGGAACCCAATGTTGCCAACTAATAAAAACCAGATTGGGGTGTGTATAACGAATAGCAAAATCGTTTTCTCGTAATTTTCTTAAAATATACTCTGTACATTCCGCAACATCATATCTAGAAATACCAATCATCATTTCAGGTATAATATACCAACAAAATTGTTCTTTTCCTTGCTTTTGCCTAGATGTAATTTTAATCTTATCGTGAATACGATTTAATATTTTATTATACAATTGAAGTTTATTTTCAGAGATTTCTCTCTTCTTCTCAAACAAATCATCTAGATTTAATTTATCTGATAAATTTTCTTTGTCCGAAAGTGTAAATATATTCATATTAAATATCTAAAAGAAAAAAATATATATGATATTACATAATTATATAATGAACCTGGATGTAATGATTTTACCGTTGATGTAATCGTACAAATTAGTTTGACTGTGTATATTACATAACATCCATAATATTACACAAAACTATAATAGATATTCATGAAAAAATAACTACAGGAAAATAACTATATAAAAATATAAGAATATACAATTACATGATTAAACACATAGTTATAAATGGTGGTGGTCCAACCGGACTTTTGAGTTATGGGGCTTTAAAATATTTATTTGAGAAAGATTTTGTTATTATTGAAAATATCAAAAGTATATATGGAACATCGATTGGTGGTGTGTTCGGAGTAATGCTTTCTCTAAAATATGATTGGAAAACATTAGATGATTATTTAATGAAACGACCTTGGGATAAGGTATTTAAATTAGATCCCGAACGTTTATTGGGCCTCTATTATAATAAGGGGTTGTTTTCATTTAATCTAGTAGAAGAGTTTTTAAAGCCGTTGTTAGAAGCAAAAGATTTATCATTAAATATAACATTAAAAGAATATTATGAATACAATAATATAGATCATCATTTTTTCGCAGCGGAATTGAATACCCTAACACAAATAGATATAAGTCATAAAACACATCCTGATTTGAGTTTAATAAAAGCACTAGACATGACAACTGCTCTACCTATATTTTTTAAGCCAGTATTTTTAGACGGTAAATGCTATATTGATGGTGGAATATTAAATAATTATCCAGTAAAAGATTGTATGGAAAATGAAAAATGTATAAATACTGAAATTTTGGGAATAAGAAACCAATATACTACCAAATTAAATATACATGAAGATATGAATCTTCTCGAATATTTACATAATTTACAAGGAATAGTTATATCACATATGCAAAAAGAACACTTATTAGAGGATACTATACCATATGAAGTGAAGTGTATATGTGATAAAAATATGTCTGATTATTCAGAATGGTTAAGTTATGTAACAGAACATGATAAACGAGTAGAATTGATTGAACAAGGTACAACATATGGAGAATTATTTTTAAACTATCATAAACAATTGCATAATTAATTTAGTGTACTTTGTAAAAATTCTGTAAGATGAGGTAATGAAGGTTTGGCGTCATATTCTATAATTTGACTCCCTTTAATTAGTTTAATGGTAGGATATCCTTCTACTTTATATTTATCGGCAATATCGGGATTGTCTTCGCCATTAATTTCAGTAAAAGTTAAGTTATATCCATTGTATTTTCTGTCAGTATATGACTTTTTGAATTCATCCCATATAGGTTTGGCTTTTTTGCTATGAGGACACCATTCGACAGTAAACATAATAATTTCAATATCACCCTTATTATCATCGTTTGTATCATCAGTGAATTCTTTATTTGGAACAAAATCTTTATCTACTAATGGAGAAACATACTGATTATACACATAAGTTGCAACAACTATGAATAATAGAATAACTACTAATATCATCCAAAATCGAGAACTGCTAATTAAGTTATAGGCATTTTCTTGAATATTTTCTAACATATTATATATATTTTTGATATAAAACAATAAATTAGAAAACGAATTAATCAAATATATTTTTGATAATATATGACATAAATAAAAATAAGCAGATACATAATATCAAATTCAACATTAAGTTATATCTGACTGTTCCTAAAGATGTATTTTCTAAAATGTCTTTGATACTAAATAAAGAATATGAAGATGTAATACTAATATATAATGAATATCCCAATATCATTACAATAAGGGCTTTACCTATATATTTCTTATAACCTGTGAAATTAAATGGATTCAAAATGAATACAAATATGAGGAGAATAGCATAAATATTTAAAAAAAAAGTGGACGTTGTACTGTCGCAAAAGTTTTGAAATATTTCGCTTGAAGAATTACTCATTATAATATATGCGTAAAGTTTTTTCTCTAAATAATGTAATATGAAAACCCGTAAAAATATGAAAACCCGTAAAAATATGAAAACCCGTAAAAATATGAAAACTAGACAAAATAAAACAAAAAAGAGGGTCTTTACAAAAAAAGATTTTGATGCGGGTGACGGATTTCTTACATCCGTATGGGGTCCTGCGTTATGGCATTCATTACATATGATTAGTTTTAATTATCCGACTAAACCAACAAATGATGATAAGAAAAATTATAGAGATTTTATGTTAAGTTTAGTAAATACACTTCCATGTAAATATTGTAGAGAGAATTTGAATAAAAATTACAAGATATTTCCATTGACTATCTCATGTATGAAAAATAGGAATAGTTTTTCTAGATATGTGTATCACCTTCACGAACGAATTAATAGAAATTTAGGCAAAAAATCTGGATTAAGTTATTGTGATGTTAGAGAAAGATATGAACATTTTAGAGCTAGATGTAGTGAAGAGAAATTATCTATATTTAAATTTAATAAAACGCGCAAACAAAAGGAAAAAGGATGCACCGAACCATTATATGGAAAAAAGGCTAAATGTATAATTAAAATTGTTCCAAAAGATGAAAAATGTAAAACTTTCCAAATGGATAAAAATTGTAAAAAAACTCGTGATTAATAATTTTTATATTTTTATATAATATAAAATGTCTAAGTGCTTAGAGCCAAATTTGAGAGATGTAGCATCTTTTATTGAAGCCCTTAAAGAAGGTGGAATTGATATTGATCAAATGGAGGAGGAGCTGACTTGTTCTACAATGAACGGAGGATCAAAACGTTCAAAAAAAGGTGGTATTAAATTCACTACTATTAAATATATATATATTGCATTTATGACTATAATGGTTGCTTATATTACGCAAGGTGACTCAATAGCTGCGCGTGGTTTTAGAGATGGGGTAGAAGGAATATTTACTGGAGAATGTTTATCCGTAGAGAACTCTGTTTGGAATGCATTTGGATGGGGCAATCCTATATGTTCAATGTACAACACTCTAGTAACCCAAATATATTCTGCTTTGCAAGGAAAACCACTGGCTATAGGATTTTTGTGGGGTACTATTACAGCTATTACGGCTGGACCACGTCAAGTAAACGCTATTATAGATGGTACTATAATGACTTTTGCTGCTATAGTAAATGCACAATATCCTGGTTTAATTGAACTTCCTCCAGTTCCACAAATCGATAATGGTCAATTACACCCAGCAGTTGCTCAACTGATGATTGACGATGGTCTAAATCCAAATGACCTACCAGGTGTGGATGTTCCTATTGAACTACCAGGTGTGGCTGTTCCTATTGATGCTGATCTTGATAATGCTGATAGCTCGGCGGGTATGAGAAGAGGAGGTCGTAAGAAGAGTAAGAAGAGTAAGAAGAGTAAGAAAAGTAAGAAAAGTAAGAAAAGTAAGAAGAGTAAGAAGAGTAAAAAGTCAAGAAAAACTAAAAGAAGACGCTAAATTATAATAAATATTATTCAATTTAATCAAATTAAATAATATTTACATACCAAATTGACTGAAATCAGCTAAAACTGGTCTGGGTAAATAATTGTCATTAGAACTGGCATAGTTAGGAACTTTTTTACATTCGAATGCTGGTTCAGGACATCTGGCGCAAGGAGGACATGGTGGGGTTTTTTCTTGTTTAGGGCAAGAAATAGCTGCAGGACACATAGGACATACAGGAGGAACAATTTGAGACTTTAAGATGTATAAATCTTCTTGTCCATGTGGTACGTTATTGACTCCATTAGTTGTAGCAACGGCAGTATTACCTAGAGGTCCAGTTATGGCTGTAATAGAGTTACCATTAGACCCTGTTGCTGTTGTTTGTGAAGACATACCCTCACGTAGGAATGTTCCTAAACAACTAGCAAATATAAGTGATAATAATAATATTAAAAATATGTGTAATTGTTGAAGTTTCATTATATACTATACTTTAAGAAAAATTAAAAATTGAATATAAGATATAAAATATAAAATATAGTAAATTACAATGCCAAGAACTAAGCCAGAACCATTAATAAAATTTTACAAAAAAGAGGATGATATACTTGAGATTGGTATAGATGAAGTTGGAAGGGGTCCATTATTTGGTCGTGTATACACGGGTGCCGTTATTTTACCTAAAGATACTGACTTTGATTTTAGTTTATTGAAGGACAGTAAAAAATTTACGAGTGAAAAAAAAATCAAAGAAGTTGCTGAATATATTAAAGAAAATGCTATAGCTTGGTGTGTCGCATATAAAGATGAAAATGTTGTTGATAAGATTAATATTCGTCAATCAGTATTGACATGTATGCATGAGTCTATAAAGAATATTATGACTGAGAATAACAAATACTTTATATTGGTAGATGGAAACGATTTCAAACCATATATGAAATTTGAAAACGATACATTTAATCAAATAGAACATAAATGTATTGAGGGAGGTGATAATAAATATTGTGCTATAGCAGCAGCATCTATATTGGCGAAAACTGAGCGTGATAAATATATTGAAGATTTATGTGAAGAGTATCCAGAACTTAAAGAGAGATATAGTTTGGATAAAAACAAAGGATATGGAACTAAGTTACATATAGAAGGAATTAAAAAATATGGAATTAGTAAATGGCATCGTAGATCATATGGAATATGTAAAGATTATTGTTGATTATTGTTGATTATTGTTGATTATTGTTGATTATTGTTGATTTATTCAAAATCATAATCATTAAATTCTGTCATAAAACTACTTACAAATGGCTCATCTTTACATTTTTGAATATCAAAGAATGTTTTTTTATCTCCTAGAATAATAAGATTTTTTGCTGCTCTCGATATAGCAGTGTATGCCAATTTCAATCGGTTTGTTCCCCATGACAGACTGTTATGCATAGGAGAGGCTATAAACACAATGACATCCTTCTGACTACCTTGATATTTATGGACTGTGTTACAATAATTCAATGTAAAATTGTCTTTGATATCAATAAGCGGAACTTCTTCAATATTGTTTTCCGAATCTTCATCATAAATGATCATTGCCATATTTTCTTTGTGAACCCTTCCAGTTTTAGGATTCAATACGGTTGACTCTTTGAATATAATTTTTCCAGTATCACCATTCACTCTAATAATGTCATCGCCGTACTTATTTTCAGTTCTCATAACATAATCATTTTCCTTAAAATAACCGTGAACATAAGCATTTGTAGCATTATATACATCATTTTGCAATAGTTTATTCATTTCAAATACACCACATTCTTTATTATTTTCTGGTGTAATAAAAGCGATATTTTCTTTACCATACTTATTGACAAGATCTCTACATATTTTTACAGTTTTTCCTTTACGCATAAAGTCGTGTTCAATAAAGACAGTTGACTCTCCATCAAAATCATCAATTGACAATTCGCACTTATTGATTTTGATAATACAATCTTTTAGCTTACCCGAATCCTGACGTTTAATTTCCTTTAAAAACTGATTATTGAATAGTTGTGAATTAATGATACATTCAAATGGTCTTCCTTTACCAATTGGAGGCAATTGTTTAATATCACCACATAAGATAATACCACAATCAAAATACTTACACCATTTCAATAGTTGTTTAAACATGAATATATCTATCATTGAAGATTCGTCTACAATGATTTTATTAATATATTCTGGATATATCTTAGTTTTACTATCAGTTGATTCTTTGTTTTTTTCGTCCAACTGCTTTTGAATTTTTGGAAATGTATTCAATAGACACTTGTGTAGAGTTCCACAAATATCTTTGTTTTTAATATTTGTACATTTGTCTTTTAAGCCTTTAAAAGCCTTACCAGTTGGAGCCATTAAACTGATATTATACTCGAATGAGACTTCATTTGTCCGACTATTAAACCATTCAATTACGGCTTCCGTGATGGTAGTTTTACCAGTTCCTGGTGGTCCAGTAATAATACTTATTTTATCAGTAATTGCACATTTCACAGCTGAAATTTGTTCATCATTTAATTTGAATACTTTATCATCTGTAGATTTACTCTTTTCAAAATTGACGATAAATTGATTGAATTCATCATCATCATCAATCTCATCAGTCTCGTCATAATACATATCTAATAGCTCATCACCAATATCCTTTTCTATTTTTACAAAGTCTTTGATTCCATACAAATGTTTTATTTTTTTGTGCATAACTAATTTTTCATTCAATATATTCAAAAGTGTGCTATATTTTCCTAGTAGTTTGTTTTCTTCGCAAAATTTCCGAAGTAACCAATACCAACCTTGTCTATAACACCTATCGGTATTGTCCTTGTATTTATTTTGTGAATTGGGTTGACTTTTAATTTTATAAAAACTACCATTATTATCTTGAACTGCATATATAGCCCACTTTTCTACTAGTAATTCATCTGTAATTGAAATATTTAACTCAGTTGAAATGCGATATGCTTGGTTAAAATTAATAAGAGAATGTTGAATTTGAATTAAATCAAATGGGTTTTCAATAATATTTTTAATAAAGTATTTACTATGATTTTCAAAGCGCAATGTTTCAATCATTTTTTCAATCGTTTTGAAGGTAATCTTAGTTTGAAAATTATTGAACCATTCTATAAGATGTAGAAGCGTGTCAACAAATGTATTCTTTTCAGTATAGTTATAATATGTTCCTGATTTTAATTCTTCACGTTCTTCTTTAAATGCCTTATAATCATTAACAATTTGTACAGTTTGGTATCTACTGTTCTTTTTGATAATAGTATCAAGTGCTTCCGCATATTTGTCCCTAATTTTGTTAGCTCGTTCTTCATTTTTCTTGTTTTTTTCAAGTTTTAGATTTAATTTCCGCAAATCTCTACAACTTGGAATAGTTTTAATAGATTTAATAGCGAATTCCATATTGGTGTATTGTGTTTAATACTATTTAAAAACGATTAAAAGAATCAATTGTTTTTAAAATTGAAGTTGAATAGTAAAAATATTGGAAAGTATATGAAAAATGAAAGTACTTGTATTTGATACAGAGACATCCGGACTTCCTAAAGAAAGAAACACTAGTATATATGACACTCAAGACTGGCCTTATATTATTCAGCTATCTTACATTGTGTATGATTCTGATACTAATCATCTAGTTACTGTTGAAAACGACTATATTAAGATTGATGCGAATGTTAATATAGATCCCGGGAGTGAAAAGATTCACAAAATTAGTCTAGATATGTTGAAGGACGGAATAACAATTAGTGAAGCATTATGCAAATTTAATCGTTTTTCCGAGAAGTGTGAATTATTAGTGGCTCATAATGTCTCATTTGATAAGCGGATGTTAATGGTAGAAGGAATCAGAAATAAATTTCGCGTGACAATGAGTGATACATATTGTACGATGAAAAATAGCATTGAAATTTGCAAAATTGAAAAAATTGGAAAAACCGGAGACAAGTATTTTAAATACCCTTCCTTGAGTGAATTATACAATCATTTATTTGATACAATCCCAAAAAATACTCATAATGCTCTTATTGATATTCTCATTTGTATGAGATGCTTTTGTAAGATTGAACTAAAAAAAGACATTTCTGAAATAAATAATACTATTAGGTTGATGTTGAAAGAAGCTCACTAAATACCAATGATGTAATAAACAGAAATAAACAGAAATAAACAGAAATAAACAGAAATAAACAGAAAATATTAATTAAGCAGAACACATTTCACAAACTTCGTGGTCCTCCTCTTGATTATTTTTTTTTTCAGGTTCAATCGTAAATTGTTGTGCTTGATGTTTCGCCTTTCTTCTAAGATAATAAATACCTGTTTTTAGACCAGCTTCCCATGAATAAAAGTGCATAGAAGTCAATGTTTTATAACTAGGATGTTCTACCCATAAATTTAAACTCTGACTTTGACAGATAAACGCGCCACGATCCCGCGTCATATCAATAAGGTGTTTCATTGGAATTTCCCAAACAATCTTGTATTTATCTTTAATATGTTGAGGAATTCCTTCAATCTGTTGAATACTTCCGTTATTCGCAATAATATCGTTCTTAATTTGTTCATTCCATATTTTAAGGTTGATGAGTTCACGCATCAAATATTTATTAACAATAATAAATTCTCCGGCAATTGTTCTTCTAGTATAAATATTACTAGTAAATGGTTCAAAACATTCATTGTTCCCCAAGATTTGTGCTGTACTGGCTGTAGGCATAGGTGCTACTAATAGAGAATTTCTAGCACCATATTTCATAACATTTTCTTTTAATAGTGCCCAATCATATTTTGTAGATGGTGTAACATTCCACATATCAAATTGAAAAATGCCTTTTGAAAGAGGAGATCCTTCAAATGTACTGTATGCACCACAGTGGTCTTTATGTTCCATACTGGATTCATATTCATTTAATAATGATAATACTCCATTATCGCTATATCTTTCTTCTTTTTTCGCTTCTTGAATTTTAATATATCTATCCTTAGATATTTCCATAGACATTTCCATAGACGCATGATAAATAGTTTCGAAAATATGTTTATTGATAATTTTGGCTTCATCTGAGTGGTATGGAATATCCATCATAGCAAATACATCCGCTAATCCTTGAACGCCAATTCCAATAGGTCTATGTCTCATATTGCTTCGTTTGGTTTTATCAGTTGGATAAAAGTTAATGTCTATGACTTTATTTAGATTATTAGTAACAACTTTTGTAACTTCGTGTAATTTATCGTAATTGAATGTTTTATCATCATTGATATACATTGATAGACCAAGACTAGCCAGATTACACACAGCAGTTTCTTTAGAATCACTATATTCAATAATTTCAGTACATAGATTGGAAGATTTGATGGTGCCAAGATTCTTTTGGTTAGATTTATTATTGGCTGCGTCTTTGTAAAGGATATAAGGTGTACCTGTTTCCATTTGACTATCCATTATTTTAAACCATAATTCTCTTGCCTTGATAGTTTTTTTACCTAGTCCTTGAGATTCATATGAAGAATATAATTCAACAAATTTATCACCATAACAATCATGAAGACCGGGACATTGATCAGGACACATAAGAGTCCAATCTCCATTTGTTTTAACGCGCTCCATAAATAGGTCAGGAATCCATAGAGCATAAAATAGATCTCTTGCTTTCATTTCCTCATCGCCGTGATTTTTTCTCATTTCTAAGAAATTCTCAACATCAGCATGCCATGGCTCAAGGTAAATAGCAAAGCTGCCATTGCGACGCCCACCTCCATTATGTATTACACCATTATGTATTAAATAATTATGTACTTTTGACAATTGTAAATCGTAAAGTGTACCATCATATTCTTCTTGTTGGATATTTTTAATTCTGGTAAATATGTAATTATCATATTTAAAAAATTTATGAAAGCAAGATTTGTATTCGATATTTAATAGAGTACATATTTCTTTTGTTTGTGGAACTCTTAAACAATATGCTATTTTTTTATTTTCAATAATACCGTTTTCTGTTTCATGTGATTCTCCAATTCGGTCACGAATATATCCACTGGTTGGAATACCCATTCGTAATAATATGTATCTTAATGATTCGATTAAATTTTGAGAAGTATTATCGAATGTCAATTCAATATTTTTACAACCATCCGTATCAATCAATCCTTTTACAATGTATTTGGACTTGGATAAAGGTAGATTTAACCATTTATACATAACGTGCTTTTCTTTATTTTCATTATATACATCACTATATCTAATTGGAATAGCAATATTTTTATTCCAACTAATTCGTGTTGCATTGTTATCTTGTACTACAGTATATTTAATACAACGTGTTGATAGATAGTTTTCACAAAATTCTAATATATCTCTTTTGTTTATAGTATGCAGACTAATATAACCAGATTGGTTCTTATTATTGAAACATCCATCACCCAATAATACTCCATAAAAATAACAATCATCGGCACTTATAGTATTAATATCTTTTTCATAAGCAGGGATTGAAAACACTAACATATCATCATATGTTAATTCAGCTACATCCTTCCATTCAGTATGTATTATTTTTTTATTGAGTCTATTCGCAATAACATTATAACTAAGCCCTTTTTTCTGGTTACTTAAACATAAAACTGGGTGTTCCCCAGTGATTTTAAGAGGATATATAGAATGCATTGTTTCAATATTATAAATTAAACCCTCATATGGGTGCTCCAAAATATTTTCGATAGTTTCAATATCGCCTGTATTATTAAAAATTTCGGTTTCGTTAATAATTACATCTTGTATTTTTTTAGGACCTCTTGAAGTGTAAATATATGTGTCGGGGACAATACATTGATCAACGTAGCGTGCTGTATTATTAAATACGCGAAGCATAGGGACAATACCATTAGATGTTCCATTAGTTCCTCTAATATGTGTTCCTGTTGCTCTTACATTATGAATATGTAATCCAATACCACCAGCCCACTTAGAAATTTCGGCACAATCTTTTAATGTATTATAGATTCCAGTAATACTGTCGTCTTCAAGTGCTAATAAATAACACGAACTAAGTTGTGGTTTAGGAGTTCCAGCATTAAATAGTGTGGGTGTGGCATGTGTAAAATATTTTTGAGACATTAAATCATATGTAATCTTTACCTTATCAATATCATTTCCGTGAATACCAATTGATACACGCAACCATAGAAATTGTGGTCTTTCAATTATTTCATTATTGATTTTCATAAGATATGCTCGTTCAAGTGTTTTGAATCCAAAATAATCGATTAAATAATCGCGATCATGATTAATCATAGCATCAAATGTTTCTTTATTTTCATTAACTATATCATATAAATCTTTACTAATTAATGGACTATGTTTATCGTGAATATCAGTAAAATTATATAATTTTTGCATAGCTGAAAAAAAGGAACTATCAGTATTTCTATGATGATTCGATATGATAATTCTACTAGCTAATGTATTGTAATCAGGGTGTTGAATGCTAAGGGAGGCACATTGTTCTGCAGCAAGTTCATCAATTTTAGTAGTGGGGATTCCGTCGTAAATCTGATCAATGACTTTCATTACAAAGCTAGTATAATTAAGTTTAATCTTACATTCATTTCCTTCACATTTAACGCGCTTTAAGATTTTATCAAATGCAACAGTTTCATATTTGCCATTACGTTTAAGAACGCGCATTTCTTGTTCGATACTCATTTAACATATAATGAAAACATAATTTTAAATGGTTGTAATATAAAATGTAATATAAAATCTAAATAAAACTAAATAAAATATTTTTTATTTATATAGAAGTTATGAAAAAGGAAATGATATTTTTAATTTTAGCATTATTATTTAGTTTGCTTAGTATTCCATTTGTTAAAGGATCATATGAAGGATTTACTATGTTAAGTCCAGGAACATATCCTATCAGTTCAGATGTGCCCATCTTATATGAAGACTACCCACTAAAGAAAAAAATGGGCGTATCGGATAATACATATGAAGACAATTATCCTGATTATCCTGTATTTGGTTCATCATATGGTCAGTATACTAATAATGTAAGATATTGGTCTACTCCTGACAATGGAAAATGTTCTCGTGCGGATTTTTGTGGAGGATTATATAATGATAAGAAAATAGATAATCCACAGAGTCCTGTTAGTATTCCATTTTCATCATCTGATATAAGAGTAAATTATTATGGTTCACGTGAATTAACTTGTTCCACTGATCTAGGCTAATTCAAAACTAGTATTTATGTAAATAATTTGATTTTGTAAATTATTTACGTCAATCATACATGGATTAGATTGAGATGAGTCTGTTATTGAATTAGATCGAGATGGTCTAGTATTTTTTTTAGACATTCTGTGTCCATATCCAGTATGTTTTTCATTTTCAATAATTTTCCAGACCTTTTCAATTTCATTAATTGCTGTTTGAAACCAATACTTATTACGTAATACTAAAACACAGCTATATTCTTGTAGCCTCCAGTAAATATTCTTAACCCATGTTAATCCCTTATGTTTTTCCATCATTATATCGAACCATATATTATATTCGTCTTCGGTATTATACAATGGCATATATTCATATAATGGTTTACCATTTTTCATAAAATACGCAATAACTCCTTTTAGTCTATTATTTTCATTATAAATAAATGACCCATCGCTCATAAATGATTGTTCATCTTCGTATTCTTTAAATACTGTTTCAAGAAAGTCGCATTCATTTAAATCACAAGTTTCCATTTGAAGTTGCATTTGAATCCAATATTCTTCTTTTGGAATTCCAGTAATTTCTCTCGTAGTTGGATTTTTAATTTCTACCATTCGTCCATATCTATCGGACAACGGATCTACATTGATTCCATCTGGTGATGCGCCTAAAAATGTATATTTGTCGTGTTGGATACATCCATAATCTTTAACCTTTGTATTGTATAAAGCTTCATAGAACATAATTGATACATCTTCATATTTATTACCGTGATGCATTGGTGTAGACGTATTAACTCCATCATATTTTGTTAAATCTAATGGTTTGCATTTTTCGACGACCAATTGGTTAATTGTTGATTGTGATTTAAACGCTTTCCATGCAGAACTAGCTGTAATAAGGTTATGTCTAAATTCATACCATGCATTGGTTCTTTGGTCAGGTTGAGGTTTGTTTTCAATAATATTAATTTTTTTAGTCATTTTTTCAATATTCATGGGTTTGCGAATAAATGATTTAGGATAAGACCTATATGGGTAATATTTTGTAAAATATATTTTCTTAACATTGTTATATATAGAAGATATTTCACTAGATAATAATTCATTATCTGAATATAAATGTCCAATAGATTGAATAATGATTGTTATAACGTATTCATCCAAGTCACCGTGGAAATTAGGAGAACTGAATGATAATGGAGAATTTTCTATATAATTATCCATTAATTCTCCCAAGGTCAATTGTAATTCATCTGCATCTTTTGAAGAAATTAAACTGGATACATTAAATAATGATATAATATTTTTTATAATTGGTAATTCACTGATTAACATAGTTTATTTATTATAATATAATATAATATCAATTGTTTATATCAATTTTATCATCATTATCAGATTTTTTCCCCTTTAGTTTCTTAGGTGCTAATGATTTTAACGTAGATGGTCTTTTATCACATCGTTTCAATGAAAACTTTTTTGATGTATTGTTGTAAAATAATGATGGAATAGATGTGATAAGACCAGACTCTTTATCATATACAACATCCTTTGCCTTTAATAATTTTTTTCTATCTAGATTTATCGACAGAATATTATATAATGTGATTTGATCTGTATCCTTATCTGTATGTTCGTTACAATATGAAGATACAAATATTTTGAATTTTTGTAATTTTGTAGTCTTATCTAATTTTATCCAAGGTTCATTTGTAATGGCATGCTTTTCACCTTCAAGAAACATATCTAGATTGGACATGTTTTCAACTGTTTCTTTTACTTCATTTGCACTACCAGTCAATAGCATAGATTTGTATTTAATATTTTTTAATTCCACACATTCACTATCAGTCATTATTATATATTTATATAGAATAAAGTTTATACTATTTTAAAATAATATAAATAAATAAATATAGTATTTAATTTTTGATGAAAACTATTATAATAACCGGGAAACGAAATATAGATAAGATTCAAAAAATAGATATTCCATTACGAAAGGATACTATGAAATTAGACTTGAATGATAGCTATTACACGTATAATAAACAAATTGAAATATTAAATAAATTGTATTTGGAAGAGAATCAAGAATGTGAAACAATGTTGAAGAGAGAAATTAGTAAGAAAATAACTGGATATAGAAGTCAAGATATTCAAAAGAAGATAATTGATTTAATTAAGTTAATTTCTCTCGACCAAACAATAGAACTATTATTAATAAGTAAACTCAAATGTTTTTATTGTAATGATAAATGTGAATTATTGTATAAGACAATATTTGCAAAAAAACAATGGACGTTGGATAGAATAGACAATAATCAGGGACATAATCATGATAATGTAGTAATATGTTGTTTAGATTGTAATGTAAAAAGAGGAAATATGGATAGTGATCGGTTTAAACGAGGAAAAGAAATCAAAATAGTTAGAAAGCAATTTTAAAAATAAATCAAAAAATATATGAGTGGTTTTATTTATTTGAAATGGTCACCTTCTATAAAAGATATGTATTATGAACAATCAAAATTAGAAGATAAACCCAAGGTTATTGGAAATAATGTAATGGAAACTATTTTACAAGAAGGTCCAGACTTTATAAGAAACGAATCGAAGAGAGAAACTCAATTCGAAAAGATGAATGATAGAGAAATGATGGTCCAAACTAATTTAAATCCATTCATGACATCAACCTATTTAGAAGATTTACAAGTCCAAGAGAAATATCTAACTCCTCAAAATTCGAATTTTAAGAATTAAATATGTAATAAGAAAGTATTTAAAAATTACAACGTAACTAACTAATACAATGACCCAAATATATAGTACACAAAATGACTTATTGTTGCATAATTTGTTAGATTTTTATAAGGTTGATAATAATATGGATAAAATGTTGCAAATAATAAATGGTGAGTCTAAAATTTCATTACGAATTATAGACTGGTTTGCAACAAATTATGCAAAAAAATATTATACGGTTTATCAATTGGAAGGTGTCAATCAACCCAGATTTAAAGTTTATAATGATTATAAATTGAAATTAAAAGCCTATTCTAAAAGGCGATTTGACCCATTTTGTCGATGGGATAGAATAACTGTTCCTTATAATGAGAATTCACATATTCAAACCACTATAGGTCAATTAAATTTTTTTAAATGGGCATTAGAACATGATGTTGTTAATTATATTGAACAAAACTATAGTAATATCGAAAAAGATATGAATAATAGAAACAGCACCTCTAAAAATAAGACTGTTGATAGTAAGAATAAAACTAGAAAAAAGAGAGAAGAATTATCAATTTCGGCAACCAGAAGTATAAAAAAGGAAAAGGTGGAAATTGTCGTTAAATTTGATTAATAAAGAAAACATTTAAATATTTAATAATACTTTAAATTAGATATTTAAAATGGGTAATCAACAATCAATTCAAAAATTGAATTTTGAAGATATACAACATATTATAAAGACACCTGATAATTATATATTAATAAATACATTAGATAAAGATTTACAAGACTGTTTAATACCACATACAATAAATGTAATTAATGAAGAAATAGTAATAAATAATTTATTATCTAATGACAAAACAAAAAATATTATAATATACGGGAATAATGTGAATGACCAATCTATATACGAAAGATATGAACAATTAATTAAATTGGGATTTAATAATTTATTTGTTTATCCTGGTGGAATGTTTGAATGGTTGTGTTTACAAGATATTTATAGTGATGAATTATTTCCTACAAATAAAAAAGAATTGGATATATTAAAATATAAACCTGGTTCTCAATTAAATAAATATTATATTACAAATGGAATAGATTAGGCTGTTTTCTTATCCAATGCCATATTTGCTAGTTTATCTGCTCGTTTATTAAATTCGCGTTTAACATGTTCATATTTAATTTCATCAAAATTTTGTTCTAACATCTTTACTGTATTATGTAATGGTATTAGATTTCCAGCCCTAACTTGATATTTACCTAATATTTGCTTAATTATTAGTTCAGAATCTCCTCTCACCAGAATAGATCTAATATTTAGTTTAATAGCCAATTCCAATCCAGCTATAAGAGCTAGATATTCAGCATCATTATTCGTCCCACCACTTTCGTCTAATCTACTTACAGTATCAAGTTCTGTATCATTTATATCAAATATTACACAACCTAAACCTAATTTAGTTGATGGATTACCTCTACAAGCTCCGTCAAAATATAAAATCGGGTTGTTTTCATTAATTACTGTATTTTGTGTATCATTCATATGTAGATGCTTTGAAATCCATACATCAATATCTTTAATCCATTGTGTTTTTATATGAACATTTTCATCAATACTTGTATTTACATTTGCATCAATCACCATTTTTTCGTCAAATGTGTCTAACCACTTCTCGTGATAATTATGACATCTCGTTAGATATTCTATAGGAATATTTTCACCATCTCTTGCTCTAATTTTAACGCGCTCATTACATACCTCGGGATCTGCACGCACATAAATAATTCCTGATAATTTAATATCATCTAGAAATTCATTAAACCACATCAGGTATATTTGAAATTCATCATGTTCAATTAACCCATCATCAAATAACATTTGAGCAAAAACATTTTTATCTGTATCAACACATCTTTCAGTAATAATAATTCTATATTTTTGTTCCTTCACTTTTTGTCTAAGTAAATGAAGTCTGGAAATATATGCCATCATTTGAAATCGAAAAGCATATTTGTTTGTTTCCTTGTATAGATTAGTTAGTATTGGGACATTATTTTTATCTACAATATTTTTCCAATCATCTACAGGTTCTGGTACAAAACAAATATCGTTATTGTCTTTATAATAAGATTGTAATTCTACGTACAATGTAGATTTACCTGATCCAATATTACCATCAATACTTAAAATAATTGGGAGATTCATTATATATTTATATCCATTATTTTTTATTTATTAATAAAATTCAATTTTAAATAAAATTGAATTTAAATATTAAAACATATACTAATTAAACTAACAAGTTATAATGGATTTAAATCAATCAAAACTTACTAAAACTGAATGGGAATCTACGGAGATCCCAGTTCATCGCGATGAAAAAGAAATTTTGAATTTAATTATTAAAGGGTACCATGATGTAAATATGATCTATAATAAAAATGAGTCTATCATTAATTTCTTGAGATTGGATCCTAATGTAAATATAATAAATTATTTATATAAAGAATATTTTGAACCTATTATAATAAAACTATCAAAAAAATATGATTTAGTATTTTATAGCTCAATATCCATTAAAATTCAACGAGTAAATTCTGTTGAGAAATTAAAACTAGAGAATTTGGCAAAAACAATTCAAGAAAGGGGACATAAAATTTTTGAATTATATTTACTACATATTTGCGAGTCTGTAATGAAATATTATCATAAATCTAATATCAAAAAAACAAATAAAGCTTATTACACTCTACAACATTTGAATAATTTAAAAATAACTAATGTAAGTCCAAACGTAAGAGAATTTGTCGAGACTATATTAGCGGATTATTATGTTAATCTAAATATTGAAGAAATGTTCAAACAGAGTAGCGATTTAATTGAGCAAAATGATGAATTAACTCAATATAAAGACTTTCATCTATACGAACACCAAAAAGAATTATTTACCATCAGTAAATCCCCTGAACCTAAGATGATATTATATATTGCACCGACTGGAACAGGAAAAACACTTAGTCCTCTCGGATTATCCGAAACGCATAGGATTATATTTGTATGTGCTGCCAGACACGTTGGATTGGCACTAGCAAGAAGTGCTGTTTCAGTCGGAAAAAAAGTGGCGTTTGCGTTTGGATGTCATGATGTATCGGATATTAGATTACATTACTTCTCAGTGAAGGATTATGTTAAAAGTGAAAAGACTGGTAAGGATATTAAATATAGAGATGGAAAAAAAAAAGTTGACAATACAAATGGTTCAAATATAGAAATCATGATTTGTGATATTAAATCTTATCTACCAGCAATGTATTATATGGCTGCTTTTCACGAAAAGGATAAAATGATTATGTATTGGGATGAACCGACTATTACTATGGATTACGAAGAGCACGAATTTCATAGTTATATTTCTGAAATTTGGCAAAAAAATATTATTCCAAATATTATTTTGTCGTCTGCTACTTTACCACATCAAGAAGATTTACAAGAAACAATATCGGACTATAAGTCTAGGTTTGAAAATAGCAGGGTGTATAATATTGTCAGTCACGATTGTAATAAATCTATTCCTATTATTAATAGCGCAAATCAAGTAGAAATGCCTCATTTAAAATACGGTAATTATGATGATTTACAAAAATGTGCAGCACATTGTCAACAACACAAAACTCTACTGAGATATTTTGATTTGGGGGAGATTGTACAGTTCATTCATTATCTAGACAAAAATGATTTAATCCCAGTTGACCGATATAAAATCAAAGAACAATATGACGAACTTATTAATATGACTATGAACAATATTAAGATTCATTATTTGGAAATTTTACAACGACTTTCTAGCGATAAATGGGAGTCCATCTATCAACATTTTCAGAGTACCCGTGAATCGAAATATAAGTCAAATATTTATATTGCTACACAAGACGCTCATACTCTTAAAGATGGTCCTACTATATTCTTGGCAAATGATGTTGAAAAGATTTCCAAGTTCATTCTACAAACAACAAAAATTCCTGCAAAGATATTGAGCGATATGTCAGAGGCTATTGAATATAACGATAAATTATCGCTATTAATAACAGATAAGGAACATAAATTGGAAGATAGTCTAGGGGATGAGGTTGAAAAAGAACATAAAATGTCAAAAAATATAATGAAACCAGAAGATAGGGCACTAAAAAAAGAAATAGACGAATTGTCAAAGAAGATTAAATCCATATCATTACACGATCTATTTATCCCAAATAAACTTACTCATTTAAGAAAATGGGCTCAGAAAGATATTGTTGAACGAGAGTTCTCTTGTGATATTCAACAAGCAGATGTAGAAAAAATTATGTTACTGAAGGTAAACAGCACATGGAAATTGTTACTATTAATGGGCATTGGTGTATTCACAAATAGCCACGATCCAGATTATACAGAGGTTATGAAACAATTAGCCGTAAACCAAAAACTATATTTAATTATAGCTTCATCCGATTATATCTATGGGACAAATTATCAGTTCTGTCATGGATATATTAGTAAAGACTTGAACCATATGACACAAGAAAAAACAATTCAAGCTCTAGGTAGAATTGGTAGAAATCAAGTTAGCAAAGAATATAGTATTCGTTTTAGAGATGATGTATTAATAGAGAAAATATTCATGCATTGTGAAAATAGACCAGAGGTAGAAAATATGAATAAATTATTTAATACACCTTTTGTATAAATACCGCAATAAACATCACAATAAACATCACAATAAATATTTTGAAGAAAATAAAAATAAAAATATAAATATAAATATAAATATAAATATAAATATATGAATCAATATAGATTGGATATGAACGACTATATAATAGATATGAAAAGTTTTTACAAATCTATTTATGTAACCAAATGTAAAGATCATCTTATAAATTTTTTTAATTTCATGTATGATTATTGTGAATATTGTGTAGATAATCACATGGTATAATAAATAAAATTGACAGAATACCAAAAAATGGTTTCCGCCCATTCATTAAGAATTAAAAAACATTTGCTTTGTTGCTTTCCATTGTTGATATTGAACACCTAATGGATTTAAAAATCGTGTATTGAATAATGATCCAACAATTACAAACATTATTATACCTAATACTTTGTTATATAAGAAAATTATTAGTGATATTATAAATAAAAACATGAATAATATTTGAGCATAATTTAAAATGGTTTCAATATGTTTTTTCGCCTTCATTCCCTTATCGTAATCATAGTGCATAAACTGACATACAACCATACCACTTTTACCAGAAGGTTCAAAATAATATTCATAAAAAGGCATAGCATTATGTTTTTTCATTAAAAAGTCCAAATAATATTGAGGAAATACATATATAACAGGAATAGATGTGTAACATTTAAAGGAATAAAATGGTTTAAAACTCATTTGTTCGTCCATACCATAAGTCCATTTGCCTTTTTCTACAACATTATTAATGTTTTCAATGAGAACTTTATTTTTTGTACTCAATATATATGCCCCTCCTCTTGCTAATCGAAGACCTACTTCAATAATTTTATCATCCCGATATTGAACATTAACTGCTCCTGTAAAATCAGATAAATGTCTATTTACCCAATCAGTAATAAGGGGGATTGGTTTATTATCGGGACTTATATACTTCCAGTCATCTATAAATTCATTTTGTGTATCTGAGTATATATAGGTTATCTGATACATAATTTTTCCATTTAACATTATATAGTCTGTCATTTGTTCTTTTGCGTCAATAAATTCAGACCACATCATGTCGGGAATATGTCTATAGTTATCAAGCTCGTCCCAAGATTTTATTTTAAAACAATTTTTACTAGTAGCTGTTTCATGTCCCCATCTTGGTTTTATAAAAATTGGTAGTTCAATATTATTATTTTGTTTTAAGTTTTTTAATTGTCCACCTAATATGCCCTGCGATTTAGTAACCCATAATTTGTCATAAACAAAATTATGCTTTGTATATTTTTTAAATGCTTGATAATCAAAATCTGGTACTTCTTTTGAAATAAATGTATCAAATGGATCTACATATGGATTTAAAAACCCCATTGTGTTACACCAAGGAAGTTCAAATTTTACAATTGATTTTAAATAATTTTCTAATTCTGACATTATTATAGTATATATAGATTTTAAATGGGACAAAATAGTCTAACAATTACATAAAAATATACATTCTATAGTCTATATGGCGATAGTATATATAAATAATTTTGATTAATAGTAAAAACCACTGCGACCATATCCCCTACGGAATATGGGTCGTGTGTATACGTCAGGAGCATAAACGATATTCTTTCTATATGGTCCACCATAATAGACGGGATCTCCACTTCGTTGAACAACAACCTCTGTCGCTTCTTCGGTATGTTTAGGTTCTAAAACACCTAACATGGAGAGAATAATAATAATTATTAAAAAAGAACCGAGTCCAAAAAATAAGTTTTTAGTATCCATTATATATATATACAAAAGATAAATGTTATTTATTTAAATAAAAAATGATTTAAAATTAATCAATAAGTAATAATCAAAAGTAATGTCTCTAACAGAAGTTAGTTTAAATACATTGGTTAATTTTACAACAACTGATCCAGATGAAATTGAAATTATGAGTAAAATAAGTAGAGATGTTCTCAATCAATTACATAAAATTTCTAAAGAAAAGAGGTCATATGGTTATTACTGGCTAGGTGGTCAAATAAAAATGGGTATGAATGATGTAATAACTTTATGTAAAATAAACGAAGCTAGAAAAATAGGAGAAGATAGATTCGCTAAATATGGATACGCTAATAGTATGGAATTATCATCTATAAATCATAGTAAAACACAATTAAATAATCTGGAAGAAGTATTTAATAATTATATGGAAATATTGATATTCAGATATAAAAATATCTTGGAAAATAGAACAAACCTAAATCCAGACACAATAAATATTATTTTAGATTTCATATAAACTATTGTAAACTAATATTTTATATGAAATTATTTTTTACCGACAGGTTTATACTTGACACTTATTACAAGTTGGTTGGAATCCATTATAGCGATTCTACAATACTACGGAAATATGTTCTTTATCTACTTATGTATCAATTATTATATATACTAATATGGTCATAAATATTTATGTGAGTTTGTATTATTAATTCGCGATAAACCAAATGGGAACTAAAAATATGTCTGTATAAAAAAAAGATTGTAGAATAATATATATGCTATACTTATTTCAAAAACGACATCATAAGCAAGTATATAAAAAGTATCTAAATTAGTAACGGGTTTCATATTATATTCAAATAAGGTTGTTGTATCTGGATCAGCATTTATGATAGCACTATATCTAGGATTTTTAATATGAATTTCAATTGTTCTAAATCCGTTGTACCATGTAAAGAATGTCCAACAAGAACAAATATATATCATTATAAAAAACATGGAAAGTTGTCGTTGAATATGTTCAGGATTTTGATAAAGAGTGTAAATATCATATATTGTAACACTGCTTATAAAAATAAGAGAACTCGGTGTATTCACTTGTCTTTTTGAAGATTTTAATATGTTTTGTTTGCTATAAATATTTACAATTATATATAAAATAAATACGTGAAGAAGTATAATGAATTTAATATCGTATAACCTATCTCCAAAATATAGGCCAATTGTTGTAATTACACCTCCTTCCTGTAATCCCTGAAGTATAATTCCTGTAGGTTGAGATAATTGATATGAATTATTAAATAATTCAATATACATTGGTTTAATAACGCGAGTATGACTAATATGTAAAAATAATTCAACAAACGTCCATGCAATTGTTGACCCTAATAATATTATAAAACAATCCGTAGAATTTCGTGATATATAATCGTCTATACAAAGAATAAATGAAATTAATCCATATATTATTTTTGTGTTTCCATTAGTAGCAAAATCACCTAATCGAACTATATGATATTTATTTTGTATAAGTGAAAACATATTATACTATAAATTAATTATATATTAAAACTATGTCTATGTACAAAAGAAAAACAATGTAAATTATAATAGTAATTATTAATTAACTATATGTAATACTCTTTTCATATGATAATAGGTTTTCATCCATTCGTAATAATTTGGCAAAATTGTTATTTTTATCAAATGTAATTTTCTTTTTTATATTTTCGGGTATAAATTTCCATAAACAATTAAGCGCTAATGCAAATGACAATGTTTGATTGACAATAATAATTCTCTTTAATTTTCTACTTGAATAACTATCTAAAATTTCTATAATTTTCATTCCAACACTAGGATGTATTAAATGTTTTAAACCGTAATTATTACAATCAATTATCCATATCCACGGCTTGTGTATTTTTTCTATTTCAAGACGCATATGTTTATGGATTCCCTCTGCATCATCATAATATTTTGCATAAGATGGACAAGAATAAAAGTAAACTTCTTCATCATTTTCACTTAATTTATGAAATGAATGTGATCGTGGGTTATAGAAGCATTTCTCACATACTATATCAATATCAAATGGTCGGAACATTGAATTACTCATTTTATATAAAAACTAAATATTAACTCAAATCAAATCAATTTTATTTTATTACAGAACTGAACTGAAAAAAAAGCACTAATAATTTTATAATATAAATATAATAATATGCCTAATAAAAATAGTAATGGAAAGATTATATTTACAGACTATCCTGATTTTAGACCAAATTTAACACCGAGGGAAATGTTTCAATTAGGCAGTTTTGGAGGAACATACTGGAGACCTATATACTCGTCTGTAACAAATAAAAAATATAAAAATCAACATTTAGATTATCCAAAATCTTGGTGGAAAGGAATACAAGATGATTGGATGACCCGAGACTGGGACGATTATGATAAATCCATTAATAAGTATAATGTCAAAGTAGGAACAACCTTAGAATTTTGGGAAGAAAAGAAATGGATAACTAAAAATAATCCTTATGGTTGGGTTCAATGGTATTGCGATTTTTATCAAGGTAAGCGAGGTCCAGATGATGAATGGCAGATAAGTAGATGGATGAAAACAGCTGGTCCAAATAGTAGATTTAGAAAATGGTTAATCAATATGATTAATGATAAAAAAGCAAAATATAATGATTATGATGTTAGTCCAAAAATTCGCCAAACTTTACAACATTGGGGATACGAATTAACCAGCAAAGATTGTAAGAAATGTAAGTAAAACTGTAAAATAATAATTTTAATTGAATTATTATTATTTTATGATTTTTAATTACCATTAAATCTTAAAATCGTATTTAATCTTGATTTTCTCTCTAAGAATGTTAATTTGTTCTTCTAAATCATATTCTTGTGGTAAAACCATTCTTATATTTTGCCTTGTTCCATCTGGTGCTCTTCTATCAAATGTTAAATGTGGTTTCCCTCTGTAATCTTTATTGCTTACACCAACTGGTAAATTTTTTTCTTCCACTATCGGATAAATATCATTTTCTAAATCATCCACGATTTTGTTTGCTTGGGCTAGTTTTTCTTGAATGGATACTTTTTCCGATTTGGATGAGGTGAATTCCTTGTCTAGTTTGGGATGTTTTTCAACACGAAAGAATTCTCTATAAAGATTTTTTTCTTTGTTGTAACATTCTTTGTTGTATGTAACATATTTTTTAATCATATCTTCATTAATTTCTTCGGGTAATGGTTTTGCTGATGTTTTCCTTGTCCTCTTGGTTCCTTCTTTAATCCCTTTAGAATTTTGTTCTTGTTCCTTTCTAGTAGCAATGCGTAAATTATCATAAGTATTATTTAATGGGTCTTGGTCTATATGGTCTACACTAATATTTTTTGTTCCTCTACCATTACCATAACAACCAGTAATAATTTGATGGATATACAAATTCCCAGAATGTGTAGAAATATATCCATTAGAATGTTTATAAAACGAACATTTTTTATGATTTTTTTCAAAATCTAATATTTTTTGATAAGATTTTGGACATAATTTACATATAGTATCTGTTTCACAATACATTAAAATATATTCTTTATCACCTTCTTGTATTCTCCATATAGGATTTTTCATAATACTAGCATCTTTACCATTTTTACTAATATGACCATGTTGATAAGAAATTACATTGTATTTTTGTATAATAGTATTATGATATTTGTGAAAAATATCAACATTCGAATGTCTTAAATCAAATGAATTCCCATTTTTAAATATATAATCTACATTCATCTCATCATATTTATAAATAAATTCTTTATAGCTAATAAATTGTTTATTTTGTATATAATAGGGAAATTGTTTATCTGGTGTATATCTTGTAAATGTTTTTGAGTAATTTATAATAGAGAATAGATCCTCTAAATCCATTATAACCATTCGGTCATCAAAATGTATCTTACCAAACTGGTGGTCACGATCAAAGTCATACTTCACAGTATAATTCATATTATATATATTATAATATGAATGTTTTTAAGTAGTTACAGTAACTATTAAATTAAGCAAATTTAATTACTATACGCTAATCCACCCATACCAGACATAACACGAAGGACATTGTAGTTAGTGGCATAGACACGGACCTTGGCAGTCTTGGTTCCCTCAACAGTGGCGTTGGAAAGAACAAGTTGAAGGGTGGCGTTGTCAATTCTGGAGAAATTGCATGAGCCGGAAGGTTGGTGTTCCTCGGGGCGAAGAGCGAAGGAGTAAACATTAATACCAGTGTCGGGGTTTCTTGTGTGGTGTTGGAAAGGTTGGACGAGGTCAAAGTATGTTCCCTCACGCTCAGAGAAGCGATCTTGTCCGTTAAGTTGTAACTTGGCAGTTACAACAGGGTTCTCACCCCAGCAATGCATGTCGAGGGAAGTCTCGGTAAGAACGAATGTACCGGCATCAGAGACACCAGAGTTCAAATCGGAGGCAAGGTTGGGTTGAGTGTATGTATTGGAAGCGGTGCCATTGAACCATTGTGTACCAATATCAACATCAACGGCACCGGCATCATTGAAAAGACCGGAATCATCGATAAAAGCACCTGTGTTGGCAGCTACGGAATCGTGACCACCGAAAGAGTGGATGGCGTTGGGAAGAGCATCAATGGCATCAGTGTAATTGAAAGGTTGGGCACCAAGAACTTTGTAGAGGGATTGGCTGCACTCAAGAGCAGAGCAGTAATCAACATTCTCATCAGGTTGGACAACCCAGATGAGCTCCTTAACAGGGTGATTAAAATTGAGCTTGATCTTGTTACTGGAAGAACCGACAGATTCATCACCAGTGAATTGAAGTTGCTCAATGAGGTACTCGTGAGGGTTTTGAGCCATTCTGCGTCTCTCGTCGGTGTCAAGGAAGACATAATCGACATAGAGAGAGGCAGCTACAAGAGATTGGTTATAGGCAGTTGTGACCTTGCCTGAACCAGTGCATGCACCAAGAGTGGAGACGGCCCATAAGCATTCATCAATGGGGCGGATGTCAAGGTTGATCTTGACCTCGTGGTATTGAAGAGCGATAAGGGGAAGGGCAAGTCCGGGGTTACGGCAGTACCAGAATTGGAAAGGAACATAAAGAGTTGTCTCAGGGAGGGCGTTACGGGGAGCGCACACTTGACGGGGTGCGTTGGATTCGCAAGGTCCGTCAACATCATTGAAAGAGGGATCAGTGATGAATGTGAGTTGAGTGGTGTTTCCGACCATCTTGTAGTATCCACGTTGTTGCTCAGATGTAAGAGTAAGTTGGTTCCAGATGTGCATCCAGTCACCATATTGACGGTCAATTCTTTGGCCACCAATCTCAACCTCAACTTGAGAGATGAGTTGCTCTCCGGGGAAATCTAACCAGCGAGCATAGACACCCTTGGCTCCGGATTGATTCGCCATTTGTTGATTGATCTCAGGAAGAGTTACTTGAAGGTATGTTCTGTAGGCAAGATCACCATTTCTGGAGATTGTGCATGTAACACGGCGACCGAAATCGGCTTGACCGTTAAATGTTTGTTCTATGGATTCCATAGCAAAGTTTGTGTGGCGTCTATAAGAGACTTTCCAGAAAGTAATTTGAGGGTTACCCGTAAGATATACATCTTGGGCACCGTAAGCTACGAGTTGCATTAATCCACCTCCCATGGTTAGTTATATTATTGCTAAATATTTTTTTTTTTGAACTTTTTAATTCACACTACATATAATTATTTAATTAAACCGAATTTAAAATTTTCCTTGAGGAATGTATGTATATAATTGTTAGTAAAAAATTCTTTTTTCCCTTCGTGATTTTTAATAAAAATGTAATTATCTGATGATTTTTTGATTGTCCATCCATTATTTAGAACATTATATAAAAAAAATAGTATATATTTTAAAGACTCATTATCATCAACAATACAATTATTATGAATATACATTCCTTCACATATAATAATTTTACAACCATTTTTTTTTAAAATGTAACTACAATTTTTTTTATTAATTTTCCAATCTTCATCTAAATATTTGTGCAAATAATTCATTGTTGTAAATATTGATGGACTTAATTTATTAATATCAAAATTGTCAAAGAGAATATTCATTGTTAAATAGAGAGAAAACATAAACCAATATATAACTTGAAATAGATTTTGAATAAAATATGTATTAAACATAAAAATATTATTTTATTATTAAAATATGCCGTCATTTAAACATAAAACGAATAAAAGAATCATTTTGGATGAAAAAACAATTACTACACTCGATGGCAAACATAAAGAAGTTGAAAAAGAATTTGGAAAGGAAAAAACAGAAATACTTCCGGAACTAAGAGCTAAAAGAAAACATTTGACTAAATTATTGGACAGTGGAAATACTAATATTGAACAACAATTAGAAATTAAAGATACAATAAAAGATATCAATATACAAATAAATGAAATTAAAAGTAAAAAAAAAAAGTATTACCTAAACAATAACAAATATATTTTCGATTATTTTGAAAATAAAAAGGAGGTTTCTTTGGACAATAATAAGACTAAAATACTGAATTCATTTTTTAAAATAACACCTGATGAAGAAGTTATACATGATACGAAAAATAACGACACTATACGGCAATATCTATCTAATTTGGATGAAACATTTATTGATGTGAATAAATATATTTTTGAAACCGACATTTGTCAATATTGTAAAAAAGGAGAATTGATTCCAATTGATCACGAAGGAATTATGGTATGTAACAATTGTCATAAACATGTTCAATATTTAGTTGAGAATGAAAAACCGTCTTATAAAGAACCTCCGAAAGAAGCTTGTTTTTATGCATATAAAAGAATTAATCATTTTAGAGAGATATTAGCCCAATTCCAAGCAAAAGAAACGACACAAATACCGGATGAAGTATTGGAAAAAATTAAAAACCAAATTAAAAAGGAACGAATCGAACTTGTCAATTTAAACAATAAAAAGGCAAAGGATATTTTGAAAAAACTTGGATACAATAAGTATTATGAACATATTCCATTTATAAAGGATAAATTGGGAATAAAACCACCAGTTATGACACCTGAATTAGAAGATTCTTTGTGTAATCTATTTATGGAAATACAAGGTCCTTATGCCAAATTTTGTCCGGATGATCGTGTTAATTTTTTAAATTACTATTATACAGTTTATAAATTGTGCGAATTATTAGATCAATCGCAATTTTTACCTTATTTTCCCATGTTAAAAGATAGAGAAAAGCGAATAGAACAAGACGAAATATGGAAAAAAATATGCGAAGAATTAGACTGGGAATTTATTCCTACTATTTAGTTTTTAACAATTTAACAATTTAACAATTTAATTAATATTGGTATATAATATATTTATTTATGACAGTCGTCGCTAAAGAAATTATGTATGATTTGGCATTTTCTGATAAAATGTATGTTCCTGAATCAATTTTAATTGAATGGTTTAATTTATCAGCTATTGTAACAGCGTCAAGTTTAATTTTTTATAACATGGCAAGAAAAGGTACCTTAAAAGTTCATCCACACCTAGCAAAGTTTATATCAATTGGTCTTATATTAGTATCCACGTTTTATATGTTATATTCACTATCACCTTATTACAATAGAATGTCTAATTTAGCGGTTACGTGTAAGAAACTAAAGGAATGTCCCGATGAACAATTTGATCATATTACAAGAATCAAAACCGTTTACTTATTTTCTGGAATATTCACATCGTTCGTTCAAATTATTATAACATATTTAATCGTTGTAACAGTTTAATTCATATTGGTAAATAATAATATTGATACAAATTATTATTTATATTAAAGGCAAGTGGTCTGAAAAATAATACTTGTTACTAGATATGGATCACAATTAGAACTGGGTCGTCTGTCTTCAAAATAACCCTTTCCATTTTTTATAGTATCAGCACCCCGTCTAATAGATGCCCCACGATTTCCATTTCCATCAGTAAATTTGTCATACGATGCTGTTTCATGTTCTCCTGTCATTCGTTCTTCATTTCCAGAACCATAAACCTTCATATGTTCTTCGTGTTTTTCCGACAATTTTACAATAGCCTCATTAATATACTCTAGTCCTGTTTTATTCTCAGTACCTTCCCTCATATTTATTGTGCTAAAATTGGTATGGCAACCAGAACCATTCCAGTCCCCTTTTAAAGGCTTGGGTTCAAAATTGATACCTACATTATGTATCTCTCCAAGTCTTAGTAGAATATATCTTGCCATTAGAAGATGATCACCCGAATCAATACCAGTACAAGGACCTACTTGAAATTCCCATTGTCCAGGAGCAACCTCGGCATTAATTCCAGAAATTGTAACGCCACTTTCTAGACATCTACTAAGATGTTCTTCTACAATATGTCTTCCAAAAATATTTTCATGACCAACCCCGCAATAAAATTGTCCTTGTTTATCATTTTCATTAAATCCAAGAGGTAAATTTGTGTGGGGATTAATTAGAAAATATTCTTGCTCTAATCCAAACCATGGTTCTTCATCTAATTTTTGATTGAAAATATTATTTGCATTGTGTCTAGTATTATTAGAAACTGGTTCTCCATCAGGAGTATATGTATCACATATTACCATATAACTTCCTGTCGGGGTCCATGGATCTTTAAATATACATCGCGGTTTAATAATAATCTCCGAATTTGCTCCTGTTGCTTGATTTGTAGAACTTCCATCATAATTCCAGTCTGGAATATCATTTAAATTTATACATTCTTGAGTATGAGACTCTACGACTCTTATTTTACTTCTTAGTTGTCCATTTCCACCAACCCAAATATAATCAATAATTATTTTCATAAGATATATGTACATATCTTATCAAAGCTTTAAATACATAATTATAAAAATACACAATTATAAAAATACACAATTATAAAAATACACAATTGAGATAATTGAAAAAAATATAGAACAAAATATTGATTTACCTATTTAGAAATATTATATCATTCTATGTTATACAAGTAATATGGTAACTACTAAACATAAAAAACGAAATTCACATAATAAAACCAGGAAACGAGTGAACGATATGTACAATGACAAATACAAAGACACTGCATTTTATCCTCCAATAAAAGCATACAAAAGTGCGTTTTTACAAGTTTCAAAAATACATAAAATCGCCTATTTTTTGTACGGAAATCCAAAAGGAAAACCAGTGTTAGTCGTACACGGTGGTCCAGGTGGTGGAACCATACCAACCTATGCAAGATATTTTAATCCCAAAAAATATTTGATTGTTCTCGTGGATCAGCGCGGTACTGGAAAAAGTACTCCTTTTGGAGAAATAAAGGAGAATACTACACAAGATTTGATTTCCGATTTTGAAAAAATACGCAACTTGCTAAATATTAAGAAATGGCAGGTGTTTGGTGGGTCGTGGGGTTCCACACTTTCATTAGCATACGCAATGGAACATCCTAGTATGACAACTGAATTAGTATTGCGTGGCATATTTTTAATGCGTAAAAATGAACTTGATTGGGTCCAACAAGGACCAGGTGCTAATTTTATTTTTCCTGAGGCCTGGGAGTACTATAAAGATGCCATCCCACCCAATGAACGGAAAGATTTTGTAAAAGCATATGGTAAGCGATTCAATGGAAGTATGGGTCCAGATGAACGTGATAAGGCGTGTCTCGCATGGTCACTATGGGAAGAGTCAATATCACGTCTCATACCAACTCCTCAAGAAGAAATTATAAAAGATTTAAAGAAAACCAACAACTATATTCCTATGGCTGTCATTGAACATCATTATTTTGTAAATAATGGATTTTTCCCTCGTGAAGGCTATTTATTAGAAGATAAAAACTTGGCAAAGATAAAACATATTCCAATGACGATTGTTCAAGGACAATATGATATGGTATGTCCTATAATCAATGCATATGAATTACACGAAAAAATGCCACATGCCATCTTTTATAAAACATTGGCCGGACATAGTATGCTTGAAACAGAAAATATAAATCACTTGGTAAAGGCTACAAATCATTATGCAAAATAAAAATTGCTATAAAGTAATATCAATTACTAATATATGTGACCTATATAGTAAGCATAATTACGTATATAATAATAATATATTCATATAAAAAATAAATATATTATTTAACATTTTTTAATTAACGTTTAATTTAAAATCCACCGGGGAATCTTACAAGATTGGCACCAATACCGAATCCAGCACCGGAACGAGCACCAACAGCAAGACTTGGTACATATGTATCAAGGATACTAAAAGTAGCAGCAGCGGTTAAAGCAATAAGAGATACTTCATCTAAGTTAAGTGCTTTCTTAGGGATGGCATAGGCAGCAATAGCAACCATTAATCCTTCAACAAGGTACTTAACGGCTCTTTTCACAAGTTCAGTCAAATCTAACATTCCATTCATTATATATAAAATAAAAAGAAAAAAATATAAAATAAATGTAAAATAGTAATTAAATGTTTGTTCGTAAAAACACTTAAATATTTATAAAGCTTATATCTATAAATGAGTTTTTCTAAACCAGTAAATCCACCAAATGGGGTAGAATTAAAACATAATGATGATGGGACAGATAATGCTAAATATATTGATTTATTAGACGAAGATAAATCTATCGCAGGACAAAAATTTGCTTGTCTTTCTTTTATATCACCTGAGCATATTCTTAAGCAGAAGGATATGTTTCTTTTTGAAGAATTTATTAAAAATTGGGATTTTAGCAAGTCAATGGAGAAATTTAGCCAATTTCTAAATTTTTTATCTTTTAAATATCATCTAGATTTTGACAAACTTACTAAAGATTTCCAAGAATTTACTAAAGACGAGAAGGACAAATTAATCGCTACAAGAATTGAAGACGATTATAAGAATTTCTTGGATGAACATGAAGATAGATTAACTGTGGAATTTGGTGAAACTCATAATTTCCAAACATCTATTAGAGGAATCAAGGTAAGAGGTGTATTCCCAACACAACAAGAAGCCGAATTAAGATGTAAGATGCTTAGACAAAACGATCCTAATCATGATGTTTATGTAGGACCTATTGGTGTATGGGTTCCTTTCCATCCTGAGGCTTATAAGACTGGTCGTGTAGAGTATATGGAAGAGACTCTTAATGAACTCATGAGTGAGAAGAAAAAGAATGAAGAAAAAGCTAAGGATGAGTTCGATGCGCGTGTAAAGGAAACCAAAGAAAAGGCTATGGAAGAAAATAAGCAAAAGGCGTTGGAATCTGGTAATAAATTGACACAAACGATTAATAAAGAAGGTAATTTAGTATCTGTTGCTAATATGAATACACAAGATGGAGGTGAGACAACAACTATTGAAGATGTTAGAAAAGAATTATTCGAAGGAGATAATATTGTGACTAATGATAAAACAGATCATGGGCTAAGTAAATTAACTAGTGTTTCTAATAGCGATGTAAACATCAACTTAAGTAGTAGTTATTGATTAAATTCAATGATTAAATACAATAAATTATATAATTAGTTAAATACAATAAATTATATAATTTCATACATAGATGGTTATTGGTAATGATAAACAAGAAGAAGATAAAGCACTGTTATATGAAGAAAAAATGAAATACGAAGAAAAAATGAAATTAGTAAACAAATATATTCAACAAATAAATGATACTATTGTTAATGATTGTAAACAAAAATATGGGAACCATGAATTTGAACAGGAAATAGAGCCTGGCATGTATGGTGAAACCTTTTTATATTGCAAAAAATGTGGTTACGAATGTTAAACAGGATCATCCCAATTATTCAGATCGTCATCTGGTAATTGAATAATACTGTCAAAATTAGTAGATATGTTTCCGGCTTTAATTTTCGATTCTAATTTGGTATGTTTTGTCATTGAATTAAATAATTTCTCTCTATTGGTTAGAATTAATTCCTTATCCTTGATGTAATTTTCGTTTCTTGATTTAGAATCCATAATAGATTCAAATTCAGTTGTTAATGTTTGTTTTGTTTCTACTAGTGGGACATATTCCTCATCCATTGCTTTTTTAATAATAGCCCATTGTTTTAATTTATCAGAAGCATCTTGATGTTCCCATAATTTATAATTGGTATATGGTCCTAATATATCCATTCTAAATTCTATTTTATTATGTAAATTTCCATATTTCTCTCTAAGATTATGAATAGATTCTTTATTCTCATCAAATTTATAATATTTGGAAACAGATAATATTAGACTTATGTACGTAGAAATTGATATTCCACATACAGAAACCACATTATCAGGTGTATAAAAATATTCTTTCGTAGATTGTAAAAATCCAGATAATGTTGATAATACAATAACTGATATTTGAATATAACTCACTTTTTGTTCTAATTCAGCATATCTAATGTCTAATAATCGTTTATTAGATTTACATTCTTTTAAAATATATACATTGTTATTAATAATAGACTCTAATTCATTCTTAAAAATTATAAATTCCCTAGATTCTTTGTATAACATTTGAGGAATAACATTCTGTAAAGTATTAGACAAAATTTGATTGTTTTCTTTGGCTTTCGTATCTATTTCCATTACAGTTGATGTAACATTATGTCCAGTTACATTGGCATTTTCTGTTGCATGTGTTGCATCTCCAGCTACATTGGCATTTTCTGTTGCATGTGTTGCATCTCCAGCTACATTGGCATTTCCTGTTGCATGTGTTGCATCTCCAGCTACATTGGCATTTCCAGATACATCGATAATGATATTATTATTATTCATTGTATAATAATAATACAAAAAAAATAATTCTATTATTTACTCTGTCTACCATTTAATATGTCTACCATTTACTCTTTCTAACATTTATTTTTGGACCAGCTCCTCTTTTTTGGACACTAGTGGGGTCATATGATTCTTCTTCATTATCACTACCTAAATCTTTGGATATATCCCAGAATTCTTTTGAACCAAGTTTAAAATCATTATGATTTTGTGCTTTATACCAAAATACCTGCTCGCTTAACTTGTTAGATTTGGAGTTATTATTAATAACTAAACATTCGAAATTTTCAGTACATTGATCCATAACCTGTGAAAATGATTCATATGTAGGAAACATACCAGCATAATTCTCCCAAATTCGCTTTCTATTTGCAATATACGGTTCACGCAAAATAAATACATAATCTATATTTGTTCTTAAATTAGGTGGAATACCTAATGGATACTGCATAGTAATAATCAACATTATTTTCCAATGCCTACCATTCATAAACAATAATCGCATCATTTTATCTTTAGTCCATTTATTATCGTATAAACAATCATCTAAAATAACAAATGCTCGTGGATCTATACTTGTTCTCTTATAAGCCTCCATCTCTTTACTCACTTGTTTTAACACGGCCTTTTGTCGCTTTAATATATTTTCTATGATAGCTGTATTATATTCATCATGAATAAATAGTTTAGGAACGTGAGCTGAAAAAAATCCATTACCTGCTTCAGTTCCAGAAATAACAGTTCCAATAGGAATATCTTGATGATTATATAATAAATCTCTAACTAAGAAACTCTTACCAGTATCTCTTCTACCAATTAATACAACAACTGGACCTTTGTTTTCATCTGGACGAAAACTAATTTGCTTCATATCGAATTTTTTCAAATCTAAAGTACCGGCCATTAATTATATTTTTACAATATAAAAATTATAATTAATATACGAAATAAGTTAAAACTATTTAATTAATAACATTATTCATAATAAAGATGGACTTCTCTCTTAACTATAGAAAAACTAAGAATGAGGAATTATTTAAAACTTTAGAAAAATCAGATATTCAAATATCACATCTTCAAAACTATATCCCAATATATGAAAAGTTTTTTTCACTAAATATTACTAATTATAATAGTATCAATTTAAATCAGAAATATTATTTACATGATGTAAAACAATGTGTCACAAAAAATATATTAGCTGTTAAAGTATCAGATATTTCCAATAATTTATTTGATAAAACTATTTTTTGTAAATTCTCTCCATTATTAGACCCATTAAAATATATGACAGGTAAATATGATATATCAAATAATAATTTATTTAAACTACCAAATTATCAAGATACAACTTGTTTTCCTAAACTATTGGATCATAATAACACGTCTTATGTCGATGGATTTTTTACATATTTATCTAGTCAACTAAATAATAATTATGGGGTTATACATGGTTTAGATTATTATGGCTCATTTCTAGGTCATCAAAAAGAATTTATGTATAATATTATAGACGATATAGATTATTTAAACGAAAGTGATTATTTCCACGAAAAGAAAAATACATTATTTAAACTAGAAACAACTGAGTCTACCGATATATTTAATATCGATTCAAGAAGAAATAAAAAAAAAATTATCATTAATGAAACGATAAATAAGATAGATATTGATAATCTAGATGACGTAAAATTTGACGTATTACCTGTAGATAATATGTCTAGTTCTGATAATACATTGATACTAGATTTAAACAAAGTTTGTATATTTAATACAGTATTAAACAAAACATCTAAATCTAGTTCTAGTTCTAGTTCATGTAGTTCAAAATCGTCTAATACATCAATAGATGATACTGAAGAACTAAATGACGATGAAATTGGATCATATAACTCAGAATCAGATTCCGATTCCGAATCTGAAGAGAAAGATATATTTTGTTCTATATACGATTTCCCCGTAGAAATGATATGTCTTGAAAAATGTGAAAATACATTAGATATGCTTATGGAAGAAGAATTATTAAATACTTCAGAATGGACATCATGTTTATTTCAAATTATTATGATACTAACAATTTACCAAAAAACATTTTCTTTTACACATAATGACTTACATACAAATAATATAATGTACACTCTTACAGAAAAGAAGTTTATCTTTTATTGTTATGATGGAATATATTATAAAGTACCTACATTTGGAAAAATATATAAAATTATAGATTTTGGAAGATCCATTTATAAATTCAATGGAAAGGTAATGTGTAGTGATAGTTTCCATCCAAAAGGTGACGCAGCATCACAATACAATTGTGAACCATACTTCGATGAAAAGAAACCCCGTTTAGAACCCAATACAAGTTTTGATTTATGTAGATTAGCATGTTGTTTATTTGATAATTTCGTAGATGATCTTGAAGAACTTCCACAATTAATTAAAAAAGATAAAATAGTAGCACTATTATATCAATGGTTATTGGATGATAAAAAAAGAAATATATTATATAAAAATAATGGCGATGAAAGGTATCCTGAATTTAAATTATATAAAATGATTGCCAGAACTATTCATAACGCGGTCCCAAGCGAACAAATTCAAAAGGACATTTTTAAAACATATATTACGAGCAAAAAGAATATCAATAAAAATCATAAAATCATAAATATTAATAAAATACCTAATTTACAATAAATAGTCAATAAATAGTCAATAAATAGTCAATAAATAGTCAATAAATAATAAAAAAACAATAATTATTATTATTTATCTAATCTAAAAAGTCGGATTATCTACAAAAGCCATTGTGTTCTTTCCACCATTTAATTCTTTAATATCAAATTGCGAGTACATATAAATACCTAATACGGAGGCAGAATAAACCATAGCCGATTCTTTAATAACAATCTTTAACGGCTTCTTTTCATCGTCTGTTTGAAATTTCATTTCCAGAAATTTAAACAGAAAAAATACAACAGAGATGGCTAAAGCATAAACAAAAATATCTGTCATTTACATTAATTATATCTAATCTTAATGTAAATTTTACGAATTTATTATGTTAATAAATTTATTATGTTAATAAATTTATTATGTTAATATTTCAATTTCATCTAATCCAATAGGAATCTTGTTTAACGTTTTTTGTTTATCTAAATCGTGAACATCAAGGGACGTTAAATTTATTTTTTCACCAATTTTGATCTTATCATCCCCTTCCTCCTCCGATTCATCTTCCTCTTCCGCGAATTTTCTTGCCTCGTGTCTTTCATTACTAATTTGTTGTAATCTATCTACCGTCTTTGGAGCTTTAATTTCACTAATAACACGATCAACGCTTATGGCTTGATCAACATCATTGAATTTAATAGAATCAGATGTAACTTCTTCATGAACGAGTGGTTTTATTTCTAAAGGGTCTTCCTTCGCAACTGGTTTTTTAGTTGTTACAACTTCTTCTTCCTCTTCTGATTCCTCAATAATAGGTTCAGTAGAAATTATCTCTTCCTTTTCTTCTACTTCAACATCTTCTTCAATCGTTTCATCAAGATATACTTTTAAAATATTTTCAACAGGAATATTTTCTCTAATGGAGTTCAATATCTCCTCTCTAATAATTAACTCTAATTCACGACGATGCTTTTGTATTTGAAGAGGAGAGATATTCTTTTCAAATAAATAAATATTTGTATATATTTTTCTAGCACCGTTAATATAAATTTTATGGATAAATTCATTTAAAGAAGGAACGTTAATATCTATCTTCTTTTGTTTATTTCCAACACGCATGCAAGTAAGACTTTTTAGTTGTATAATATGAACACAACTAATTAAATCAGTCAAATATCCACAATTACTCTTTTCTACTATTCTAGCAGTTTCTTGCTCTACAATAGCTGGATTCCACTTTGGAATTCTAGCGAGAAAATTTTGGAAAGTCATTAAATATTTATCGATTTCGTCATTTTCTTCACATAATTTCCACGATTCGTCGAAAATAGAGTTAAATCCTTCTACTACTAAAGGTGTTAAAATGTTTATTAAACGAGAACACCATTCGTTTCTAGATTCTTGAAGACTTGCTATAGAATAATCGTCCATTTACATAAAAGAAATATTTTCTAATTGGTAATCCGAACGTATTAATACAAAATTTAAGATACATACCATTAATAATTTTTCATCCCTAAATTCTCTCTTTATTTTTTGAATAAAGACTAGATATTCATATTTTTTTACATTCTCGATGTCCATTTCCTTTATATAATTGATTAAATCGAGACAACTATACCCTTTTTCATACATTTTTTCACAAATTGTGAATACATCTTTATCCTTTATTTTATCAAATTCGACTTTAAATTTCTGTTTCTTTAATTTATTTGATTTTTGAATATTAAAACAAGATTCTAAATTGTATTGATGTAAATTTATCTGTTTATTATTAATACTTGGTTGTGGAATAAATATTTCACAAAATCTAGACAGAATCGGTCGTAATAATTTATATTTATCGTCGATTACTATAAAAAATCTTGTCGAATGACTAAACAATTCAATACATCTTCTAAGTGCAGATTGAGCATCTATTGTTAATTTATCGGCATTTAATAAAATAATACTCTTAAATATACTTCCCTCTTGTAAATGAATATTGGTTCTGGCAAAAAACTTCAGTTCTTCGCGAATAAATTTAATACCTTTACCGTGAGCGCAATTTACGATCATTACATATTTTTTCATATATTCACTTTCACTTTTGTAAATATTTTTAAGAAACTCGAATAATATTGTTTTTTTACCAGCACCATTTATGCCGTGGAAAATCAAATTAGGTATTTTCTTTTGTTCTATAAATCCATTAAGTTTTGATTTAATATTTTCGTGAATAGTAAGCATTAATAATTAATTTATACGATTAATGTTTAATTGGTTTAATTTTTATTATTTATAAACTTTCATGTATTATATGGAAAAATATTTAGTATATGATTTATTCTCGGGTGTAGGATTTTGTAATCAACTATTTTCACTAGAAACTGCAATTTATTTAGCTAATATTAGTAATCGCAAATTAATTTTATTTATAAAAAACCCGTTATGTCATTGTGGTAGTTCGTCATGGAATTATGGCAAATTTATGGAGTTTTTTAGTGACGATTATTTAAAATATTTACCAAATGGAATTGAAGTTTATTATGGCAGAAATACTCCGGATTCTTACAATAAGATTATAAATGATAAGGAACAGACTAAACACTTGATATTTGGTAATAATTTTTCACAACTAGGATTTATTGACAATGACATATTTACATTATATCATAAGGATGTTAATAATATTAATATTAACAAATTTTTAAACGGTAGAAAACCAGTTATATTGGATATTCACCAATGGACATCTGAATATATTTATCTAACTCAATCAAACGCATCTAGATGTTTTTCCAACTTTTTAACAACTTCTACAAATTATCAAATAATGTCAAATATATGTGAATCATTAACACACCTTCATGAATCGTTTTATTATATTTATAAAGAATTGCAACTTCCTGACAAATATATAGGAATTCATTTTAGATTTGGCGATTCAAGAATATCCACACAAGAAGTAAATAATAGATGTACTAAGGATACATCTTATTTAATTAACACAATAGAAAAATACAATGATGACAGTAAAAATATTATAATCATGTCAGATAGAAAAGACACAGATTATCTAAATAATATACAGGAGAAATTTGGTGCTAATATTACGTACACGGAAGATATGATCAAGACTATAGATTTTAATAAATATATTTCAAATATATCAGATTATAAAGTTGTTTCATTTTTAATACAGAAATATATATGTGAACAGTCCAATGTATTTATTGGATATAAAGGAAGTACTGTATCGCATTACATTCATTATATAAATTATATTAATAATAAATCGTATTCACATTATGTAAATACATCCATTAATATAGATTTGAATGTAAAATATAATTGGAATACCAATAATATACGTGGTGGAGCAATTGGATGGCAGATTTTTTTTCCAGATAATATTTATAAAATATCAGATAATAAACATTATATTAAAACTGTATATCAGAATCTGGTTAATAAAACAGATAAAAAAATAATCAGTTTTTCATTATACGGTATAGGTAAGGCAAGGGACGAAAAGAGAAATTTTTTGAAGGGATTGTATGTGAATTATGAATTAGCAAAACAAATATATCCTGACTGGATATGTAGGGTATATATTCCATCTAGCGAGTCATATAAATATATAGAACCGTTGTTAGAACTCAGTAATTTGGAAGTAATAATCGTTGATACGAATACATGTTTGCGTGCACTTCGATTTTTACCATGTGACGATAAGAATGTTAGTGTTTGGATATCAAGAGATTTAGATTCTGTTTTAAATTGGCGCGAAAAAGCATGTATTGATGAATGGTTACAAAAAGATGAACAATTACATATTATGAGTGATAATAGACAACATACATGGAATATAGCTGGTGGTATGTTTGGATTAAAAAATAATTTTAAAATTAATTATACCAATAGTTTATTAAAATTATCGTCTCAATATACAAATCAGCAAGATAGTTTTGCGATAGATTGTAAAATCACAGATGATATATTTTTTAATAATTATTCACAATCATATATTCAACATTATTCAAGTGGAAAAAAATTAGATAATAATTTACCATTTCCGTCACATAATTCAATAGATAGTGTATTTGTAGGAAATATTGTGGATATAAATAAATATTACAAACAATTACGCTTGGATGAAAAATATAGATTGACCAACAAAGTCAATTTATTTAATTTGGATTTACATATTAGTGTAATTGAAGATATTAAAAATGTTTTTACAAATATATCAAATGATATTGAAATAACTGATTGGAGCATAAGTGGTCATACGTGGGTTTTCAACAAAACAAAACAATCAGTTAAACATGTAAACGCAGATTCATGGAAAAAAATAGATACGAATATGATTAGTAAATTTCAAGAAGAATATAACGATTACTTAAGTACATTTGACGGATTTATCGTTACTCATACTCCTGTATTTTGTTTATTGTTTGAAAAATACAAAAAACCTATTTTTATGATAAATAGTTGTAGATATGTTCAACCATATTGTTGGAATAATGGACGCAATGACAACATGTTAAACGAACTGAATAAATCATTAATTCGTATGTATGAATCGGGACAATTAATTCCTATATCGAATAATAAGGGAGACCAACGATTTTTAGAATTAGGTACAAATATAAAATCAACTCATTTACCGTCTCTTTGTTTATATACTAATTCGAAATATACCGGGAAAAATGGGAAAATAATTGTAACGGGGACAACTAGAAAAGATTTATTACCCAATATTGAAAATATAGTATATAAGGATGATTTGGGTGGAAGATATAAATGGTCTACATTATATGATTATAAAGCTATTATTGTTCTTCCTTATGAAATAAGTACAATGTCTATATTTGAATACTATTCAGCTAATGTTCCTATGATCTTTCCGTCCAAAACGTTTCTAACAGAATTAATTAGAACCGGTAAATATCCACGTATTGGTAGTAAATACTTTCAGTTCAAACATCCAGACTGTTTTAATGAAGCATTAAATACTGGAAATTCTCCTCCTGTAGATAGTTTTATAGAATTTTGGTTAAATAATGCAGATTACTATGACATTAATAATATGCCTCATATACTATTCTTTGATTCATATGATGAACTACAGGATATTATAAATAATACTGATTTTATGAGCATTAGTAGTAAAATGGTAGATTTTAATAATATAAGAATACCAAGTATAGTAAATTCATACAGAAGCATTATACAAAAAACATTTCCAACATTATCATTAAACAAAATAGATGTTATTAAATATGGTCCGATGTCGGGCTATAATAATATACGAAATCAAAAAGGTATAGAAACATATTTACAGCAAAATATAAAAAAATCAGAACATATTTTAGAAATTGGACCAAGTGGAGGTCAGTGGAGTAAATTATTATCAAGTATTAGCGATTTATTATATTGTGTTGATGAAAAATCAGCAGAGCAAAATTATTTTTGGAATTATATTCAAAAAAACGATAAGATAAAATATATACAAGGATTTAATACTATATCTAATGAAATACAAGACAATAGTCTAGATTATATATTTAGTTATGACGTTTTTAAATATACTTCTTATGATGAAATGAAAATCATTATACAATCATTGTATAAAAAATGTAAAATCGGTTGTAAATTATTAATATCATATGGAGATATTTATAAATTTATTAAATCAGAACCACATCGCGTGAAAAATTTTGAAAAGGAGTTTAATGTTTTTAATGATATCGAAAAATTAAAAAAAATAATGGAAGATGATTATAATGGAGAAAAACGACAAGGTAGATGGTATTGGATTGGTATTCAAAAATGTATTGATATATGTGAAAAAATAGGATTTACGTTAATAGAACGGGATCTAAATATAGATAAAACAAATCCTCTAACATTATTTACAAAAAAATAATAATGATACAATTATACCCATTTTAATCTTAAGTTTTGATAAATATTTTTTCCGTTTCCTCTCTATAAAGCTATCCATAACGATACATTTCCAGAACCACAAATAATACTATGACATTTACTTAATATATATACAGACGCCAGCATATAAAGTCCATGGTCTTAATTTCGCCCCTTTAATTCGCGTTTATCACAATTATTCATACTTTTAGATACTTCATTAATTATTATAATATTGTCTTTGAACGTTTCAAGAGCTAGTTTTTCGAAATGAATATCATCTGTCATACAAATAATTTTCATATTTACATTATTTGTCAAAATATCCTTTGTTTTATTTATAAATTCTACATGAGGTGCGATTGGTGTCTCGCATTTCTTATCTGTATTTCTATAATACAAACATACAGTGTTGTTATATTCTATTTGATATTTAGATTCTAGTTCCACAATTAAATCTGATATTTGTTCACTTGGTTGAAAATAACGATTTATAAAAGGTAAATAAGATTCAAAATCAAAACCTACATATGGAGTATATTGATGATTATAATGAAACGCTGGAGTTGTGTCATAATCATAATTGAAACCATCATGCGGTTCAGAAAAAAAATGATTAGTTATATCTATATTTTTATGTTCACTCTTTTTATATTGTGGAAAACATAAACTACCGTCAATTATTTGAGGTAATTCTTTATATTTGTTAAAATAATATATTATGTTATCCAATTTCACACTACACCATGAAAAAAAGCCTCCTCCTAAAATAATTGATATTTTTTTTTTCTTTTTCACATACTTGAAAATAAACCATTATATTATTATATTATTATATTATTATATTATTATATTATTAGTTTTATTTAACGCAAAATTAACTTTACACCCTTGAAGATTTACACCCTTGAAGATTTAAAATGATACGTTTATAGTTTTTTTTTGCCAATTACATATAAAAGTTTCCCACTCATCACCATTTCTATTATTTCTCATTGGTTCATTTAATTCATATATACTAGTATCAAAAGCATCTATTAGTTCATCAATCGTAACATAATGTAATGTAATATTCTTATTTATTTTATGTAGGTTTGATGTAATATTTAATAATTTAATAGCTTTCTTTGGACCACTTCCAATTATATATACATTATCTATGATTATTCCAAAATGTCTACATAATGCTAATGAAATATCATAAACCATTAAATGTCCGATTTGATTTATGTTTTTACATATATCATAAATCATACAGATTATTTCTTCAAAATTTTTATTTTCATAATGTTCCATTTTAATATCTTGTAAAACATTTTGTAATTTAGTTTTATGGCGACAATGATCGACTGCCTCTTGAAATATATAATCGTTTGAAGAATTACAATCCATATTTTGTGTATATGGTATAGAGTAAAAAGTAATAATTGTTTCAATTTTATCCAATTTTAAATCTTCAATTGTGTAAAACGCCAATTTTGATATATAAAATTGATTTAAATATTTGTCTATTGCTATAACATAATAGATAAATTACTATATAACATAATAGATAAATGTGTATCCACGAAGGGTGTAAGACACGACCAAATTATAATGTAGAAGGTGATACAAAAGCGATATATTGTTCTGTCCATAAATTGGAAGGAATGGTCGATGTGAAAAACAAAAAGTGTATCCACGAAGGGTGTAAGACACGACCAATTTATAATGTAGAAGGTGAAACAAAAGCGATATATTGTTCTGTCCATAAATTGGAAGGAATGGTCAATGTGAAAAGCAAAACTTGTATCCATGAAGGGTGTAAGACTATACCAAATTATAATGTAGAAGGTGATACAAAAGCGATATATTGTTCTGTCCATAAATTGGAAGGAATGGTCGATGTGAAACACAAAAATTGTAAAAGCGATTGGTGTTCAACACGTGTTAAAGAAAAATACGACGGATATTGTTTATTCTGTTTTATCAACTTGTTTCCCGATAAACCAGTAGCACGAAACTATAAAACAAAAGAATATGCGGTGGTTGAATATATAAACACAAAGTATCCAAGTTTGAATTGGATAGCAGATAAAATAGTGAATGGAGGTTGTTCCAAGAGAAGACCAGATTTGTTATTAGATTTGTCTTACCAAATTGTAATTATAGAAGTAGATGAAAATAAACACGACAACTATGATTGTAGTTGTGAAAATAAACGGTTAATGGAATTATCTCAAGATTTGGGACATAGACCTATAATATTTATCCGGTTTAATCCAGATAAATACGAAAAAAATGGAATATCCATAACTTCGTGCTGGGGTCTAAACGAGAAAGGAATATGTGTTGTAAATAAATCAAAAAAGGATGAATGGAACCAAAGGTTGAATGTATTAGAAGAGCATATCAAATACTGGATAAGTCCAGAAAATAAAACAAACAAAACAATTGATATAATTCAGTTATTTTATGATTCGTAAAAAATCGACATTTGAAATGTAAAAGGGTGTAATCGGTAGACAAATTAAATACGTCTATAACACAAGTCCACGAATTTTTTTTTTTAATTCGCCGTAAAAACTACCTTCTTCGAAATTTGTAATATCAAATTCAGGAGAAATAATATTATCTAAGAACATTGATTCTTGTAACATATTATTTATTTGTTCTTCAGTCATGTTTAAAATATATTCAATACATGAATCATATGAATCAAAATCTCGTATACAAATAAATGATTTGGGATTAAATAGTTTTTTAGCATATACATGATCCCCCCAATATATTGGTATAGAACCTGCTGAAAATGCATTTATTATTTTTTCTGTTAAATATCCCTTTTTTTCACAATTTTCTATAGCTAGAACAAATTTGAACTTAGAATATTCATCTATTAAACGTACATATTTTAATCCTGAAGCTATAGTTATTAGTTTATTTGAACATTTATATTCATTATCCTTACCTAAACACATAACTTGTGTTACATCATCTACCTTGTTTAATAGTGTATTCATGAATGATGTCCTTTCCTTGGTTTTGCGCGTAGAACAGTGAGCTAACAAATATGTTTTTTTGGAACAACATGAAAATGCTCTATATTTATTAATATAGTTATATTCATAAAGTAGAATATAAGCAAAACTAGCAAAAGGCATTCTAATAGTGCTTCCATCGGTTGTTAATGAAGATATAACAATATATTTATGATTATTTGTAATGCTATTTACATATACATTAAATGGTTCACCTGTCCAAAAAACGCAAGGAATTAATATAGTTTCATCCAACGTAAAATGTACATCCCTATTTTTATGGGTTTTTCCTAATATACATTTTGTATCCAAATTTGCTGAAAAACATAAATTTAATTTGTTAGGAACGTATAATGTAGAAATATGAGACATATGAGAAATATGAGAAATATTTACTTCTGGAAAAATATTTTTTATCAAATATTCTACAACAATTTTTTCATGATGTGCCCCATTTATTAAACTAATATACATAATTATAATATATATAAGATATTTTATATTTTCACCAATAACAACTGTCTTCTACTTGTTTATGATTTAACGGTATTTCACTAATATCTGGTCTAACCCAATGTTCATTGTGATATTTAGTAAACCAATTCTTGGGGTTGTGTAGATGTTTGAGCCATCTGTTTCCACCAATACCAAATAACAATTGTATTGTAGCACCAATATACAGACTGGGTTTATTCATATTTTTATGGGTATAATTACATAAAGGTAGCCCATAACAACCACATCCCATAATAACATAATCAAATTCTAATTTTGATATATCATTTTCCATAATATTATATGTTTCATACCAGTTTTCATGGGGTGTATTGCCTTCTATTGTTTGATATGATGTATAAAATACAAACATATCTGTATTAATGTTGTATTCCGGAAACAATAATTTAAATTTATTTAATTGAGATTTCATTGTATTTGTAAAATTAGAAACAAATAAAACCTTCTTTTTTAAAACAGTTGTATAATATTCTAGTAATAATAAGTAGATCCCAATATCTTCGTAAAATTGTTCTATATTAAATTTGTCTATAACATTGTTATATTGTTTTTTAAAATCATTAATATGAAATGAATACAATAATATATAATTACTTTGAAACATACAATTTAAATACTTGTTTTGAAAAACATAAAAAATTTCCCTTTGGTTTAATGGTTTACCATCTACAATAGTTGAGTTTACAAAATAAAATCCGGCATTCTTTCTTGCATACTGGTCTATACTATTTTTTGTAGGCAAAATTTTATCACTAGGAAAATTTATTAAATGGTCTCCTCGACACGCATTAAATTCGACTGAACCTATTCGTGATACTAAATATATCTCATTTGAAAATAATAGAGATAACATATCACCGGTATAGCCAGTATTGTAGGTAGATGCTTTATTAATATAATTAGAACTTTCCATTATATTATACAGTAGTGAAAATATTTATATAATTTTTACTTAGAGAGTTATATCTACAATAGCTTCACCGACAATAGCTTCACCGACAATAGCTTCACCGACAATAGCTTCACCGATTAACTTATCTATTATTTCTTTTAGTTTGCCATTATCTCTTAATTCCAATGCTAACATATGAGTACTACTATCGTGTTCTATTATTTTACAATTATTGCTTTCTAAATATAATGCATGTTTTTTATCCACTCCGTTACTTCCCAATTTTGCATAATGTATATCTATTTTTGTATCAAATGGTGAAAAGTTTTTTAAATCTAAACAATTTTGATAAAATTCGTCTTCTTTATTTTTATTAGTCAGCCATTGACACGTTTTTGGAGCATTACATTTATCTCCGAGCATCTCTTCCTTTTTTTTATTTAATACTACTTGTGGTGAAAATGCTATGACTTTATCAAATTTTAACAAATGTCCAAACAATATTGATGCAAATCCTCCAGCTGATACTCCAATACCATATACTTTCTTATATTTCTCTCTATTAATTAACGATGATACAAAATCTATTGATTCTTGTAAATTATTTGTATTGTGTCTAAAACCTAACATATAATAACGACAACATAATTGTTGGGAGTTCTTTGGTCCTGTATCTCTCAAGAACAATTTATCTACATTTTTATTTTCCTTCAAAAAATTATGAAATATAAATGTAGGCATACCTTCTTTCCACCCCATTCCTGCAAATAACACTAATAATGTATCCGAATCATTGTCTTCCATATAATAATCATCTGTAATCTTCCACGGATGACCTTTATGTTTATCAGAATAATCAATATCACCAAATACTGTTTGTTTTATAGTATTTAAACTAATATCTGATATTCTACTATTGTCATCTACATTATCATCATAATTTAATGTTATATTATCTAATAGTGGGATATATTTACTTATATAATTGGTAAAATCAACTCGTGGTGTTATTGCCTTTTTAATTTGACACCCTTCATTATCAAACATAAACCCTACTAAAACTGTTCGGATTCCGGATGTCACTTTGGTAACTCTATGAAGCAACGACGAATCAAATAATATTAATTGACCTTTTTCTAATTTAAATTTTTTATCTAGTTCATCAAATACTAATGTACCTCCTTCATACTCTGAAGGATCCGTTAAACTATATACCATCGACATTTTTCTATATGCTGTATTACCTGTTGTATCTCTATGAGCATTATAGAACCCTTCTTCATCTCCATAATATTTCCCTATTTTCCATTGTTCTCTATATTTAATATCTCCGAAATTTGTTTTAATGTTGTCATATACACTATCAAATATAGTATTATCAATATAACGAAGCATATGTGGATTCTTTACAAATAAATCCTTCCTTTTTTTTTGCTTAACATCCACATGATTGCCTACTTGTCCGTCATGAAAACTTTCTGTATTAGAATATTCTAACACCTTATTAATAAATTCGTCTGAACCAATATTATCGTACAAAAAAATAGATTCTGTCATATAATTAATATAATATTACTGCTTTATATTATATTAATTTTATTAATTTTTATTATTTTTTATTATTTTTTCTATTATGCTGATATATAATGAAGCAATACAATATGATAATATTCTCCTGGTAATTGTTCTCTGAAATGAATATGATCTATTCCTTGGAACATCATAAGACCTCCAGTATTACAATCAACCGCAATACATTCATCTTTCGAAGGTGTAACAACTGACCGACCTTTATGTTTAATAGGTTGCTTTATCTTATGAAGATAAATTGGCCAGGTAAGATTATCTGGCTTATTAATTAGAAACGAAACGGTATATTCACAATGAGCACGATCTGTATGAGGTGGTAAATCAGCCCCTTCTACATAAGCAGACAAATATGTATATGTTGGTATTACTGGTTTTCCTAATATTTTTTCTATCAATGGTTGTATTTCATAATGCAATATTCTAGACATTGGTTCATTATGTGACTTATACCTATTTGATTGTTTGTCACCTAACACGAAAACACCATTTTTAATTGTAGTTTTATAATACTCTTTTAACATAATCATAGTATCATTGTTTAATACATTTTCAACTATAACTGGATTATACTCATCAAATGAATATGTTTTATTTAAATTATCAGGATTTAATGTCGTCTCTATAGCTTCTGCTTCTGTCTTAACATCGATCACTTCACCTGTATTAATATTAATAGATTCTATTTCCTTATTTGTAGTCTTTCTAATAGCTATAAATTGTTGCACACATTTGTTAAAATATTCAAAATCTCCTTTAAATCCATATCTAAAACTATTCAATCCTTGCCATGATGTAGTAATCTCATTGTTTTCAAATTTGCGTAGAACCTGTTCAAATGTATCTTTATAATCTTCTACAGATGTTTCTGTTAGTGTACTTGATACAACCGTATCAATTGACTTGACATTTTCTACAAGATGTGATTCCAATTTATTTCCATTTATATCTTTCTCTCTTACATAAATATTTAATATATAAGACTCAGATGTATTAGCGTTGGTAATTGTACGATTCAACTCGTCATCACGAGTATTTAAACTATTCTTTAAAATATTATCGGAAATAATGATTTCCATTGGATTATAATAGAGATTCTCCTTTAGGTTTTCCACATTGAATTGAAGTGTATTATTCAAAGGAATTGAAATTGTATATATTCGTTGTCCTAGTTTTTCTGTATATTTTTTCCCATTTTCCGATGAAAGATTATACGCATCCATAAAAGGTCCATGTGATTGATTTGAAGAATACTTGTAAACATTACCATTTTCAAAAAATGTGGGTTTTATTTGTATAGTATCCGCAATTCTACTAATCAATTCTGGTATTACTTTTTTATTAATCCAACAATTTGAATATTTTCCATTTGATTTTGTAAAATCACATAAACTAATTATTTTATCACTTTCATCTTGTGAAATATACGATTCTTGAGAATAAATACCCTTTTTATTCGTTTTCTTTGTAAAACCCTCTAATTTATCTAGACCCGTATATTTATATAAAATATTTTGTTCTATCTGTGTATCAGGTAATGGTGGTATATTTTCGATTGAGTTAGGTTTGCTTTCAATATTTGTATAGTAATCTGGATTAAATTCGGAATATAATTTTTTTGAATGACATTCTTTGAACCATAGATTAAATGCATATTTCTCTCCTTTTATAACAGGCATACCAGCATGTTCGGACAATGGATGTTTAACATTTGTACCATTATATGTATTTTCAAATATCAATAATTTCCCTTTTTTTGGCAAAACATCTATATTTAATTTATTCAATCGTGTAGAACCACCTTCTTCGACATCATTTAAATATACTAATGCTGTTTTCAATCTCGCCCCACCATATTTCATACATCTTAGTGTTTTTTCAGAACCATTATGATCCCAACTATCAAAATGTTGGCGATATTGAGCATTTTCGTCATAATGTATTACTTGATAAGCTTCGGCATTCTCGAGTGGCATTCCAACAAGCCTTGCTATTTTTTCTCCAATTGATTTTGTTATTTCGTCATGATTATGTTGTATCCACGCATTAGAACTCGTTCTGCCTTGAGATACTATACCTTTTTTTCCATCACTTACCAAACTAGACTTCATTAAATCCTTTGATATATTTATCATATGACTACATTCATCATCTGTTATTAAATTATCAATAGTAGATACGAACGGATCTTTGCTGTGAATTGTTTCATTCGTATTTGTTTCGATTGTTTCGATTGATTCCTGTTCTTTTATTTCAATGAAATCCATTATAAATATTAATACTTAATGTATTTATATTAATATTTATAATGAAATCCATTATAAATATTAATACTTAATGTATTTATATTAATATTTATTTATTTGATATGTTTATTAGATAATATATTCTAAGATAATTAGGGGGGACTTATTCTGACATCATTCACGAATGCTGATAAGCCTGTTTCTACTGTAAAAGTACCATTGACATACATTCCTAATTCAAAATATATGTAATCATAAGGTGAACCAGTATTATTGGTTATGGTGATGTTATAATTGGTCGATGTAGTTGTCAACTGTTGGGGGGGAGCAAGGAGTGTCTCAGTATAATTTGAGTAACCGTAAAATGCAATTGAACTAGCTGTTTCTGTTTCTGCTGTAAATAATATCATACTGTCGCTTTTAACACTTAGTCTTGGCCACATTGTTTGTGTTTGATATTTAGTAATGTTATTATAGTTGTTATAGATATTTCCATCAATTGAACTCGGTGAAAATCCGAAGTCATCATTGTAATTCCCCCCAACCAGGGGACACCACATTAAACTTTAAATGAACTACTGATGTAGGAGCATTTCCAAGATTAGGTGTATCATTGGATGGAGCAGAACCAGTAGAACCAGTAGAACCCATTGAACAATTACACGAGAAGTGATATGAGTTTGACATTTTACCAACTCCACCAGAACCGGCAGGATTAACAGATAATAATTT
>Ga0206131_10000469_pt1 | contig 56108 bp, 47 predicted proteins | sample Helgoland_Spring_FD_148636 | JGI IMG/M metagenome (GOLD analysis project Ga0206131, IMG submission 148636) | Pelagic subsurface seawater microbial communities from Kabeltonne, Helgoland, North Sea - Helgoland_Spring_Bloom_20160517_1 | ecosystem: Environmental > Aquatic > Marine > Epipelagic ... | reverse complement strand
GGCATGTGCGTGTTCGCCCAGTCTGCAAACCGCATCATACGGTTGTCTATCAAGGCACTCGCGAGAGCAATTTTGTGCGCACCTTCTGGGCCGAAGTAATGATTCTCCTCCCAGAACGCCATCATATTGCGAAATTCTTTGGCGCTAGCGAAAAAGCGATCGTATTCCTCTGCGGCAACTTGCTCGTAGTGAAGTTTGTGACCTTGGGTGTTAAGGATGTCGACGAGCTCTTGCCAGCATAAATAGTCGCTGGCGAGTGCCAGATACTGACCATCGCCGACGTCCTCGGGCCGATTGAACGCGGCGGCTACAATCGAGCCCAATTCATTAATGTCAGCACAAGGGAAGCGGCACTTGTCTTTATCGGCTGGATAGCGCCATAACGTGTGCCCTTCCGGGGCTTTTTTCGGCGCATGAATGGTAAGAAAATTCTGGAAATAGAAGGGGGCTTCTACAAACGTATGATGGCGGAATCCAGCCGTTTTCACTTCGTGATCAACTCGCGCTTTACTGGTGAAATGAGGAACCGTGTAATTGCCCCCTGATAGCGCTTGGTAGTCCGGCAAGGTTGACCAGATGAAGTGCTGGATGTCGGTTTCCCTTGCTGCATGGACAAGGTTCCTGCCCTGCTCGAACTCGCCCATTCGAGTGGCTCGATCCCAGAAATTGGTCACTGCAAAAAGGCCGTAGGACCCCTGCAGTGCCTCTAACAGGGTCGCCGGGGTATTCAGATCGGCCTCTGCAATTTCACAGCCCAACTCTGCCAGGCGCAGTGCCGCACGACTGCGGGAATTTCTGGTTACCGCACGTACCTGCCAATCTTGCTGATCAAGCAGTGCCCTGACAACGCCACCTCCCTGAGCGCCAGTCGATCCAATGACCGTGACAATCTGTTTTCCCATAGGGGTCCTGTTAGCGCGAGGAGTTGTCGTTAGTTTATGTCCACAAATGGGCTCCTGCCCATTTGTGGACCCGCTTTTTTGAAAATGCGATTTCCAAAAAGCTCACGTTTTACACGGTAAAACGCCGGTGCATCCCTGCACCGGTAGCTAGTTCCTGCTGTAATTTGCTATTTATGGACAGGTGCTAGCTAATGTTCAATCCGCGATCGGGCCGTTTGCATGGCGCTCATATCTCCTTCACTGGCGGCCACGCCCATATGGACTTTATGGAACAACCAATTGCCGTCGGGCTGGCGCGTCAGCCATCCTTCCCAGAGCATTTGCATATTGCAGTTAATGCTGGCCGGCGCAGATAAGTCGTCGGTGTGGGTGTTGTCCTGTGGATTAATATAATGGCAGGCGTACATTCTGGTCTCGATTTGTGCCTGATCCCCGTGAACGGTAATCAACTGATTGGTATTCAGGTGAGCGGTTGCATCGAAGCCTGGCAGGAACTTCCCGGGCGCCATTTCAATGTATTCCCTGGGCGACAAGCTGCGATCGATGCCGAGCATTTCCGCGTGCAAGTGGAAAGGGTCTGTTAATACGGAGGTAACCAGGTTCCAGTCGCGAGTATCGAGTCCCTTGGCGTACCGATAAAGCTGGTCTGAAATCAACGCCCTGTCGCTGAGGGTTTGAAGGGTGAGCTGTTGCATGATCGTTCCTCCTGGCTCGTAGCAAATCGACTCTATTGGTAGGCTTTGCTGCGACCTTAGCGGGATGGTAGTTAAGTTCGAATATTATTATACAGCACTGTAAAAATAAAATATGCTTGCTTCGTTTAGGTGTGAGGAGATGGGCATGTACGAAGATATGCAAGACAAGGTTGCCATTGTTACCGCGGCAAGACGAGGGGCAGGTCGGGCATTGCACACATGGATGTTCGAACTTTGATTAGGGGTGCCCATTACCCGACCTGGCCCTAAAAAATTTTGTGGGAGCCGTGATGTTTGGCCAGAAAATGGATGTTGGAAGTGCCACGCCAGGGGGTGTTTCGGTCTCGGGAATTCGACGCACTATCGCTCTCGCCCTGACCACTACCGGCGCGCCGACCCTGGAACCCTGGAACTCTACCTCGCCTTTACTTTCGCTAAGGCCCTGCTCATAGGCGGCAATCAGCGCCCGTGCACGCTCGATTTCTGCATCGCTTGTGGCAAATTCCTTACTATCAGCTTGGCCAACTAAGGGGTGTACCAGATAGGTGAGGAGTAGGCGCGCTCCTGAATAATGGCAGGTACGGCCTGTGGCAGGGCCTTTTTAAAGTAAACACTGTCGTAGGTGGACCAGCGCGGTGTTGGGATTTCCAGCACCCGCACGTAGTAGAAGGCTCGCTCTGCAGGGTTAAAGTCAGGGTCGCTCCACACGGTTGCCAATTCTACGTCGCCAATCGTGTTTTTATAACGGGCTGTCTTGATTTCAACCGTGTGCTTGAGTGGTTTTACCTTGCCGTTGCGGCCTACTTTGCGACCGTCCGACAAGGTCACATCATAGACTTTTTCCTGTAACTCCCCATTTTGGTCAAGCCAGCCTTTCACCACTTGTATCCTATCCAGGTTAGCGCCTTTTGGATCCTTGCTGGCGACAATTAGAAAGTTCGGTGATTCGCCCTTGGGAGCATTTATCAGGTCGGCGCCCATGGGAACCCCTTGTTTATAACCGACCGCTGCATAGTCCGGGCGCAGGGCATCATTTTGGTCAAACGCCCAGCCACCAAAAAAGCGCAGCACAATGCGCGGCCCGGTGGTCGCGTAGGTTTCTTTGCGTCGCATGGCATCGAAGATGGATTCTCGGGTATTTTCGTTGGCCCAAACAGCAGCGTACCCCGATGAATTTAAGGCTACTGCGGGTGGCACCAGGATGCCATGCACATTTATATGATCGACGCGGTCAGTTTTTGGCTCTTCCGTACCAAATTTGCCGAAGAAGTTGTCTTCGCTGGCATTGGCAAAACTGGTATGGGAGTCGGTGCTGCCAATCATGCCGAATTTAAACGGGTTGGCACCCAGTTCAGCCTCATGCTTTAACCCCAGTTTTAGGGCGGAGCGGGCGTATTCATGTTGTAGCATCCACTCTTCTTTGGTGTTGCCCGGTGCGCCAAAATTGCCGAAGTCCCAGGTTTCAAAGTCGGCAAAACCATCGTCTGGTGACAGGGTCGGGTGGGCTTCAGCATCGCCTTTTACCTGCGTAACTTCGTAGAGCGGCTCCCAGCGTGAGCGGGTTTCGGCATAGCGGCGGGTCAGCGCTTCGCCCGACAGGGTTTTGTCGGCAAACATGGTGCCGTTGCTAGCGTTGCCATTATGGGGAATGGCCAATGCCTGGCCGCCGGTTTTGGTTTCGTAGTTTTGCAGCCATTGCCAGAGGTCTTCCGGGTTACTGGAATCCAGCGATGAAAATGGCACGACCTGATTGGCACTATCAGCGCCATCGCGGAAGATAATATTGCGATGCAGGTTGTTGCCGCCGATTAGCGAGGTCCACTCGTAGCCGATAAACGCGGTGAATTTGCCTGGCTCGTTCTGGGCTTCGGCCATGTGGGTTATTCCCTGCCAGATCGATTGGTGGAATTGTCGGTCCGGCTTGAGATCAATGCTGCCGCGAATGGCGTCGACAAACTCCATCATGACTTCCTGGCGTTTATTCTCCTGGTACATCTGATACCAGCGGCGGCCCAGCTCTGTTTTAAGCAGCTCGGTGTCGGCCTTATCAAGTTTGGGGAACACCCCGGTAAATTCCGAATGGTCTGTGACCACCAGAAAATCTAGTGGTGTGGCGATACGCAGGGGCTGCCCGCTGTTGGAGGTAATGGTTTCGCCTTTAGCAAAGCGGTAGGCGACATCTGGGTCGAGCCGGTTACCCCAGCTGTAGGCATCGGGCGAGAGGCTGCTATGAACATGGGTGTCGCCCCAGTAGAGATTTTCGGGATAGTCGATGTTGGCATAGGGGGAATAGTTTTTATCGGGTTCTTCTGAAAAACCTGAAGGTATGCTTAGCACGCACAGAGCACTTAGAAGCAGCTTGTTCATTCGTTGTTTACTTTTCGTCACTTTTCCCATCTCCTGTTTCTCATCGTTAATCCCCTTTATTCATGCCATCAACCGTTCAATCAGCCAGAAGCTGGCGGTGCTGCCAACCACATAGGCCACTGGCAATTGCAGTGCACCAAGCTGCCAGTGAAAGCCGTTGGCCGTTGCCACTTGAGATGTGCCTGAGCGAACATGTCGTATTGTTTTTGTTAGCAGGCCAAGTGCGGCCAGTACCGCCAAAATAAAGATAATCTGACCTGTCTCAACACCGAGATTAAAAAACAGTAGCGCTGTACCTAGCTCGGTTTGCGGTAAACCTATATCCTGCAATACCGCTGCAAAACCAAAACCGTGTAACAAGCCAAAGCTACTGGACACGCTAACGGGGTAACGCCAGGTCAGTGTGCTACGGTTGTTGCGGACTAATTCGGTTGCCAGGAAGACAATCGACAAGGCAATAATGGCCTCAACCGCGGCGACGGGTACAGCCACCCATTGGAGTGCCGCCAGCGCGAGCGTGATTGAATGCGCCAGGGTAAAGCCGGTAATGGTAATCAGCATTTTTCGCAAGGTGCCGGCAATAATGACCAGACAAGCGATAAACAACAGGTGATCCAGCCCCGCCCATATATGTTCTACGCCCAGTACAAAGTACTGCGCGGCAATACTGCTGGTGGTTTCAGGTTGCGGTAGCAGAACTTCAGTTTCACCGGGAGACACTGACAGGGTTCGGGTTTCACCATTAAGCCAGTTAATCCGGACTAAGGTGGCTAGCATCGGGTTTTGCTGTGGGTAGTGGATACTTAATGAGTTACCGCCTAAAGGGCCGCTACAGTGGCTTTGCTGGTGCCCGCGGGCACTGTGGCTGGTGGTGCAGCCCTCTAGAGTAATTTGCGGCTGGTTGTTAGCAGTAACAGTAGGTGGCGACTGCCACTTAAGGTTAATACCCGGAGCTGGCGTTTCAATAATTGCAATAAACAACGGCTGGTTATCGTTGCCCCAGATGTTGGTGCAAACCAGACTCAGCAGCAGAGTTGGCAGCCAGCGGCAAAGTCGTGCTTTCCTCAGCGCCACTATCATGGTGGTGCCTGCAGGCTCGCGGCTACGCGGTTAGTTAAGGGAGTGTATTGCACGTTTATTGTATAGGCCTCAACCAACTTGCCAATGGCACTATCGAGTTGTTGTTGCCGTTGTTGAAAGGCAAAGTCCGCGGTCACCTGACCGCGCACGCCCGCAAAAACAGGGCTGTGGCCTTGGGTCTTTTGGGTAACAAACACTAGGTGTGTGCCGTGTTCCGAGCGAAGCGGCCCGTACCAGCCTGTACTACCAACGGCAAGGGCAAGGGCAAAGAGTTTGTTGGCCATTGCGGCGCCAAAATGGCTGGCGATATCGTCCTGGGTCTTTTCCACATAGTTGCGGTGGTACAAAAACCGGTCGCCGTAATGCGGTGCGGCTCGGTGAGCGGGCGTCGTTTGTAGCTGTGCCAATGTGGCGTCAGCCCGTTGCCGGGCTTCTGCCGGCGACTGCGCTTGGTGGGAAAAGAAGATATGGCTAAAGGTGATACTTGGCGCAATGGCGTATTTGTCCCGATGGCTGGCGAAATAGGCTTGCAGTTCTTTAGTACTGGGCGCTGTGCTATCAATTGCAAAGGCTTCGAGCGCAAATTTGGTTTTTTGTACAACCCGTTGCCGGATAGCGCGGTCGTTGCTATCCAGCCCCAGGGTTTGTCCTTCCCGAAACAGGGTTTCTTCCCGGACAAAGGCTTCAATCAGTTGCGCACGCTGCTGTTCGGGCATGGTGGATAAAGCCAGCGCCGCCCTATCTGCCTCGGCAATACTCGCCTGGTATTGAAAAAACTGCACCAGGTTTTTTTCATCCACCACAATGGTATTGGTCGGCGGCTCTGATAACGGCGTGTCTTTTAATAAAGTAAGGCCGACTATCGCGAAGCCGATGAGTAAAAAATGAACCAGTGGTTCGCGGCTTATTTTTATGAGTGTCGAGTGCTTCAAACGCTGCGCCGCCCAAGTTTATTCACTTCAGAGCGGCCGTATAGCGAATCGAATCTAGCTCTAACATTCACAAACAGGCCGGCAAATACCCCTGCGAGGAGCGACTCTATGGCTCGGCGGCTGAGCACAGCAGTCAGGATGGCTACGGCAGCAGGTATCAGTGAAAGCCAGCTGGATTCAGGTGTCATTAGCAGAGGTCCGCGCAGTTTGGGGATTGAGTCAGTTAGGACGTCGATTTGGTGATATTTGCTTACCACCTTCTCAAAAAGAGCCTCAACCTGATGCAGGTCGGTGACGTCGGTTTTTAACGCATGGGCTGCCGCCGCGCCTCGGCTCTTCGCCAATTCGGCGACTTCGATAGCCGATTGCATATCGATGTCGGCAACGCAAATTCTTGCACCCTCTTCAGCAAACAGCAGCGCAATTGCGCGACCAATGTTCGACGCGCCGCCAGTGATGACGACTGATTTGTTCGCTAGCTCAAGATCCATATAAATGATGACTCTATGCTGTGGTGTTTAAAACCCTGCGGCCGCGCCTGTCGGCACAATAACAGTGGTATTCGTGAATGACATCGCAGGTCCTGCAGGCCAGTACCGGTCTATTTGCGTGGGCACTCATTAGTCTGGTCCGGCGATATATGTTGACACACATGTAAATAATAATTTAATCTATACATGAATGTAAAGTATAATGGATTGGCCCTGAGGTTTTCCTTCGGTCAGTCCTTTATGGAGTACAGTTTTAGCAGCCCACCTACCTACAATAAGATTGGGATGACCCTTATGAAACCGAGAATTAAGCAGCTAATTGGCTTGTCTGGATGTCTGACACTTTCCCTTGGGGCGGCCGAGCATGCTCTTGGGCAGCTCGAGGAGGTCATGGTAACTGCGCAAAAGCGTGAGCAAAGTCTGCAGGATGTGCCAATCTCGATGTCGGTGCTGACGGCTGAGAATCTGGACCAGCAATACATTACTGAAACTGTTTCGCTTGCGCAGGCGGTTCCGTCTCTCAACTTTCAGGCAGGGTTTGCGCCTTCATCCACTAACTTCAACATCCGCGGTGTTGCCTCCTACGCCTTTGAAGGTGGTATTCAGCCGAGCGTCGCCATGGTTGTCGATGGCGTGTCTCTGGCCAGGTCGGGCGAGTTCATTTCTGAGCTGGCAGATATAGAGATAATCGAGGTGTTGCGGGGCCCCCAAGGCACCCTGTTCGGCCGGAATACCACAGCCGGTGCAATTAACATTACTACCAGGCGGCCAAGTACAGAGTTGGAGGGCTATGTAGAGGCAAGCTTTACCGACGATGACGAGCAGTTATATCGGGCCAGATTGAGTGGACCATTGACCGAAGCAGTCGCAGGATCACTGAATGTGTTCTACCAGGACAGGGACGGCTTTATTGAAAACATCTATCCGGGTGGAATTGACGGAGGTGGCATGGAGTCATGGGGAGGGAGGGCGCAACTAGATCTGAACCTCTCGGACTCCGTCCAGCTGTTGTTATCCGGTGACTACCGTGATGCTGAGCACGGCTCCAGTGCAAGTGTTACCGCGATGGCCGAACCTACGCTCGACGGAATTCCCGCGCCGGGATTGAATTTGCGGGAGATTATGCAGGGCGATGGCGATCCGGCGCTTGGCCAGCGCGTGATCGCTGATATTTTTAGGATCAATACTAATGATAATGATTCCTTCGAGGAAGAACTTGATAGTTGGGGGTTCTCCGCCCACCTGACGTGGGAGGTAGATGATGCGCTTAAATTTGTATCAATATCCGCGTACAGAGAGTGGCATGAGGCGGTGAATCCCGATATAGATGCCGGGCCAAGTCAGCTCTCCAATGGCGGTTATGGCTTGCCCATAGCGCTGGCTCATACCAGCAATACACCGTCCAGTAATATTCCTCTTTCTCGTCCATTTGAAAATGAATATTTCACGCAGGAGTTCAGGTTAGAGAAAACTGGCCAGTCACTTGATTGGACTGCAGGAGTATTCTATACAGATTTTGAGGAGAACGTTAAAGAAGGCTTTGCTCTGTATATCCCGTTTGACCCTGCCTTTGGAGAGGGTTACACCACTTCCGTACAAACAGACAACACGGATGAATTGACGGCGTTTTCAGCATTCTTTGATGGCACCTACCGTGTTTCGGATGCGCTGGAAATCTACGGCGGCTACCGCTGGACCTATGAAGAGGTCGACGTCAGCTACAATAGTCCGACCTATCTCGTTCTTGATAGCGCAGGCGTTTCGGAGTTCGATCTAGAAAACAATATTGTTAACTTCACGGCTCCGGTAGACCCCGTGGCGCATACAGTCGGCGAGGCAGATACTGATCACACTGACTGGTCTGCTAGATTGGGTGCCTCCTGGCAGTTCTCGGACGATTCCAACCTGTATGCCACGGTAAGCCGGAGCTTCGTTGGTATCGGAGCGGACATTTCCAGAACGGGAAACCCTGGCGCAGCTTTTATTGATCCCACAACGGCTGAGGCTGTTGAGCTCGGGATGAAGACCATGCTCCTGGATGGTACCTTACAACTCAACGGCGCGGTTTTCTGGCAGGATGTGGAGGATCTGCAGACCTCAGCATTGCTGCCTGGAACAATTCAGACCGTGAACCTTAACGCAGGCGACCTCGATATTTTTGGTGTGGAGATCGACGCACTTTGGGCGTACTCCGATTACGGACGAATCTCTGCAGCAGTAAGCTATCTTGACGCGGAAACCAAGAATCTGTTGCAGCCCTGCTGGCCTGGGCAAACCATTGAAACAGGATGCAATATTGACCTGAACGGTAACTTGATCACGGACCCGGCCGCTGCTGTGCAGACCGACATGGACGGCGCGAATGCGCCGAACACGCCCGAACTGGCCTATAACATCGGCATCAGTCACATTTTTCCGTTGGAGAACCTTTCTTTCGATATCCACGGTAGTGTGAACTATGTGTGGCAGGACGAAGTCAGTTTCCCATTGAATGGTGACCCGCTTCTTGTGCAGGATTCCTACGGGCTTCTGAATTTTTCGCTGAGCATGATAGACAAAGAAGACCGCTATGAGGTCATGCTATTCGGCAAGAATATCAATGATGAAGAGTTCGTCAGCGGTGCAACAGAATCTAGTGGATTCATAGCCAGGAAGAGCATTCGGCTATCGCGCGGAGCTCAGTCTTACTACGGCGTTCGCTTGAAATATAACTTCCGTTAACCTTACGAAGTTGTTGACGTGCGCTTAGGCTCGAAGGTCATAGCGATTACCGGAGGCAGTCATGGTCTGGGTAAAGCGTTGGCCAAGGCCTGTAGCGAACAAGGCGCACGGGTTGCCATCATCGGACGCAATTCCAGTAAGCTTGAGTTGGCGAGAGAGGAGATTGGTGACACGGTAGCCTGTTTCTCTTGTGATATTGGTGATCCCGTAGCGGTGCGCCACACTTTTCAGGCGATTAAAGCCCAAATGGGCGGGCTGGATGCGCTGGTAAACAATGCAGGGATATACCCTATATTCAAACTTGAAAAAGCGAGTGATGAACAGCTACGTTCGGTAATAGATACCAACCTTCTCGGGGCGATGTACTGTTGTCGTGAGGCGATACCACTATTGAAGAAGTCGGGGGGCGATATCATCAATGTGTCATCTGAGGCCGTACGTTTCTACCCCCCTTTGCTGAGCGCATACGCCGCTTCAAAGTCCGCATTGGAGACCTTTTCACAGAGTTTGAGGGTGGAGCTGGCACACTCAGGTGTTCGTGTGTCAGCGCTGCGGGTTGGTCACCTGCTTCGAGAGGATGCCTCCCCTCTGGATGACGAAACCTATGAACTGATGATGCAGACCTTTGAGGAAACGGGTTTCGTGGCTGCGACTGGGGAGGGCATGCAACTCGACACGGTCACCTCCACTGTGATTCATCTCCTGACGCTTCCCGGGGACGCCACCATCGATTTACTCGAACTGCGGTCCCGGCGTTGATTGTAAGGGCGAAAAAGTAAGTGGAGGACCATAAGTACCCGGAATTTCACCAGGGCTGGCCAATGCTGCTGGTCGCACTGAGCGGCGTTGTCACCTCGGCGCACTTTCTTCCCTTGTACAGCTTCGGGCCGATGGCACCTGATCTTTCTAGAACGCTGAATATACCGTTGGGGGAACTGCAGCGCTGCATCACCTTAAACTTCGCGGGTATTGCTGTAGGATCTCAGTTGGCGGGCTGGCTAATGGATAGGTTCTCGCTTCGCAGCGTCACCTTATGTTCTTTGGTCTTGTATGCCTTGACATTCATGATGATGGGCACCGTTTCGCTCAGCCAAAATCTTCTATACGCCTTCTATTTTTTGCTGCCGATTGTGGGAGGCGGCTCACTGCTGGTCACCTGGACAAAGATCGTTTGCGACAAATTCGAGCGACAACGCGGTATCGCGCTAGCCATTTTGCTGTCGGGTTCCGGCGTGGTAAGCACTGCCGCCCCACTACTGCTGGCGGGCTATGTCGGCACCGCAGATTGGCAGCAAGGCTTTTTCGTTATGGGCATATTGCCGCTGGCGACCTTGCTGGTCTGTTTCTTTGCCCTACCTACAGGCAACTCAAGCTCGAACCAGCAGGGCTCTCTATCAATTAACTCTACGGAACCGGAAAATAGCAGAGTACCCAAGCAGATTGCTGGAATCAGCTATCGAGAGACTCTACGTAACCGCCAGTTCTGGACGATCATTGTCGCATTGATACTGGTTGTCTTCGTCGTGGTTTCAATGATAACTAATATTGTTCCGATGCTCATCCAAAAGGGTCTATCACAGTCAGACGCAACACTGGTATTCAGTGCGTTTGGTTTGGCACTGGTCGCGGGCAGGCTGGCCGGAGGCTTTTTCCTCGACAAATTCTGGGGGCCACTTATCGCATTTTGCGCACTGGTGCTGCCCTCAATCGGATGCCTGATATTCCTGCTGGCGCCCGCGGACATGGCGCTCATGGTGATGGCGACGGTTTTGGTAGGTGTGGCAGCCGGTGCAGAATTCGACATTCTCGCCTATCTCGTGTCGCGATATTTTGGACTTCGATCCTATGCCAAGGTATTTGGAACGGTATCGGGCGCTGTCGCCCTCGGCAGCGGTACTTCTCCGCTCCTCATTGGCCCCCTGATCGATGCCACTGGTAGCTACGACGGATTGCTACTTATCTGTGCTGGAGTAGCGGCGCTCGGCGCTTCATTGTTTTTAACTCTTGGGCCATATCCAGATTTCGAAGAGGCGGTGGCCCAAGAGTAAGACACAACGAGCCGCCAATATTGAAAGGCGGGAGTTGCCGCCCGGGAGGCATGGGCGTTTGAAGTCGGCGAGTTATAACTTGACAGTACTGTAAAGTACAATGTAACGTTGTTGAGAGATTGCGTGCTGGACTTTTCCCGGCGCGGCCGTACCTCGCAATCTACACCGTGGAGACTGACGATCTTGCGCAGACGATGACCGAACTGATAGAGCGGGTGGGCACGGATGCGATGGTTATCTCCCCAACTATTGATCGCGAAAACTCTTTCTCGGCTCCGTTTGTGCCGCTGGGTCCGCCGATGTCAGCCGCCTGAACAGCAAAATTCGACTACCTTGGGAGCTCTAAAGTGAAAAGATTCTGTGCGCGGCTTTTTACGTGCCTGCTATGCCTCAGTGTCATCGCTTCGTGTTCGCGTGAAGCGCCAATAGAGCAGCTAGCGGCGGATGCTCCATCGGCCACGGCAGATGTGCCGCCGGTACAGAATGTCGACTGGCCGATGAAAGGTCATGATGGTACGGACAGCCACTTCAGTCCCCTCAAGCAGATCAGTACCGCCAATATCGACCGCCTTGGCCTCGCCTGGAGCCTGGATCTAACCGATGAACGAGGCGCCCTCGAGGCGACGCCATTGGCAGTTGATGGTGTTATCTACTTTCCCGGCAGTGGCTCGGTTCTTTACGCAATTGATGCCGTAAGTGGCAAGCCGCTCTGGAAACACGATCCGAAGGTTGCCGAAAACATCGACCCGAGCTTGCTGCGCTTTGTTTTCAGGGCGAACCGCGGCGTTGCTTACAGTGACAACAAGATTCTACTTGGCACCAATGACGGCCGATTGCAGGCTCTGGATGCAAAATCAGGTGAGCAGTTGTGGAGCGTTCGAACATTTCCCGAGGGGGGCACCCGGTTCATTTCCGGTGTGCCGCGTGTATTCAAGGACAAGGTCCTTATTGGTCATGGAGGCGGCGACTGGGGCAACAGGGGTTATGTCACGGCCTACGATATCGAAACGGGTAAGCAGGCCTGGCGTTTCTATACCGCGCCGGGCAGTCCCGAGGAAAACGCGCGCGACCCGGTGATGGAGATGGCGGCGGAAACGTGGTCCGGCGAGTACTGGAAGACAGGCACCGGTGGTACCGTCTGGCACGGCATGACGTACGATGAGGAACTGGATCAGTTGTACATCGGCACCGGTAATTCCAGTCCCTACAACCCAGAAGTCAGAAGCCCCGGCGGTGGGGACAATCTGTTCCTGGTATCGATTGTCGCCCTGAACCCTGACACCGGAGATTACCTGTGGCACTACCAGATGAACCCGCGGGAAGCCTGGGATTATAAAGCCACCGCCGATATCGTTTTGGCGGACCTCACTCTGGATGGAGAGGAGCGCAAGGTGTTAATGCAGGCCCCAACTAACGGTTTCTTCTATGTGATTGATCGTATTACCGGGAAGGTGATATCCGCGGAAAAACTGGGCAAGGTGACATGGGCCGAGCGCATCGACCTTGAAACTGGTCGCCCCGTGGAAGCCCCGAACATCCGTTATGAAACCGGTAGCACCTTAATGTGGCCCAGCATTATAGGCGCTCATAGCTGGCAGTCCATGTCCTACAATCCGCAAACTGGGCTCGTCTATATTCCCTACATGCAACTGGCCACGCACTTCTTTGTCTCGGAGAGCAATGTCGGTGGCGTAAGTACTGCGTACGTTAAAACCGACAAGGACGATGGTACGGGCTCACTCGTCGCCTGGGACCCGGTTCAGCAGCAGGCTGCATGGTCGGTTCAACGCGAGTCAATGTGGCATGGTGGCATAATCTCTACCGCCGGTGGGCTGGTGTTCCAAGGCACTGAAAGTGGTCACATTGAAGCTTACGATGCCAGACTTGGTAAGAAGTTGTGGAGTTTCGACGTGGGGCAGGGGATCGTCGCCTCCCCCATTACCTATATGGTAGATGGCCGCCAATATATTTCTGTACTGGTGGGATACGGCGGCATTGTAATGTCTACCGCATCGTTCAACGAAACCTACTGGGACTATCGTCTGCCACGACGCCTTCTCACGTTCGTACTCGATGGAAAGGTTGAGTTGGATACGTCGAATGCAGTCGCGCCAGCAATGCTTGATGACGAAGCACTTGTGATCGACGAGGCCGCCGTTAATGCCGGTATCGGTCTCTACGAGGAAAAGCTGTGTGTCCTGTGCCACGGCAGGAACGCGAAAACGGTTGGCGGCCAGGCGCCAGACCTGAGGCGATCAGCCATTGCCATGTCGCCGGCGTCGTTAGGCGAGTTTCTCACAGGGGGTGGTGCTGGTGAGTACGGCATGCCGACCTACCCGGAGATAACGGATGAAGAAGTGAACACGCTCTACATGCTCATTCGCGCTGCAGCGCGGGAGAGTTTGGGGAAACGTGAATCAAAGCCAGTGGTCTATAGCGACAAAGGCATGTAAATCCTTTGTTTTGATTGGCCGCGGCCTGGAGCAAACCCGATGCATCAAGACATACTGGGTCTGGCAGGTCGTCCTGGAAGCGGATCGGGTTGAATGGAGCCAGGCAATTGGGGCCAATAGCGCCATCGACCCGGCTGACCACTCAGGAAATCCTGCGCAGTATTTACCGCGCCGATGCTGCTTCTACAGGCCGCAATCAGTGATGGCTGAACTGTGGCGGTCGCTTTTCAAGGAAGGCTCGCAACCCTTCTTTGGCGTCCCGGCTATCGCCCTGGGCGCGGCAAACCTGGCCTTCCAGTGTTAGCCCTGATTGCGTGACCGTTTCAGAGGCCACCACCAGACACTGGCGAATGTCCTCAATGGCCCGCTGGCTGTGACCGGTAACCTCGCGCGAAAAGGATAGTGCCTGTTCAAGAAAAGGTTGCTTTGCTTCGGCTAGGCGGTTGACCAGTCCGATGTGGTGAGCTTCTTCGGCGCCAATGGTGCGTCCGGTCAGCATTAAATCTGCCGCCCTGGACTTGCCTATCAGTGACGGCAACAGCTGGGTGCCGCCGTAGCAGGGTATCACCGCCAGCTTCACTTCCGGCAAGCCGAGACCGGCATTGGGGTGGGCCATGCGCAGAGTACAGGCCATAGCCAATTCAAGGCCGCCGCCCAGTGCATGGCCATTGATAGCAGCAATGCTAGTGAGTGGCATGGTTTGCAGGCGGAAAAACAGTTCGCGGATTCGGTCGGCCTTATCACACTGCTCTTCGTGCGACAGTTCGCTTGCTTCGTGCAGGTCCGTGCCAGCACAAAATGCCTTGCCAAGACCGGTGATGACGATAGCGCGGACGCCTTTTGCCGACATGGCGTCCAGGCATTTTTCCAGCCCGTCCACCATGTTTCCAGACAACGCATTCAGGCGTTTTTCTGCACTCAGAGTAAAGATCACTAGATCATCGCGCCAATCCACTCGGTAGTCTACTTCAGGCATATGCCACCTCTATAGTTCAACCCGCGCCGTTGTTCTCAACAGTTCCCTTGCCCGGGCGACTACGGGGGCATCGATCATTTTGCCCTGAAACTCAACGGCCCCTTTGCCTTCGCTAAGTCCTTGCTCATAGGCCGCGATCAGTTGGCGTGCCTGCTCCAGCTCCGCTGCGCTAGGCGTAAACTCGTCGTTGAGCACCCCGACTTGAATGGGGTGAATACAAAGAGCGCCCACGAATCCGAGCTGTCTGGCAAAGCGAATGGTTTCCCTGAATCGGTCGATATCGTTGTAATCGGCAATGGAGGCAGGGAAGCCAAAGGGCAAAATTCCTGCCCTCCGGCTGGCAAACACAATGGCCTGGTTAGGAGCCAGCAGACCCTCTGGGGTTGGCTCCATACCCGCGGAAGCGGAGAAATCCTCCGAGCCCAGGCTCATGCCCATTAAGCGTTTCGAATTTCCGGCAATGTCATCCAGATTGGCCAATCCGTGCACGCATTCGATCTGCGCAATCAGCCGGGTGTGTCCCCGGGCGATGCCGCGCTCCGCCTCCAGTTTGTCGATGTGCTCACTCAGTTCCTGGACTTGCGATCCGGATACAACCTTGGGAACAACAATGGCCTGCACTCCAGAGTGGATACAGGCCTCCAGATCAGCTGTGGCCTGACTCAATCCCTGATTGATACGTACCAGTGCTGCCGCGCCGTCTTGCGCCACACTATCCGCAGCGTTGACAACCGCCTCCCGGGCTTCATTTTTTAGAGCCTCGGGCACGCTGTCTTCAAGGTCCAGAACGTAGGCGTCGGCTCCTCTTTGGTTGGCCTTTCTAACAAAGTCGTCGCGGTGCGCGGGTATAAAGAGCATGGAGCGCCACATGGGAGAATCGAAATTCCTGGTGTTCGTATTCATGCTACTCCTCAGACTTTATGGTCACGTCTGCCTTCATGCATAGATAACCTTCATGGTCTTCAGACCACAGCAGCAATTGATTGCCACTGCGCCTGCCGCAGAGGGTAAAGGGATGGCTGTCGAAAGTCGGTCTCACTGCGCGAAACTTAAACTTGTCGATTCGCGCGCCCGGGAAGTTTTCATAGACCAGGTCGAGCAGCAGCGTGGCCAGCAAAGGCCCGTGAACCACCAGTGCCGGGTAGAGTTCTTCATTTACCGCGTATTCCCGATCAAAGTGAATACGATGCGAGTTGTACGTGAGTGCCGAGTAGCGAAACAGCAGTACAGTGTCGGGTGTCACTTCCCGGGAGAACTCCGGCCCTTCTGTCGCCATCTCCCCGGGTGGTAATTCGGTTCTTTCCCGGGGCGCTTCCCGGTAAACCAGGTTCTGTTCTTCGCTAATGCACAGATTACCTCCCTGGCTCAATTCGTGCCTCAGGTTGACGAAAACCAGCGGCCCCGAGCGTCCATCCTTGGCCTCCACTGAGGTGATGGTTGAAACTTTCTCGGTGGCCAAACCCAGCACCAATGGCTGCGCTATGTCCAGCGCTCCGGCTGCCCACATCCGACGCGGGAGGGGTACTGGTGGCAGGAATCCGCCTTTGCGGGGGTGGCCATCCTCGCCGGTGCTGTCCCGAAGGGTGGGATCGAGAAAGTACAGCCAGTGCCAGGGAAGGGGCAGTGGGTTTCCGGTGTCGGGAGCTTCAGTGTGATTGATGGCCCCTGCCAGCGCCTGTGCGCCAAAGGCAGGCAGGTCACTATGACGCGTTATCGACCGGCCAATCCAGGACTTAAGTGTATTCAGGGTCGCATCATCCACGGTATTACCCTTTAAGAAAGTTCGGTGGCCGTTTTTCCTGCAGGGCTGTTAGGCCCTCCTCGAACTCGTCGCTGAGAAAGCAGTGGGTCTGGTGGCTTTCCTCGGCTTGCAGTGCCGATTCCATAGGTTGGGGCGACTGCCTCATTGCCTCCTTGAACTGCCGCAGGGCCAGCCTGGGCAAGAGGGAGAATTCGCGCGCCTTGTCGACTGCGAGCTCCATAACTTTTTGGTCTTCGACGAGTTGTTCCACTAGATTGAGCTCCAGCAACTGCTCACCCTTGAGGGAAGCTCGGTCTAGCACTAGGCGTCGTGCTGTGCCCCACCCTGCCTTGCGCACCAGAGACTGGGTTGAGCCCCAGTCAGGGACTAGGCCCAGGTGGAGGAACGGAAAGTTCATGCGGGCGGTTTCGCCAGCAATGATGTAGTCCGCAACCAAGGCCAGTCCGGCGCCCGCGCCAATAGCAAACTTCTCCATGGCTACGACAATGGGAATATCGGCGTTCCACAGCAGTCGAACCAGTTTGTGGCCACTTTGCATGCGTGCACGGGCCTGCTCCTCGCTCATGCCGCGCATGCTGGCGAGGTCGCCTCCGGCACAAAAAATACCGCCTGTGCCGCACAGCAGCAGTGCACGAACGGTGTCATCCGCTAGCGCCTCTGCAGTGGCCTCGATCAGCCCCAAGCGAGTCGTTTCATCAATGGCATTTTTTGCCGCTGGCCGATTGATGGCGACCTGAGCAACATGCGGGTGGGGGCGGGTGACGATTACAGCTGGCTTTGTCATATCAGTGCCGGGCGGCCTCTCTAGTGGTTAGGTTTTCCCCCAGTTGCGCGCGGCGACGCAGCCAATGGCTGGGCCGGTAGCGAGGGTCTCCTGTGACTCTCTGCAGTCCTTCCAGTACTTGCATCACCCTGTGCGGGCCAAGACGGTCCCCCAGGGCCAGGGGGCCAGCCGGATAGCCCAGGCCAATGCGAACAGCGTCGTCAATGTCGTCTACCGAGGCAATACCCCGCTGGGCAATGTTGGTGCCGATGTTCACAATGGTGGCCAGCATACGCTGAACCACAAAACCGGGGCTGTCATTAATAACGGTATAGGGGGCGTTGTCTGCTCCCAGTATGGCGGCCGCATCATCCCGGGACTGGGTACGGGTAATGGGGCTCAACATCAGGGTGCGACGCATCTCCAGCGAAGGGAGAGGGTCTACGGCAACACAACGACTGGCATCCAGATTGAGGTCGGCACAGGCCTGTGAGACATCAATGCCCCAGGGTTGAATCAGAAGCAGACTGGCATCATCAGGAGATAGCACTATTTGGGCGCCGGCTTGTTGGCTCAGCGTCGACAATTCGGCATGTTGGTCAGCTGCGGGGTCAATCCAGACGCGGCAATTTTGTGACATGGCCGGAGGGGGCTCGTTGGCATTTGCTAAGTCGAGTTTTTTGCCCTCCTGATACTGATACCACCCCTCGCCGGTTTTACGCCCAAACAGGCCGGCGGCAACTCTGGGAGGAATAATAGAGGAGGGACGAAAGCGCGGTTCCTGCTGAAACTGGTCGTAGATCGACTGCATGACCTTGGATGACACGTCCAGCCCGGTCAGGTCCAGCAGTTCGAAGGGGCCCATGCGAAAGCCAGCTGCCTCGCGCATTAGCAGGTCGACCTGGTCGTGGCTGGCGGCCTGCTCCTCAAGTATTCGTAATCCCTCGGTGTACAAGCCGCGACCGGCGTGGTTAATGAGAAAGCCGGGTTGGTCCTGAACCAGCACTGCGCGGTGACCCGTCTTGTCTATGCAGGCTTTAAGTTTTTCTACAGTAATGTCTGCGGTTCTCACCGATGAAATAATCTCAGCCACCCGCATCACCGGTACCGGGTTGAAGAAATGCAGGCCGGCTATTCGCTCGGGGTGCGTACAGCCTGCAGCAATATCGGCAATGAGCAGAGATGAAGTGTTGCTGGCAATGATGGCGGCGGACGAAACGACTGTTTCCAGTTCGGCAAAAAGGCCCCGCTTGATCTCGAGGTCTTCGAGCACCGCCTCGACCACGATGTCGCAGTCTGCGATATCGACCAATTGGGTGCAGGGAACGAGTTGGGCTTTTGCCTTGTCCGCTTCTTCTCGACTGATTCGGCCCTTGTCGACCTTGCTATCAAACATGTCTGCCACAAAGGCGTGAGCAGCGGCGACAGCAGCCTCGGAGTTATCGTAAAACTTTACCCGATGTCCCGACTGAGCAAACAGCTGCACGATGCCGCGCCCCATGGCTCCGGCGCCGATGACGGCGATAGTTGCTTGTGCTTCAGCTGTCATTGTTCCTGCCTAACTCAGTTTCCAGTGAATTTCGGTTTGCGCTTTTCCAGAAATGCGGTCATGCCTTCGGTCTTGTCGGTGGTATCAAACAATTGCTGGAACTCGTCTTGCTCAAGTTGCAGAGCCTCTGGGAGAGGTAGGTCACTGCCCTGTCTTAGGACGCGCTTGATCGCATGCATGGCCCTCGGTGGCATGAACGTGACCTTGCGTGCCAGTTCCAGTGCTCTGTTCAAGGCTTGCCCCTCTTCAGCCAATTCGCTCACCAGCCCTAACTGGTAGGCGCGCTCACCTGTGAGCGCCTCGCCGCACATAAGCATTAAGCTGGCTATGGGTTTACCCACTGTCCGTGCCAGTCTCTGAGTTCCACCGGCACCGGGCATTATGCCGACCTTGGCCTCTGGCTGGCCGATCCGGGCGCTGGTGTCGGCAACGACAATATCGCACATTTGCATCAATTCGGAGCCAGCGCCCAGGCAGTAACCATTGACGGCGGCGATCACTGGCTTCTCGCAAGAGGCAACAGGGTGCCAGTAGCTTGGGAGGTTAAGTTCTGCCACTTCCTGGGAGCTCTTATCAACCAGTAGCCTCAGATCGGCACCGGCTGCAAATACCTTTTCGCCGCCGGTTACCACGATGACGCGTATAGCCGGATCTCCCGAGAGCGCAAGGAATGCAGTAGCAATAGCCTGTCGCATTTCCAGGTTTAGGGCATTGAGTTGTTGGGCCCTGTTCAGCCTCACTAGGCCAACGCCTTGGTCCCGTTCTACTTGGACTGGGGTGTTGCTGTTATTTTCTGTTTGCATATTTACCTGTCTCGAGATTGAGTTACATCGTCTCGATAATCATGCTGGGAGCTAGGCCGCCGGCGGCACACAGGGTGACCAAGCCGCGCTTCAGTTCCCGCCGCTCCAGTTCATCGAGCAGCGTACCCAGCAACATTGCGCCCGTGGCACCAATGGGATGCCCGAGGGCAATGGCCCCACCATTGACGTTGAGCTGGTCGTGATCTACGCCCATCAGTTTCATAAAGCGTAGCGGCACGACGGCGAAAGCTTCGTTGACTTCGAATAGATCAATATCATCGACGGTCATTTCTGCACGGGTAAGTGCTCTCCGGGCCGATGCTACGGGTTCGTTCAGATTATATTCGGGACTTCCCGCCACAGAGGCGCTGGCTAAAATTCTCGCTCGAGGCTTGAGTTTGTTTGCTCGAGCATATTCAGGTGAAGCCAGTACTACAGCCGCAGCGCCGTCGACGATACCTGATGAGTTCCCTGCGTGATGCACGTGGTCAATCTTTAAGTCAGGCCAGGACATGCGTGCGATCTCGCCAAAGGTGTGGCTGTCATCCATGGGGTAGTTCATGAAATCGGAAAATACCGCCTGCAACTTCGACAGCGTCTCAACGGTGGTTCCTCGCCTGGGGTATTCGTCATGGGCTAGGGCGAGTGAGCCATCATCATTTTTGATAGGGACGATGCTCTTCTCGAAATAACCCTTCTCGATAGCCTGCAAAGCCCGCTGTTGGCTATTGGCGGCAAAGGCGTCCACATCGCTGCGGCTGAAACCTTCCTCGGTGGCGATGACATCCGCGGAGATGCCGACGCTGGTGATGGGGTGTTTGTACCGCAGGTGCAGGTTGTGCTGATCGGTAGCCATATTGGGCTTGTCGGGTAGAGACATCATCTCAACGCCACCGGTTATCACCAGATCATGCATGCCCGTACTAATGCAATTGGCACCGAATAACGTCGCCATAAGGCTGGAGCCACAAAAGTGATCTACCGTTGTACCGCTGCTGCGCATCCAGCCTGCGTCCAGCGCCGCCATCCGGGCGATGTCACCGCGCTGAGTGCCCGCTGGGTTACCACAGCCCATAATGACGTGTTCGATATCGTCCGTTAGCAGCTGGTTGCGTTCGGCGATAGCGGTCAGTATCTGGGAGAGCAGGCGCTGGGGGTGCACCCGCGCCAGGCTGCCCTTGTCGGGGCGACCCAGTCCGCGAGGGCTGCGGGCGGCATCAATAATCCATACTTCTTGCATCGGGTGTCCACACGAGTCGGGCTGCTGGATCTAGCGAGCGGCGACGGTTTGTTGTCTACGCTGATAGTGTCTTGTTGAAACTTTACAGTGGTGATAAGCTAAATACAATCTCCAGATTTGGCAGCAGCAACGATGGGCCGTGGTATTCAGTAGTGAATTTTGATTTCTCAGATGAGCAGAAAGCGCTGCAGATCGAAGTGCAACGTTTTCTCTCTGATCGTAGCGGGCTGTCAGTGGCTAGGGCGGTGCTTAACGACAGCAGCATGTCTCATTCCGAAGCTGTTTGGCAGCAAATGCTCGACTTGGGGTGGGCAGGCATAGCGATTCCGGAACCGTATGGTGGTGTTGGCCTAGGTTACCTGGAGCTTTGCACTATGGCCCATGAGTTGGGGCGATCACTGGCGCCAGTACCGTTCTCGTCCACGGTTTATCAGTTCAGTGAGGCCGTACTCCGAGGGGGTGACGAGGCGCAGCGACAGGCTGTATTGGCAGGAGTCGCTGCTGGAGCCACTGTTGGCACGCTTGCCTTCGCCGAGGGTTTGGGCTTCCCCGCCCCCGGTCGCATTAAACTGCGTTTCGAGGAGGGTAGGCTACACGGAGAAAAGTGGCCGGTGCCGGATGCGATGATTGCCGATGCCGCGGTAGTATTGGCCGCTAATGAGCGCAATGAGCCCTGTCTGTGTCTCGTCGACCTCGCACAGGATGGCGTGCAGCGCCGATCGCTGGACTCCATCGACCCCACTAGAAAACAGGGCGTCCTCGTCTTTGAAGGCGCCGAGTCTCAGCCCCTAGGCGAGGCGGGCGACGGTGCTTGGACAGTGTTCAGGGCCGTGCTCGACGCTGCCGCGGTGCTGTTTGCTTTTGAGCAGGTAGGGGGCGCTGAAGCCTGCCTCCAGAGCGCCATTGATTTTGCGACTGAGCGGCATGCTTTTGGCAGACCCATTGCGTCCTTCCAAGCCATCAAACACAAGCTGGCAGATGTGTATGTCGGTAATCAGCTGGCACTCAGCAATGCTTATTTTGGCGCTTGGGCCTTGGCTTCCGACTCCGATGAGTTGCCCCTTGCAGCGGCTGTCGCTCGGGTAAGTGCGACCGAAGCCTATGAACACGCCGCGGCAGAAAATGTCCAAATACACGGTGGTATGGGCTTTACCTGGGAGGCAGATTGCCACCTCTTTTTACGCCGTTCCCGGTCTCTTGCGCTGTTAATAGGCGATCTTGGAATGTGGAAGAAGCAAATTACCGCTGAATTTGAACGCAAGGTGGCCTGACACCCTATCGCGGTGCAGGCGACTTTGCTGGAGAAACTATGGATTTTGAAGATACCCGTGAGGAAGCTGAATTTCGTGCAGAAGTGCGAGACTGGTTGGCTGAGCAGGCCGTAGAGTACGACCTGTCGCAGCACGGTGATTTGACCATGCATCAGCAGCTGGCGCTCGGCAGGGCTTTTCAAGCCCGAAAAGCTAATAAGGGTTATGCAAAAGTCACCTGGCCTAGAGAGTTGGGTGGCATGGGTGGTACCCCCATGCAGGCGGTGATCTACGATCAGGAGGAAGGACAGTACGATTTTCCCACCGTCTTTTTTGGTATCAGCGTGGGCATGCCGATTCCCGTAATGCGCCGGTTTGCATCAGAGCAGCAGCAGCAGCGTTATCTGATACCCGCACTGCGAGGCGAGGAAATCTGGTGCCAGCTTTTTTCTGAACCGGCGGCCGGCTCCGACCTGGGAGGCATTCGACTTCGTGCCCTTCGTGACGGCGACGACTGGGTGCTCAATGGTCAGAAAATTTGGACATCTTGGGCCCACATCTCCGATTACGGGGTCATCATTACGCGCACTGACCCGTCTGTGCCCAAGCATCGGGGTATGACCTACTTTTTTGTCGATATGAAGGCGCCTGGTGTGGAAGTAAGGCCAATCCAGCAGGCAGCTGGCGGGGGTGAATTCTGCGAGGTTTTCTTCACCGATGTTCGCATTCCCGATGCCTCCCGCCTGGGCGAAATCAACGGCGGCTGGCAGGTGGCCATTGCAACCTTGATGGAGGAGCGCTTTGCGGTGACCGAAGCCTCCGGGGGCGGTGCTTCCCTCGAAGATACCGTGCGGTTCCTGCGGCGGGAATTCGATGATGGTGAATCTGGCCTCGATGACCCTCGAGTGCGCGATAAGATTGCCGATTGGTATGTTGCGGAGTCCGGCATCAATAATTTCTACGCGCGGCTCCTGACTGGACTGTCCCAAGGGCAGTTGCCCGGCCCCGAAGCCGCATTGAGTAAACTGGTGATCGCACGAAAGTTACAGACACAGTCAGCTTGCATCATGGATGCTTGTGGGCCCGCAGGTGCGATCTATCCCGATCACCCGATCTCGCGGACCACCGATAGTCGCATGGCTTGGCTGGAAGCTGCGGGATATCGCATTGCCGGCGGCACTGATGAAATTTTGCGCAATACCATTGCCGAGCGCGTTCTGGGGATGCCGGGCGATATTCGGGTGGATAAAAACATACCCTTCGAAGAGTTGGGCTAAGCCCTTTGAGCATGGGAGCAGTGTCTTTAGTGATTGATGTTGATAACAGCGCAGGCTTCACGGGCTTCTTTGATAAATTCCCTAGCCTTATTCGACAGGCGACCGAGAGTTTGGCGAGGTCTTGCTGCATAGCCGGAAAACTTGATCCACAACGCCTCGATCAACAGCAGGTTGCCAGCTACGAACTGGCATGGGTTTACGCCGAGTACCGCGCCGCCAGCGTGGCATGGGAAAGTTATAACGGTGCGGCCACCGACTTGCAGCAAGGGCTTTGCGGAATCTACATAGCCAGTGCTGCGCAGTCCATAAGAACCCGGCTCGAGCCCTTGTTGCCGATATTAGGGATCGAGCCAGAGGATTTTGACCGGCTTTTCGGCGCGGGGGAATTGCGCTCGACGATGCAAGCGCTGCTTGCGCCGGCTTACCTGGCGGAGGTAGGTCAAGAGGTCATTCAGCTGCAGGGCGAGGTTGGCCAGGTCAAGCTCGACGATGATAAGGAGATGATGCAGACGGCTTTTCGCAAGCTCGCTGTTGATATTGTCGAGCCCCTCGCGGAAAGCATTCATCGCCAGGACCTGACTGTGCCGGAGGCGATTCTGAAGCCGTTGGGAGAGATGGGCGTATTTGGTATCTCGGTTCCCCAGCAGTACGGCGGCACAGCCCCCGATGCCGATGCGGACAATGCCTCAATGATCGTCGTCACCGAGGCCTTATCGGAGGCCTCGCTGGCGGCTGCGGGCAGCCTGATTACACGCCCCGAGATCGTGACTAGAGCGCTGCTCAGTGGTGGCACTGAAGCGCAAAGAGTTCGCTGGTTACCCCAAGTGGCGTCTGGAGAAAAACTCTGCGGCATTGCCATCACTGAGCCTGATTATGGTTCTGATGTCGCAGGGCTTTCACTCAAGGCCTCACCGGTCGCTGGGGGCTGGTTGCTCAATGGCGCCAAAACCTGGTGCACTTTTGCGGGCAAAGCACAGTTGCTCTTTGTCATTGCGCGCACCGATACCGACAGGTCATTGGGACACAAGGGCCTGAGCGCCTTGTTGGTGGAGAAGCCAAGCACCGATAAGCATGAGTTTTGTTTTGATCAGGAGTCGGGGGGTCGTTTAACGGGAAGGTCTATTCCCACAATAGGTTACCGGGGTATGCACTCCTATGACCTTGTTTTTGAAGACTACTGGGTGCCTGAAGCGAACCTTATAGGCGGAGCTGAGGGGCAGGGAAGGGGATTCTATCTCGCGATGGCCGGCCTTACGGGCGGGCGAATCCAAACCGCAGCAAGGGCGTCAGGTGTGATGCGTGCCGCTCTCAAAGCCGCGGTCCGCTATTCCCAGAACCGCAAGGTCTTTGGTGCTCATCTGGGTGACTACCCGCTTACCCGGGCAAAGCTCGCCAAAATGGCCGCTCAGGTCGCTGTCAGCCGTTGCTTTACCTACCGTGTGGGTGAGCTATTGGACTGCGGCGAGGGACAGATGGAGGCCAGCCTGGTTAAGTTGTTTGCCTGCCGGTCTGCAGAGTGGATTACGCGGGAGGCGCTGCAAATACACGGCGGCATGGGTTACGCCGAGGAGACCGCGGTAAGCCGTTACTTTGTCGATGCCCGGGTGCTGTCCATTTTTGAGGGTGCCGAAGAGACACTGGCCCTCAAGGTCATCGCCCGGCAGCTGCTGCAAGATGCGCTGAACAAGGGCGAGAGACATTCCTGATGGGTATTCTGGCGGGTCTGCGGGTGGTTGAGGTCTCTGCTTTTGTGGCGGCGCCCTCTGCGGGCTTGGCACTGGCGCAGATGGGTGCTGAAGTGATTCGCATCGATGATATCCGGGGCGGGCTTGACTACCGACGCTGGCCTGTCACCGAGGACAATACCAGCCTCTTCTGGCAGGGTCTTAACAAGAGTAAGCGCTCCGTAGCCATTGATATTCGTCGGCCCGAAGGCCGGGAGCTTGCCAGATCAATCATTTGTGCCAGTGGGGAGGATGCGGGGATCCTGCTGACTAATTTTCCACCCAAGGGCTGGCTGGATTATGACAGCTTGCGCGAGGCTAGGCAGGATTTGATCCAGCTGACCGTCATGGGCAATCGCCACGGTGACTCGGCCGTCGACTACACCGTCAATCCCGCCCTAGGTGTTCCGATGTTCACCGGGCCAGAGGACCATGTGGGCCCTGTAAACAGTGTACTGCCTGCTTGGGACTGTATTACCGGACAAATGGCCGTCTCGGGATTATTGGCTGCCGAGCGTCATCGCAGCCGCACCGGAGAGGGGCAGCACATTAAGTTGGCGCTGGAAGATGTGGCCATGGCCACCATGGGTACGCTGGGCTTTATCGCCGAGGCGGAACTGGGTTTTGACCGTGAGAGGTCCGGCAATTACCTATACGGTGCATTCGGGAGAGATTTTGTCTCAGCCGACGGCGTTCAATTCATGCTCGTTGGCCTCACGCCCAAGCAGTGGCGCGGACTTTGTTCGGCCACAGAATTGGAGACGAAAATGGAGCAGCTAGCCCACGCAAGAGGCTTGGATTTCAGTCGTGAGGGCGATCGATACGAGGCGCGCAAGGAGATTGCAGCGCTGATTCAACCCTGGGCAGCATCCAGAAACATTGGCGAGATCGATGCCGCCTTTTCGGCACAAAATGTTTGCTGGGGTCGTTACCAAAGTACCCAGGAAATGGTGCTAAATGATCCCGCATGTTCTGCAGAGAACCCCCTGTTTGTTCGCAGGGAGCAAGCGGGCATAGGGGAAATGCTCATGCCGGGTAGCCCCCTTGAATTTACTGGCCTAGATCGAGAGGACGTGATGGGAGCGCCAGGCCTTGGTGAGCATACCGACCAGGTTCTATCTGAATTATTACAGTTGTCTTCCGGGGAAATCGGACGGCTTCACGATCAGAAGTTGGTAAGCAGCGGCTGAAGATCAATTTCTTAATCAGACGTTCAAGTTAAACATGGGAGAGGGTTTTGCGATGTCATTTGAGGGAAAGGTAGCGATTGTTACGGGTGGTGGCCAAGGCATAGGAGAAACCTATGCCAAGCGCTTTGCTGCTCAGGGCGCGTCAGTGGTTATTGCTGAGCTTAATGAAGAGGCCGGTCAAAGGATTGCCGACGAAATCTGTCAGGCAGGAAACTCGGCGGTTTTTGTGAAAACCGATGTGTCTTCCGAAAGCGACGCAGCGGCGGCTGCCAGCCTAGCAAGGGAGCAGTTTGGCGGCATCGACATTCTGGTGAACAACGCAGCAATTTTTCATGGCATGCGTTATGAAACCCTGCTTGATGTGGATCTCGACTACTACTACCAGATTATGAAAGTGAACATGCACAGTCCGCTGGTCATGACACGGGCGGTGGCGAGTTCCATGGCGGAGAGGGGCGGCGGTAGCGTGATCAATCAATCGTCTACGGCAGCCTGGAAGGCACAGGGGGGTTACTATGGTATTGCCAAACTGGGGGTGCAGGGGCTGACAATGTGCCTGGCCAGTGAACTCGGTGATCGTAATATTCGGGTCAACGCTATCGCACCTGGCCCCACGGATACTGAGGCTACCCGGCAGGTGCCAGCGGAGATTCTCGACCACGTAGTGAATGGATTGGCACTGAAACGGCTGGGTGATACTGCAGATATCGTCAATATGGCCCTGTTTCTGGCGTCCGATGAAGCGGCCTGGATTACCGGTCAAACTTTCAGGGTTGATGGTGGCGACACCATGCTGCCCGCCTGAACCACAGGTCAAGAAAGATGAAAATTCGTCAAACCTATATCTGCGAACCTGTACGGACACCCGTAGGAAAGTTCGGCGGCGCCTACAAGCCCTTAGAGGCACAATTCCTGGGTGCCACGGTAGTGAAGGGTCTCCTCGAGAGAACCGGGCTTCCCGGGGAGGCTGTGGAGGATGTGCTCTTCGCCCAGTGTTATTCCAGTATGGATGCACCTGCACTGGGTCGCGTGGTGGCGTTGGATGCCGGCCTGCCGACAACGGTAGGAGGGTTGCAACTCGATCGACGCTGCGGCTCTGGTTTACAGGCGCTGATTTATGCCTATCTTCAGGTAGCAAGCGGTGGCTCTGATGTCGTGATAGCCGGTGGCGCTGAATCCATGAGTAACGCGCCTTTCTTTACCCATCGTGCGCGCTGGGGCCTAAAAGAGCCGGCACTTGAACTGCAGGATGCCTTAGCGCGTGGTCGCGTCACAGCGGGCGGCGTCAACTATCCCGTGGCCGGTGGCATGTTGGAAACAGCAGAAAATCTGCGCAGCGAGTATGGAATACCCCGTGAAGAGCAGGATATGTTTGCGGTGGAATCCCAGCGCCGAGCCATTGCCGCTCAAGAGCAGGGCCTGTTTGACGACGAAGTCATTCCTGTCTCTGTTCCCGCTCGCAAGGGCGATATCGTCGTGACCCAAGACGAGACTCCCCGGGAAACCACCCTGGAAGCTCTGGCAGGCCTCAAGGCGATTAGGGCAGGTGCTGATCCCGACGCTACGGTTACCGCGGGCAATGCCAGTACCCAGAACGACGGTGCCTCGGCCTGTATTGTGGCAAGTGATCAGGCGGTAGCTCAGTATGGGCTAAAGCCCTTTGGTCGGCTGGTGTCTTGGTCCGTTGCGGGGGTTGAGCCTGCACGGATGGGCATTGGGCCCGTGCCCGCAGTACAAAAGGCGCTGCGAAATGCGGGGTTGAAGTTATCCGATATAGACCTGATCGAACTCAACGAGGCCTTTGCCGCGCAGGTGCTGGCGTGTACTCGCGCGCTGGGGTTTGAGCGGGCCGATTTCGCGCGTTTAAATGTCAACGGTTCGGGCATTTCGTTGGGCCACCCGGTAGGCGCAACGGGGGGGCGAATCCTCGCGACACTGCTGCGTGAAATGGGCCGTCGGGGGAGTCGATACGGTATCGAAACTATGTGTATCGGTGGCGGCCAAGGCCTTGCTGCGGTATTTGAGCGGGTTTAGTCCAGTTCCGGTGGCGGTGGCCATTCCGCTTTAGCTGCTGCCGTATAGAGGCCTTCGAAAACGAAAGTCATATAGGTTTTGCGGAAGCGTTTCGCCTGCTTTACCCGCTCCTTGACAGAATTCGCTCCTTTGAGAACGAGGAACAAACCTACCAGCGATGCGCTGGCGGTAATGATGGCGCTCATTTCCGGGTCTGTACCCTTGCGCAGATGTCCGTGCTTTGCGTGCCAGCGGAAGAGTTTGCGGTAGTGGGCAATAAGCGGATCCTTGCGAGCGCCATCCCTGAGCATTTGTTGAATACGGATTCTCAGTAAGCTCAGGTCTTCGGCGCTAAGATCGGAGGCATCTGTGAAGGACTCACGTCTAGCGAATGAGCGGTCCAGCGTGTAGATGAGTTCCTTGTCGAGTTTTTCCTCGACAGCGGCAATAAGATCTTCCTTCTTCTTAAAATGATAGTAGGCGCCCGGACGCGTGACGCCTGCCCTGCGCGCCACCTCAGAGACGGAGACAGCCTGTTCCCCCACTTCTGCCATAAGCAACATGGCTGTCTTCATCAGTTGTTCCCGGGTCTCTACAGATTTGGCTTTTCTGCCATCGCGGATCGTGTCTTTCGTCGACACAGGTTTTTCAGCACCGTCTCCGTCGTGAGAGTAGCGAGGCAGTTTTGGCCAGTCTTTGAGCTTTTCCGGTAACAAAGCACCATCGAACATCAGCTGGTAATTGGCCTTGCCAAAAAGCTTGGCTTGTTTGTGTCGACGGCTCTTTTGCTTGAATTCAGATACCGCCAGAAAAGAAGAAACCAGAGTGGTACCCCTAACGATGGCAGCTATATCGGCTTCGACGCCAGGCTTCACCAAGCCTTCACGGGCTGCCCGGGTAAGGCCCCTTTCTCGGAAGCGTATGATGACGTCATCTGTGCCTTGTTCCAGCAGTCTCTGAATGCGCAGATAGATGGTGTCCTGATCCTCTGCGGCAAACTCTGCGGCCTGTGAATAAAGGTATTTGTCTTCTTTACTGCCGGCTACGGTTCTGACCAGTTGGTGATCAGTATCTTTGCGTACGGCCTCGAGCAGGGCATCGCGGGATTTGAAGTGATAGTAAGCCCCAGGGCGGGTAACTTCGGCGGCTTTGGCTACAGCAACGACAGACACCGAGTTAATGCCTTTTTCAACGATGAGTTTCGCGGCGGCTGCAATTAGCTTCTGGCGGGTCGCACGGCTTCGGGCTGACCAGCCGTTCTCTGGCTCTGCCGTGGATTCGGTATTGGATGCCATAATCGTTTTCAGCTTATTAGTGGTTGGGAAGCCTGAATTCCCGGCTCCTCCGCTTCGAAGATAATAACAGAACCCTTATCAGCCCTGCAAAAAATGTACTGAGTGTTGAATCTGTCTCTCTAGGGGCGACTGTATTCTTGCGATTAACTTTACACACGTGTTAACCTAACGGTTGAATTCGCCGTATCAAATCCGATGAGATTCCCGACGGCGTTGGGTGGCGTAACGGCTTGTGCTAAGAGGAATAGGGCGCTAATGACCAATTCTGCCTGGAGAACCGAGCAGCGACACACCATACTCGAGCTGTGGAAAGAAGCCGTGGCAACATCGCCTGATACGGTGTTCCTGCACTTTCTTGATGACAATGAGAAGTATACTTACGCCCAGTTCGATGCGTTATCTAATCGGCTGGCCCAAGGCCTCTTGAGCAGCGGGATCGCTTCTGGGGATCGCATTGCCACGCTACTGGACAGCCATGCGGATTCAGTCGCCTTGTTGATTGCGGCCTCCAAGGTCAATGCTGTGTACGTGCCCGTCAACACGGCGAATAAAGGCGAGTTCCTGAGGAATCCTCTGGCCAATTCCGGGGCAAGGGTTCTGGTCAGCGAGGCCCAATACCTTGAGCGGGTGGCAGCGATCAGGGAGGGCTTGCCCGACCTGCAGACGATTTATATTCGGGGGGAATCCTCAGCGAGCGCAACGGCCGGTGAGTTATTTGCGCAATTATATTCAGACAACAGTGCCGACACTGATATCTGCCCAGATCCCGGTGACATCGCGGGCATTATTTACACGGGGGGCACAACAGGCCCCTCCAAGGGCTGTATTCTCAGTCAGAACTATATCGCCAACCAGGCACTCAGAACCCGGGAAATGTGCGACCCCCGGCCCGGCGAGGTTAACTGGACCTGCCTGCCCTTATTCCACTTGAACGCCATCGTCGTGACCCTGCTGTATTCGGTGGTAAGCGGTACTACCGCCGCTATTACCCCTCGGTTCTCCCTGTCCGGCTTTTGGGCGGATATAGAAAAGAGTGGTGCCTCGGTAGCGTCTGTGCTGGGTTCCATGATCCCTCTTATTGCCAATATGCCCGACAGCGAGGACATGTTGCGTTGCAAGGGGCAGCTGAGAATGGCCAGGGGAGCACCATTTCCCGGCGAGCTCCAAGAGATCTGGCGGGACAGATTCGGCGCTGAGATCGTGGGGGCACATGTTTACGGCCTGACCGAATCAAGCTTTATATCCATGCTTTCCTATAGCGAAGCTACAGACGCACCTCCGGGGTCATCCGGAAAGCTCAATCATCGTGATTTCGAGGTGATGATCGTAAACGACAGCTTCGAAGAGGTGCCGGCGGGGCAGACCGGAGAAATCGTCGTCCGGCCCAAACGCCCTAATGTGATGTTTGAAGGTTATTGGGGTAGGCCACAGGAAACCCTCAATGTTTTTGAGGGTCTGTGGCTTCACACCGGTGATATCGGCAAGTTTGATGAGAATGAATTTTTATATTTCGTCGACAGGAAGAAGGATTATCTGCGCCGTCGGGGAGAGAACATCTCCAGTTATGAAATGGAGACAACCTTTGCCCTGCATCCCGCTGTTAATGAGGTGGCGGTACATGCGGTTCCGTCGGCGCTCACCGAAGACGACATCAAGGTGACCGTGGTCAAGGAGGCGGAATCGCCCCTGACCGAACATGAACTGGCAACCTGGGCGATAGACCATGTCCCGTATTACGCGATACCACGTTATATAGAGTTTAGGGCTCAGTTACCCAAAAACCCTGTGGGTAGAATTTTGAAAAACCAGCTGCGCGACGAGGGCTGCACAGACGCTACCTGGGATCTCGAGCAGTCAGATATAACCTACAAGAAGGGCTGATCGGGCGACGACCCGCAGTTGGAATAGTCATGGAATATCGGAATATTTTTGTAGGCGGTCAATGGCGTGAGCCCGCATCAGAGAAGCGTATCTCAGTAGAGTGTCCTGCCAATCGGGAAATCATGGGTTCCTGTCCTGAGGCGACCGAACAGGATGTTGACGCGGCAGTAAATGCCGCCAAGTCGGCCCTCGCTGGGGAAAAATGGTCGAGCACCTCTGGTGAGGATAGGGCATCCCATATCGATGCGTTGTCTGCGGCTATCAAGTCGCGAACCGATGATCTGGCTGTCTGTGCCGCCCGGGAGATCGCTGCTCCCTACAGCTTCTGCAAAGGCCAGGTCGCTATGGCCAGAATGACGCTTAAATTTTACGGACAACTTGCCAGAGATTATGAATTTGAAGAGCGCAGGACCGGCTACTTTGGACAGGTGCTGGTGCGTAAGGAGCCGGTCGGTGTGGTCGCAGCGATTGTGCCGTTTAACGGTCCGCTGTTTGCTGCGATGCTCAAGATCGGTCCCGCATTGGCTTCCGGTTCAACGGTGGTGCTTAAGGTGCCAGTGGAGGCACCGCTGTTTTCATATGTGCTCGCTGAGTGTATTCAGGAGGCGGCGATACCGGCCGGTGTCATCAATATTCTGACAGCAGATCGCGACGCCAGTGAATATCTGGTGGCGCACCCCGATGTCAATATGGCGAGCATTACCGGCAGTGTTGTCGCCGGCCGACGGGTGGCGGAGATTTGTGGCTCCCAGATCAAACGAGCGGCTCTGGAGCTCGGCGGTAAGTCTGCGGCGATTGTCTGTCCCGATGCAGAGCTCGCCACAGTTGTCCCTGAACTGGCCAAAGCCTCTGTGATTAACAGCGGACAGGCTTGTGCCGCCCAGACTCGTATTCTTATTCCCAGAAAGCGTTATGAAGAAACGGTCTCGGCCCTGGGTGATGCTTACAGCGCAATGAAAGTGGGAGATCCTTTCGACCCTGAAACCGCACTCGGACCCATGATCCACGAGCGGCACTTTGAACGCGTGAAGGCCTGTATTAGCGCTGGCGTCGACGAAGGGGCTAGGCTTGTCACCGGGGGTGGAACACCTGAGCACCTTAAGTCGGGTTACTTTATCGAACCGACACTGCTGGCGGATGTGACCAGCGACATGCAGATTGCGCGTGAAGAAATCTTTGGCCCGGTAGTTTGTGCGATCGCCTACGATGACATAGAGGACGCCATTCGAATTGCCAATGACTCGGAGATGGGGCTCTCTGGTTCGGTCTGGACGTCAGATGTAGAAGCCGGAATTGAGATAGGCCGGAAAATACAAGCCGGAAATTTCACCATCAACGGTTTTTCGATGGATGTGGCGGCACCTTTTGGCGGTTATAAGTCTTCCGGACTGGGTCGAGAACTGGGAGAGGAAGGGCTGCACGACTACCTCGAATTTAAGTCCATAAACCTACCCGCAGGCTAAGGCTATGGATTTCAGTGATACCCCTGAAGAGGCGACTTTCCGCGCGGAGGTAAGGGCATGGCTCGACGCCAACGGCGCTGCTCTGCAGTCAACCGTTCCTGATGAGCTGTATATCGAGGCCGATATAGAACGCTGTCGTCAGTGGCAGCGTAAAAAGGCAGACGCGGGTTATGCACATATTGTGTGGCCCCGGGAATATGGGGGCATGGGTGGCACCTGGATGCAGGCGGCTATCTTTGACCAAGAAGAACGGCGCCTGCCGCGGCCTTTCAATTACTTTTCTGTTGGTATTGGGCAATGCCTGCCACCCATCATGACTTATGGCTCTGAGGAACAGAAACAACTGATTCCACGCACCCTGCAGGGGGATTTGATTTGGTGTCAGCTGTTTTCCGAGCCCAGTGCTGGGGTGGATCTGGCGGCGGTGAGAACCCGAGCCGTTCGCGAAGGGAGCAGCTGGAAAATAAGCGGCCAAAAAGTGTGGACCTCCGGCGCGCACGTTTCTGACTACGGCATCTTGCTCGCGAGGACTGATCCCGAACTACCAAAACACAAAGGCCTGACCTTCTTTGTGGTGGATATGCGCCAACCGGGTGTGGAAGTTAAGCCCATCAAACAAATATCTGGCCACAGTGAATTTAATGAAGTCTTTCTAGATGGTGTGGTGCTGCCAGATTCCTGTCGTCTCGGTGAGGTCAATCAGGGGTGGCAGGTGGCCATGCATGCCCTGTCCGCAGAACGCTTTAAGCGCCTTAATACGCGCATGCCGTCTATGTTGTCGGTCCTCGATCTGGCCCAGCACTGCGACATTGAGGGTAAATCTGCGATAGAGCGCGATGATGTCAGACAGTATCTCGCGGGAGCGCTGGCTAACCAGTGCGCTTTGGAAAATTTTATGTCGCGCATTTTGACGGTGCTTTCCGAAGGGGGCGAGTTGGGTGGCGAGGCTTCCATACTGAAACTGATGTCCTGTCAGCTGAATCAGGACCTCAGTGCCTACGCCATGGACCTGTTTGGCGAGGAGGGAACAATTCTCGATGAACACGCCCATGCGCTACAGGACGAGCTCTACGATGCCTATCTGTGGACGCCAGGTCTGCGAATTGCCGGTGGGGCAGACGAAATACTCATGAACATTATCGCGGAGCGAACCCTAGGCCTGCCGGGGTCACCGCGTCTGGACAAGGGCAAGGCATTCAAGGACCTGTGATGACAACAGTTGGACAATACAGTATATGAGCGAGTTGAGTTTTGGTCAGATCATGCGCCGCAACTGTGAGATCGACGATCAGGCCGGGGTCATGGAGTTTCAGGGCCAGTGGTATGACTGGGCCTTTCTGGCCGAGACTATTGACGGTCTGGCAGATATCTTTCGGGAATTCCAAGTCCCTGCTGGCGCTGAAATTGCCGTTGTGTGCCGCAATCGCCCTCATCAGGTTGCCGCATTTTGTGCCGTGATCAGCAGTGATCGCTGTGTTGCGCCAGTCAATCCTTTTGCCTCCGCAGAAAAAATTGTCGCTGATTTGCAGGACCTTAAGGCGGCGGTCGTCATTGCCAGTTCGGCGGACTGGGAGTCGCCCGTATTACAGGCCTTCGCGAGGGAGAATAAAGTACTGGGGCTTAGCCTAGATGAGTCGCGCAATACCGAGCACCTCTCGGTGTTGCCGACCCGTCAACCCGCTGACCCGTTGATATTGGCGCCCCAGAATCCGGGGGTGGCGGTACTGATACAAAGCAGTGGGACCACTGGAAAACCCAAACGGATTCCGATGTATGCGGCCAAGCTCAGTGCGGCGTACGGCAATATTCCTGCTGGGATGACCGCAGACGGCGGCGCAAAAATAAAAACCAAACCGGCGCTTATCACCCAGCCCCTGGTGCATATCGGCGGCTTGTTCTGGGTCGTGCATTCGTTGCTGGACGCGCGTCCTATTAGCCTGTTAGACAAGTTCAATGTGGCGCAGTGGGCACAGGCGGTGGAGCAGTATCAGATCCGAGTATGCTCACTGGTGCCCGCCATGATCAACATGGTGCTGGAATCTGATTTGCCGGCTGAAAAAATTTCAAGTCTGATCTGCGTGCGTTCCGGTACTGCGCCACTGTCGGTGAACGCGCAACAGACCTTCGAGCAGCGATTTGGGATTCCCATATTGCCGACCTACGGCGCCACCGAGTTCTCTGGCGCTGTTTGCGGTTGGACCTTGGAAGCCAAGAAAGCATTTGGTGATGTCAAAGCGGGCAGTGTAGGCCGTGCCTACGACGGCGTTGGTTTGCGCATTGCCGACCCAGAGAGCGGCGAGATACTGCCCATGGGTGAGACAGGGATATTGCAAGTCAGGTCTCAACAAATGGCAAATGAACATGACTGGGTGTCTACCACAGACCTCGCTAGCATCGATGCTGATGGCTTTGTCTGGCTCAGTGGTCGTGCCGACGCAGCCATTAATCGCGGGGGCTTTAAAATTATTCCCAATGAGGTTGCGGCCATCCTTGAGGCGCATGCGCAAGTAAAGGAAGCCACTGTTGTCGCGATGGATGACGCGCGCCTGGGCCAGGTGCCCGTGGCGGCGGTGGAGCTTTGCGAGGGTGCAAGCGGGGTCTCCGAGGCGTCGCTGAAAACCTGGGCAAAAGAGAACATGACCAGCTACTTTGTGCCCGTGCGCTTTGCCATAGTAGATGCCTTGCCGCGCACATCTTCCATGAAAGTGAGTCTGATGGATGTAAGGCGCCTGTTTGACAGTTAACGCAGGCTAAATTTCCAGCGAGTAACCCCCATGAGAGGCACTATGTTCGAAACGATAAGCTACGAGACCCAAGACGATCATGTGGCCACGGTGACCATAAATCGACCGGACGCTATGAACAGTTTCAACAGCCAGATGGTTGAAGAAATGGCCGCGGTCTGGGCGCTGATTAAGGCCGATGACCAGGTGCACGCGGTGGTGATCAGGGCGGCTGAAGGCAGGGCATTTTCCACGGGCAAGGACGTCAAGGAAGCGGATTCCATCTGGCGGGAGGGAGTTGTGTGGTCCCAGTGGGATCCGGGCAAGAAGCTGGGGCCTAAGCAGAACGACATGTGGAAGCCCATTATATGTGCAGTACATGGCTTGTGCTGTGGGGGTGCGTACTACTGGCTCAACGAATCCGATATTGTGATCTGCTCAGAAGATGCAGAGTTCTTTGATCCTCATGTGAGTTTCGGCATGGTCAGTGCCTGTGAGCCTATTGGCCTGACACGTCGGATTGCCTACGGCGAAGTCATGCGCATGAACCTGCTGGGCAATGATGAGCGAATGTCATCGGCTACAGCCCTGCGAATTGGTCTGGTCAGCGAGGTGATGGAATCCCGGGAAGCGCTGTGGGCGCGGGCAGGGGAGCTGGCGGCCAAGGTCGCCAGTAAGCCAACCTTGGCGACCCAGGGCACCGTGAAAGCCGTCTGGCAGTCCTTGGATTCTGGGCTCTCAACGGCGCTCGACAGGGCCATGCTCTACATTCAGGTCAATAACCTGATGGACGGTCAGGTTGACCACACAACGGCGAAAAAGTCGCCCCATGAAGTGCGCTGATGCGTGCTAAGCATATAGACATGCCACGATGAAATTCGATTTTAACGAAGACCAGCAGTTTATCCGCAACGACGCCCGTCGCTTCTTGGCCGACCGCTGCCCAATGGAGGAAGTGCGCCTACATCTTACCAGCGACCCCGCTGTTATCAGCCCGCTATGGCAGGAAATTTGTGAGTTGGGTTGGCCCGGAGCTGCGATACCTGAAGCCTATGGTGGGCTTGGCATGGGTTACTTGGAGCTGTGTGTACTGGCGGAAGAGTTGGGCAGGGTGGTGGCACCGGTGCCCTTTTCCTCGAGTATTTATCTCGCGGCTGAGGCGATTTTGCAGTTTGGGTCTGAAGCGCAGAAGCAACAGTATCTTCCCCGGTTAGCGTCCGGTGACATCATCGGCACCCTGGCATGGAGCGACTCCCGTCAACAAGAAGTTGTACTTGAGGGCGATGTGATTACTGGCACGAAACGCCCGGTAGCGGGTGGCACATTGGCAGACATTGCCGTCGTCAGTGCACTGACACCACAAGGCAAACAGGTTTTGGTGTTGGTGGAATTCGCAGAATCAACGGTAGCTAGTGGTAAGCAGGTGCAAAGGGAGGCCCTAAAGTCTGCAGACCCCTCCGTGCGTAACGCTCAACTCACTTTCGACCGATGCCCCGCACAGATACTGGGTAATAGCGATCGTAGATCGTTGCCCGCGCTGCTCGATCGGGCGGCCGTGCTACTGGCCTTTGAGCAGATTGGGGGGGCGGATCGCTGCCTTGAGTCGACGGTTGATTACGTCAAGGAGCGCAAGACCTTTGGCAGGGCGGTGGGTTCTTATCAGGCGGTAAAACATAAGCTCGCCAGAATGTATGCTCAAAATGAGCTGGCGCGTTCCAATGCGTATTACGGGGCTTGGGCTCTAGCGTCCGACAGTGGCGAACTGCCCATTGCGGCTTCGGCAGCACGCATCAGTGCCACCGAGTGCTTTGAGTATTCTGCACGAGAAGGTCTGCACCTCCATGGCGGTATGGGCTACACCTGGGAGGTCGACTGCCACCTATATCTCAAGCGTTCCCGAGACCTGGCTTTGCGCCTGGGCAGCTTGCGGCAATGGAAAGAAAAATTGATCAGTGCAACCCTGGCCGCAACACGTGCCCCTGCGACGATTCCCACTTGGCTGGCCAACTCGTGACGCAGCCTCCGCATCAGCCACACTCAAACATTGGGCGATTCTATGAAACCTGAAGACTTCGAGAAAATTAGCTATCAGGTATCTAAGGGGGTGGCGCTGGTTACCCTCAATAACCCGGATCGGCGCAATGCTTGGGGTGGTCGAATGTCTGTGGAATATCGCTGGTCGCTGTACAACGCGCATTTAGATGACGGCGTTAGGGTGGTAGTGGTTACTGGCAGTGGTGCAGATTTCTGCGTAGGGGCTGATTCAAAGGAGCTTAATTCGATCGAAAGTGCCGGTGGCCAATACCAAAAAAGTCGGCTCGATCTGCCCCCTTACCCGGAAAATACACCCGAGCAATTCCGACGCAATCACGCCTACCCGCTGTGTATCTCCAAGCCGGTAATAGCGGCCGTTAACGGTAGCTGCGCGGGCGTTGGTTTTATTGTCGCGAGCTATGCCGACCTCCGTTTTGGTGCTGATAACAACATTATCAAAAGTGCGTTTGCGCGCTTGGGCTTGCCTGCAGAATATGGTCTAGGTTGGATCCTGCCGAAGATTATGGGCAGCAGTAATGCGCTGCAGATACTCCTCGATGGTGACCGGATTGATGGCGCTGAAGCATGTCGTCTGGGCTGGCTGCAGAAAATCTTCCCTCCCGAAGAGCTGCTAGAAAAAACAGTCGATTACGCCACCCGGCTGGCTATGGAAAGCTCTCGATTCTCCATGGCTTGCATCAAGCGGCAGGTCAATTTTGACGCAGAAGGGGATTTTTCTGCGGCTTACACCCGCTCGGTTGAGGACATGAATGCGGCAATTAAGTTGCCCGATTTTAAGGAGGGGTTGCGAGCGCTAAAAGAAAAACGGGCGACCAATTTCTTAGATCTATAGGTTTTTTAACACGCTGACTCAAGGAGAATGCCGATGAACGCTGAACTACTGGCGGATAAATTAGAATTAGCCGAAATGGGCGCGCGTTACTGCGATGCCTGTGACCGCAAGGACTGGGATGCAGCTCTGGCCTTGTTTGCGAAAGACGCTCACCTCGATGCCACGGCAGTCTATGGCAAGGCCTTTGATGGTCATGCGCAAATTCGAGCGTTCTTCGAGTCGGCGCCGGACTGTCTCGGGCATCATGCAACGGGCTTTTATTCCGATGTGGTGGACGATACACGGGCGACTGCTCGGCTTAAGATGTTGACCCTGTTCAAGCGCAACACCTTCACCGTTGACTATGACTGGAAGCTAAGCAAGGTGAACGGCGAGTGGAAGATTGCTACACAGAGTTTCAATATCTTAGGTAAGCAGGACATCAGCCCCGCTTGATCGTCGGGGATGGGCCTGAGTATTCGAGGCCAGCATGGCCCCACAAAAATACTAGACACATGTGTATAAAATAATTAATCTTTTGTATCTAGGCGTTGTCCTTCGGCTGAGGCACCCCGGGTGTTAAACAACTTTGCCGGAGCTCGACGGATAAGTCCGTTCCGAGTTTTTGGCCGGACTTTTTTCGGGGCGGGGATACCTGCTTCCTATAAAAAATACCGATGTCGGCCCGAATTTGGCTACTTTAGGAACAAGAAAATATGAGTGAAGAATCTTCAGCAGCACCACGGGGAATTTTGCCGATTGCCATTGAGCAGGGCATTCTTGAGGGGAAAGGCCTGACTCAGGGGGATATGAGCGAATTTGAAGACTCGGATAATATTACACAGGGCGAAGATGGCTCTGCCGGTTTCAGTATGCACACCTTTCATACCGGTAAGATCATGGTGGCGGTCTATGAGGCTGAACCGGGTAAGGTCCACATCGACGGTGCTGTTTATGACGAGTTTGTGCAGATCCTCGAGGGGCGGCTAATCCTGACCCCCGACAGCGGCGGGGAATTCGAATTTAAGACAGGTGAGTCTTTGGTTGTGCCGAAAGGGTACAAGGGCGGATGGCACATGCCTGAAAAGTATCGAGAGTTAATCGTTATTGACACTGCGTATCTCGAAGAAGGCAGTGACAATTCTTAACGATGATTCCCTCATCACGCCCTCCAGCTATAACTCACTGCTCGCGGTATGCGACGCAATTGGGTGGTGGGATTGGACGCGATGGATCAAAGCATGTCTGTATCAATAAAGCATGACTGTACCAATGTAGAACTATGGCAGGTCAGTCATAGCGCTGACTGACGCGTAATACTAAAAGGACCGATTATGAATTTGGAAAAGCTTCGCCTGGCAATAGTCGGCGTCACGCTGGTATTTTTTGTGATCGTGGCCAGCGGCTGTGCGATGGACGCAGACGAGGAGCAGGCGCCTTTGCCAATGACGAGCGACGAGGAGTCCACAGACTGGACGTTGCTGGGAAACTCTTCTGACATGCAGCACCACTCCGGTCTGAGTCAGATCAACACTGAGACGGTGTCGGGCTTGGGGCTCGCTTGGGCGGTCGATCTTCCCACCCGGGATGGGCTGGTTGGCAATCCCCTCATCAGAAATGGACGCATCTTCCAGAGCGGGTCGCAGAGCCAGGTGTTCGCCAACGATCTTGAGACGGGAGAACTCCTCTGGACTTACGAACCTCTTGCGGACAGGCCCCCGAGCTCGTTTCTCGAGACCTGGTTGCGAAGCCTAAATAGGGGTCTCGCACTGTACGAAGACCTCGTCATTGTCGGCACCTCCGACTGTCGGCTCGTTGCCATTGATCAAGAAACTGGGATCGAGAAATGGCAGGTGGAAACCTGCGATGGCGAACAAAACCACATGATCACTGGTGCGCCACGTATTGGCGGCGGCAAGGTCTTCATTGGCAACTCCTGTGCTGATATGGGTCTCAATCGTGGTCATGTAGATGCCGTTGATGCGAAGACCGGTCAACACCTGTGGCGCTTTTACACGGTGCCAGGCGACCCAGATGAGCCGCAGGACAGTGAGCTCTATGAGATGGCGTTGAAGACCTGGGGCGACGGGTGGTATGAAAAGACCAGAGGCTGCGGCAGTGTCTGGGACGCTATGGTTTACGATTCCGAGTTAGACCAACTCATTATCGGAACCGGCGCGCCGGCACCTTCGGATCCGACGAAACGCGGTAATGATGCAGGCGATGAGCTCTTTACCAGTGCCGTCGTCGCGCTGGATGCTCAGACGGGTGCGTACCGATGGCATTTCACGCAGGTGCCGGGTAATGCATGGAATTACGAGCCCGCTGTCGGACTCATGATGGCTACCCTGCCGCTCGATGGTGTGGAAAAGCGCGTCGTGCTGAGTGTGCCAAAGAACGGCTTCGTCTATCTCCTAGATGCAAAGACCGGGAAGTTCATTTCGGGGCGTAACTACGTGCCGGTCAACTGGGCGAAAGGCCTTGACGATACCGGGCGACCGATCTCCGACCCGGCTGCACGCTATTGGGAGGCGGCCGAGGGCGAGCCTACGATCATACTACCCAGCAACGCGGGTGCGCACGACTGGACTGCTCTTGCCTTTGACCCACAGAAGAACGTGCTTTTCATCCCTGCGATGACGACGCCAGAACGCCGCGAGCTCACTGCCACTGGCGAGTATAGCTACGACTATCGGGAGGCTGACAACGGTGGTTCTGAATGGCAGGCCTTTGGGGAGCTGGTTGCCTGGGATCCGGTCAGCCAGAGTAATGTTTGGCGTCATCGCAATGCTTTGCCCTACAACGGCGGTGTGTTGCACACAGCGGGTGGGCTGGTCTTTCAGGGGACAGCCGAGGGCTACCTGAACGCCTACGACGCTGCCTCGGGAGAGCAGCTGGGATCCTTCACAGCCGGAGGGGCCATCCGCGCAGCGCCTTCGACAGTGGTGGCAGACGGCCGCCAGTACATCATTGTGCCGGCAGGTGCGCCCTCTACGTCCGCTGCCTCGGCCGGACTGACAGACTACAGCTCGACGCGAGAGTCGCGCAGTCGGCCGCGGCTGTTGGCCTTTGTCTTGGGAGGTGACGCGGCTACGCCCCAGTGGGCGAGCCAGCCGACCTTCACCAAGCCTATGGTCGATCGGTATCCCGCTGAGATGTCAGCGATGGGGGAGGCGATATACGAGGGCGCGGGATGCGTGGCATGCCACGGATACGGCGGCCAATCTGTCGGTGGCGCGGCACCCGACCTGCGCGTGCGCCTGCCCGTAAATATCGAGCACCTAAAAGCCGTGCTGGGTGGAGCACTCGCGCCCCGTATGCCCGAAATAGCGCTGGACGACGCCAGCACGGACGCGCTGTACGCTTACCTTGTTAACAACGCCTGGAATGCATACGAAGGTGACAATGCAAACTGATGCTCGGCCGTGGGGTGAGCGCTTGGTGCGGCCACCACGGCCACTTCAAAACATCGCGGCTTTGCACAACATCGGGGGTTGAGGTTTTGCCTTCACCGTGAGCAAGGCAATAGGCTACCAACCTTCGGCTTTCATCATGGCTTTGGTTTCGGCAACAACCTTCTCTCGATAATGGGTCGTCATATTCCACGTGACCCAAAAGCCCTTGAGACAAGAAGGTTCTCGCCCGCTTTGAAGTTGTTTCGTTTGCCATCGATGTGAGTCAGTGTGACTTCTCTCTGCAGAACATGCACGTATTCGTCATGAGGGGAGGTTTTTTTTATTTCGAGCAGCACAGGCGTTGATTCATGCACGGCGAGAGTGACTTCGCCCGAGTGCAGAACCCTCATTCAGTTGGCTTACGGTCCTCCGCCCTCGTTCTTGGGGAAGGGCGGAATCTTATCGAGTGACGCTTTCATAACGGCGTCTGGATATAAAGGGATGAGCTCTGGAGCCGCCTGGCTTTACGTGCTTGCTTGCTACTGCCAGGGGCAGCAGGAGCTTTAACAGTATTCTTTTCATCATTCTCGCTTCCTAACTTGATTTAAATAAGGAATCCACTTTACATGTCAAATGACTTTTTATAGCATGTCAACTGACATGCCAGTATTAATAGACAGGCCTGTAAAATAATAATATACTTTACATTGCTGTATAAATAAAAAATGAGTCATACACATAACACGGCGGGAGTGGTGAAATGAAAACCCTACAAAAAACCCTGATTGCGACGGCGATAGCCGGTTTTGTCACGCCTTTTGTGGCTCATGCTGAACTTGAAGAAATTATTGTGACTGCCCAGAAGCGGGAGCAGAGCCTTCAGGACGTGTCTATCGCGATCTCAGCGTTTGACAGCACACAGCTGGCTGAGTTGGGGCTGACGAGCCTGGAGCAACTGCCCCTGATAATTCCCAACGTCGAACTCTCTGATGCTCGAGGTGCTGGGCAACCCACCTGGGTTATTCGTGGCGCAGGATTGGAGGACTTTAACACCAACAACACGCCAGTCTCCGCTATTTTCTACGACGAAGTGTATATGACCTCGAACGCGCTCGGCGGCATCGGCTTGTTTGATGTGGACCGCGTCGAGGTGCTCAAAGGTCCGCAAGGTGGGCTCTATGGTAGAAATGCCACGGGCGGCGCGATCAGAATTCTATCTGCAAAGCCTGACCTGAACGAGACAAGCGGTTTCGTGCGAGGGACCTATGGTCAATGGGATCGATGGAGTATGGAGGGTGCCATAGGCGGGCCCATTATTGAAAATAAACTGGCCTACCGGCTTGCTGTCAATACTGATCAGGGTGGTGGTTGGCAGGATTCTCTGACGACTCCGGAGGATGACGAGCATGGCGATCGCGATTTTCAGGCGGTAAGAGCGCAGCTGTTATTTACCCCCAGCGATGAATTGGAAGTTTTGCTCAAAATCGATTCTGGTAGGGATCAGTCGGAAACCACCATGCCGCGCTTGACGGGTACGTACAGTACTGCCTATGACTTTGATTATTGTGGTGCGATCTACCAAGGGGGGCGTGATGACTCGAGCTGTATCGGATTCCATAACCTGGTTGATGCGCTGTATGGATTTACGCTGGGTCTGCCGACTCCCGCTGACCAGAAAACCAACGGCGAAACGGTGGTCTCTAACCCTATTAATAGGCTGGATAACGAATGGACGGGTTATAACCTCAACATTGATTGGGACCTAGGAAGTACCACTTTCAAATCGATCACCTCTTACTACGAGTACGACTACTTCCAGTTCTTCGATTATGACGCCACACCACTTGTCTTTGTTTCCAGTGTCGATGGCTTCCCTGATGGGATCACCAACTTCGAGCAATGGTCCCAGGAGTTTCGTCTGACATCTACCAGTGACGGGCCTTTGAGCTGGCTTGTGGGCGCCACTTATGCAGAAGATACCAACGAGAGCCAGCAAGCCTTCTCGGTGCAGGCATTAGCAGACTTGGGCTTTGTGGAGTTTCAGGAGGCCACCGCTGATTACACGCAAGATACCGAAACCTGGGCGCTGTATGGCCAAGTGGGATATGACTTAACCGAGCGCCTAAACCTTCATGGTTCGCTTCGCTACACGGATGAAGACAAGGGCATTAACTACCTGTCAACGGTCTTTATTAGTGGGTTTGCGGTTCCTCTTGGTGATGTCGAAGGTTTTGAGACCTCTTTGGAAGAAAACTGGTCCGGTCACATTGGCTTGGATTGGCATGTATCTGACCACACCATGGTGTACGCCAGACTGTCTCGGGGCTTTAAGTCGGGCGGCTTCTTTGCGGCATTTACCGACAACAATGACCAGCTGACACCCTACGCCGAGGAGATCAACGATTCCTACGAGATCGGTATCAAGTCGAACCCTACCGACGACCTGCAGATTAATGCGGCGGCGTTCTTCTATGACTACCAAGACGCTCAGGGGGGAATTATGGTTCCATCAGATGGTTCCCCTTCGGGCACCCTCTCGACGATTGGCACAGTGGGTGATGCCGAGCACTATGGCGCGGAAGTAGACCTGTTATGGGCGCCGTCTAGCCTGCCCGGTTTTCAGCTTGGTGTGTCTGCTGGCTGGCTTGACGCTGAGATAAGCGACTCAGATGAAACGTCTTTAGATCAACTCGGCCAGGTCCAGTCTCTGCAGGGTGTGGATCGCCAGTGGTCACCTAAATCGAGCTACACCATCAGCGCCCGACAGGAAGTCACCTTTGCGGGCAATCTGCTCGGTAGTATTGGAGCGATATATAGTTGGCGCGACGACCCACTCACTCGGGCTATGCAGCTAGGAGACGTGGATTACGGAATGATACGGGTCGAAGCCTATGGCCTGCTGAGCCTGCGCATTGCGCTGGCACACCTTGAACAGGGCTGGCAGATCGCGCTCAGGGCCGACAACCTGGCGGATGAAGAGTACGCCACTATGTCTTCTGGAGACGGTGGTGGTAGCTACTGGGATGTGCCCGGCCGGCCCCGGAGTGTGACGGCTGAGTTGCGGTACGATTTCTAGATCGCGACACCCTATCACTGAAACCGCTGGGCAACTGCTCGCGGTTTCACGTTTTGTTCAGAAGCTAAAGATGAATTCATGCCGAAGTCGACAATCTTGCAATCGGTACTGATTCCCAATTGTTCACAACGCGCCTCCACTTTTGGTATCTGATTATGTACTACGCCACGGTCGTTACGCTGTTACTGCTTATCTTCTCTGGCCAAACCGTTAACAGTCAGGAGTCATCTTCAGAGCCAGCGCCCGTGATGCCGATTGCCATTGATCAGGGCTATCTGGAAGGCAGAGGGCTGACTCGCGTTGATCCATCAGAGTTCGATGGCGAAAATGTAACGCGAGATGATGACTTCACTTCGGATTCCTATACCCACGCTTTTTACGCTGGGAAAATCTTCGTTGCCGTCTACGAGGCTGGGCCCGGCAGGGTCTACATTGATGGTGCTGTTTATGACGAATTTGTTCAAATTTTGGAAGGGCGCCTCATACTCACTCCCGATGGCGGGGATGCTATCGAGTTCAAGCAGGGCGAGTCCTTGGTGGTGCCCCAGGGGTATAAAGGTTATTGGTACATGCCTGAAAAGTATCGGGAGCTCATCATCATCAATACAGATTATGCTCAAGCAGAAGGTGGGCTATAAATAAATGGCCCTCTGCCCCAGTGCAGTCTCAGCGCCTTTGAGACGTGTTTGTATCGACGCAGGCACGGTCAAATGATCGATTCAAACGCTATGGCCAGCCCTGAAGAGGTGGTCAGGGCCTATTACGCAGATATTTCGGCGGGCCGCTTTGACAGGGCTGCTGCGCGCCTGTCACCTGATAGCACGCTCTGGATTCTGGGGGAGGGGCACTGGCCACTGGGCGGCCGCCATGATCTCTCCAGCCTGAAAAAAATACACGCTACTGTCGCGGAACGCTTTCCCCACGGTCTAACGGTCACTATCACGGGTATGACCGTCGAGGGTGAGCGCGTTGCAGTAGAGGCAGAGTCCTTAGGTACGCGCATTGACGGTGAGATCTACCGAAACAGCTATCACTACTTGATACTTGTCAGAGGCGGGTTGATCTGCGGGCGGCGCGAGTATCTGGATACTATCCATGCTAACGAGATGCTTTGTGGTCCCCTCGGTAATTAGTCCAAGGGCTCACTGAAGCTGTCTATGCTGCTATGGGGGAAGCTGTGTCGTTGCTCAGCCTGCTGAGTACGCCGCCGCAATAGCGCAGTAATTTTAAGGCTGGGGTTCACTTTGACTCGGTTCGAACCAGACCACGCTATCTCTAATCGCGTTAATGAGAGTGACGCTTTATATTATGCCGGTGCGGTTTTTGATTCTCCGCGGCAGTAAACCCCCATGGCAAATGCCCCAACCCAGGCTAGCAGCATGAAAGTGCTGTAGTCGGTGATTTCACTCAGTGGAATTATACCGGTCACCAGAAAGCCGTAGAAGACGGGATAGATAATACCGAAGAGGCCTAAACTGATCGCGGCGACCTTCGCACTGGTTGAGAGCTGAAACAGTGGGCGAGCAACCAGTAACCCGAACAGAGACCAAAGCCACAGCCCTAGGTAATCGAAGTAGGTGGTCAGGCTGTAAGGATAAGCCTGGCTATTAATCGACAACAGTGTCAGCCCGGGTTCCTGGCCGTGTGCACCAGCGGCCAGGTCTTGAGCGATCAGGGGGACGACCCAAAGCTCGGTGCCCTTGGTGATTATAATCGCCATGGTGCCCAGCGCCAGCATGATACCGCCAGAGACTGCAGCCAGGGGGTTAACGCGGTACACCTTCCAGCAGGTAGCGGCGAAAATCGCGGCAAGTGTGAACACCTGAACAATTTGGGTGACCCAGCTCAGCACAAAGGCGCCGTTGTTCTCATTAAGCCAGGCGATTTTTTCGGCGGCGGTGCTGCCAGCGGGGGCATCATAGACTCCGAACATACTCACGACTGTGAACACGAAAAGGACAATAGCTGAGAGATAGGCAACTTTGTTGATTTGACTGTCTAATCGGGCGGTGGTGCTCATAGCGAGTTCCTCTGACAATGATTGTTAGCTGACGTACCCATTACTTCACTTTTGCCACAACGGCATTGATGTCTAGGTCCAGTTCCACGCGGCGTCGGTGATAGCGCCAGCTACCCTCCGTTCGCTTCAGTTCATCGATGTACCAGCCTGATGCGACAAATTCGTTGCGCGTTCCTTCTCCGTCCTGGAGCACCGTGAGCATGCGTACACGTTGCCGAGCGGTGTCATTGGTGATATCCAGTTCGGGTTCGGTGGTAACGTGCACGGCTGTTGTCGTGGCATTGCAGCGGGCCGCAATTTGCGCACGCCCGACGTAAATTCCCTCGCCACCAATAGTGAACTCGGCATCTTTGGTGAAGAGGTTGGCGTACGACTTGCCGTCTGCGAGGTCGGCATAGCGGTTGTACTTGGCGTTGAGTTGTCGTATCGCCACATAATCCGAAAGGTATTGCAGCTCGTTATTCTCCATGACCGAATCTCTTGAGGGTTTAATGGTTATGCGGCGCTGTCATCTGCCTTCTGCTCGCTCTCCAGCTGCTCATTGACGGCGCGCCAGGCTGCATCGATCGCGCCGTTGAGGTAGGCCTTATTCTCCGAGTCAGAGTTTGCAATGCTGATACGGCCATAGGGTTTGCGACCCAGTTCGTGGGGGGCTTTGCCCGTGGGCCACTCTGGGTCGTACAGTTCCATGTAATCGTAGGCGTAGCCGTGTGACCACCGGTTAATGGTGATTGCTTCGATGTCCCGCTCGGCGTCGAAGCCGAAGGGGCCAAACATGCCGGTTAGCTGCTCGCGTATGTCCTGCTCATAGTCGGCGAAGGTCGTGGTATACAGTTTATGCCTGGCTTGGCGATACAGGTCGCGGCCGGTCTGGCTGCCGTTGTTCCTGTCCGTAGGCGATGTCAGCATGTAGATGACCATGGGTGAATCGGGATCGTCGTTTGTCTTGTAATCACCGATCGAAACGGGTGGCGCGCTGGATACCAGGTGGTAGTGACTGGTTGGGCAGTGAAATACCTCAACGCCTGCTTTGTTAAAGGCCTGGCGATTACGAATCAGTACGTTGGTCGCCAGCAGTGGCACTTTGACGCTGTAGCGCAGGCTCTCCTTCTGCTCCTCGGGCATGTCTGGGCAAAGGTGGGGGATCAGTCCGTTGTAGCAAGCTAGAACACAATGCTTGGCTTTGACCCGGTAGGCTGCCCCTTTGGTAACGTAGGCTACTGAAACGGTGCCGTCGGGATTGTTGCTCGCGTTAACCGCCGAGCTGTTTAAGCGAAGCTTCACCGGATGGTTCGGCACGTCCAGTTTGCCGTAGTCGAATTGAGCCGTGACTACGTCTTCAATAGTGCCACCGGAGGCCACTGCGGGAATCAGTCGACGCACCATTTGCCGGGTCAGGGAAGCATTGCCATCGGGCATCCAGACGATATCGGACTCTTCCATAATCAGGCTGTCTGCGAGAACTGCATAGGCTTCCTCTCCAAGGACACTGAAGCCCGGCACTCCCCACTTAACCGCCTCGGCAATCGATATGGAATCGGGGTATAGGCAGAAGGTGACGCCGATGATGGTGTTCCATAGGGATGAGGTGGGTTCTGCCAGTCCAACGTAATCCGTCAAGAACGTCTGGTAACTCGTGGTCTTGAGGAAGTGCTTGATGTCCTTCTCTGGTACTGCTTTCTGGAGCTCAAGGGTACCCTCCACAAACGCGATGAGCTTTTGTTGCTCGGATTCCGATACCGTCAGGGATTGGATAAGCTCTCGGTAGTTGCCCATGCCGAACCAGGTGCCCATCCAGGGACCGTTGATAATTTTGTCTTCACCGAAATGTTTGCTATCGGTATACAGGCCAACGTCAACTTCCGCGTCTGCCATGCCCCAGCCGGGCGCCATGGCATCCCGCACCTTGTTTAGGTCAAAGCCCAGCTCACTGATCAGTCTTTTGGATTGCTGGGAGTAGAGGTGAGAATCCTGGAAGTTACCGCTACCACCGGGACCGAGTAACATCTGGCCCTGACTATGAAATTCATTGCGCCGGGCATGGCCGCCAAAGTCATCGTGGTTGTCCAGCACTAGGATGCGTGCATCTTTGCCGGCCTTCTGCTGATAGAACAGGGCGGCAGCTAGGCCGCTGATGCCCGCGCCTACCACGACCAGATCGTATTCCTCGTTGAGCGCCTGATAGCTCGAAGGTTTCTCTCCGCGCCAGGCTAGGGCGTGGGAACTTTCGAAAGCACCGTCATGACTGCCGCGAATACCCGTCAAAGCAGGCGGGTAGTAGTCGCCTGCGCGCCCCGATGCTGACTTGACTGCCGCCGCTAGCGCAGTCTGTGGGCCCATTGTGGCCGCGCCGGCCAGACTGACGGTAACGCCGTTGAGAAAGTCCCTTCGTGTGATGTGCTTAGCCAATTTGTTCATTCTCTCTCAGCTGTTTTATTGTTCCAGCAGTTTGTTAAGTAGGTTCGTGTCTAGGAATTCGGTAATGCTGCAGATCTTGCCGTCTCGGTAGCGGAGTAGGTGTACGTACTCGTTGTCGTAAGTCATGCCTGAGCGGCCCTTTGCTGTTCCGTTGAACTGCACAAAGGCGATACCGTCTGCCGTCACAATGTCATTGACGGTGATTGCAACACCGTTCTCATCGATATGCTGGAAGACCTTCATCCAGCAATTTTCCAGAATGTCCTGCATGCCTTTAAATTCACGGCCCAGTTCCGGATGGCCACCAATGGGCCTAAAGGAAATGTCGTCGGTTGCGTACTGAAATGCGCCTGCCAGGTCCCCGCTGTTAATCGCATCGGAAAACGCTGTGTAAACCTGCTCTTCAGTGCTCTTGCTCATGGGAAATCCTGTTTCAGTGATATGTCTTTGAGTCGTTGGCTGTTCACCAGGTCAGTGGCAGCCTCGCTAGAGAGACAACGGCACCTAGGTTGACATCAATTTCAGCGCCTTCCTCGATGCCAAATGCCGGCACACGGTTAAGCCATTCCTCCAGTGCCACCCGCATCTCAAGCCTGGCAAGGTTAGAGCCCATGCAGCGGTGTGGTCCAAAAACAAAGGCACAGTGCCGGTTGGGAGATCGCTCGAAGTTCGCTTCCAAGGAATTTTCAAACTCCTTTTCATCGAGACTGGCGACCGCTGTAATGCAGTTGACGAAATCGCCTTTTTTCAACTGTACGCCGTGAAAGACAACGTCTTCGGTGACGCTGCGCCTCACTTCTACCACCGAGTGCATTCGGAAAAATTCTTCGATAGCGCCAGGGATCAGATGCGGGTTGTCCCGCAGCTGCTGCTGTGCTTTTGGATTCGCCGCGAGATAGCGCCAGGCGAAGCCCAACGATGAGGCAACCGTGTCTAATCCGCCGACAAACAGCAGGAAATACATGCCCAGTATCTCCTTGTCGGTGAGCTCACGATCGTCCACCGTAAAACCGAGAATTGCTGTGGCAAGATCTTCTGCAGGATCAGCGCGCTTTGTCGCCAGCATGTCAACGAGGTAATTGTAGATATCCCGAGCCGCCTGAGCGCGGGTTTCAATGGTGTTGGAGACATGCAGCAGTTTGTATTCATAGTCGAGGATTTTGTCGAAGTCCGAAGGCGGCATCCCGAACAGATCCATAAATATTCGCACTGGAAATTGCACGGCAAAGTCATCAATAAATTCACATCGGCCTTGCGCTTGAAACTTCTCCAGTAGCGTTACGGCTGTGGCGCGCACGGCATCCTCTCTGGGCGCGATTTCTCGTGGCGACAGCGGCTTATTGAAATGAATTCTGTATTTTATGTGTTCGGGCGGATCGATTTCGAGGGGGATTAGATCAAGTTCCTGGCCCAGCAGAAAGGAAAAGCCTGTGCCATTTTTAGAGGAAAAAAGCTCGGGGCTTTGCAACACTTCCTTCATGATAGTGCCGTCAGAAATCGACCAGCCACCGGCCCCTTGAAAAGCGGCTGGATTGTAGAAAATGGGTGGCGCTTCTTTGTGCAGATTGGCAAATACTTCGAAGGGATTCTTCTTCAGTTCCGGGTGAGTTTCGCCGTCCAGAGGTAAGACCAATTCTTGCGGGACATGGTCAGGTACCGTGTAATCGAACATGTGGGTCATACTGGTGCGCCTGTAAGTCAGCAGGAGGGCTTGTTGTAAGCTTGTGATAGGCTCAAAGATTACATAAACTGTACACAGCTGTAAAGTTAAATTCAGGCAATCGATATGACGGTGTTACCGCTTACACATGCGCCTTTTTGCACGGGAAATGGGATGGCTTCTTGCTAGATTCGAAACGGGTTGTTTTCAGCGGAGCAGGGCAATCGGCGGTCGGTCGCAAGCTTGAGCGATCTGCAATTGACCTGACGCTAGATGCTTCACTGGAAGCCATTGCCCATGCTGGCCTGAGTGTTTCGGACATTGATGGTCTCTGCTCATACCCCGGGGTACGCAAAGACATTTCTCCCGGGTTTGGTCCGGTGGCGCTGGCTGACGTGAAGAATGCCATGGGGCTTAAGTTGAGTTGGCACTCCGCCGGTTGGGAAGGGCCGGCCCAAGCCGGGGCGATCGTTAATGCCTGTGCTGCTGTGGCCAGTGGCCTGTGTCGCCACGTTTTGGTATTTCGTACGGTGACGGAGGCTTCGTCGGTCACAGCGGATCGCAAGGCTAGTGTTTCAGGAACGGGGGGTGATCGAATTTCGGGTCCCTTCCAATGGATGGTGCCCTTTAGGGGTTACTCAGCCGTAAATACCGTTGCGCTTTATGCCCAGCGGCACTTTCATGATTTTGGTACAACTCGTGAAACATTGGGCGAGATTGCGATCAACAATCGGCGCAATGCGGCGCTGAATCCCAAGGCGGTATTTACTGATGCGCTCGATATGGATGATTATCTGAGCGCACGCATGATCAGTTCGCCGCTGTGCCTGTTCGATTGTGATGTGCCGGTAGATGCCAGTACGGCGATTATTGTATCCCGGGCCGAAGCCGCGGAGGATGTTGCCAGCCCTGTTTATCTTGAGGCGATGGGTTGTGCGCTGCACGGGCAGGATTCCTGGGACAACTATTCTCCAAATCTGACCGAGATGGCTGCCCACGACGCAGCCTGCGCGATGTGGTCGCAGACAGATCTGACCCCTGCAGATGTTGAAACGGCGCAGTTGTACGATGGCTTTTCCATGTTAACGCTGTCTTGGATAGAGGCGCTGGGTTTCTGCGGCAGGGGCGAGGCCAGTGATTTTCTGAAGGGCGGGGGCAATATAGCTCGAGAGGGTAGGCTGCCGCTCAATACCAATGGCGGCCAGCTATCAGGGGGGCGCACCCATGGCTTTGGCTACTTTTACGAGGCGATTATGCAACTCAGGGGAGAGGCGGGTGAGCGGCAGTTGGCCAGGCGTCCAAGGGTGGCTGCTGTAGCGAACGGCGGTGGCCCCCTCGGTTCCTGTTTCCTGCTCAGAACAGACTAGCGTCGACCAGTTTGGGCGCGGGCTAGCTGGAATTTCTAAGCTCCTTACATGCGTATGGCACCGTCGAGACGAATGGTTTCGCCATTAAGGTAAGGGTTCTCGGCGATTTGCGTCGCCAGCAGGGCGAACTCATCGGGCTGTCCCAAGCGCTTCGGATACTGCACCATGCGCTCCAGCCCCTGGCGAAAATCTTCTGGCATGGCCATCATGGCGGGCGTACCCATCAGTCCCGGCGCAATCACGTTGATGCGCACGCCCAGTTCTGCGAGATCCCGGGCGATAGGCAGGGTCATGCCAACAATGCCAGCCTTACTGGCGCTATAGGCAGCCTGGCCCTTCTGACCATCCATGTAGGCCACGGAGGCGGTGTTGATAACAACGCCTTTTTCTTCACCTTCGTTGGCACTCATCTTTTCGACGGCGAGCCTCAGCACATTGAAAGTGCCCACTAGGTTTACATTAATGACGTTTTGGAACTGGTCCAGTGGGTGTGGACCCTTACGGCTACTGTAGGTTTTTGCACTGGGGCCGAAGCCTGCGCAGTTGATGCAGACATGAATAGCGCCGAAGTCTTCCACAACCTGATGAATATTGGTCGCAACGTTCTCTTCGCTGATGACATTAGTCTCGTAATACTTGATCTGTCCGGGGTGTGCTTCGGCCAGTGTCTTGACGTCACCCTCCTGTAGGTCAAAGACCGCCACCTTGGCACCCTTGGCGAGAAACGCCTTCGCTGCGGCCATGCCCAGGCCGCCCGAGCCGCCCGTGATGATGGCGATTTTATGCTGTAAATCCATGTTTCTCTCCGTCAGTGACTGCTCGAGCGCAGATCGGTATTAGGCGTGTTCCTGATTGTATTTGGCGACCTCGACCTGAATCAGATCGGTAAGATTGTCCGCTGGCGGCTGTGGTAGTAGAACCTCGCCATGCTCCTTTGAGGGGAGCAGGATGACGGCGTTGCCCAGGCTGGATTTTTCACCTGCCCGGTTCACGCACCACACGTCTAGGTGCACCTCAAATCGGCCGTCCCGCTCCTGTTTGTCAGTCACCTCGCCATGTAGCCATGAGGTGTCACCCAAAAAGTTGAACTTCCGGTGCTGCACTGAAAATTTCCACAACCAGCCGTCGTCCCCCATCCAGTTGGTCATTAGGTGGGTGAGCCATACCTCGCGTTGACCGCCGTAGTCGTAGGGCCCCGGGAAACCAAGTTCCTTCGCCCAGTCTTCCTGCCAGTGGCAGCGCTGCACCGTATCGGGTACCCCGAGGTGATCCTTAGGGAACAGACTGGGTATTTTTTTGCGTACGTCGTGTGTCAGCTTGAACGCCCCCGGGGGCGAAATCTGCAGGCCCCAGCCCATGTGCCAGAGAATCAGGTCGGTGAGTTTGAGCGGGCCCTTAACCATTTTTGGCAGGGTCTCACCTACAGTCACATCTTCCCAGTAGCGGGGGCTTGCCCCTCTGCGAATGTCGTTCTCTGCCTCGTAGCAGGCATCGATTTCAGCAAGTTCCTCATCACTGTAGGGCTCGGGTAGTGACATGATCTTCTTTTTCTTCTCGGGCTTTTGGTCACCCTTGTCCTGGCTGCGTTCGTTAGCGATAAACAGCCCTCGCCGTGCGGCGACAGGCTCCCCATCTTGGTTGCGCTGGAAGATCCCGCGTACCTCATGAATCGACTTGCCGCCAAAGCGACCCTCTGTCAGTCGGGTGCCAACCAGGGCCTTACGCAAGTAGCAGCGATCCGCTTCCTTTAACGGCTTCCACCATTCGAAAGTCATTTCTGCCTGATAGGCACCCAGCCCGCTGAGTGGGTCCCCTTTAAGCTTTTTCTTAAGTTCCGGGGGCAGGGGAGGGACGTCATTTTCTCCCATGGTGTAGGTAAACCCCGGCGCGGTGATCAGACCACCCCACCGGGAGTCCCTCGCATAGTTGGCATCACAGTAGAGCGGGTTGTCATCGCCATAGCCCCAGCAGAAATGGCGCGAGCCGTCCTGGGTAACCACGTCATTGTGGTAACGACGGGGTTCTGGGACTTCTATGCCAACGCGTTCTTGCATCCTGTGCAGTGTCGAGTCAGTAATTTTTCCCGCATCTGCTGGATCGCTTTGTTTGGCACTCATTAGCTTAGCTCCTATCAACAGTCGCGTATTGTATATTAGCTTTACAGTAGTGACTAGTAATATAGGGCGGCGAGATTGTTGGTGAGATAGGCAGCGGGTTCTCCTACTGTGCTAGAGCCAGTATCAATCACCACGTGTACGCTGGCCCGGATTTCAGAGTTGCCGTGGGTGATGAGATGATCTACCCATGCTCTGTCCAGTTCGTTCAGCTGCCATTAGCGGGCCTATCTTCAGCTTGAGACTGGTTCAGGTTTGTAGGCAAGGTTTGCCTTTTTAATCACAAAGCACCCCATACGTTACGATTGGTTAGCGCTGGAGAACGTCTTAAATCTGATTGCGCTGACGATCGAGTTCGCTTTTGAGATCGCCAGCGGTTATCCCGCCGCTCAGCTTTGCACCACCTATGATAAATGAAGGTGTGCCCGTGATGTCGAGGACTTCTGCCAGCGCGCGCATCTCCTTTAGGTATTGATGGACCTGCGGGTCGCGCATATCCACCTGCAGTGTTTCAACGTCGAGCCCGACTTCTGCAGCTGCGGCGAAAATCAGTGTCATATCCAGCCCTGAATCTATCGTCATCAAAGCGTGATGGAATTCCGGAAAGAGGCCCTGCCGATGAGCAGCGACGGCTGCCCGCGCAGCCATGATCGAGTGGCTGCCATAGATGGGAAGTTGGCCGTATACATAGCGAATACCGGGCTCTGTGGCGCGGACCTGTTGTAGCTCAGGGTAACTGACCCTGCACGGGACGCACTGATAGTCGTAAAACTCGATAATGGTGATATCTGTGTTTGTGCTGCCTGAAGAGGGCGTGAGCGGTGATACCAACAATTCCTGGTGAGCGCTTAATATTGATTGTCGTTCCTCGGCAACCCGACCTTGTCCGCGGCGTAACAGCGCTCTACGGATCGCATCGCTCACTGCTTCATCGTCGAACACGATGTCAGGATGCATGAGGAGGTATTCTTTCACCAGGTCTGGATCAATATTACCCGTTGAGGAGGGACCGGAGTCACTGGAGCCACAGGCTACGGCGGCGAGGACCAAGATGAGCGCGACAAAATTTCTTAGGGCACGGTACATGCAGTTTTTGGCTTCCTGGCAGTGCGCTACTGATTCGCTTTGATAACAAAAGAGTGCGACTCGCGTAATGCTGTTGTAATGAGCAGGGAGCCGTCCTCCTGCCATGAGGTCCCCGGAGGTAACGGGCCGCCTTTGCTGATGTCACCCAGATATGCTCCGTCCTTTAGTAACGCATAGGTCTTGTCCGTTCCCAACTGACGGACTGTGAACGAGACGGTGCTGCTTGCTACAGGTCCAGCGACTAGCGTTACGACAAGAGCGTCTTTTGCGCGATCAAAAACGGCCTGCGTGACACTGGCTTCAAGGTAGTCGATATCGCTGATGAACGGGTCTGCGAAGTGGGACTTCTCCCAGGGTCTGTTATAGATCTCCCAGAGTCCATCTTTCGGATTGATGCTCGCAAAGCCGACTAGGACGTTGCCCGTCAACGGACCCACGTTGTGAATGTACCCCAGCCAGTCCCGAAAGAAGTTGTATATATAAAACCTTGTGTGCGGATAGTAGTAGC
>Ga0206131_10000468_pt1 | contig 56161 bp, 42 predicted proteins | sample Helgoland_Spring_FD_148636 | JGI IMG/M metagenome (GOLD analysis project Ga0206131, IMG submission 148636) | Pelagic subsurface seawater microbial communities from Kabeltonne, Helgoland, North Sea - Helgoland_Spring_Bloom_20160517_1 | ecosystem: Environmental > Aquatic > Marine > Epipelagic ... | reverse complement strand
CGTTCATATATGGAAGCACAAAAGGAGGCGTTTCGTATTCAGATTAATTGGGCAAAAAAGTTAGGTCTTCCTATAGTGATTCACGCACGCGATTCTATGGCAGAGATATTAGAGATTCTAGACGAAGAACACTCTGAGGCTTTACGTGGTGTCTTTCATTGTTTCTCGGGGAATGATAAGGATGCACGGCGTATTTTATCTTATAAAAGTTTTATGTTTGGAATTGGTGGGGTCGTTACTTTTAAAAACTCTAAATTACCCCAAGTCCTATCTGGTATACCTTTGAATAAGATTTTGTTGGAAACGGATGCGCCATATTTAGCACCTGTACCTTTCAGAGGGAAACGTAATGAAAGTGCCTACCTTTCATATGTTGCGGATAAGCTTTCGGATATTTACGAATGCTCAATTGATATTATAAAAGAGAAGACAACAGCGAATGCTGAGCAGCTTTTCCAAATCTCTAAATTTATTGCATCATGACAAAAGTATTAGTGATTTATACAGGGGGTACGATAGGAATGATTAAGGACCCAGAGACAGGCTTATTAAATAGCTTTGATTTTAATTCTGTCTACGAACATATCCCTGAGCTCCATAGATTACATACAGATATTGACACAATGAGTGTATCAAACCCAATTGATTCATCGGAGATGACCTCAACCCACTGGATTGATATGGCTAAAAGTATAAAAGCGTCTTATCACCTCTATGATGGTTTTGTTATTCTTCATGGAACAGATACCATGTCTTATACGGCATCTGCATTGAGCTTCATGATTCAAGGACTTCAGAAACCAGTAATTTTAACAGGGTCGCAACTCCCCATAGGAGTTATAAGGACAGACGGTAAAGAAAACCTAATAACGGCTATTGAAATAGCGGCGGCAAAGGACTCTAACGGAGAATCTATTGTTCAAGAGGTAGCCGTTTACTTTGAGTATTCTTTATATCGAGGAAATCGAAGCTCAAAAGTAAGTTCTCACCAATTTGAAGCGTTTAAATCTCCCAATTATTCCGAGCTTGCGGTTGCAGGTGTGAATATTAAATATAAATGGAGTTCGTTATTTCGTTCCAAGTACCCTGAACCTAATTATAATTTTGGCTTATCAAATTCCGTTGCTCTTTTAAAAATTTATCCAGGTATGGATATAAATTTATATCGAGGTCTTTTTGATGTAACACATTCTAAAGGCATTGTTCTTGAAACATTTGGATCAGGAAATGCACCATCTATTTTAGAAATGCAACGCCTTATGAAAACCTATATAGAGTCAGGGGGATTCATTGTGAATATTACCCAATGTAGCTCAGGAGGCGTGAAGCAGGGAGCTTATCAAACAAGTTCGTTTTTTAATGAAATTGGTGTAATTAGTGGATCAGACTTGACAGTAGAAGCAGCTATAACAAAGCTCATGTATGTTTTGGGTAATGAATCAGACCCCGATAAAATTAAAGCATTTATTGCAACCCCAATTTGTGGTGAAATGGAGCATTGATGTTATTGCTCCGTTAAAGTACCATTTTCGACAAGTAAGGTGCGATTTGGAAATAGCTTCACTATATGCATATCATGAGTGGCCATTATAATTGCAGCCTTCTTTTCTTGAGACACGGCAATAAGCAGGCGCATAATTTCTTCTGACGTTTCTGGATCAAGGTTCCCTGTGGGTTCATCTGCTAAGATTAATTTAGGGTCATTAAGTAGAGCTCTAGCTATTGAAACTCTTTGCTGTTCTCCACCAGAAAGCTCATGGGGCATTTTTGTCCCAGTATCGTCGAGACCAACCATTTTCAGACAGGCCAAGCTGCGCTCATGAATTTCTTTTTTCTTTTTCCAACCCGTTGCTTTAAGCACAAAATATAGGTTTTGTAAAACATTACGATCCATGAGTAATTGAAAATCTTGAAAGACAATACCTATCTTTCTTCGCATTAATGGGATATGCTTTCTTTTGAGCTTTGTCAAATTAAATTCATCAAATTGACCAGACCCTTCTCCAAGTGGGAGCTCACCGTATAATGTTTTCATTAAACTACTTTTACCACTGCCTGTTTTTCCAATTAGAAAAATAAATTCACCTTCTTGAACAGATAGCTGAACATTGGAAAGAACCTTGTTTCCCTTCTGAAAAATATTGACGTTGTTAAGAGTAACTACTTCAGACATAATACTTATAGGTTTATACAAAAGTGCAGAATCATCCTTGTCAAAATATATTTACGCAATAATATCTCTTAACAAGCTAAGGTTTAAAACTTTTGAATTCATGTTTAACTTCATTTGATTGTGAATGTAAATTTGTTTAGTGCGAAAAAGTAGAACATTATTTATTTTAGTGGCCCTTGCCACCCTTCCCTTCCTTGTTTCATCTCAAAAAACAGACAAGTATACCAGCCTTTATGATGGATACTTTAGAGGAGAAGAGCTATATAACAACCTCCAATATGGAGCAGCGAAAAAAGAATTTAGAGCATTTATTGAACTCTGCAATAACTACAATGACCCTTTATTTCAGAAGGCAATGTATTACGAAGGCCTATCTGGTTTAGAGCTATACAATAGTGATGCGATTGATTTATTGATGGATTACAATCGGGTATATCCAGAAAATATTCATAGGTTTTTTATAAATTTTAAAATTGGGAATTCTTTCTTTCAGGATGAAACGTATGATGACGCAGAGTTATGGTTCGGTAAATTATCCGCAGGAGATTTAGATACTTCCTACAGAGAGGAGTATTATTTTAAGCTTGGTTATGCAGCTCTTCAAAATGAGCATTTTGAACTGGCAATCAATGCCTTTAGAGAGAATGTGCAAGGCAAGTCTCAATATGCCCCACCAAGCAAGTATTTCTTTGCGCATTTGTGTTTTGAAAGAGGTTCCTATCAGCTCGCTCTTGAGCAATTTTTAGAACTTGAAAAGAATACAGACTATTGTGGCATCGTACCCTACTATATTGTTCAGATTTTTCACAAGCAAGAAAATTATGATGCTGTTATAGATTATGCCCCAACCGTACTTTCTTGTAAACTCGTAAACCATGAAAAAGATGTGAATCACATTATTGGTAACGCCTTCTACAATAAAAGAAATTATGAAGAGGCACTAGATTATTTATTGAAATATGCAAAAAAATCTCGACTGACAAGAGATGATGCCTATCAGATTGGATATGCGTTATTTGAAACGAAAGAATTTGAAAGTGCAGTTTATTATTTAGATCAAGTGGTTCGCGTTGACGATAGTCTCGGCCAAATTTCCATGTATAAAATTGCAGAGAGTTATCAAATATTGAAAGAACTTTTACCGGCAAGAAGTGCTTTTGAGGCCGCTTCCCAGATGACTGCGATTCCAAAAATAAGTGAGGACGCATTGTATAATTTTGCCGTCATTTCTTTTGCTGTTGATATAAACCCTTATGATGAGTCAGTAAGGGCGTTTGAGAATTATCTCGAGAATTACCCTAATTCCTCCCGTAAAGAAGACGTTTACCAGTACCTTATTAATGCATACAGCTCAACGAGTAATTATAAAAAAGCAATTGAGTCCTTAAATAAACTTCCAACGTTGGATACTAGGTTAAAACGTGTTTATCAAACCCTATCATACAACAGGGGGGTTGAGCTTTTTCAAAAGCGTTTATTTAATTCTTCTATTGCTGCATTTGCTGCTGTCAATGACCATCCTGTTGATTCTGAACTCACCGCACTTTCAAGATACTGGATTGCCGATGCCTATTACAGACAAAATAAAATGCAAGAAGCCATAGCGAACTATAAATTGTTTATAGCTTCTCCTGCCTCAAATTCAATTCCTGAAAAAGTCGATGCTTATTACAACATAGCTTATGCTTATAAAGAAATAGATGCTGAAACAAGAGCCTCAGAGAACTTTAGAATATATCTTCAGTCGAACCCCAATAATGCTCGTAAAGAGGTTGATGCTTGTTTTCGAGTTGCAGATATATTTTATCTCAATAAAGAAAATGCCTTAGCGATTGAGTTTTATGAAAAGGCACTCGCTTATAACTCTAGTCTAAATGACAAAGCCCTTTATTATGTTGCAAAGACCTACGGATATAGTGGGCAAGGTAATCTTAAAGTAGCGAAGTTAAAAGAAATCTTAACGGTATATTCAAACTCGAAATATGCGATGAATGCCACATACGAATTAGCAAATACCTATTCTTCGATAGGTAATAACGATGATGCTTTAACCTATTACGATAATTTAATAATTGATTTCCCAAATTCACCCTTTATAACGCAAGCCAAAATAGGAAAGGCAAACTGTTATTTGAAAAAATGGCAATATGACAAAGCCGAAACTGCCTACCTCAAGGTACTGGCTGAACACGAAAATGAAAACGATGTTTGCGAAATTGCAGCGAAAGGCCTTGTAGATGTATATACCGCACAACAAAAGCCACAGAAAGCTGCTGAGGTCGTTGACCGATATAGCTGTATAAATTACTCTGATGATGAAAAGGAGAACTTATTTTATACACCAGCACTTCAAGCTTATTTAGATACCAATTATCAAGAAGCGATTGATAAATTCAAGGTCTATTTGAATAGCTTTTCAGAGTCAGGACAATATGTATCTGAAACTTATTATTATTTGGGCACTTCATATCTTGCTATTAATGATACTTTGAATGGTATTCAGAATTATGAATTATTTCTAGAGGCTACAAGCAATTCATATAGTGAGACTGCGGCAAGAAGAGTCAGTCGCTTTTATTATGAACAAAAGAATTATCAAAAAGCATTACCTTATTACGAAAGGCTTGAGTCACTTGCAACCACGCCTAGCACCTTGTTTACGGCGAGATTCGGAATTACTAGAGCAGCATTTTTTACTGAAGACTATGATAAGAGTAAGGAATATGCCACTCGCGTACTTGAATCCTCAACATTGACAGATATTCAGGAGGCAGAGTCAAATTATGCTCAAGGTATCTCAGCTTTTAAACTAAAGCAGTACGATGATGCCCAAGTCCCGTTACAATGGCTTGTTGATAACACAACTACTTTTATGGGTTCTGAGGCAAAATATACAATGGCTTTTATTCACTACGAGCTTAATGACTTTAACACATCAAACAAAGAGATCCAAGAACTTTTAAAAATGAAACCTAGTTATGATTTTTGGATTGCTAAAGGACTGATTTTAAAGTCAAGGATTTTATTAAAGCAGACAGATTATGTTCAAGCAGAACAAAACTTAAAGTCCGTAAAAGAACATTACCCGAATCAAGATGATGGAATTATTGAAGAAGCCAATGCCTTATGGGAAGAAATTTTAATCCTTAAAGAAGCTGATGAAAACAATAATGAGGAAAGCCCTGAAACTAAAATTGAGATAGATGAAGAATAGCCGCCTGATTTTAATGTTGTGTTTTCTTTTTGCATTTTTCCAACTGAGTTATGCGCAACCTCCCGATGTAACTATTGATGGAAAGGGAAGTAGGCAAGTTGAGCCTGCAACGAGATTAACACTTTCGCCTAAAATTATTGATACGGTTAAGCCTTCAGCGGTCGCCTCCTATCCTTTATTGGTTTATTTATACCCTACAGAAATTCAATTAAGCCCTATCAAGGCTGCAGAGATTGAGACTACAGAAAAATTACGTCAGCTCTATCCATTTTATGCCAAAATAGGAATGGGTTCAGGGATTATGCCTTTAGGTCAATTTGTTTATAACTCTACTAGGTCGAAGGGATATCAATACGGCGTTATGGTTGATCATATTAGCGCTTTTGCACCAATCAAAAACCGAGATGGTGTTGCATATGCACCTGCGAGTTATGATAAAACGAATGCCTCTGTTTATGGAAAGATAGTGGACAATACATACATGATTAATGGGCAGTTGAGTTATATGAATCATGGATTTAATTATTATGGAGTTCCCAATGATACGATTGATCAATCTTTAATTGGTCAGCGGTTTCAGAAAATAGGTGGGCAGCTAGGTTATGTTTCTGATTTTGGAGATAGTGCAGTAATGAATTATGCGGTTAATTTAGGCTACCACTTTTTGCAAACAGCGGCACCTGAAGAAGATTCAATTTCAGATTGGCGAATAGGTGAACACAATGCCTCCTTGAATATTAAAGGTTGGTATAATTATAAATCTGAGGAGTTTTATGCAAACCTGGGAGCACGTGTAAACAGCTATGCTTTTGGGGTTGAAGACTCAATCATTAGCCCAATTATAGACACGGGAAGATTCAGACAAAATTCAATTATTGATTTTAACCCGGGTGTGCTTACGCAACTCATGAATAATCGTTTTAAGCTAGATATTGGACTTTCTATGGCGCTGGATATTGGGGAAGAAACACGTTTTTATATTTACCCTCAAGCTGAGATTAAATATTCATTATTTAATGACATCTTCATTCCTTTTGCTGGGATAAGAGGAGGATTAACTCAAAATTCGTTTTCCTCGCTTACAAATGTAAACCAGTTTTTAGCACCTTCAATTGTTTTAGCTAACGAAAATAATCCATATGATATTTTTGGTGGAATTAAAGGGACTTTAAGTAAAAAAATGGGGTTCAACATTAATGCGAGTTTCAAAAAAATAACCAATAAGGCATTTTTTGTAACAGATACTTTATCGGCACTTCGAAATCAATTTGGCCTCATATATGATACATTGAATCATACCCGTATTGAAGCATCAATTTTCTATCAATTAGATGAGAAACTTAAAATTGACGGCATGGCAAGATTCAATTCCTATGAAACGATGAATGAGACTTATGGTTGGAATTTGCCCATTTTAGAGTTTCAACTTCGAGCAGCATATAACTTATTTGATAAATTCATGCTGAATCTTGATGGTCATATTGAAACAGGGAGAAAAGCCCTAATATATGACTTAATTGAAGGCGCGGAAGAGGAAAACAATCAATACTACATAAATCTTGGCGCAATCGTTGACTTTAATTTAGGTGTTTCTTACCGCTATAATAAAAGGGTAACGGCATTTGTGCAATTAAACAATCTGGCTTCTCAACGCTACAATAGTTGGTACAATTACCCAGTTCAACCAATTCAGATTATGGGTGGCGTATCGTTTAGGTTTTAAAATAAGTTAATGTGAATTCAGAGGCAATATTTCTAGTAAGAAAAGGACCTGCAAAGCAAGCTTTTGAAAAACAAAAAATTTCCCTTCCCGCTTTAAAGGATCACGAAGTCTTAATCGAAAGTGAGGCTTTTGGATTGAATTATGCGGATGTAATGGCTAGAAATGGTCTTTATCGAGAAGCACCTCCTATGCCATGTGTTATCGGTTATGAAGTTGTAGGTAGAATCATAGAGGTCGGTTCGAAAGGAGACTCGAAATTAGTCGGTCAACGGGTATTGGCTTTTTGTAGATTTGGCGGATATGGACGTCACGTTATTACGACCCAATTAGCGGTCTTACAAATCGGAGATTTGCCATCAGCAGAGGTACTGGCTCTTAGTACTCAAGGCGTAACAGCATACTACATGTCGGATTATTTAGCTCCAATTCAAAAAGGAGACCGTGTTTTAATTCATGCCGCTGCGGGTGGGGTAGGAACGATGCTTATCCAATTAGCAAAACGAAAGGGAGCAGAAGTAATCGCAAAGGTGGGTTCCTCTCAGAAAGAACAACTAGCGAAAGAAATGGGGGCTGATTATACCATAAACTATAAAGCCCGAGATTATTATGAATCACTTAAGGATACACCTAAAATTGATGTGAGCTATAACCCATTTGGGGGTTCAACTTTTAAAAAGGATTTTAAACTTTTAAGACCAGGAGGTAAATTGTTTTTATTTGGAGGTTCTGAATTGTCTGGGGGTAAATTTGGTTTTATTTCTTCTTTGAATTTTTTAAGAAAAATGGGAGTTTTAATTCCGGCTGTATTGATGATGAGCTCTAAAAGTATTTTAGGTGTAAACATGCTTAAGGTCGGTGACTATCATCCCCAAGTTATGAATGATTGTATGGCAGCAGTCCTTCAATTGTATAAGAATAAAGAAATTAAAGCAGTTGTAGGAAAGGTTTATCCAGTTGATCAAATTGCATTCGCACACGAATATTTAGAAAGTGGTAACTCTACAGGAAAGATATCAATTCTTTGGGATTAGGCCTTTTTAGAAAATAGTTTCGAGAATAAGTTCTTTATTTGCGAACGAAATAAAAACATTAATATCAAATAAGGAATAATCATGAGAAAGAGGATTCCAGAATTAATCGTGCTACCAAAAGACGCTTCCTCTAAACCGCTTCCTTGTTCCGATAACAGCTTACATTGAGAACAGCCTTGGCCCCAAAGAGACTCAGAAAACGTTATTAATAAACCGAAAAAAAGAAATACTTTCAATTTCATTTTATTATTTTTTTTACAACATCCCAAAGGTACGAATTGCTTAATGCAAAACAAAATACGCTAACTTTACACTATGAAAAACTACCTCATCATTATTCTATTGGCCAGTATGGTTTTTGGGTGTTCACCTGATTCAGATAAGGGTCCTAAAAATATATCGGTTGATGTCTCGAATATAGATGCTTATGTTGATCAAATGGCATTGTTGAATAACAAACTTAAGAAGCGTCCCAATGATATTTCTCTTTTGCTTCAAAGTGCGAATTTAGCACTTGAGAATTATGACTATTCTAAGGCGCTTTCGGATGCTGCAAAAGCCTTCAGGCTTGATAGTAACAATGTTGATACAAAACTAGTATACGCACTTACTATAATTAATCAGTCGAATCGTTCAGTTGCCGATATTAGAAGGGCACAGCATTATTTTCAAAGTATTATAAAAGTGCTTCCTGACGATCCTAAAGCCATGATCGGACTAGCGAACACTTATGTTCTACAACAAGACTTTGAACAGGCTAGAGATTGGATTGATAAGACTCTCGCTATTTCCCCTAAGTTTTTTGATGCTCATGTATTGAAAGGGAGTATCTACAAAGTTTTGTCTGCTGCATTGACAGGAGATGAGGGTTCGGAGACCCTATCAAGAGCTTATATGGATTCCGCAATTCAAACGTATGCGCGAGTGAGTCAATATTATCCCGATCGTCCAGAAACATATGTTCAATTAGGAATATTGTACCAACAGTCAGGTAATAAAAGTTGTATTGACCAATTTTATTCGGCTGTTCAATTGTCACCAGGGAATTTAGATTACATGTATGCCCTTGCATACGCCTACAGCCTTTTTAATCAAGAGCGCAGGGCAATGATTGTATATCAGGAAATGCAAGATTTGGATTCAAGCTATAGTGAGGCCTATTGTCAAATGGGACAGATTTATCAGAAAAAATATAATGAATTAGATAGCGCTTTGTTCATGTATAGAGAGGTTATTTCGATAGACCCAAATCACGTCGATGCTTATGTGAATATGGGTGTGATTTATGAAGCTCAAAAACAAAACACAAATGCACTTAGGAGCTATGCAAAGGCATTAGCCATCCAGCCTGAAGATAGAAGTCCTTTTATGAGTTTGAACGACTTTACTATGAATCAAGGTTTGGCTAGAGCTTATGCTGATGAACTCAAGACAAAGCTTTGAAAAGGATAGAGATTATAGGGGCCTTATTTGGAGATGCAGCATTGCCACTTTTAGGCTTTTTATTTTGGGATTGGGGCTTCTATTTCATTGTTTTGTTTTTTGTATTTGATATTTTGATTCGCAGCTTCTTCTTGATGAAAAGAGTGAAAAATTTACCATCGATGAATATTAATCATCGTTTTGCCCTTGTTGGAATTTCAATGACACTTCTAGAGTTGAGCTTACTACATTTATTGGTTTTTCTCACTTTAACTCCTATTGGTTTCTTTGAAGAATTATGGGCCTTCTTGAGCTATGAGGAAATGGGCATTGCACAAGGCGTTGTGCTGATTCCACTATTGATCTTCAACGAACTTTTCAGAATCAGGAATGAACAGAAAGCCAAAGTTCCTCAAAACGTACGATTTGAAATTTTGAAGAGTAGCCAATATTTTCAGTTCGGTCGTTTGATACTTTGGTGCATAGTTATTGTTGGATCCTGCTTTTTAGATATTAAAGAAAGTGTTTTAGTTGCCGTTCTTATTGCGACACTTTGTGTCCAGCCATTTTATGTCTTCAGAAATATCTCTTAAGGCAATGGATATAAAGGGATAAATTAAATTTTAGATTATTTTTGTTGAGCTAATGAGTGCTATGGATAAAAATCAAGAGTTACACGATAAAAGAAGCAAGTCCGCACTTGGAGGTGGAGTTGAAAGAATAGAACGACAACACAATCAGGGCAAGTTAAGCGCACGAGAAAGGATAAAGGTTTTACTCGATGAGGAGAGCTTTAATGAAATTGGAGGATTTGTTGAACATCGCGCAACGGCTTTTGGTTTGGATAAACAAAAGATTCCCGGAGACGGTGTGATTTCAGGTTATGGAACAATACACGGAAGACTTGTTTATGTTTTTTCACAAGACTTTACTGTTTTAGGCGGGTCGCTTTCTGAGACACACGCTGCAAAAATATGTCGTGTCATGGATATGGCACTCAAAAATGGTGCTCCGCTAATTGGTCTCAATGATTCTGGTGGCGCAAGAATTCAAGAAGGTGTAGTTTCATTAGCCGGATATGCGGATATTTTTTATAGAAACACTCGCGCTTCAGGTGTTATACCTCAGCTCTCCGTAATAATGGGGCCGTGTGCTGGTGGTGCTGTTTATTCTCCCGCATTGACAGATTTTATCTTTATGGTTGAGGACACATCGTACATGTTTGTGACGGGCCCGAATGTTGTAAAGACAGTGACACATGAAGAGGTTAGCTCTGAAGATTTAGGTGGTGCTAAAACACATGCGGAGAAATCAGGAGTCAATCACTTTACCGCTGGTAACGACGTGGAATGTTTGAAAAGTGTACGTGATTTAATGAGTTATCTCCCTCAAAATGCTCAGGAAGAGGCTCCTCACCCGAAGGTGTTCAGCTTTGACGCAAAAAAAGAAAATAATATAGAAGAGGTTTTACCTGAAAACGCTACGATTCCTTATGATATTAGAAAGATTGTGGATTGTGTCATCGACGATGGATCTTTTAGAGAGGTGCATAAAGACTTTGCAACAAATATTGTTGTTGGTTTTGCAAGGATTGAAGGTAGAACAATCGGTGTAGTTGCGAATCAACCGGCATCTCTTGCAGGGGTATTGGATATAGATTCCTCGCGAAAAGGAGCGAGATTTGTAAGGTTTTGTGATGCTTTTAATATCCCGTTACTTGTATTTGAGGATGTGCCTGGCTTCTTACCTGGTACGGATCAAGAATGGCGCGGTATAATATCTCATGGAGCAAAGCTTTTATATGCTTTTTCTGAAGCTACAGTTCCAAGAATAACAGTAATAACAAGAAAGGCATATGGTGGTGCTTTTGACGTCATGAACTCTAAAAGCATAGGTTCTGATTTAAATTTTGCTTGGCCTACAGCCGAAATTGCTGTTATGGGAGCCAAAGGAGCAGCTGAAATAATTTTTAAAAAGGAAATTGCAAATAGTGAGGACCCTCAAAAGAAATGGCTTGAGAAAGAAGCGGAGTATGCATCTCTTTTTGCGAATCCATATAGGGCGGCAGAGCGTGGCATCGTTGATGAAGTGATTTTTCCACATGAAACAAGAAGCAGAGTAATTGCGGGATTCAAGATGCTTGAAAATAAAAATGAATCCTTACCAAATAAAAAACATGGGAATATCCCACTTTAACAAAATAAGAAATGAAAGAATTAATAGAAGCTTTTCCAAATAACATCACAGAGGCCTTAAAAATTGCAGAGGCTTCGACCTTAAAGAAACCTGTGCATAAAACCACAAATATTGTAATGTGTGGTCTAGGAGGATCCGGAATAGGCGCTAAAATGGTAGCGAACTGGCTACAAGATGAATTAAAAGTCCCTGTTACTCAGGTAAACGATTATACACTTCCTGGATTTGTAAATGAAAACACTCTAGTTGTTGGGTCGAGCTACTCTGGAAATACGGAGGAAACAACAATTGCTTTGGAAGATGCTAAATTGAGAGGGTGTCATATTATCGCAATTTGTAGCGGTGGAAAACTTGAACAATTTTGTAAGGATAACGATTATGATTGTATTCTTGTACCTGGGGGGAACCCACCAAGAAGTGCTTTGGCCTATTCAGTAATTCAATTGCTTCATATATTTGCAACTTTGGGTTTCTCATCTCATCAACGAAAAGAAGAAATGATTGCCGCAGGCGCATTCATATCCGCACAACAAGATGAAATTCATGCGCATGCAAAAGAAATGGCCGCCCACCTATTTGGCAAAGTTGGTGTTTATTATGCCGAGACAAAGTACGAAGGCATCATAGTTCGGGCGCGTCAACAGTTTAATGAAAACTCCAAATATTTAGGATGGCATCATGTAATTCCTGAGATGAACCACAACGAACTAGTCGGATGGACTGGTGGTGATGAACGATTTGCGCCAATATTTTTTGACACGGGTGATTTACATCCAAGGAATTATAAAAGGTTTGAAATTTCAAAAGCTGCAATCGAGAAAAAATGTGGCAAAGTATTAAGTGTTAATGCTAAAGGTAAATCATTTATTGAGCGCTCAATTTATCTTATAAATATAGTTGATTGGGCTTCTTATTATTTGTGTGAAATGAATGGTGCAGATATCATTGATATAGAAATCATCGACTATCTGAAAGGTGAATTGGCGAAGTTTTAGCCCATGAAACCAAGAGTAATTGTCCATGATATTGGGGTAGTAGATTATCAAGAAGCTTGGGATTTTCAAGAAGAATTATTCAAAGCCTCTGTAGATTTAAAAATCTCCAATAGAAAGGGCACAACTCAACAAAAAACATTGAATCATTTATTGTTTTGTGAGCATCCGCATGTTTATACTTTAGGTAAAAGTGGTAAAGAGTCCCATTTATTACTGAACAATGAGGAGCTCAAAGAAAAAAATGCTGCTTTTTATAAAATAAATCGTGGTGGTGATATAACCTACCATGGACCGGGTCAGCTAGTAGTGTATCCAATACTGGATCTTGAGTATTTCTTTACGGATATTCATAAATACATGAGGTTGTTAGAAGAAGCCGTTATTCATACGATTGCTGCATATGGTCTTAAAGGAGACAGAATAGACGGCATGACAGGAGTATGGCTAGATGTCGGAACCCCTCAGGAGCGTAAGATATGTGCCCTTGGTGTTAAGGCATCTCGATGGGTCACAATGCATGGAATAGGATTTAATGTAAATACAGATTTAGATTATTTTTCGAATATTGTTCCTTGTGGAATAGATGATAAAGCGGTAACTTCCATGAAAAAGGAGCTTGGCATTACAGTGAACATAGAGGATGTCAAGGCCATATTACTGCAATCGTTAAAAGAATCTTTTGGCTTTCGTGTCTTGTAATTATATAATTTATGATGGTTAAGAAAACAATTAAACACATATTCTACTTCATTCTATCGATTATTGTAGCTGTTAATCTATTTATTCTTCTTTCAGGACGATATTATCTTTATTCAGGTATTGCCAAAACGTATTTAATAGGTAAAATGGGTCCGGGCATATATGATTTAGATGTTTTCCCAGTGAATAAAATTCCTAAATCCACTAAAGAAAAGAAACTTGAAGTAAACTTATCAAAAGCAAGTATCACAGATAAGGAAGAACAATATTTAAATGAAATTGATACACGTGCATTTTTAGTTTTTCAAAATGATACTTTGATTCACGAGCAATATTGGGGAGATCATTCCATTGATGAGGTGTCAAATTCGTTTTCTGCATCTAAGACTGTAATAGGCTTACTTATTGGTATAGCCATTGGAGAAGGTAAAATCCCTAGTGTCGATGAACCTGTAAGTACTTATATTCCCGAGTTTAAAGCCAATGGACGGGCGCGTTTAACGATTCGGAACTTGCTCACGATGTCTGCAGGTTTTGACTGGCAGGAAAGTGGAAAGAACCCGCTTTCTGAAGCTGCTGAGGGATATTATGGCACGGACCTTTATGGTCTTGTGACAAGGTTAAGAATTATTGAAACTCCAGGAAAAAAGTTCCATTATCAAAGTGGAAATTCACAAATTTTAGGTTTCATTATTGAAAAGGCAACAGGTGAAACACTTACGAATTACATGTATAAAAAAATATGGGAGCCCATTGGAGCTAGCCGAGATGCGTACTGGAGTCTTGATAAGGAGGACGGTGATGAGAAAGCTTTTTGTTGCTTATATGCAACTGCACGCGATTTTGCCCGTTTAGGACTACTGGTCCTCCATGAGGGGAAAGTGAATGACATACAGATTGTGCCTAAAGATTTTATAACTCAAATGGTCGAAACACCAAAAATGGCAACAGATGATAAAGTAATAAATATGCGTTACGGTTGGCATATATGGATTTATAAAAATCAAGGTAAACCAGTGCATTATTTTAGAGGCCTAAAAGGACAATATATTATTGTATTACCGCATTTAAATCGTGTTATTGTCCGCTTAGGAGAGAAACGAGGCCCACATTACAAGCTTCTAGAACGCAGTGAATTGAAGACTCAAAATGCAGAAAAATTAGGGCATACTATTGATTTATTCGAATATTTGAACATAGCCGATCGCATTGTTAACGTAAGCTCTAATAAATGAAAGAAGAATTAAAAGGACCAAAGGTTGAAAATCTATCCGTAGCAATAGTGCAAACTGATATAGAAGGTGAGATGAGCTACTATGCCTATTTAATTAGTAGTAGGGATGATATTATGGAAGGTATTATCATATCAAGTACAGGTTATGGCGTGGATACGAAAACGGGAGAAAAAATAAGAACTTCTACTTTGAGGCACACGATTGAGATTTTATTACCAAATGAAGCAGCTAAAATTGAGCCTATTATGCCCGATGTTTTTGGATTGTCGAATGAATATTGGGTAAGCTTTTGGGTTAATGATGTAATGTATGATAAGAGGTTTGTTTTTCCCGCTGAATCAATTTCGGATAAAAACATGATACTGATAAAACCTCTTGGTTTGCAGGGAGTGGTGATAAATTGAGGTGGTTTAATCACTCATAAAATGACTATATAATATTAAAATCATCAGGCCCAACATTCTATAGCTGATCTCCGATTTGTCTAAATATATTCCACCAATTGACGCGTTCAGCAATTAACTTGTCTTCACGATTGTTTAACAATACAATTATGATTTCTTTTTCAGGGTATATGTAAATGTGCTGTTTGTATAGACCGATTGCCATGAAATCTTGATACTTCTGAAGTCCAATATGCCATGAATAATTAAAATTCAGGCTACTTCCTTCGGTGCTATCTCTTCGAATAGTTTTATTAAACCAATCTTCGCTGAAAACTGTTTTACCATTCCATTTACCTTTGTTTAAATAAAGCCTGCCAAATTTTGCATAATCTTTTGCGGTTGCGGAAATACAGCAAAAAGCTTTTTCCATACCCTTTTTATCAGTTGACCAAAGTGCATCTTCACACATATCAATACGCTCCCATAAGTATTCACGGGTGAACTCAGAAAGACTTTTACCTACGGCTCTTGATAGCAGTATTCCTAATAATTCTGTATTGATATTGAGGTACTTTTGTTTTGTGCCAGGTGCACACTCAAATGTTGTTTTTTCAATTTCAGACTCTAGATTTCTTCCATAATACAGTCTTGCATCTGTGGCAATAGAAGGTTTAATACCTGAGGTGTGATTGAGCAAATGTCTAATACGTAGACTATCAGAAAACTTGGTGCCGGACAATTCAGGCAACCATTTTATGACCGTTGAGTTCTCGCTTGGTATAGCACCTTTGTCTATCGCGATACCGATCAAACAGGAAACAATAGATTTTGCAATTGAATAGGATACATGTTTTTGATTTATGGCAAGATTGGTGCTTTGATAATTAAAAATCAAACTGTCACGTTGAATGACCAAAAAAGCTCTTACCGCATGATTTGTACAGAGCGTATTTAAATTTTCAAAGCTAGGTTGGTCATGGGTCCAATTGTTAACCCTTAATTCTGTTTTAGGATTAGCGACTTTGAACTGAAAACAGTCCTTTTCAGCCTGTATAGTATTTGATGGAAATCGATGAGCATCTTTTTTATCAGGATGGCCTAAAAAAACACTTTGAAAAGGAATACATGAGGAGCACAAGGAAAGCGCTGCTATCATGGTTAATGAGTACGTTATAGACATAGCTGTATTTTTCGAAAATCAATTAGCTATTGCCATGAAATTCCTTAAGAATTGCAATGAGCTTTTCCATTGTTTTGATTTGGGCTTCTACCTCGGGAACCGTAGTAACTCCAACTGGACTCACTATTAGTAATTGCTTCCCATTACATTCTATATGGTAGGCTGGGTGTTCCTCAAAAAACTCTAAAACTTCAGGTTTGAAATAAGCCCTTATTTCAGATTCATTGGAACCTTTTAGAAAATATTGCTTTGAGAAGTCCGGGTTCTCTTTAAAATCAATGTCACCCATAGAACCAAAAACCCGCACCCTATCAATAAATCGATCAACAAACTCCTCTCTACGGAGAATAAATGTTGGTGCTTTTGCAGGAAGCTCTATAATTTGGACAGTACAATGGTATACTTCTCGTGCAAGCATTGCGCCTTCAGAAAACGTGACATCTGTTAACTCCCAATTTATCAAATCTTCAAGATATGCACCTTTCAAAATATTCTCCTTGTATTCAATGGGGCGTGAGTCGAAGAAGTGAAAGCTCTCGAGTCCTTTAAAGTTACTATCCTGTCCTAATTGGTAATTCCATTTATGAGTAGCAGCAAGGTTTTTTACTTTTCTTTGTCTTGGAGAAATCTTTTGAGCTATTGGGGCGATACTACTTTTTAGTGCAAACTTGTGAGGAGTAGATGAAACATGCTTGTGAAGACCAACCAACTCTACCTCTCCACCCGATAGCTCATGGTTTCTTTTAAAATTGTCTATTGCCTCCTGCACCGTCAAGTCAATAATTTTAGCGCCAGTGAAATTTATTTTTAAGGAAGCCCTTGCTGGCACTTCTTCAAGTTTTTTAAGAATTTTTAGTAGGGTCATAAAATTTGCAACACCTCTGATTCGAAGTTCTAGTTTACTGCTTTCGGTGTCTTTGAATTCAATATTTCCTGGCGAAAAGACGTAAAGGAAAAATTGCGGAACGGACAATCGAGCAATTAAAATATGTGTAATTAGCGTAATTACAATACCCGCAATAAGTCCGAATAGAAGGTTGTTATAAAGCGTGAATAATAGGGTAGAAACCATGAATACGAGCTGCTCCACACCTTCTTTATAAACTTCTTTAAAAACTCTAGGTGATGCAAGTTTAATTCCGGCAAAAACAAGAACGGCAGCTAAGGCCGCAAGAGGAATAATATTCATTATCGGCTGTAAAAGAACAATAAAGAATAGGACTAAAAAGCCATGGAAAAAGTTAGTCCATTTGGTCTTACCATTATTTTGCACATTTACGGTACTTCTAACAATGACGTTAAGTATTGGAAGGCCCCCGAGCATACCTGATACCATAGTACTAGCGCCCAATCCAATTAAATCCTTATTTAAATTTGTTTTTCTTTTGAAAGGGTCGAGTTTATCTATTGCCTTAGCGGCAGCGAGACTAATTATGGAGGAAATAATAGTCATTGATAAAACAACGAGCCAAAAGACACCACTGTTTATGCGAGAAAAGTCCGGAAATAAAAAAACTTCTGTCAAATCAGATGGGATGGACATCAGATAATTTGTAGGTTTTTCAAATGCAATCCCCATAAATTCGATATTATGAAGATCAAGATAATTGTAGAGTAACACAATAGAAATGGAAATTGCCACTACCCATACAGGAGCAGGGATTATATGAAAAACTTTGTAGCTGATTCTGGCATGGAAGAACAATAGAAAAATCCCAATTACCGATATCAAGGCTATGTAAGGGTTGGTATTTGGCAATTGATCTATAAGATCTTTAAGAATACCAATAGCATTGCCAGCATCAGAACTTGTACCAATCGCTACGTGCATTTGCTTGGCAAAAATAATAACTCCAATTGCAGCCAAAATACCATGAATTACGGAAGATGGAAATATTTCTGCAATACGCCCGAGCTTCAATAGACCCAATACGACTTGTAAAAGGCCAGAAATAACAATGGCAGCTAAAACATAATTTATAGCGCGACCGCTTCCGTCATCCAAGGAAACTATTGCTCCAAAAATAACAGTAATCATCCCTGCTGCTGGGCCATTTATGGTGAGTCTGCCGCTACGGAAAAAAGTAGTAACAAATCCAGCAATGACGCAAGATAAAAGTCCCGATAGTGGCTGCACTCCTGAGGCAATAGCAATCGCCATTGATAAAGGCAGTGCAACAAGGGCAACACTCAAAGAGGCAATAACATCATCTCTCCAGTTTTGCTTTAATCCGGCAAATCCTTCTTTAGGGATATTTATATTTTCTGAGTTGTACATGTTTTCTAAATTAAAAAATAAACTTTAACGTTATTATGTACACAATAGAATTATTTTGAATTTATCGTCAGAATATTAAATTTTCACCATCCATTTCGTTGGGAATGGCGATATTCAGTCTGTTCAAAATGGTTGGTGCTATATCTGCAAGCTTTCCATTTTTAAGTTTACTGTTTTGTTCAGAAATAAAAATTATAGGAACGGGATTGGTGGTGTGTGCAGTATTTGGGCTCATGTCATCGTTAATTGCTAAATCAGCATTTCCATGATCTGCAATTACTATAAATTCATATCCTAGCTGAGTACCTTTGCTTACGATTTCTTCGAGACATCCATCAACTGTCTCTACAGCACTAACAATGGCAGAGAAAACACCAGTATGTCCTACCATGTCTGGATTGGCAAAGTTTAAACAGATGAAATCTGGGGATGCCTTCTCTATATATTGGGTTATCTCCTTTTTTACCTCAGGGGCACTCATCTCTGGTTGCAAATCGTATGTAGCAACTTTCGGGGAATTCACCAGAATCCGATGTTCATTTTTAAAAGGTATTTCACGCCCACCATTAAAGAAGAAGGTTACGTGCGGGTATTTTTCAGTTTCCGCGATTCTAACTTGTGTTTTGTTATGTTCTGCTAAGACCTGACCCAGCGTGTTCTGCAAATTATCTTTATCGAAAATAATATTTACATTTTTGAAGGCCTCATCATAGCGTGTCATACAAAAATAATGGAGATCCATTGTGTTCATTTCGAGCTCAGGAAAATCGCGTTGTGTTAAGGCGGTAGTAATTTCTCTTGGTCTGTCGGATCTGAAGTTGAAGCAAATAACGACATCTCCTTTTTCGATAAGCCCATCCTTTTCAATGAGAATAGGCTCAATAAATTCATCTGTAATACCATGCATGTAGGATGCTTTAATTGATGCTTCGGAAGTTTCAAAGGAAGAACCTTTTCCATGAACCATTAAATCATATGCTTTTTTAATTCTTTCCCATCGGTTGTCTCTATCCATGGCATAATAGCGACCAATTATTGTAGCAATTTTTATAGGGCGGTTTTTAATAAATGACGTTAGCTTTTCTATAAACCCCAATCCGCTTTGAGGGTCACAATCCCTTCCGTCAGTAAAAGCATGAACAAAGGTTCGATGATGTTCATGCATTTCTGCCATTTTGCAAAGTGCATGAAGGTGCTCCTGTGAGCTATGAACACCACCGTTTGATACAAGTCCTATGAGGTGTACTTTTTTATTTTCAGTTTTGGCAATTTGAAAGGCTTGATTCAGTGATTCGTTATCATAAAAGGATTTATTTTCAATGCTTTTATTGATTCTAGTGAGCTCTTGATATACAATACGTCCAGCACCAATATTGAGATGACCGACCTCAGAATTTCCCATTTGCCCTTCAGGAAGACCAACTGACTCACCGTAGGTTTTAAGTGTGGCATTACCATGATTAGCAATTAATGAATCGAAATATGGTGTTTTCGCTGTATGTATAGCATCTGACGCATCCTTTGCGCCAATACCCCAACCATCCAAAATGATTAAACCAATTTTATTTTTCATGCGGCAATTCGATTATAAACTTTGTCCCTTTAGGTACATTATTTTCACAACGGATTAGACCTTTATGACGTTCTATAAATTCTTTTGATATAAAAAGACCAAGGCCACTTCCTTTCTTCGATCTTGAAATTTCGTTCCCGACCCTATAGAATTTTTCAAAGATTTTGACTTTTTCTTCATCTGGAATTCCTGGCCCTTGATCCGCAATAGTAATATGACACATTTGATTACGCTGTTGCACAGAAACCTTTATATGTGCAGCTTCTCCAGAATATTTTAATGCATTTTCTAATAAGTTGTTTAATACCGTTTCGATCATGTAGGTATCAGCGGTTATAATATCTACATTGCTGTCCATATTGAAAACTGCAGATGGATGAACTTTACGAAGGTCCTCAATGGCTTTATTTAGAAATGAATTCAATGGAAAAATATCCGATTTCGGTTCAAAACCGTCATTTTCTAATCTTGAGGCATTCAAAATATTATCAATTAATACAGCAAGCCTTTGGTTGGCAGAAAGTGCTTTAGATAGTAAATCCTCTCTATCCTCTTCTTTAAGCTTTCTTTTCATAAGAGTCTGGAGAGCCAATTGAATAGAAGTAAGGGGTGTTTTTAACTCATGTGTTACAGAAAGCATAAAATTATTTTGTCTTTTTGAGAGCTCAATTTCTTTTCCAATAGATTGTTGAATTTTCCAAAATCCTGCCATGAGTATCAGGATAAAAACGCCACCTTCACCAATAATCATAAAAATTCTTCTAGAGGTATCCTCTGTAGACTGATCAGCGAGTGCTCCTAAATCAATAATTTGATAACCCCACCAAATAAATTGAAGCAGTACATAAAATGCTAATAGATAAATAAGGATTTTGGATTTTGTCATTTTAAGAAAGTGGCTGAAAGTTTAATTTTTTTTGCTTCACAATATGAATAATCTGCGGCAGGCTTTTCATCATATTTTCTTTGCTCTTGATACTATTGTGAAAAAGAAGGATATCCATGCCTTTAATCCTATTTGCATTAGCTATGATTTTCTCAGGAATCATGCTTTTTTTATAATCCTGAGCATTCCATGTCCACATAATAATTTTCTTCCCAAGTCTTATAATATTTCTGACTTGTTTTGCATTTGTGCGCCCATATGGAGGGCGGAAAAGCAACGAGTGATGCAATGCGTCTGTCTTTGTAATAGAAGCCATATATCTTGCCGTAGAGGTGCCTACCCCCTTTTCATGAGTAAAAGTATGATTTCCGATCGAATGCCCATCTTTAAGGATGTCTTGAAAGATTTTTGGATGCGCTAAAATATTTTTTCCGATACAAAAAAAGGTTGCTTTTATTTGTTCTTTTTTTAGTAATTCTAGGACCCAAGGTGTTGTTTCTTCATCCGGACCATCGTCAAAGGTTAGATAAACAGCGCTCTTATCTTTACCCTTCCAAACCCTTCTATTAAAAAGAAGCTGAATTAGTAATGGAACCCTGAAAAATGTCATTTCAGTTACTTTAAAGTATAATTGTATTCGGCAGCCATATTCGACATGTGCTCTTTAAACAATTGATGTAAAATTTCTAAATTTTCGGAGATGCTTGAAGTGACCAATTCATCATTTATCTTGGGAATTGTTTTTCCATATAAATTGTTTAAAACAGCATCTATCTCTTTTCCAACAGGGAGTTCTTGAGTTGCTCTTTGCATCTTAAAGCAAGCATCAGCGGCTGCAAAAAGATCATCTCTATTGCTGTTCATAGTACCGGGGACGATGGTAAATTCGGCTGGACTGTTGTCAAAATATGCAAATACACTTTCATAAATCTTTAGTAGTTTCCTTCCTAGAGCTGTCGCCTTTTGGTCCTCACCAATAAGTGCATAGAGCTGAACGTATTCAAATAAACAACCGCTTGTTCTTGGGCTGTAGGCATTGTTCCGAATCCTATTCATATCTAAAGATGTTATTGGATCATTCCCAGTAACTTCTCCGAAGTCAATTACAGTTTCAACGGGCATTAATTTCAGAGATCTATCTAAAACTTTAGCTGCTTTTTCTTTTTCACCGTCATAGTATAATTGTTCCGCTAGTAAAAGGAAGTCAGTTCGATAATGGGAGGTGTGTCTTCTCGCGTAATAATCCGTTAAAACATCTGGGTTTGCCATATCACCAAAGGTGTATTCCTTCATGAGCTTCGCATACATTTTATCAACATTGAAAAAGTTTTGCTTTTCATTCGTAAGTAATGGATTCTCAGGTGGACAAGGATTTAGCTCGTAGGCGACACCTACTTGTTTAACATAGCCCTTTTGAAGTAAACGCGTTGCAAACTTTGACCCTCTATTGCTAGAGAAATAAATCCCTCTTTTCCAATCGAAATTACTTAGGATATCAAGCATCATGATTTCTTCTCTCGAGATTCTATCAATACCATTATAACTAATTGAAATGTTACTTGGGCATCGTTCAATTTCATCTTTACTTATTATTCCTGCTTTGAGTGCATTTTCTTTATTTACAGCGAGGGTGAAGTTTTTGGCTGGGAAAATATTGGCTTTTGATCCTCTTCGCATCTCTAATACGCCTTTGTCATCACGGACAAACTGCATGGCCTTCGTAAGATCAATAGAGTCCCAACCTGCTTCAAAGTTTTCGAATGGGCCACTTAATAAATTTAGTGCACCAATAGTTGCATTGTATTTGTCTTCGTCGCCTTGACCATAGCTTCTTAATTTACTTTCCAATAAGGGGTATAGCTGTTTAAGAACCATATATTGACTTGTAATAGAATCGCTAAAACTTTCGTTCTGATACGTGCTCAAGAAGTTCATGAGTTTTTGAGACTGACTTTTGGTCGATGGCTCTATTACTTCGAGCTGGTAGAGTACATTTTGTACCGCATTCTTAAAGGCAGGGAATTTAATTCTAGCAACATTTTCATTATTGCCATTTTCAAGACGCAGACCTATGATTTCTTTAATTGTTGCTCTTGTAATATTTGAACTCCCAATAATGTTGCTAAGCTCGGTGAAGTATAATTGGTCTGTCGTACCTCCGTACATTAAAATCTGATCTTCAGTGAATTTAATAGGAAGCGGCGCAGATTCATAGGCCTTCATCTTCATTTGATTTGTATACCAATCTGTTCCCATAAGAGATAGATTGCAGACGCGCACATCAGTTCTGAATCCTTCAACTTCTTGAGCGTACCAAAGCGGGAAGGTATCATTATCTCCATTTGTAAAAATGATTCCGTTTTTTTCACATGAAGCAAGATAATTCTTGGCCAAATCACGTGCGGTAGATTTTCCATGCCTGTTGTGATCATCCCATCCTTGAGAACCCATAATTAAAGGCACCATCAAACCAATAACCGCACCTGAAGAAAGTCTTATTTTGGCATTTTGAAGCTTTACTCGGTTTTTAAGAAAGTCCATTATTGCATAAACCCCAAAAGCAATCCACATTGCAAAAAAGTAGAAGGAACCTGCATAAGCATAATCTCTTTCTCTTGGCTCAAACGGTTTTTGATTCAAATAAACCACAATTGCGATACCTGTAAATAAGAATGCGAGAGTGAGCACAAACGCATCTTTTGGTGACTTTCTATAATGGAAAACGAGTCCAACGAGCGCAAAGATGAGCGGGATAAAATAGAATTTATTATTTGATTTATTTTCTTTCGTATAAGCGGGAGCATGTTGCTGACTCCCGAGCCTAGCGTCATCAATAAAGCTAAAACCAGAAATCCAATTACCTCTCATATTATCTCCATGACCTTGAATATCATTTTGTCTTCCCGCAAAATTCCACATGAAATAACGGAAGTACATCCAGTTGAGCTGATAGTTAAAGAAATAACTAAGGTTCTCACCAAAGGTTGGAATTCGTTCTTTATCAGTACCTATGTCTCCGGATCCCTCGATCATAGGGTCATAACCAGACCAATATTTATAACCTGAAATGTGGCGAGGCGTGCTCGAATACATTCTTGGAAAAAACGTGGTTTGACTGTAAGAAGGAGTTGCTCCTTTTCTTATAGAGGCATTACTTTCGAAGTATTTTTCAACTATCGAAAGGTCAGTTGAATTTTGTTTGGCCTTCCAGCTTTGTGCATCTTTTTCATTGACAAAGGCCTTAATATCTGCATCACCATCTTGTACGACCCACCTTCTCAAATAATAAGCTGAAAGGTCATTCCACTCCTCTTGCGGAGCCATTTCTGAATTCCAATATTGACCATTAAGAAGCGGTGCACTGCCGTATTGTTCTCGTTTTAAGTAAGAATGAAGTGTTACAAGATTTTCTGGATCATTTTCATCTAAGGGAGTATTGGCATTAGAACGAATAACAATAACTGCAAAAGACCCATATCCAATTAACAAAAATATCAGGCCCATTAAAGAGTTGGCAAGCAATGTATTCTTTTTCTTATTTGCATACCTGACGGCCCAAACACATGCCCCAATTAAGAGCGCAAAAAACATGATTGAACCAGAATAGAATGGAAGCCCCAAACTATTTACATAATAAATTTCAAATTTTGACGCTAAAGAAATCGTTCCTGGAATAATACCTTCTTGAATAAACCCTAAAACCACGATGGACATGAGCCCCGCAAGAATAAAACCTTTAGGTGTCGTTTTCTTTACTCTGAAATAAATCAAATACCCAATTGCTGGAATAACTAGGATCCCCAATAAGTGAACTCCTATAGCGAGACCCAATAAAAACATAATTAAAAGCAACCATTTGTTTGGAGAAGTTCCATTTGTAAAGTTGCTTTTTTCGTAGAGGTCCATAGCCTCATCCCATTTTAATATGGCCCAAAAGATTACAGCTGTAAATAATGAAGCCATAGCATAGACCTCACCTTCAACGGCTGAAAACCAGAACGATTCAGAAAAAGTATAAGCTAAGGCTGCAACGGCTGCCGAAATGAAAACCGCAAGTTTGTCTGAATCTTCAAGTTCGTTTTTGGATTGAAGAACTAATTTTTTGAGTAAAATTGTTAGGGACCAATACATAAAGAGTATGGTAAAAGAACTAGAAAAGGCAGACAATGCATTTATAAAGTAAGCAACACTTTCAGGTGCCGCAAAAAACGAAAAAAGCCGCCCTAGAAGCATGTATAATGGGGCGCCTGGAGGGTGCCCTACTTCAAGCTTATATGCTGCTGTTATGTACTCTCCACAATCCCACAGACTGGCAGTATCTTCGATAGTTAAGAGGTATACAAGTGAGGCGATTGCAAATACAGCCCAACCTGTTACTTTATTGATGAAAGTATAATTCATGTTTGTTTAAATCCTTTAATAGACTCGCGAATTTACGAATATTCGTTTGTACTTTAATGCAATCAAAGCTTAAAAAGAGGAACCACAGGATATAATTTTTGTTAATAGCGCTTTTTAAATTAAATTTAGTTGTTAAATTTGCACCGAAATTAACTGCTAATTTCAAACATTGACCCATAGTGTAACTGGCAACACGTCTGTTTTTGGTACAGAAGAGTCTAGGTTCGAGCCCTAGTGGGTCAACAGTTTTCAAGAGTGAATGTTAACGCATTCACTCTTTTTATTTTACAATAAATTATGAGCGAAACAGAAAAAAAACATCGTGAAATTGATGCTCTTGGCGAATTTGGGTTAATCGAAACCTTGACGAAGGATGCGAATCTTAAAAATCCATCAACCCTAAAAGGTGTCGGTGATGATGCTGCAGAAATCGAAATTTCAGCAAAGGAGTCCATACTACTTTCTACGGACATGTTAATTGAAGGTGTGCATTTTAATCTTTCCTATGTACCCTTAAAGTCTTTAGGTTTTAAAGCGGTATCTGTAAATGTATCTGATATATTGGCGATGAATGCTAAGCCAGAACAAATAACAGTTTCATTGGGTATATCAAGTAAGTTCCCTGTTGAAGCTCTTGAAGAGTTATACAAGGGAATTCATGCAGCTTGTGAGTTTTACAATGTTGATTTGGTGGGTGGTGATACGACCTCATCGTCATCAGGTCTTTTGCTTTCTATTTCCATTACGGGGCGCGCTGCAAAAAAGAACATTTGTTATCGTAGTGGAGCAAAGGAAAATGATCTTATTGTAGTGACGGGAGATCTCGGCACATCTTATCTTGGTCTGCAAATTTTAGAACGGGAAAAAGGAGTCTTTCTAGAAAATCCAGAGATTCAACCAAAGCTTGATGGTTATGATGAGTTGATTAAAAAACAAATTCAGCCAATTGCGCGTCAAGACGTTATAGATACATTTAATGAAATAGGTTTGGTTCCAAGTGCTATGATTGATATATCTGATGGGTTAGCATCAGAAGCACTTCATATCGCAAAAGCAAGCGAGTGTTCAGTTTCCATATACTCTGAAAAACTCCCGATTACTGAGAAAGTAATATTAACTGCTGACGAACTCAATCTTGATCCTTACATGTGTGCTATGAATGGTGGAGAAGATTATGAACTTCTTTTTACAGTATCTCAAAAAGATTATGACAAGATAAAGAATCACCCAAGTTTTTCTGTTATTGGTTTTGTGACGGACAAGTCTCAGGATAGTTTATTGATAGATAAAAATAATAGTGCTGTAAGAATTTCAGCTCAAGGCTGGAAACATTTTTAATCTATTCTCGGAAGTTGGATAAGGTCTTGGTGTACGATACAAATTACGAATTCACCAAAAATTTGTCGTTTTATTTTTTCTGCCTCTAAGCGTGTTCTGAAATCTCCAGCCTTCAGGTTGAAGTGAGGCGCTTCGAATTCAACATAGGTGTCTATAGTGGGGTAAAGCTTTAGAAAACGATCGCGAGCTTCGTCAATTACGTTTTTGTCGGAATCAAAACAAATTTGAAGTCTGTATCCTGGGATTTCATCTATGCTCTTCTCTAAAAGTACCAATTCATGAATCCTAGAGTCTTGAACAATATCAATGTTCCCAATGGAAACCTCAAGTTGTGAATAACTTGTAGTTGTAACACACAAGAAAACCCAAAAGAGATATGTTGTTTTTTGCATCATAGACACCGTTCGATTATAGAGTTTATACGAATTTACAGAAAATAGTTACAATCGACAATTTTCTTATTTAGAATGATTTTAAATTAATATTTATCGCAGTCTTTTTGTCATAAAAGTGTCATGTAAACAATGAAACTTCATAATTTTGCAACGTTAAAATGTGTTAATGCCGAATTGTTATTAACCTATATTTAGTTTACTTTTCATGAAAATAACTAACATTCAGAAAGTTACAGAGTTGAGTAAGGGCTTAAAAGCCTTGGTATTCTTTTCTTTTCTAGCCCTAGCCCCATCGTATTTTTCTCAAGGAGAAGGCCTTTTTAAGGCTAAATGCGCCACATGTCACGCTGTATTCAAAAATGGAACCGGTCCTAAACTTTATGAAGCCCGTCAAAGATGGGATGATGCAGGTGAAGGAGATTTGATTTATGAATGGGTCCGAAATAATGGTGCGTTAAGAGCCAGCGGTAAGTCTCAAAGAGCAAATGAAATCTTCCAAGAATACAAGGGAAGTGTCATGTCTATTTTTGCAGATTTAACTGACGATCAAATCACGTCTATTTTTGATTGGGTAGATTCTCAAGATCCAAATGCTCAAGCCGCAGGAGGTGGAGCTCAAGCCGCAAACGTGGGAGGTGCTGAAATGGAGGAAGAAAAAGGTCTTCCATGGATGTGGATCATCATGGGTGTTATGTTTAGCATCATTATAATGGCTGTAGGAGGTGTTCGTCGACAATTAAAAATAGCTACCAAAGAAAGCGAGGAAGGTCAAGAAGGATTAACCTACATTGAAGAATTTAAAACTTGGGCTTGGAAATATAGATTGTATGTGGGTCTTGCGAGCCTTGTTGTGGTGCTCTCCCTGCTGGTAGGGTTTTTCCAAACTTTGTACGGAGTGAATCTCATGGAAGGGTATCAGCCTTCACAGCCGATTGCATTCCCTCATGATGTTCATGCAGGAGTAAATGGAATTGATTGTAAGTATTGTCACAATTCAGTCACCAAATCAAAATCAGCAGGATTACCTACTGTAAATGTTTGTATGAATTGCCACAAAAAAATCAATGGCGAAGGGAAAGAATATCAAGGAGAAATAAACAAGATTTATGCCGCCGCAGGTTGGGATCCTACCAAGGGTCCATCTGGAGAATATACCAATGAGACTTCTCCTATCGTTTGGAATAAGGTCCACAATTTGCCAGACCACGTTTATTTTAATCACTCTCAACACGTTGTAGTTGGTGGGTTGGATTGTAAACAATGTCATGGTGATATGGCCAAACTCAAAGAGACTGCAAAAGTTCAGCCACGTGAAGCTCTGAATAAAATTCAGGAAAATATAGATAGTAAAATTGAATTCGATAGAGCAACAATGACAATGGGCTGGTGTATTCAATGTCATGAACAATCAGGGGTTTCTATCGCTGACGGTAAAAATAACTACTACACTGAGATACATGATCGACTTAAGAAAAACGATTATGATTTATTGAATGCATACAACGAGGATGGACGAGTGTCTGTTAAAGAATTGGGTGGCTGGGAATGTTCAAAGTGTCACTATTAAATAGAATTTACTACTGAAAGAATACGGTATGGCAAGTAAAAATAAATATTGGAAAGGAATTGATGAGCTTCAAGAGACGCAATCATTTCAGGCATCTAAATCGGTTGAATTTCCAGAACAAAATAACCTCGAAAGTATTTTGGCTGATGACGAATTAAACGAATCTTCCACAGGTAGACGAGACTTCCTAAAGTTTCTTGGTTTTTCAGTTGCTGCGGCTACAGTTGCGGCTTGTGAAGCGCCAGTTATTAAGGCAGTTCCATATGTGATGAAGCCTGAGAATGTGGTTCCCGGAATGCCGACTTGGTATGCTTCAACTTACTATGATGGTAGTTCTTACGCAAGTATTCTAGTTAAGACTAGAGAAGCGCGTCCTATATTTATTAAGGGTAATAAAGACTTCGGTATTACGAACGGCTCGGTTACACCTCAAGTGATCGCTTCAGTTTTAGGATTGTATGATAGTGAAAGACTTCAGGGTCCAACAAAGTCTGGAAAACCATCTAAGTGGTCAACCATAGATAAGGATATTAAAAATGCAATGAAATCGGCTAAAAAAGTAGTTTTGGTTTCAAACACTGTAATTAGCCCTTCTGCCTTATCTTCTATAAATGATTTAAAGGCCTCTATTGATGGTGATTTTGAGCATATTCAATATGATCCAATTTCATATGCCGCTATTCGTCGTGCGAACGAGCTGAATTACGGTAAGTCAATGATAGCGAGCTACGACTTTTCAAAAGCTAAAACAATAGTTTCTGTTGGAGCAGACTTCTTAAGTACATGGTTGATGCCAACAGAATTCGCTAGCCAATATGGTGAGACTCGAAATCCTGATGGCGCATGGATGTCAAAGCATTTTCAATTTGAAACAGTTATGAGTGTAACTGGTTCAAACGCCGATTATCGTGCAATGACAAAACCTTCAGAAGAAGAGGCGGTTTTGAATTACATTTTATCGAAGTTGAATGGTACATCGTCCGCTTTACCAAAAGCTTTAAAAGCTACGGCAGAATTAGCCGTGAAATCTTTAAAAAATTCAGGAAAAGAATCTCTCGTTGTATGTGGTACAAATAACACAGGCTTACAACAGTTGGTGAATGAAATCAATAATAAGCTGGGAGCTAACGGTACTACAATCGATCTTTACAATGAGCTAAACCTTTTCCAGTCAGAAGATGCAAAGATGTTGGATTTGGTTGATACGATGTCTAAAGGCAGTGCTCCAGATGTTGTTCTATTTTACAATTCTAATCCAGTATACTCACTTCCAAATGGTTCAGTATTTGCAAAAGGATTAAAATCTGTTAAGACGACCATCTCCATGAATTCTCATTCAGATGAAACGAGTTCATTGTGTACATATGGTGCGCCTGACCATCACGCTCTAGAGTCTTGGTCGGATTTTCATCCAAAAACAAAACATTATGCATTGGCGCAACCAATGATAACTCCTATTCATAACACAGCGTCAGCGATTGAGTCGTTCCTTGTTTGGTCTGGTGCTACCCTAAGACCTGGTAAAAGTTCGACTGTTGCATATGATAAAATCAAAGAGATATTTTCCGAAATCAGTGGAGGAGATTTTGATTTAGCGGTTCATAATAGTTGTATCGATGTTGCTATGCCAACGATAGATGAAACATTGGTGTTCAACAATGCACCAATTTCTAAAACACCAAGATTTAATAAAGGATTAGAAGTGGTTGCTTATCAAAAAACAGCAATTCGTTCAGGTGATCATGCCAACAATCCTTGGCTTCATGAGCTACCAGATCCAATTACAAAAGTTACTTGGGACAATTACATAACAATGAATCCTGCAGAAATGTCAAAAGCAGGATACGCTACTACATTTGACCAAGAGAATGGTTTGTCTATGGCAGCCATCTCTGCGAATGGTGTTAAATATACATTACCTGTTTATCCATCTCCCGGCCAAGCGCTTGGAACCGTTGGTGTGGCTTTAGGATACGGTAGAGGCGGTAACGGAGAAAAGATTGGAAAGGCAGCCTATCAAACCAAAGAATATGGTGGCCATGTAACAAATGAAAAAGGAAATCCAAAACCAATAGGTGAAAACGCTTTTAAACTACTCTCAGCAGTTTCTAAGGAATTTAGTTATGCGAATTCCGCTAAAATTACTAAGGTTGATGGTGACTACATCATAGCTGCGACGCAAATCCATCATACCGTAATGGGTAGACATTCAGTTGTTAGAGAGACAACTAAAGGTATTTATGATTCTAAAGGTAAAGAGTCTTACAACCCTGCACACACCTTACAGACCTTAGATGCAGATGCGAACCATGTGGAGAAGCCTGTGGGAGAATTTGATTTATGGGATGCACATCCTGTAGAAAACATAGGTCATAGATGGGGTATGACTATTGACCTTTCATCTTGTATTGGATGTTCTAATTGTCTTGTTGCTTGTCAGTCAGAGAACAACGTTCCTGTTGTAGGTAAAGACGAAGTGAGAAGAGGTCGTGAAATGCATTGGTTAAGAATAGACCGTTATTTTGCAAGTGATGAAGAAGCTGCGGTTGGGACAAGAAAAGATAAAGATACCTTCTCTTACAGTGAAGCAGAAATTGCTTCTATGAACCCTAAGGTTGTTCACATGCCTATGATGTGTCAGCATTGTAATCACGCTCCATGTGAAACAGTTTGTCCAGTTGCTGCAACAACACATAGTAATGAAGGCCTTAATCAAATGACTTACAATAGGTGTATTGGTACAAGATATTGTGCAAACAACTGTCCTTACAAAGTGAGAAGATTTAACTGGTTTAATTATCCAGCTTACAAGAAATTTACTGAGATCAATCCAGCACAAGATGACTTGGGTAGAATGGTACTCAACCCAGATGTAACGGTCAGAACTCGTGGTGTCATGGAGAAATGTTCTTTCTGTGTTCAACGAATCCAATCAACTAAACTTGAAGCTAAGAAAGAAGGCGTTCCTGTGGCCGATGGAAAATTTGCAACTGCTTGTTCAGATGTTTGTCCAACAAATGCAATTGTAGTAGGAGACTGGAATGACATTCAGTCAAACGTTCGTAAGAGCTCTGAAGATAAAAGATCGTATCAAGCATTAGAAGAAGTTGGTGTAAAACCCAACGTATGGTATAAAGTTAAGGTTCGTAATGAAGAAAATGATTTACTCGCAAAGTTGCAAGTAGAAAAAAAGGCACATCACTAATCAAATTGTAAATAACACTAAGAACTAGCGTATGCAAAAGGAAGCTGCAATAAGAGAACCCCTCATACTTGGTCACAAGTCCTATCACGATATTACTGAGGACGTATGTAGGCCTATAGAAGATAAAGCACCGAAAATGTGGTATGTCCTATTTGGAATTGCATTGGTCATAGGGCTATATGGTATTGGATGTATTTTATACCTCCTTGGAACTGGTGTAGGTGTTTGGGGATTGAATAAGACTATTGGTTGGGCTTGGGATATTACAAACTTTGTTTGGTGGGTAGGAATTGGACATGCGGGAACTTTAATTTCAGCGGTTCTTCTACTATTTAGACAGAAATGGCGTATGGCAATTAACAGGTCTGCAGAAGCAATGACGATTTTTGCGGTTTTTATGGCTGGTTTATTTCCATTGATTCACATGGGTCGATTGTGGGTAGGTTATTGGGTTATGCCGATTCCAAACCAATTTGGTTCTTTATGGGTAAACTTTAACTCCCCACTTCTTTGGGATGTATTTGCTATTTCAACATACTTATCTGTTTCTGTTGTCTTTTGGTATATCGGTTTGATTCCTGATTTTGCAACAATTCGTGATCGAGCTAGAAAGCCTATTTCAAAGAAGATGTATTCAATTTTAGCATTTGGATGGTCTGGAAGAGCAAAACACTGGAATCGTTTTGAATTGGTTTCACTTGTCCTCGCAGGATTAGCTACGCCATTAGTATTTTCTGTTCACTCTATTGTATCATTTGACTTTGCTACCTCTGTAATACCAGGATGGCACACCACAATTTTCCCACCTTACTTTGTTGCAGGAGCTGTATTCTCGGGATTTGCAATGGTTCAAACACTTCTTTTAATTATGCGGAAGGCTATGAATCTTGAGGCATATATTCATACAAAACATGTTGAATATATGAATATTGTAATTATGGTTACAGGCTCTATAGTAGGGACTGCCTATATAACAGAGCTATTCATCTCTTGGTATTCAGGGGTAGAATATGAAGCATACGCTTTTATAAACAGAGCTACGGGTCCTTATTGGTGGGCTTATGCGGCAATGATGACATGCAACGTTGTTTCACCTCAGCTTATGTGGTTTAGAAAACTTAGAAGAAGTTTATTGTTCACGTTTTTCATATCTATAGTGGTAAATATTGGTATGTGGTTTGAGCGTTATGTAATTATCGTGACTTCTTTGCATAGAGATTACCTTCCATCATCTTGGAGTATGCACTACCCGAGTCCAATTGATATAGGTGTTTATATCGGTACAATTGGATTATTCTTTGTATTCTTTTTACTATTTGCGAGATTTTTCCCAGTACTGGCATTAAATGAAATTAAATCAATATTGAAAGGTTCAGGACAATCTTATAAAGAGTCTCCTGATTATTATAAAAACCATTAAGAAAGATAGCTATGTCTGATAAAGTAATATATGTAATGTATGACGACGATGGGGTGTTGAAGGATGGCGCGAAAAAGTTAGTCTCTAAAGGCGTTAAAATTGCGGATACGTTTTCTCCTTTCCCGATTCACGGAATTGATCCAATTATTGGTGTGAAAAATACTAGGTTGGGCATTATGGCCTTTTTATTTGGTCTAACGGGTCTAACACTTGCAACAATCGGAATGAGATTCTTTATGATAGAAGACTGGCCTATGAATATTGGTGGTAAACCAAGTTTCTCATATTTAGAGAATATTTTATCTTTTGTTCCTATTTCATTTGAATTTACAGTAATGTGTGCTGCACATGGTATGGCCATTACTTATCTTTTGAAAAACAAAACGCTACCTGGTATGCCAGCTCAGAATCCTGACCCTAGAACTACTGATGACAAATTTGTTATGGAGATAAGAACTGCTGAAAACTCAATTGAAGAAAAAGAGTTGGATAAGTTGATAAAGGACACAGGTTTTATTGAAATTGACAAAAAGACCATTTAAGTAAATTTGAGAAAAGCTTTTACAATGAAGAAGAAATTTAATCTATATACAGGTCTGTCGTTTTTAATGTTCTTAACATTAATTACGTCTTGTACTACAGATCCAGATAGCCCTGGAACGGAATATATGCCTGATATGTATCGTTCGCCGGCGATTGAGACATATGTTGATTACGGCGAAATAAGAGGTCGTGAGAATACTGAATTAAAGACAAAGCAATCTGCAAGGTTGACTCCTAAATATACAATTCCATATACAGGAACCGATTCAGCTCATGTTCAAATGATGTTACCAAACAAAAGGAAAGCAGGAGCGGCATGGCAAGAAAGTCATGGTTTGTTCGGTTGGGATTTGGCATCCGAAAGCGGTTATGAGTCTGCTAGGTTGGATACGATCAATCCACTTACAATGACTCCAGAAAATGCAGCTAACATCCTTAAAAATGGCGAACAGCTGTATGCTTCTATGTGCATGCATTGTCATGGTGAAAAAGGGGATGGTAACGGAACAATGATACAAAGTGGAGCTTATGGTGACCTTGGTGTTGTCCCTGCCTATAAAAGCCTTGATACGCTTTCTGAGGGGAAAATATTTCACAGTATTTATTACGGGAAAGGTTATATGGGTGCTCATGGATCCCTGTTGAATAAAAAAGAAATCTGGACATTGGTTCATTACGTGCGCCAATTTCAACGTGAGGGTTACGGCAAATTTGAGGACGTAGCAGAAACAGAGTCGAATCAAGAAACTGCTGAGTAGAAGTAATAAAATTTTATATAAATGGAATTTCAAATAACACAAAAAGCCAAACGAAATATCTACCTTCTATTAGGTATTGGATTGGTATTGACCTTAATAGGTGTCGTTACAGGTATGGATAGTCATCATTTCGCTACACGTCTCTTGACAAACGGTTTGATTGATACCTTTTTCTTCTTTGCAATGGGTTTAGGAGCCCTATTCTTTTTAGCTTTAGCTTATGCGACTGAAACTGGTTGGTATGCTTCAGTAAAGAGAATTATTGAGGCTGTCGCTGGCTACTTGCCTTATGGGATGGGTTTAATGGGGCTTGTTTTATTGATCATCACGTTAATGGACGGTGCTCATGTTTATCAATGGATGGATCCTGAGGTTGTTGCACATGATGATATCATACAAGGTAAAACAGCTTATCTTAATCCCGTATTCTTTTGGATTCGAACCCTTATTTACTTTGCAGTTTATTTTATCTTCCTTCGCGGCTTTAAAAAGAGATCTTTAGAAGAAGATAAAATTGGAGGAACTGAACTCCACTTTATGAATTATAAGAAAGGCGCCTTATTCTTAGTTTTCTTTGCTGTATTTAGCTCAACATCTTCTTGGGACTGGTTAATGTCTATTGATGTTCATTGGTTCTCAACGTTATTTGGATGGTACACTTTCGCAGGAATGTGGTGTACCACAATGGTTGTTCTTATAATGGTAACCCTATATCTTAAAAAATTAGGGTATCTAGAAAAGGTGAATGACTCTCATATCCATGACCTTGGGAAGTGGGCTTTTGCTACCTCTTTCTTGTGGTCGTACCTTTGGTTTTCCCAATTTATGTTGATTTGGTATGCCAATATTGGTGAGGAGGTATCTTATTTCCAGATGCGTATAGATAATTATAAACTCCTTTATTTCGGCATGTTTATTATCAATTTTGCCTTCCCAATGTTGATTTTAATGTCAAGAGATGCCAAAAGACATGCTGGTATTTTAACTTTCATTGGCCTGATTATTCTAGGTGGTCATTGGCTTGATGTATATATTATGGTAACTGCAGGATCCTTAGGTCCAGCTGCACATATTGGATTACTTGAAATTGGAATGGCATTAACAGCATTAGGGATATTCATCCTAGTAATACTAAGAAATTTAACCAAAGCTCCTTTGACTCCTGTCAATCACCCATTTTTGGATGAGAGCATTCATCATGAAATTTAACCAAACAAGTCGATAGATAAAATGGAAAAAATTATAATACTTATAGTCCTTATCACCGGAGTTATTGCAATTGCTCAGCTTGTTAGAGTATATGAGCTGACCTATAAACTTAAGAATAGAGGTGAACATGAAATACCTAACAGGGATAATAACTTGAATGCCAAGCTAATGCTAGGTTTCATGATGTTTCAATTTTTAGGATTCATCTATTTGATGTTGAAATATGGATGGACAGGACGTGGTGAGCCTGCTTCATTGCAAGGTGTTGAAACCGATTGGTTACTCAATGTAAACTTCGTTATCATAATTGCGGTATTTTTCATTACCAACTTCTTATTGTTTTACTTCTCTTACAAGTACGTGCGTAAGCCAGGAGTCAAAGCGACCTACTATTCCCACAATAATAAATTGGAACTTATTTGGACCATCGTTCCAGCAGTCGTTTTAGCAGTAATTATTATTCTTGGTTTGAAATCTTGGTCAGATTTGACCTCAGGCCCATCAAAAGAAGCAGAAAAAGTAGAATTATTTGCTTACCAATTCGCTTGGATTGCGCGATATGGTGGTGAGGATAATACGCTTGGAAAGTTTGATTATAAATTAACTACTGGAAACAATGAATTGGCACTGATGACTTCAAGTACAATAGACTCTTCTGTTCAAGAAATGGGGAAGGCGATTGCTAATGTAGAAGAAAAATTAAAGCAGGTGAATTTTGAGTACTTATCCTCTGAATACAGGAACTTAATGGCAACTTCAGATTACAAGTCAGATTTAGAGAATTTAGTTACTGAAATAGCATCTTCAGAATTCAATCTTGTAGACGCAGAAGACCAGTTTAAACATCTTTATGCGGAGCATACTGGAGCCCATGGTCATGTTGATGTGAAATTAAATCAGCCAAATTCAGAAACGCAATCGATCATAGGTGATTTAGAGCAAGAGCTATCAACAAAAGAAAGATTATACAGAAGTTTAGTTCAAATGAAACAAAATCACAATGCGGATGTTGATAAATTCGCATTGAATGATATTGTACAGAAAGACACGCTATACTTATGTAAAGGTAGAGAATATGAATTCTCTTTCAGAGCGAAAGATGTTATTCACTCGGCTTATTTCCCGCACTTCAGGGCACAAATGAATGTCGTCCCAGGAATGCCGACAAGATTTAAGTTTACTCCTACGATAACTACAGCAGAAATGCGTGTTAAAAAAGAGGACGCTAAGTTTAATTACGTTTTGATGTGTAACAAGATTTGCGGAGGGGCACACTACAAAATGAAAATGATAGTTGTTGTATATCCAGAGAATGAATACAAGGCATGGATGAGCACAAAGAAGTCAGCTACTTTCAAGGATCAATATTTTCCGAAAGAAGAAGCAGAAACAGTATCTAAATAGAAATTATAACTAAAAAAAACACTACGATGTCATCAGTAGCACACGACGAACACCACCACGAGGAGCATTTTGTTTCTAAGTATATTTTTAGTCAAGATCATAAAATGATTGGAAAGCAGTTTTTAATGACTGCTGTATTCATGGGCTTAGTTGCCATGATGTTGTCCATATTGTTTAGAATTCAATTGGCATGGCCAGGTGAAGAATCAACAATCTTAAATGTATTCTTAGGGGATGCATGGGCTCCCAATGGAATAATGAAAGAAGATATGTACCTAGGCTTGGTAACGCTTCATGGTACTATTATGGTATTCTTCCTTTTAACGGGTGGTCTATCAGGAACTTTCTCCAACATTCTTATTCCTTTGCAATTAGGAGCCAGGGATATGGCATCAGGGTTTTTAAATATGTTGTCTTATTGGTTCTTTTTTATCTCATCTTTGCTAATGTTTGCCTCTTTGTTTGTTCATGAAGGCGCTGTGTTTGGTTTACAGATTGGGGATGCGACTACCTCTTTACCAGGGGTTTGGGATGGTTCTGGTCCTGCCATGGCTGGTTGGACAATTTATCCACCACTATCCGCTTTACCACAGTCTGTTTCAGGTTCTGGTTTAGGAATGACATTGTGGCTGTTTTCAATGACCATATTTATCGCTTCTTCTCTTATAGGTTCATTGAATTATATTGTGACTGTATTGAATTTGAGAACAAAAGGGATGACAATGACGAGAATGCCTCTAACGATATGGGCCTTTTTTGTAACAGCTATTTTAGGAGTTCTTTCGTTCCCGGTATTACTATCAGCAGCCTTATTACTTATGATGGACAGAATGGCTGGGACAAGCTTTTACTTATCTGACATTATTGTTGGTTCTGAAATGTTGGCAAACCACGGAGGGTCCCCTATTTTGTATCAGCATTTATTTTGGTTCCTAGGGCACCCAGAGGTATATATTGTATTATTACCAGCTCTTGGTTTGTCTTCAGAAATTATTGCGACCAATTCTAGAAAGCCTATTTTTGGATATAAGGCAATGATTGGCTCTATAATGGCCATTGGGTTCTTGTCCTTTATAGTGTGGGGTCACCATATGTTTGTGACTGGAATGAATCCATTTCTAGGTTCTGTATTCGTATTTACTACCCTATTAATTGCAATTCCATCAGCCGTGAAAGTATTTAATTACCTCACAACTTTATGGAAAGGTTCTTTGGTCTTAACTCCAGCTATGATGTTTGCTATAGGATTGGTTTCAACCTTCATTACAGGTGGTGTTACCGGAATCATCTTGGCCGATTCGGCTTTAGATATTGCCATTCATGATACTTATTTTGTAGTAGCTCACTTCCATATTGTAATGGGAATGTCTGCTGTTTTTGGTATGTTCGGTGGTGTTTACCATTGGTTCCCCAAAATGTTTGGAAGAATGATGAACACGAGATTAGGATACGTTCATTTTTGGATTACGATTATAGGTGCTTATGGTGTGTTCTTCCCTATGCACTTTGTGGGCCTAGCAGGGGCGCCGAGAAGGTACTATAACTACTCTGTGTATGAAGAATTTGATCAAGGGGCATTGGATATGATGATGGACCTTAACGTAATCGTTACATTCTTTGCGATATTTGCTGCAATTGGGCAGGCTCTATTTCTTTTTAACTTCTTCTATAGTATTTTTAGAGGTCCTAAAGCACCCCAGAATCCTTGGAGATCTACAACTTTAGAATGGACAACACCAGTAGAACACATTCACGGTAATTGGCCTGGAGACCTTCCGACGGTTCACAGATGGCCATATGACTATTCAAAGCCTGGTGCCTCTGAAGATTTTATTTCTCAGATAGAACCTTTAGCTGAAGGGGAAGAGGAACATTAGAAAATATTTATTTCTTTTTTAGTTGGTCGTTTATGGCTTCCATTTCTTGGTAGAACGTTTCCCCGTAGGCCCGAATTAAAGGTTCTTTCAAGAATTTAAAAACAGGCATTTTTAATGAACTCCCCAGTTTACATGCTGCGCTGCATATGTCCCATCTTTCGTAATTAATGGCAGTAAATTCATTAAAATCTTTTGTCCTAATTGGATAAAGATGGCATGAAATGGGTTTATTGAAAGGGATCGCACCTGCCTTGTATGCAGTTTCAATGGAACACATCGCATTTTTACTGTTTTTATCAAAATAGACGAAGGCGCATTCTTTTTTATTAACGAGCTGTGTAGCAGGCTCATCATTTTCGTCTAGATAAAAGAAATTGTCATTTGCGATTGCTTCAGAACCTTTTTTATTCATGAAAGGTTTAATATTTTCGAGGTGATCTTGTATAAGCGTAACTTCTTTGTCTTTAAGAGGTGCACCACCGTCACCTTCAACACAACAGGCACCATGACATTTCGATAAGTCACAAACAAAAGCTTCTGAAAAAACATCGGTTGAGATTATTTTATCTTCAATTTCTACTAGCATAGTTATAAATGTAATGCTTATTACTTTTTTATTTAGGTAAATATTGTATCTTTGTCTTCATAAATATGAGGTTTACAGTAAAGAGGGGACGAAAGTCCCCTCTTTTTTTAACCAAGATTGACATGATTTCAAAAGAGCGTATAACAGCCTTAATAGATGAAAGGATCCAAGAATTACAAAAGGACCTTTATGTTGTTGAAATGACAGTATCAGCAAGTAATGTGATACGTGTAGAATTGGATCGTGTTGAGGGATTTGTTGCAGTAGAAGACTGTATGTCAGTATCAAGAAATATTGAACACAACTTAGACCGAGAAGCAGAAGATTTTGAATTACATGTGTCATCTGCTGGTCTTGACAAACCTTTTCGACATGAAAATCAATATCGAAAGAATATTGGTCAACGGGTCAAAGTTAAGTTGCAGGATTCGACGAAACAAGAAGGTGAATTGATTGCCTATGATGCGAATGAACTCAAACTTAGAGATAAGGTAAAAAAGAAAATAGAAGGAAAAAAAAAGAAAGAGTGGGTAGAGTTAATTTACACATTTGAGATGAAGGATATAAAAGAAACAAAAATTGTAATATCATTTAAATAATAGAACATGGATAGTATTGAATTGGTAGATTCGTTTTCGGAGTTTAAGGAACTCAAAAACATTGATAAGCAAACAATGCAACACGTCTTAGAGGATGTGTTTCGTGCAATGTTTAAGCGGAAGTTCAACACGGATGAGCATATTGATATCATTGTGAATATTGACAAAGGAGATGTGCAAATATTTTTGAATAAAGAAATTGTAGATGACGGTGAGGTTGAGGATCCGAATACAGAGATTGCTTATTCAGATGCCATTAAAATAGAACCTGATTTTGAGATTGGAGAGGAAGTAACAGAAGAATTTCGTTTTTCAGATTTTGGAAGAAGAAATGTGCTTTCGTTAAGACAAAACTTAATTTCAAGAATTTTGGAGCTTGAGAAGGATCATATCTATAAAAAATACAAGGAGCGTGTTGGTGAAATCATGACTGGAGAAGTTTATCAGGTATGGAAAAAAGAGATTCTTGTTATGGATGATGATGGGAATGAGTTGATTTTGCCAAAATCAGAGCAAATACCATCTGATTTCTTTAAGAAAGGAGAATCTGTGAGGGCAGTTGTGTCTAAAGTTGATATGCGAAACAGTACGCCAGTTATTATACTTTCAAGAACGGCACCTGAATTTTTAGAGCGTCTTTTTGAACTGGAAGTTCCCGAGGTTTTTGATGGTTTAATCACAATAAAAAATATCGTTAGAGAACCAGGCGAAAGAGCAAAGGTTGCTGTTGAATCATACGATGATAGAATAGATCCTGTTGGCGCCTGTGTTGGTATGAAAGGATCAAGAATTCATGGTATTGTTAGGGAATTGAGAAATGAAAACATTGATGTAATCAATTTTACAACAAACAATCAGCTACTGATCCAAAGGGCATTGTCCCCAGCTAAAATCACTTCAATTGAAATTATAGAGGAGGAAGGTCGCGTAAAAGTTTACTTGAAGCCTGACCAGGTTTCTTTAGCAATTGGTAGAGGCGGAAATAACATTAAACTGGCGGGTAGATTATGCGGCTATGAAATAGACGTCTATCGAGATGGAGAAGTTGATATTGAAGATGTTGATTTAGAAGAGTTTGCAGATGAGATTGATAGCTGGATAATTGATGAATTAAAAGCCATCGGTTGTGATACAGCTAAGTCTGTTCTCGAAATCAGCGTAGAGGATATGGTTCAAAGAACGGACCTAGAAAAAGAAACGATTGAGGAAGTATTTCGTATATTAAAAGCGGAATTTGAATAAATTTGGAAATCGATTGTAAATCGAAATTAAATTATGGCAGGAAGACCAATTAGATTAGGTAAGGCGGCGGGAGAGCTCAATGTGGGTTTACCAACGATAATAGAATTTTTAAATTCTAAAGGGATTACTATTGATACGAATCCAAACACGAAACTTGACAAAGAGCATTATGCGATGCTGTGTGACGAATTTGCAGCCGATCAGGACCTAAAAGAAAAATCTAAGAGCGTTTTAACCAGTCGTGAAAAAAGAGAATCTCTATCAATTGAGGATTCCAAAAAAGAAGAAGTTCCTGAGGTAAAAGAAGAGCCACAACTTAATGTTGAAGAGATTAAACGTCAAGTTGCTGAAGAAGAAGCCCCTGCCAAACCAGATGCAGGGCTTAAAGTAGTTGGGAATATAGATTTAAATGCATTAAAGCCAAAGAAAAAAGAGGCCGAAGTAGCAACACCTAAAGAAGAAATAAAGAAAGAAGCTTCTAAGGAAGAAGAGAATATTAAGGAAGAGGAACCAAAGTTAGAAGAGAAGAAAGAGGAGGCGCCTCCAAAAAAAGAAGAGATTGAAACCATAAAAATTGAGCGCAAAAAAATTACAGGACCAACTGTTCTGGGTAAAATTGAGCTTCCAGTTGAAAAAGAGAGAACTTCTAGTAACTCGCGTTCAGACAATGCGAATAAGCGTAAACGTAAACGCATCAAAAAGGTAGAAAATCCTACTCAAGGTTCAAAGGGAGGAAACTCGAAGTTCCAATCGAACAAGCCGCAAAAAGCTGAGATATCAGAAAAAGATATCCAAAAGGAGATAAAAGAAACTTTAGCGAGACTTTCAAATAAAGGTGGAAAATCAAAAGCTTCTAAAAACAGAAGACAGAAAAGGGATAGTGTTGCACAGCGTCGTCAAGAAGAAATGGAGGCGGCTGAGTTACAAGAGAAAATATTAAAGCTCACTGAGTTTGTTACCGTATCTGAGCTCGCAGTAATGATGAGTATCCAACCAACTCAAGTGATTTCTGTTTGTATGTCTCTTGGCATATTTGCCTCTATAAACCAAAGACTTGATGCAGAAACCATTCAAATTGTAGCAGATGAATTCGGATATGAAACTCAATTCGTTAGTGCTGAAGTTCAAGAGGCAATTCCAACAGTTGAGGATAGTGAAGAGGACCTCATAGATCGCCCACCGATCATTACAGTAATGGGACATGTTGATCATGGTAAGACGTCTCTTTTGGATAGAATTCGTGATGCAAATGTAACTGAAGGAGAAGCAGGTGGGATCACCCAGCATATTGGTGCTTATTCCTTAGTCTTGAAGGATGGTCGAAAAATGACATTTTTGGATACACCGGGTCACGAGGCGTTTACAGCCATGAGGGCAAGGGGTGCTCAGGTAACAGATGTTGCCATTATTATTGTTGCGGCGGATGATGACGTAATGCCTCAAACAAAAGAGGCTATTTCTCATGCACAGGCTGCGGGTGTGCCAATGATATTTGCAATCAATAAAATTGATAAGCCGGGCGCAAGTGCTGATAAAATACGAGAACAACTTTCAGCCATGAATATTCTTGTTGAGGATTGGGGAGGTACTTTTCAATGTCAAGAGATTTCAGCGAAACAAAATTTAAATATTGACGAACTTTTAGAGAAGGTGTTGCTAGAAGCTGAAATGCTAAATCTAAAGGCAAATCCAGCTAAACCAGCTTTAGGGACGGTAATAGAAGCGTCATTGGATAAAGGAAAAGGGTACGTGACCAATATGTTGGTTCAAGCCGGGACACTTAGAATTGGAGATGTCCTTTTGGTTGGAAGACACCACGGTCGTGTTCGAGCAATGCATGACGAGAAGGGAATTGCAATGAAGGAGGCAGGGCCATCTCAAGCAATTTCTGTTCTAGGGATTAATGGTGCACCGAGTGCGGGTGATAACTTTAATGTGATGCTCGATGAAAAAGAAGCTAAGTCAATAGCAACAAAAAGAGAACAATTATACAGAGAGCAGGGTCTTCGGACTACGAAGCATATTACGCTTGACGAAATTGGTAGAAGATTAGCGATTGGTGACTTTAAGGAACTCAACCTCATCATTAAAGGTGATGTGGACGGTTCAATTGAGGCACTTTCAGATGCTTTATTAAATCTTTCAACCCAGGAAATTCAAGTGAACATCATTCATAAAGGTGTGGGTGCAATATCAGAGGCCGATGTGAATTTAGCGTCAGCATCTGATGCAATTATTTTAGGATTTCAAGTAAGACCTACTATTGGGGCGAGAAAACTAGCTGAAAACGAGCAGATCGACATTAGACTGTATTCAATTATATATAAGGCGATAGAGGAAATCAAAGCTGCAATGGAAGGAATGCTTTCTCCGGATATAGAGGAGAAAATAATAGGTTCAGCCGAAATTAGAGAGACATTTGATATTACAAAAGTTGGTACAATTGCTGGATGTTATGTTCTAGAAGGAATTATAAAAAGAAATTCGAATATCAGAATCATAAGGGATGGTATTGTTGTTCATTCAGGTGAACTTGGCTCTTTGAAACGTTTTAAGGATGATGTTAAAGAGGTTAAGAATAACTATGAATGTGGTCTTAATATTGATAAATACAATGATATTCAGGTAGGTGACATTGTTGAGGCTTACGAGGAGGTAGAGGTAGCTAGAAAACTATAAATCGTTGCATTCATTCGACTCTTAAGCTGAGTTTTATTCATTACATTTGTTTATACCAAAAAGTTAAGTTATATGTTTTATTTAGGCGTAGTTAGTGGTCCTCAGGTTTTAATCATAGTGCTTGTAATTGTAGTCTTATTTTTCGGAGGTAAAAAAATCCCTGAATTGATGAAAGGGCTCGGAAAAGGTGTCAATGAATTTAAAAACGCTTCCAAAGGTGATCAAACCGATGAAAATGGAGCATCTGTTGAGGATCAAGAGCCAAAGTAATCTATAATGTACAGGACGATTGCCGACATAAAAAGGGCTATTCAATCTGGCACATCTGCAGTTTCAATTGTTGAGAGAAGTCTATCAAGAATAGCATCTGAAAAAGAGCTCAATGCTTTTGTAGAAGTTTTTAGCGACTCTGCTATGGCAACAGCCCGAAGAGTTGATAAAAAAATCGAACAAGGAACAGCAGGAAAACTAGCAGGTGTCATACTCGGAATTAAAGACAATATCTGTTATAAGGGGCATAAGGTTTCAGCAGCATCTAAAATACTTGACAACTTTGAATCTTTATTTACAGCAACTGTTTTACAGCGGCTTTTGGATGAGGATGCTATCGTCATTGGACGACTGAATTGTGACGAATTTGCAATGGGAAGTGCAAATGAAACATCCTATTATGGTCCAGTAAAAAACAATATTAATAAGAAATACGTACCCGGAGGTTCTTCAGGTGGCTCAGCAGTTGCTGTTTCTGCCGGTCTTTGTACAATTTCATTGGGAAGTGATACCGGTGGCTCTGTTCGTCAGCCAGCATCTTGGACAAATACATACGGGTTAAAGCCTTCATACGGAAGACTTAGCAGGTATGGTTTAATTGCATATGGATCATCTTTTGATCAAATAGGGATTTTTGCAAATGAGATTGCGGATGTGAAGTTTGTTTTTGACCTGACTAAAGGAAATGACCCCTTAGATTCAACATCCCTAATAGAAGAGGGTATTCCTTTTAAAGGGGACAAACCTCTGCGTGTGGGTTTCTTAACCGAGTATATGAATCATACTGGTTTAGATAATGAAATAAAACATAAAATAGAGGCTCTTCAAATCAAAATGGGTGAATCAATAGAAATTAAGAATTTTAGTTTCCCTTATCTAGAACATTTGGTTCCTACCTATTACGTGCTTTCAACAGCTGAAGCATCCTCTAATCTTTCTCGATTTGACGGGGTTCATTACGGTTATCGCAGTAACGAATCAAAAGGTGTAGAAGAAACTTATAAGAATTCTAGATCTGAAGGATTTGGTAAAGAAGTTAAACGAAGAATCATGACAGGTACTTTTGTGCTCTCTCATGGGTATTATGATGCATACTATACCAAAGCGCAAAAGGTGAGACGTTTAGCAAAAGTAGCGACCGATAAAATATTTGAGAATGTAGATGTTTTGATTACACCGACCACTGCCTCAACTGCGTTTGAAATTGGTTCAGTTTCAGATCCTTTACAAATGTATTTACAAGACATATTTACGGTTCACGCCAATATTACCGGACATCCTGCAATAAGTATTCCTTTCGGAACACATACGAATGGCATGCCTTTTGGACTTCAGATCATGTCTCCTTGTAACGAAGAAGCTAAACTTCTTTATTATGCAGAGCTGATAAAAAAATATTTCAAATGATTAATAAGGGTGTACTCATTGTTTTTCTATTTCATTCCTTAATTGGTTTTTCCCAAACAGGCAATCCCCCGAAAATCGGTGATTCTTTGCATAAGGATCCCTTTTTAAATACTGTTGAACAAAGCTTAGATATTTTTTATAAGTCATATGGTGCAAAAGTTAATACAGATTCTATAAGAGAGGCATTAAATTATCTCCCGGCGGATCAACCTGTTTATTCAGATGATGTTTATTGTGAAAGGTTGAATGACATGAATGAGATGAGTCCTTTTCATTTAGATTGTAATCCAAATACTTTGAGCACAATAAAATATTTTCTACAAAAGAGACGTGGTTTTATTAAGGTGGTTTTAGGACGTGCGCCATTGTTTTTTGATATGTTCGAATCTAAACTTTCCGCATATGGTCTTCCGATAGAATTAAAGTATTTATCTGTGATTGAAAGTGGCCTTCGCCCAACGGTTAAATCAAGAGTAGGCGCTCTTGGACTTTGGCAGTTTATGTATAGAACAGGTCTTTATTTTGGCTTAAAAGAAAATTCTTATGTTGATGAACGAATGGATCCTGAAAAAGCTACGGATGCAGCGTGCAGGTATTTAAAGAAACTTTACGGAATTTATGGAGACTGGAATCTGGCATTGGCTGCTTATAATGCCGGTCCAGGTAATGTGAATAAGGCTATCCGTAGATCAGGTAATAAAAAAACATACTGGGAAGTTCGGCCATATTTACCTCAAGAAACAAGAGGGTATGTTCCGAATTTTATTGCAGCAGCATATCTAATGTCTTACCATAAGGAGCATAATATTTTCCCCGAAAAATTTAACATTCACAATGTTGAAACGGATACATTATGTTTTAAATCATCCATCCACATGGGTACAATCTCTAAAGTCATAGATTGGCCGTTAGAGGATATAAAAGCACTTAATCCGATTTATAAAACGACCTACATTCCAAAAGCAACGCCCCCTTATTGTTTGACTGGGCCATATGATAAAATTACTTTAGTTGCGGGTATTGAGGACTCTTTAATGGCGCTTGAACATTCAATATACGGAACAGATGAGGTTCAAGTCAAACAGGTTTTGGTGCAAGATACGGTATCAGGTGACACCATAGAAAAGACATTAAATATTTACTATCATAAGGTTCAATCAGGAGATGTTCTTAAGTCAGTGGCTAGCTATTACAGCGTTACATCAGAGCAAATTATGAATTGGAATGGGCTGAAAACATCGAACATATATATTGGTCAACATCTTAGAATAGAAACAGAGAAAAAAATAACAGCACCAAAACCAAAACCAAAGCCTGTAGTGAATACAGCATCAAGAAAATACTATACGGTAAGAAGTGGTGATACATTCGGACACATCGCTGAAAAACATCGTATTTCTCAGTCACGGTTAAAGCGTTTAAATCCTCGAGTCAATATCAATAGAATATCAATAGGGCAGAAAATTAGAATACGATAAGATGAAGGGCTTACGTATTCTAATAGGCTTATTCGTTTTACTCTGTATTTCAAGCTGTGATGTTAAAAATCTATCGGGTTTAAATGTTACAGGTAAGGTTGGTGAAATTTTAGTTGTTTGTGATGATTCTATTTGGGCTTCTCCAGTAAAAGCAGAGTTAGACACGGCATTGACACAGTTTATTATGCCATATTTCCCTGATGTACCAACTTTTGAATTGGTTCATCGAAGTATGAAATCTTTTGATGGCGCTATAAAACGGCATAGAAATGTTCTTTTTTTAAATTTAGATAATTCGTTTAAAGGACCTAAACCTATTATAAAATCTCGAAACGATGTTTGGGCCAACCGCCAATTGGTGATTGAGGTCACTGCAAAGAATCTAGAACAGCTTTATACGCTGTGTATGGATGGATTACCAGAGGTGCATGCCCAGTTTGATCGAGCCGAATGGAACCGAATACGTAAATATTTTGGCGAAAAACAGAGCACCCAAATTAACGAACAAATTCAGCATAATTTCGGTTTACACTTAGAGCTACCAGATGGCTCCAATATTGTAGCGAGTCAACCTAATTTTTATAGAATCCAATTACCCAATGCCTCAAGACCTATTGAGTTTGTTGGTACTGGGCAACAAGATGTTGGCGCAATTTATTCGGGAATAATGATTTATCAATATCCTTTTACTGATTCATCTCAACTAACCTTGAAAAACTTACTCCAGGCGAGAGATACGATGCTTAAATACAATGTGCCTCATGAAACTTCACGTTTATATATGGGGACTCAATATACAGACTTTGTATACCCAGAGGCGTCGCGGACATTTAATTATAACGGGGAGCTTTCTGGTATTGAAATGCGAGGGATGTTTGTTTTTAAAGGCAAAGCAATTCATACGACGGGAGGGGCATTCTGGTCATTCCACTTTTTGCACCCGAAAAGTGAAAAGCTGATATGTGTTTCTGGATATGTAGATGCACCATCAACAACGTCTTGGACACATTCATTGAGAGAGATAGAGGCGATATGGAAAAGCGTAACAGTAAAATAAGATGGTTAAAATTGCGGCAGCTATCATTACTTTAAATGAAGAGAGAAACATTGAGAGGTGTCTGAAATCCTTAAGTAATTGTGTAGATGAAATAGTGGTCTTAGATTCCTATTCTAAAGATAGAACTGCAGAAATTTGTGCATTCTATAACGTAAACTTTATTCAAAAAGAATGGATGGGCTATGCACAATCAAAAAACGTATTAAACACCCATGTAAAAGCGGATTATATTTTTTCTATAGATGCAGATGAAGCGTTAGATCAAACAATGATTAATGATTTACTGCGTTTAAAAAAAGAAGGTATTGATGGAATTTATGAGGTAAATAGGAAGACCAATTATTGTGGAAAATGGATTCGTCATTGTGGTTGGTATCCAGAATACAAAATGAGATTATTCCCAAAGCAATCAGTAAGTTGGGAAGGGGATTTCGTACATGAAACATTAGCATACCCCAAAAAAATGGTAGTCAAAAGACTCAAGGGGCATTTGGAACACTTTTCTTATTATACCGAAAGCGAACATAGAAAAAAGGCTTTTCAGTATGCTGACTTGTCTGTACAAAAGTATATAAAGGAAAAAAAGGTTACTTATTTTCTACAGGCGGAATTTAGCGCGATTGCGAAGTTCTTGTCGATTTTTATTTTCAAAAGAGGTTTTTTAGATGGGCGTTCGGGTTATGTTATCGCTAAAATAAGTGCATCCGCAAACCATTATAAATATCGAAAATTGAAAAGTTTAAATAAACAGCGATAACCTATCTTTTGATTTAAAAATTAATGAATTCCTTTTATGCGTACATTCATTGAATATGCTATTCGTTCTCATTTTCATCTAGCTTTTTTTTGCTTCGTTTATGTATATGGATTGTATCAATCGAATACTTATTCTTGGGCTTACGCATTAATGTTTTCTCTTGGAATAATGGGAATTTATAATTTTCATCGATTGTGGAAATATCAAACAAAAGACTTACCTGATTATATTTTTTATTGGGTTTCTAAGAATAAAAGTTCACTTCTATTTATTGCTATTACCTCTTCATTCGCAACGTTGTTTTTATACCTGAAATATTTCGGACATCTGAATAACATCCATTTGCCCACTTGTGTAGCTGTGATCTTAAGTTTTTTATATGTATATCGACTGCGGAGCTATAACTTAAGAGAGGTCCCTTATTTGAAGATTTTCTTAGTATTTGTAATCTGGTTTTTCTTGCTTCATTATTTACCGTATTTGATTTTCAATACATTTATAAACCCTATAGAAGGCGCACTATTATTGTTTGCTATTTTAATTCCTTCAGATATGAAGGACGTAACTTATGACCCTAAAGACATGCGAACAATACCCCAATTAATAGGGATAAAACGTTCTTTGACTCTTATACAAATCATTGTAATCAGTGGTTTACTATACTCGTTAATAGTTCCTAGTATGAACACTTATATTTGGCTAACAGGATTTTCTTATCTCTTTACCCTCACCTTATTCTATAAAAAGTTCAATCCTCAATATTTTTTTACTTGGATTGATTTGGGGTTCTTTATTGTGGGCTTATCTTTACTTTGGCATTCATTTTAAAGCAACAAAAAACCCGGACGAATCCGGGTTTGATGTGTTTTAAAAACATTGAATTATGAAAAAAGTAAGTGTTAAAAACTAAAAAAGTAAGAAATATTATTTCTGTATTTTATTTCACTTAATGCAATTTCTGTGCCAAAATTCATTCACGGGTATTTTTGATTCAAGTATTCTTATAAGATGAATGACATTGACTATCTTTACTGACTTAAAAACATCGCATGGAGTACAATTTTAGGGAGATTGAATCTAAATGGATTTCTTTTTGGAAAGCAAATGGGAGCTACAATGTTAGTGAAAATAGTCCCGGAGAGAAGTATTATGTACTAGATATGTTTCCTTATCCATCAGGAGCAGGACTTCATGTAGGTCATCCTTTAGGATATATTGCATCTGACGTTATTGCACGCTATAAAAAACTACTTGGCTATAATGTATTGCATCCAATGGGGTATGATTCGTTTGGGTTGCCAGCAGAGCAATATGCCATTCAAACAGGACAGCATCCTGCGGTAACGACCAATAAAAATATTGAACGTTATCGAGACCAGTTGGATCAGCTAGGATTTTGTTACGACTGGGAACGTGAAGTAAGAACATCTTCCCCTGAGTATTATAAGTGGACACAATGGATATTTAAACAGCTCTTTGATTGCTATTATGATAAGGAGTCAAAACAGGCTGAACGAATTTCAAAACTAATTGAACAGTTTGAGCTTACAGGAAATGCAAATGTAAAGGCTGAAACTGAATTTGATAAAACCTTTAGCGCAAGTGACTGGAAAGGTTTTGATAACGCAAAAAAAGAAACAATACTTCAAGAGTATAGACTGGCATACCTGGCAGAAAGCTGGGTGAACTGGTGCCCTGAGCTAGGAACTGTTCTTGCAAATGATGAAGTAGTTAATGGGAAATCTGAGCGTGGAGGACACCCTGTTCTTCAAAAAAAAATGCGTCAATGGTCGATGCGCATAAAAGCTTATTCCGAACGTTTGCTTCAAGGTCTAAATGAAATTGACTGGACTGACTCATTGAAAGAGCAGCAGCGAAATTGGATTGGAAAATCTGTGGGTTGTTCTGTAAGTTTTTCTTTAGATAATCACGATAAAAAAATAGAAGTTTTTACAACAAGACCTGACACAATTTATGGTGTTTCGTTTATGGTACTTGCACCCGAGCATCCATATGTAAAGGAGATAACAACGCAGAACAATACCAGTGCTGTAAAAAGCTATCAAGAATCAGCTTCAAAAAAATCAGAAAGGGATAGACAAAGCGATGTAAAGTCCATATCAGGCGTAAATACGGGTGCTTTTGCCATTCATCCTTTAAGTGGTGAAAAGATTGAAATATGGATTGCAGACTATGTTCTTGCTTCATATGGCACTGGTGCTGTAATGGCAGTGCCTTGTGGAGATCAAAGAGATTATGATTTCGCCAAACATTTTGGGATTGCGATTAAGAATATTTTTAAGGATATTGAAATCGAAGAAGGTGCGCACACAGAAAAGACAGGAACGTTAAAGGGATCCGACTTCTTAAATAATTTAACTGTTAGCGAAGGAATCAAAAAGGCAATTACGGTGCTTGAAGAACGGGGGATAGGCAAAGGTAAAACGAATTATAGATTGCGAGATGCTGTTTTTTCGAGACAAAGATATTGGGGCGAACCATTTCCCGTTTATTATGAAAATGACATTCCAAAAACGGTAGATGATGCCCAACTGCCCATAGAGCTACCAAAAGTAGATAGTTATTTGCCGACTAAAGATGGGGAGCCACCTTTAGCTAGGGCAGATAAAAGTGCGTGGAATCATTTTGAAGGCGACCGTATGGAATTTAATACAATGCCAGGTTGGGCAGGAAGCTCTTGGTACTTTTTGAGATATATGGATCCTAAAAACCTCAATGAGTTTGTTTCTAAGGAGCGGTCTGATTATTGGGGACAGGTAGATTTATATATTGGCGGTGCGGAACATGCAACAGGGCATTTGTTGTATGCGCGCTTTTGGACGAAGTTTCTCTTTGATCAAGGTTACATTTCTTTTGATGAGCCGTTCAAAAAGTTAATCAATCAAGGAATGATTCTTGGCAAAAGTAGTTTTGTTTATAGGCTTCCCGACACGAATACTTTTATTTCTAAAAATAAAATCGAAGGACAGAATGTTCAAGCAATTCATGTTGATATTTCGCTTGTTGAAAATAACCATTTGAATATTGATGGATTTAAGAATTGGCGTAAAGAATATCGAAATGCAACGTTTATATATGAAGATGATGGGGCATATATCTGTGGAGATGAGGTTGAGAAAATGTCTAAGTCCAAATACAATGTGCAGACTCCAGATGAATTGATTCAGAAATATGGTGCTGATACTTTACGTCTTTATGAAATGTTTTTAGGTCCTATTGAACAAAGTAAACCCTGGGATACAAAAGGTATTTCAGGCGTGCATAATTTTTTAAGAAAATGTTGGCGGTTGTATTGTGGTCCTGATGGGTCATCCATACTTCAGTTTCAGCAAGAACCCAAAAAAGCGTCTTTAAAAACGCTACATAAAACCATTAAAAAAGTACGAGAAGATTTAGATCGATTTTCATTAAATACGTGTGTTTCATCTTTTATGATTGCTGTTAATGAGTTTACAGAGCAGAAATGTAATGATCTCGAAGTAATGCAACAGTTCTTAATTTTGCTGGCTCCATATGCACCTCATTTCTGTGAAGAACTATGGATGAAGATAGGAAAAGAAGAAGGCACATTGTTTACAGCTAAATATCCTGTTTTTGACCAAAGTCATCTCGTTGAAGATTCATTTGATTACCCAATATCATTTAATGGAAAAATGAGATTTAAAGCAAATTTTTCATTGTCATTGAGCCGGGATGAGCTGCAATCTCAGGTTGAAGCTCTTGAACTGACAAAGAAGTGGTTGGATGGGAAAACCCCAAAAAAGGTTATTGTTGTTCCCGGAAAAATTGTGAATATCGTCGTATAACGTTTAAAGTTGTTCTATCAGCTCAGGAATATCTTGTACTTCAATGATTAAACCTTTTAAATCTTTACTGTTAGACTTAATTTGAGCTCCTCCAGCAAACACTTTCATATCAGGGAGGTCTTTCTTTAATTGCTTGAAGTAATTAACGACAAACTTTTTGTCAACGGCCGTTAGCCATGAAGAAAGTATAGCATGTGGTTTCAATTTTTCAATACTTTCTAGCAGTGCAGGATACGGTAAACTTTGCCCTAAATATGCAGTATGAACGCCTTTTGACCTCAATAAAAACTGATAAAACAGCAGACTAATTTCATGCCACTCGTGTTCCGGTAGATACATTAGAATGGACTTACTATCTTCCTTTGGAATTGGTTGTTTGTCGATTTCAGAAATTATTTTTTGGCGAATTAAGTTCGACATAAAATGTTCCTGTGAAGGATTTATGCTACCAATCAACCACATGATTCCAATCCTATCTAGAAACGGAATGAGATGGTTTACAAAAGTTTTTTCTAGACCATACTTATCGATGAGACCATTCATAGTTCCTTTAAAGAGCTCCTCATCCAGAGATACCAACGCAAGAATTAATTTATCCATGCTATACTCAGGCTCTTTATTCACCTTAATATCCCACAAGAGTTTGTTCATGTCTTCTTGCTCGAGCTGCGCTATTTTTGAAATTTTGATACCATTACGATTCAACATACTTACGGTAAGTAAATGTGTTAATTCGTTGTCGGAATAAGTTCTGATTTTGGTATCTGTTCGGTCTGGAGACAGAATATTATACCTTTTTTCCCAAATACGAATCGTATGAGATTTAATACCCGTAAGGTTTTCGAGGTCTTTAATTTTATATTCTGCCATTATAATGTACTATGATACTTATAAATAACAAGCCTTGTGCTGAATTGTTCTTGTGCGAATATAATATCTTAAATTTGTCAGATGAAAATTGAAGATGCATCTTTTTTAATATCGAATACGACTTTCAAAAAGTGTCCCCAGGATGGGAGACCAGAGTTTGCATTTATCGGCCGTTCAAATGTGGGTAAGTCATCCCTCATAAACATGCTTACGGGCAAGAAAAAGCTAGCTAAAACCTCATCCACACCTGGAAAGACTCAGCTCATTAATCACTTTATTATTAATGATGAATGGTATCTGGTGGATTTGCCAGGATACGGTTTTGCGAAGGCATCTAAAAAAAGCAGACAAAGCTGGGAGATTTTTATCACGGAATATCTATTGCACAGAGAGCGTTTAATGACCACATTTGTTTTAATTGATGCACGATTAGCTCCTCAAAAAATAGACCTTGAATTTATGAATTGGTGCGGCGGTAAAGGGATTCCTTTTTCAATAGTTTTTACAAAAACAGATAAACTTTCTAGTTCAGCTTTACAAAAAAACCTTTTGGCATATCGTAAAGAATTACTGAAGTTTTGGGATGAGTTACCCCCTATTTTTGTCACCTCCTCAGCTTCTAAATTTGGTCGGGAACCGGTCCTTAATTATATAGAGGATATTCTAAAGGCTTTTAACAGTGCATGACTTGATGATACAAGGGCAATTCGTTATTTTTGTGAAAACAAATTATGGGAAGAGCTTTTGAATATCGACGTGCAGCCAAGGAAAAAAGGTGGGACAAAATGTCCAAAATTTTTCCAAAGCTTGGCAAGGCCATAACTATGGCAGCCAAAGAGGGCGGTATTGATCCTGCTACAAATGCAAAGCTAAGAACGGCAATTCAAAATGCGAAGTCTGAGAATATGCCTAAGGATAATATTGAAGCAGCAATTTCGCGTTCAATTCAAAAGGATACCGATCTGTTTTCTGAAATGAATTATGAGGGCAAGGGGCCACACGGTGTTTTGGTATTTGTGGAGTGTGCTACAGATAATTCAACTAGAACTGTGGCAAATGTTAAATCCTATTTTAATAAAGCTGGAGGAAGTATTGTGCCAACCGGTTCATTAGAATTTATGTTTCAAAGAAAGAGTGTTTTTGAGCTTGAAATGACAGAAGAAATGGATCTTGAGGAATTAGAATTTAACCTTATCGATGCCGGGGTTGAAGAGCTTGAGGTTCAAGATGGAGCTTTATTCGTTTATGGAGATTACACTGCCTTTGGGACCATATCCAAAGGACTTGAAGATTTGGGGCTTGAAGCTCAAAAGTCGGGTTTAAAAAGATACGCTACATCTCCTGTTGAATTTTCAGAAGAGCAATTGGTTGACATAGAAAAAATGTTAGATAAAATTGAGGATGACGACGATATTCAACAGGTTTTCACCAACATTGCATAGAATTCTTTTAATTGTATACTAAAATTTAATATTTCAAGTTATAGTAAGACATTAGCTCTCATGAAACCAGGATTTTACGTTTTTTTATTATTTACTCTGTTGGTTTCGTCATGTTCAACTGAGAATAACGCTTTTCTCAATAGAACGTATCACTCTACTACTGCTCGTTTTAATGGTTATTTCAATGCTAATGAATTATTGGATCAATCTTTACGTAGCTTTTACGGTTCAAACAAAGATGATTTTTATTCCATTTTAGATGTGAATCCGCTACCAGATGAGGAGGAGGCTAAGTCGATGCATCCTGCTATTGATACTGCCGTTGTAAAGTGCTCTGAGGTGATTAAAAATCACAGTATGCCGAGTACTGAAGACATGTACTACAAGGACGTAGAACATAATAAATGGATTGATGAAAACTGGATTACAATTGGTAAAGCATTGTATTACAAGCGTCAATACGAAAAATCACTAAGAAATTTTCAATTTGTTAAAAGGCTTTTTGCAAAGGACCCTTCATTTTATGTTGCGAAATTATGGATTGCTAAAATCAACATAGAACAAAAGGCTTATGCCGATGCCAAACTTACATTAGATGATTTAAATGCAATATCTCAAGAGCAGCGTCAGAAAACATTTAAAGACTATATCCCTTTTGCAAATAAAAAGCCTGCAGGGGAAGACATAATACCAGAAATAAGTAAAGGCTTGCAATTTGATATTTACAAGTCTTATGCTGATTTGGCCATTAAAAGAAAAGAATACCCTGAAGCCATACAAGGTCTCAAATCCGCAATTGTTAAATGCCCAACCCAAAAGGAAAAAACACGGTTAAATTT
>Ga0206131_10000465_pt1 | contig 56677 bp, 66 predicted proteins | sample Helgoland_Spring_FD_148636 | JGI IMG/M metagenome (GOLD analysis project Ga0206131, IMG submission 148636) | Pelagic subsurface seawater microbial communities from Kabeltonne, Helgoland, North Sea - Helgoland_Spring_Bloom_20160517_1 | ecosystem: Environmental > Aquatic > Marine > Epipelagic ... | reverse complement strand
AATGAATCCAAAAGAATTACATTTTAATCAAAAGGGTAGAGAAAAATTATTAAACGGAATTACATTAATTTCTGATGCCGTTAAAAGTACATTAGGGCCACTTGGTAAGACAGTACTTATTGAATCACAAAATCATACTAAGGGAATTACCATTACTAAAGACGGTGTCACGGTTGCAAAGTCAATTGATTTACAAGATCCTGTTGAGAACTTAGCGGTTCGTATGATGAAAGAGGCTGCTGATAAAACGGCAACTTCTGCAGGTGATGGAACGACAACAGCAATTGTATTGACTGAGTCTATTGTAAAAGAAGGAATGAAGATGATAGATCAGAACAACAACTTGAACACGACTGAGCTTATTCGTGAGATTCAATTAATTTCTGAAATAATATTAGAAAAATTATCAAGTGCATCCAAAAAGGTGTCAGGTAAAACTCTTAAAGATGTTGCAAGTGTTTCTGCTAACAATGATACGTTGCTTGGAGGTATGATTGCAAAAGCTTATAAAGAGTTAGGTAAGGATGGGGTTCTGACTGTTGAAAACAGTAAAACAGAAAAAACATATTGTGACATTACTAAAGGAATTAAAATAGATAGAGGTTACTCCTCAAAGCTTTTTATAAATAACCATCGTAATGATGAATGTATTTTAGATGATGTGTGTATTCTTATGACCGACATGGAGATTACCAATATACTTCAAATTGAAAATATATTGAAACCGATTATAAACCAAAATAAAAAACTCTTGGTGATTGGGAACTGTTCTCAAAATGTGACAAACACATTAGCAGCGAATGTAGTTCAGAATAATCTAAAGCTCTGTAATATTATACCACCATCGTTTGGTTACAAAACCAACGAACTCATGTCAGACATTTCTCTTGCAGTTGGAGCAACGTATTTTAGTGAATCTCAAGGAGATAATTTAAGTCTGTTAACTATGAAGGATTTAGGACACGCAGATAAAATTATTGTAGGAAAGGATAAAACAGTTATCGTTAAAAATGTAGAAGAAAATATTGAGATTACTAAACGTATTGAAGAACTTAAGATTGCTAAACAACAAAACAATATAAAACACGAAAGAGATTTTATAAATGATCGTATAGCGTCATTATCTGGTGGAGTAGGTGTGATATATGTTGGCGCAAACTCTGATATAGAACAAAAAGAAAAATACGACAGAGTAGATGATTCTGTCTGTGCAGTCAGGTCTGCCTTAGAAGAAGGTATTGTAGCAGGCGGAGGTATAGCCCTATATAAAATTGCAACATACTTGGAAGATAATAACTTTAAATTAGCAGGAAAAATGCTCGCCAAAGCACTTCGATCTCCTTTAGAACAAATCTATACTAACGCAGGATTAGAAATATCTAAAGAAACAAAAGAGAAGCTTATGTATGATCAAGGTAATGAAGGTTTAAATATAAAGTCAGGAGAATGGGGAGATATGTTCAAGATGGGGGTAATAGATCCTGCAAAAGTAACAAAGAACGCATTTAAGAATGCAGTAAGTGTTGCAACAACAATATTAAGCACAAATGCCATTATAACAATGAAAAGAAACAGTAGTAAATAAAAAAAACAAATTATGTCACATGAAGCAATTAGTAATGAAATTTTTCAACATTTTCGTTCTGAACAAAAAAAAATAGATAATGCTAAAAAACTTTTAAAAGACAACGGCTATATAGTTGTTGAAGCAAAAAACAAAATAAAAGGGCAATACATATGACCCTAATTAGTAACGAGATATTTGAAACTTACACTATCCGTGAAAGAGTTTGTGAACAAGTAAGGGCTATAAATCTTTTAGCTTGTCAAGGATATACTGTTATTGATTTAGAAGGAAATATTATAGACAAATGGAATTTAAATAAAAAAAACAAACCTAATTTAGAATATAATAGAATACCAAAATTAAAAAAACAATAATGAAAGCAATAGGGAAATACATAGTTATTGAAGAAATTAAAGAAAAAATTAAAACTGAATCAGGTATTTTACTCACATCGAATGACAGCAACCAGTTAAGATACAAAAAAGGATTAATACTTATACCAGGTACTGATGTAAGTACTGTCAAAAAAAACGACACAGTATACTATGATAAAAGAGCGGGACATTCAATGGTTTTAAATAATGAAATGGTGTCAATTATAACTGAATCAGATATAGTAGTAGTATTGTAATTTTCTTTACACATTATTTTTAATCTCTTTATTCATTTTAATAATCATCTTACGATAGATTTTATCACCATACGATGTTTTGTTTTTAAACATAGGGTTTCGTCTTCGGTCTTCAGAGATTACCTCTTCTTTATTTAATTTTTTATAAATAGAAGCACAGACTCTTTTACCTTGAAATCCTAATTCATAAAGAGTAGATTCTTTTCCTTTACGTTCCCTCCATTTTACAATCCAATTATTTTTAAGCATTTTATTAAATCTAGCCTTATCCCAAGACATAATCTCATTAAATTCTTCAAATTGTAATTGAGTAAATAAACCTTCGCTATACAAGAACAACATCATTTCAATATCAGCAGTATTTAAATTATACTTAGCTCTAGCCCATTGTTTAACAACTTTCCAATATTTTAAATAATCATTATTAGGTTCTTTTCTGTCATAATTTTTACGAATTCTTGTTGTAAATTTCATTGGATTTAATTTTATATCTTTGTAAATATAAGTTTTTTAGATGGCATTAGGTAGAACAGCGAGATATTACAGAGATAATCCTGAAGCCAGGAAAAAAAGATTAGAGTATCAAAAAAGATACAATGCTCGAAAAGAACAAATCAAAAGAAGAGTAGTTAATAATAGAGAAAACAGGGAAGAAGGAACTTATGGGAATCATGATAATAAAGATGTTTCTCATAAAGGAGGTAAAATAGTATTAGAAGCCCAATCGAAAAATAGAGCAAGCGCAACTAATACTCCAGGAGACAGAAGAGCAAGAGGAAGAGCAGGAAGAGGAAGAAGAAACAGAGGTAATACAGGAGGACATTAAATAAAAAAAATATATGAAAAAAAAATTACAACCATATTTTACTGAAGGAAGTAAAAGCATGGGTGGAAAACCAGAAAAATTTGGATTACCATCAAATAATCAAATCGCAAATAGTGTTTATGCTAAATGCGGAAAAAAATAAATAATGGCTTATAAAATGAAGAATCCTTGTTGGAAAGGATATAAGCCAATTGGCATGAAAAAAAAGAAAGGTAAAAAAGTTCCTAACTGCGTTCCTATTAAAAAGAAAAAATAATGAAAGTAATTCCAAACGGTACTAAATTTCACGGTGTAGCTCCATTTGTTGATACAGAAAATAAGGGTTCAGAGCAAGTAAATGCAATGAGAGACGCTTATACTATTGAAGAAATAGGTTCTAAGGTAGAGTTTGGTAATACGGCAATACTAGAGCCTGAGTTTATTACTGCCACTCCTGGTGGAAGCTTAGTGGTTACTACTACAAAAAATATAATCGACCTGACATGGTCAGGTGGAGCAGGAACATTTGATTTAATTTTGCCTTCGGCAGCAGACATTCCTTATCGTTTTTTAAGAATCGTAAATGACTCTACTGTTATTGCTAGTGACAAAGTTCACATCGTTGCTCCTGTTGGTGAAACAATTGACGGTGGTGCTTTTTATGTTATAAACAAAGCGTATAATGGATGTGCGGTTTGGTCTGATGGAGTAAACTGGATAGTAATACAAGCAAAACAATAGTATGCCAAAGATAAGTACTTATAATACCACAACTCCAAAGTTAGACGATAAGCTAATTGGAACAGACGTTGATAATAATAAAGCAACAAAAAACTTTACTATAGCTGATATTATTGCTTTAGCACCAGGAGGTAGCTCTTCTGTTCAGTCTTTGAATAGCTTAGTTGGAGCTTTAAATGTGGTAGCTGGTAATGCAGGAATTACTGTTACAACAAATGGATCTAACGAGATTGTTATTACTAATGCAGCAACAGGAGGAAACTATTTAGAAGATGTGTTTGTTACAGGCGGAGTAGCTCAGTTGGGGGTTATATTGACAGTTCCTGAAGGAGCAGTTTCTTTAACAGATAGTTTTGCGCTTCAGGCAAAAATAATAGAAGTTAGTTTTCCAAGTACTTTAACGTCTACGAGTAGTGCTTCTTTTCAAGACAACCTTTTAACGGAGGTTGATATTAATAACATAACAAGTGTAGGAGATAGTTCTTTTACATTCAATCGATATTTAAATACCTTAAATTTAAGGTCTGTACAAACAATTGGTCAGTCAGCGTTTGCAGTCTCGGGGGCTTTAGGTAATGGGTTTGACTTAGTGTTTCCTTCTACCTTAATGTCTATTGGTGCTAGTGCGTTTTCGGCATCAAAAATTAATTCAGTAACTTTTGATGCCGCAAACCAAGTTACAAACCTTGAAAATTCGTTATTTAATAATGCAAGCGGTTTTACCTCTATAACCTTACCAAGTAATTTAGTTACTATAGGTGGGTCTACGTTTTTTAACACTGATTTAACATCTATTATAGTTCCAAATAGTGTTACAAGTATAGGGGATCGGGCATTTGAAGGAAACCCATTAACTTTGGCAGTTATAAACAACGGAACAATAGGAGACTATGCTTTTGCGAATATAACCACCTTAACTTCCTTAACATTAAGCAGTGGTGTTACCAGTATAGGTCAGCAGACGTTTAATAACTTAGGTATAACAACAGTAACCATACCTAGTACAGTTACAAGCATGGGTAATGCAGCTTTTGGTTTCAACGACGCTATAACTTCAGCTATAATTAATAGTACTGTAATTGGCATAACTGCATTTTATAACAGCCCCTTACTATCAACAATAACTCTTAGTAATAATTTATTAAGCATAGGAAACTCTGCTTTTATAACAACAGGATTGACGTCTATTACAATTCCTAATACAGTAACTAGCTTAGGTACTAGTTCTTTTGAAGACACATCTTTAAGCTCAATAGTTTTTGATAGTGTGAGTCAAATAACTGATATACCACAAGAATGTTTTAAAGACTCTTGGGAAAATACAAGAACAGTAACAACATTAACTTTACCTGAAGCGGTACAAACATTTGGAATACAATCTTTTCAACAGGCAGGAATACAAACATTATCTATACCAAACACAACTACAACTATAGGTAATGAGGCTTTTGTTGGACAAAGGTATACAACATTTGCAGGTACAGACCCTGCGTTAGATTGGACAGATGCGGTAAGAAGAGGTTTAGATACCTTAACTTTTGACGCTACTTCAGTTTTAACTACTATCGGTAACGGTGCGTTTCAATTTAACGCACTTACTTCTGTTACAATCCCAGCTTCAGTTACTAGTATAGGACAAGACGCTTTTAGCTACAATAATTTAACGTCAGTTATTTTACCTGCAACTGTAACTACAGTGGGTACTGATTCATTTTCAAACAACCCTAATTTAACTGATGTAACTATAAACAGCACTCAAGTTAATGCAAGTAATGCGTTTGATAATATTGCAACAACTATTACAACAGTAAACATAGGTCCAGGAGCAACTGCAACAAGTGGAATATTTACAGGAAGCACAGCTATAGGAACTTTAGACATAGCCGCTAATGCAGTAACAAATAACAGTTCTTTTGATAACTTTGCTATCGGAACTTTAACAGTAGACGGAACGGCTACCATAAATGGCTTTAGTTTTTCTAACTCTACAATTACATTAAGCACAATAGGAAATGGAATTACATTACCAACAGAGGCATTTAGAAATGCTGATTTTACTACACTTAATATAGGCAACACTGCAGTCTTAGGTATAGGGGCGTTTTATGAATCCATAATTACTACACTTAATATAGGTAATAATTTAGTAACAGGTCTCAGTTCATTTGATGATGTAACTATTGGAACAATGACAATAGGGACTGATGCTGATATAGTTTCAAATACTTTTGATTTTCAGAGTGTTATTACAGGAGACTTAACCATAGGTGATAACGCTAATTTAAGATTGCAGTCATTTAGAGATTCTAATATTTTTAATTTAGTTATTGGTGACAATGCTATAATTGAAGGAAGCGTTGGTATTTCTAGCAGTGGAGCATTTTATAATGCTAATATAACAGGAAGCGTGTCTATTGGAATTAATTCTGATATTCAAGCGTATGCTTTTTACGCCATTTCTTCACCTAGTACTTTAACTAGTTTAACAATAGGAAGCGGCAGTAGTTTAGGACAATACTCACTTTCCAATCACCCCTATTTATCTTTTTCTTTAGGTAACAACCTTACCTTTGGAAGTCAAGTGTTTCGATCTGCAACCTTAACAGGAGACTTTACAATAGACCCAACATGGACCTTAGTTCAAGACTCTTTAGATTTAATGAATATAATTGGAGACTTTATAGTTCCTAACAATGAAGTGCTTCCTATATCTGTTTTTTCTGAAGGTAGTATTGATGGTGACTTAGTTCTTGGGACAGGGGTTACTTTATCTGATGATTGTTTTTTTAGTACAGACATTACAGGAGATTTAACAATACCTATTTCTACGGTGTTTACAGGAAACCAGCATTTTGAGAATGCAAATATAGGGACAGTAAATATTCCTGATAACTTTGTTCTTGTAGACCAAATGTTTGATAATGTTACTGTAGGCACAATGACTTTAGGGAATAATATAACTATTCCAAACTTATTAGTTATAGATGGCACAATTACTAACATGACTGTTGGAGATAATTTAATAGGTACTTTTATTAGTCAAACTAATTTAAACGTTACAAACATGGTTTTTGGAAGTAATAACACCTTAAAAACTACATCAAGCGCAGTCTACTCTAATTTAACTATTGGACTAAACAATACTTTTGAATCGAGTGCATTTAATAGTAATCAAATAACAACTTTAATAATGCCTGCTCCAGTAAACATTTCAGATACTCATCAGTTTAATGGCTCATCATTTTTTCAGTCTAATAACATATCATCTTTACCTGCGTATTTTTCTTCAAGTTTTGTTGATACACTTCCATCAGCCATTTTTAGAGATAATGCTTTTTCAGGAAATATTACATTTCCATCAAATCTTACTATTTTTGATTCGTATTGTTTTGCTAATAACAGTCTTACAGGAATAACAAACGCTTCACCTGCTTATTCTGTATTTTTTGGAGATGGCGTTTTTCAAAACAATAATTTTACTGCTATACCAGATTTCTTAGAAGGAATCATATCAGGAATTTTACCAAGTTATACATTTGAAAATAATAGTTTTACATCTTTAACAATTGACGCAACAAACTCTCCTTCGGTTAAAAAAATTAGCACTGGTTGTTTTCGAAATAATTCACTTTTAACTACTTTAAGTTTTGATGCTGCTAACACTAATCATGCTTCTGGTTTTATAGGTAATCAAACTTTTTATAATTGTAATATATCTTCAATTACATTTCTAGCAACAGGCACAGGCTCTTGGGATGTAAATACTTGTACATCTAACTCTAATTTTAAAGGCAATAATTTGTCAACTTTACCAACAGGTTTATTTGGAACTGGAAGCGTTGTTGGACAAGCATTGATAAACTATGAAATGTTTATGGATAATTCTTTTAGTGGCTCATTAACAATTCCTGACGGAGTTACAAGTATAGGTGTGCGAGCATTTAAAAATAATAACCTAACAGCTGTTTCTGTAGCAGCTGGTACGAGTATAAGTTCAGATGCATTTGACCCAGGAGTAACAATAACATTCAGACCTTAATAAATAAAAATAATAAAATGGCAAAAATTTCAACCTATAATTTAACACCTCCAAATGGAACTGATTTATTAATCGGAACAGATGTAACAACAAACAATCAAACGAAAAACTTTTCAGTACAATCTGTATTAAATTTAAGTGCAGGAGGAGGAAGCTCAGTGTCAGCATTAGTTAATGTGGAGTTAACTTCTGATGATTTGTTAAACTTAAATACTACTCCTATTTTAGCAGTTGCAAGCCCTGGAGTTGGTAAGTGTGTAATACCAGTTGACAAATATCTTGTTGTAAAATATAATTATGGAACTACTAATTATGTTCAAGATAGTTTAAATCAATTTATACTTCAGGTAAGGCAAGGAACTAGTTTTCCATCCAACGATGATTGGTTACTTCAATCAAGGGTTCTGTCCAACAATGTCCTATTAGATCAATACACTATGTCACCAATTAATTTGAATGGCACAGAACTTCCTCTTTTAGAAAACACTGGTTTGTATATAGGCCCAAAAAATAATTTGCCAATAACTCAAGGAGACGGCACGGTTTCTGTTTCTTTTTTATATAGAATTTTAGAATTACCATAGTGGCAGATAAAAGTAAAATGGCTTGTAACAAGCCAATGCGTTCAGACAGAGCTGGAAAAAAGAAAATGGTTAAAGGTTGTGAAAGTGGAAAGGAAAAACTTATACATTTTGGCGCAAAAGGATATGGACACAATTATAGTGTTGCTGCTAGAAAATCTTTTAAAGCTAGACATAAATGCGGAACTGCAAAATCGAAGTTGACAGCTCGATACTGGGCCTGTAAAAATTTATGGGCTGGAAAAGGCGGCAGCACTAAGTCCTCTCCAAAAAATAAAAAAGGGAAATATTAGCTTAAAAAATATACTCAAATAATTATTATCTTTGAATTAAATATATCATTAAAGTATTATGAAAAAACAAGGTTATAACTCAAGGTTAGATGAATCTTTAGGATCAAAAAATGGAAAAAAATCTCAATCATTAAAATCAAGAAGAGATGAAAGCAAAGCAATGTCTAAAAAAGATTATGGTCATGCTTATGGTGGAGATCATTCTATGAAGTATGAAAAACATTTAGGAAATAATTCTAAAATTTTTAAAAAATAATGAATAAATTAATTTGTATTTGGAATCAATGTATTTCTAAACTTTTAATTGATTTAAAAAAGTGTTCTAAAAAAGAATGCAAGTGTAATAAAAAGTAAAACAATAAAATTATGGCAATAATTCCAGATGAATGTAAGTTTCATGTAGTATCAGAAAATGTCAATACAGTAGACAAAGGGTCAAAGTTGGCTCAATCAAAAAGAGAATCAATAACAATGGCTGACATTAAGCAGTCAATTCCTACACCTGAAGGAATATTTGAAAGGGGTTCAGGTGATTTTAGTATAAAACCAGTTACTAACCCTGCGTATTCTACTTATAACAATGTTGTAACTGCAAATCAAGGAAGTGTATTAGGGGGTTTAAATAATAGAATATATAATACAGAACCTTCTGGAAGTCAAGGTTCTTATTATTGTGTTGGAGATGTTATTGCTGGTGGGTACGGTAATTATGTATATTCAAAAGGAACTAGACAAACTCAAAATTTTATAGGTGGGGGTAATTTTAACTACATTTTATATAATGGAGAGAGTAATCGATATGGTGAATATTATACAGCCACCAATGTTGTTGGAGGTGGAAGTAGCAATGCAGTTTATGGGTATGTAAAAAGTGCCAGTATTTTAGGAGGTGATTTTAATAACATAAGTACTCGAGGTGGTAGAGCAGGGGGTGGTGCTAACCGAGGCTTTATTGGAGGAGGATTAGGTAATAAAATTTGTGCGAGAACTAATGGTGATCATTATTCTACTGGAGCTTGCGGTGTTATCTCTGGAGGTGCAAGAAACTGTATAACTAGTCTTAATTGCGCACAATCTTCTAACTCTACTATTGGTGGTGGTACTTATAATTGTGTTCAAGCTATTGGGGGTGTTGTAGTTGGAGAAATAGGATGCACATTAGGGTCTGTTGTTTCTGGTGGAAAGTTAAATAAAATAATCTCTGAATGTGAAATTGCTAATTATAATGCTATTGGGGGTGGTACAGAAAATCAAATTAATAGCGCATATGGCTCTACTATTAGTGGAGGTAGTTCTAATGTGATTTGTGGAAGTGCCACATGTAACTCTACTATTGGTGGTGGTTATTATAATGAGATTTATGGAGCTTACTCACCTAACACTACTATCAGTGGAGGTTATTGTAATAAGATTTATGGAGATTGCGCATATGGCTCTACTATTAGTGGTGGTTTTTGTCAGGTTCTTCTTTCCTGCATAGGTACTATTGGAGGAGGTGCATATAATTTGGTTAGTAACAAAAACGCTTACGTTACAATAGCAGGAGGATGTGCTAATAAAATATGCGGAGAATATAACCGTGGAGTTTTTATTGGTGGTGGAGTTTCTAATAATGTAAATGGATATGAGGCTAGTTACACTACTATTGCAGGTGGTTATCAGAATACTATTATTGCGCCTTATGTTGTATTAGGCGATTCTGGATATGCTCCTTATAATACTATTTCTGGTGGTAGATACAATCAAATAACTACAACTTTAGATGGATTTTCTAAATCAAGTGTTATTGCAGGAGGAGAATGTAATTCCATTAGTGGTAATTTATCATATTATTCTACAATTTCAGGTGGTTACAATAACTCTATAAGTGGTAGTTATGCACCAAGAAATATAATTGTTGGAGGTCAAAATAATAGTATTGACAATGGTAATACTTCAGTAATTGGAGGTGGTAGAAACAATCAAATTAATAATGCATATTGGTCTGGAATTATGTCAGGTCAGTGTAATGTTATTAATGGTGGTTATCATCAAACAATTTTAGGGGGTGTTAGTAACACTAACGGTAGCTACTGTTCTCATGTTATAGGAAGTAATATTACTACCGACAGGGTTTGTACTACCTTTGTAAACAATTTATCAATTAAAAGTATTCCAACGGCAGCAGCAGGATTGCCAGCAGGTTCAGTATGGAACAACGCAGGAGTTTTAAATATAGTATAAAAATAAAAAAATGAAAGATTTAAAAACAATAGAAGAAAAGTTTGCTAAAAAAATAGAAAAACTTGAAGAAAGAAAAGCCAAACAATTATCAAAACAAAAAGATAGAGAGGCAAAAAAAGAATTAGTTCAATCACTTAAAGAAGAAGCTAAAAAAGAAGCTAAAGCTAAAAAATCTTAGGAATATAGATTGCATATTATATTATTTACTATATTTGTGTGAAATCAAATTTAATTTAATGTAATATGCAAGAAATATTTTATAATTCTTCCTTGCCTAGAAGTGGCTCTACACTTCTTCAAAACATTTTAGCACAAAATCCTGAATTTTATTGTTCACCCACTAGTGGAGTTTCTCAACTAATATCTGCTTGTATAAGACAATTTAATCATGGTGATGCTTGGAAAGCTCAAGGTCATAACGAAATGACTCCGCACTTTCTCTCTTTTTGCAAGGGAGGTATTTTTACTTATTACTCATCATTAACTAAAAAAAGGTATATCGTAGACAAGTCTAGGGAATGGACTCAGCAGTATGCTTTACTAAAAAAACTTGACCCTAATCTAAAGGTTGTTTGCATGGTCAGAGACCTTCGTTCAGTTTTTGCTTCCTTAGAAAAAAAGGTTAGACAAAATCCTGAAAGAGAAAATTGGGTTACAAATGTAGGGGAGCTTAAAGGTTTAACTGTAGAATCTAGAGTACAGCAATGGTCTAGAGTTGTTCCATTAGGGCCTCCAATAAACTTTTTAATGAATGCTATTGAAACAGGCTATGCGGAAAATATTCTTTTTATAAAATACGAAGAATTTGTTAAGAATCCTGAAAAGGAAATTAAAAAAGTTTACAAGTATTTTGGTGCAGATTTTTACCCAGAACATAATTTTAAAAATATAACTCAACTAACTCACGAGAACGATACTATATTTGGAATATATGGGGATCATCAGTTAAGGGGTGAGTTAAAAGCTTTACCTGAAGATTATGAAAAAATTTTAGGTAAAACTGTTTCTAATAATATTAAAATTTCATACAAGTGGTTTTATGATTACTTCAAATATAAATAGGATATGATATATTGGTTTACAGGGCAGCCTGCTCACGGAAAAACAATTTTAGCTAATATGTTAAAAGAAAAATTACCTAACGCTTTTAGGATTGATGGAGACGAAATGCGAGAGCTTTTTACAAACAAGGATTATTCTATTAACGGAAGAGTAGTTAATGTCGGTACGGCTCAGAAAATAGCTCATTATCTAAACAATCAGGGTCACGATGTTATTGTTTCCTTGGTTTCTCCATATATTGACCAAAGGGAAGATTTTAAAACTTTGATGGGTGACGACATAATTGAGTTTTATGTTCACACATCTGAGCCAAGGGAAAGAGACCACTTCAAAGCAATAGCCTATGTTGCTCCTTCTAAAAACTTTATTGATATAGATACTACTTACGATACTTCTGAACAGTCATTTAAAAAAATTATAGATGAAATATAAAGCTCAAGCAGAAACAGAAAGTTCAAGCACGAAAAAAAAGTATTCTATGTTTGTTGGAAGATGGCAGCCTTTACATAAAGGTCATCTTTGGTTAATTAATCAAAGACTTAAGGAAGGAAAAAATGTATGGCTTGCAATTAGAGACGTTAAGCCAGATAAAAAAAATCCTTGGACTGCTGAACAAATTGAAGAAATGATTCACGAAGGAGAACTTAAAGAATTAATTGTTGAAGGTAAAGTTATTGTTTCTATCATTCCAGATATTGAATCTATTAACTATGGTAGAGGGGTTGGATATGATGTTATAGAACACATACCTCCAGCTAAAATAGGAGAAATTTCAGCAACGTCTATTAGAAATCAAATGAAGAAAGATGGTAAGTTATAAAAGACATTTTGCAAAAACATTAAGTTGGAGAATTATTGGGACTATAGATACAATGCTGTTGTCATCTGTTATAACTGGTAGCTGGGAAATGGGATTAACAATAGGAGGTGTAGAAGTTGTTACAAAAATGGTGTTATATTTTTTACACGAAAGAATCTGGTACAAATACTTTAAATACGGAATAAAATGAATATAATTTTTAAAATTGATGGAGGCTTAGGTAAGTCTATTATGGGAACTGCTATAATAAAAGTTATTAAGAAAAAATATCCTAAATCAAAAATAATAGTTTTAACTCATTACAAGGATGTTTTTTTAAACAACCCTGATGTATACAAATGTCTTAAATTAAACGAGACATTTGAAATTTACAAGAATCACATTAAAGATAAAGACTGTAAAGTTTTTATAGCCAACCCATATGGTACAAGTGACTTTATTCTAAATCAAAATCATTTATATACAATTTGGTGTAATATGTTTGGTCTTGAATACAATGGAGAGATGCCTGAAATTTATTTAACAAATACAGAAAAAAATTACTACTTTAATGTTTATCATTCAAACAAGCCAATATTTGCATTGCAGACGCATGGGGGTGGTCAGAACCAAGAACTAAAATACAACTGGTCAAGGGATATGCCATTTCCTTTAGTCCAGGATGTTATTAATAGGTTTAAAGATGAGTATACTATTTGTCATATTAAAGGAAAGTCTCAACCATCATATAATCACACTAAGGAATGCACAGAGTCTTACAGGGGTGTGGCTATCTTGCTTCTTCATTCTAAAAAAAGATTATTTATAGATAGTTTTTCACAACATATGGCTGCCGCTTTAAGATTACCATCAGTAGTTTGTTGGGTTAATACAAATCCTGAAATGTATGGGTATGAAATTCATAAAAATATTTTGGCAAATAAATTTATTAAAACACCTGAATATAGTCATAGTGAATTGCAACCTTTTTCTTTATATGAGGATATTAAAACAATACCTTACAATAATTTAAATGAAATTTTTGACTCAGAAACTGTTATAAAAAATATACTATCTTTGTAAGAAGAGAAATCTATATGGGAATTGTAAAAAAGTCAACAGGGTTAGGCGATAGTGTTGAGAAAGTAGCTAAATTTATAGGTGCTGATAAACTGTCAAAAACTTATGAAAAAATTACAGGAAAGCCATGTGGATGCTCAAAAAGAAAAAATACTTTAAATAGAGTTTTTCCATATAAAAAATAATAAAAATGGCATATCAAAAATTACAAACAAGTAGAGGGGCAGCAGTTACACCAAGTGACACTTTAAATATTCCAAGTGTATCTACTCAAAACGGTAGAGGCAACAATGGTTGTGTATTATATGTAGCCACAGGAGGTGATTTAAAGGTACTAACCTCAGGAGGCGATGAAGTTAGTTTTGCAGGATTCCCAGATGGATCTTTTTTACCAGTTAACGTAGTAAGAGTTTTTGCAACAGGAACTTCAGCAACAGGAATTATAGCACTTTGGTAGTATGTTTATATCTATCGCAAATGCAATAGGGTCATCTTCATCTTCAGGTAAAGGAGGGGCTGAAACTAACGACCCTTTAACTGACGCAACCTTTCAGCAAGCAGTAAACGATATATTAGCTCAAGACCCTGTAAGTGGGGATTATAACCTTGTACCCTATGGTAAGCTTCCAAATTGGGATGTAAGCCAAGTTACAAATATGCAATCGGCATTTAATGGTAAAACTACATTTAATGGAGATATAAGTGCTTGGGATGTTTCTAGTGTAACTAATTTTAGTGTTATGTTTCAAAATGCAAGAGTCTTTAATCAAGATTTAAGTAGTTGGAACACCTCTAGTGCTACTAGTATGATTTCTATGTTTTTAAATGCTTTTATTTTTAATAGCGATATAAGTTCTTGGGATGTTAGTAATGTTACTAATTTTAGTAATATGTTTTTTAATAGTAGAGATTTTAATCAACCGATAGGTAATTGGAATGTTAGTAGTGCAACTAATACGGCTAATATGCTTGGTGGTGCTAGTGATTTTAATCAACCCTTAAATAATTGGAATGTTAGTAATGTTACTTTAATGAATACAATGTTTCAAAACACCAGTTCATTTAATCAAGATTTAAGTTCTTGGAATGTGAGTAATGTTACTAATATGAATCAGATGTTTAAAAGTGCTGCAGCTTTTGAACAAGATTTAAGTTCTTGGGATGTTTCTAGTGTACAGGATATGTACAGAATGTTTGCTTTTGTTTATACAGCAGCTAAAACTTACAATATATCAAATTGGAATACAAGTAGTGTTACTACAATGAGAGAAATGTTTAGAAACAATAAATTTAATGAAAATATCAACTCTTGGGATGTTTCAAATGTAACTGATATGAAAGGGATGTTTCAAAGCGCAACTTTATTTAATCAGCCTTTAAATAACTGGAATGTTAGTAACGTTACTAGTATGGCAGCTATGTTTCAAGGAGCGTCTGTTTTTAATGGCGATATAAGTGCTTGGGATGTTTCTAGTTGTGTAAACTTTAGTAATATGCTTCAAAACATGAACGCATTCAATCAACCATTAAATAGTTGGAACATGACTAGAGCGTCAGGTATTGTTCAGGTAGGTTATATGTTTGCAAATTCTGTTTTTAATCAGCCTTTAAATAATTGGGATACAAGTAAATTTAATGCTTTCCTTGGTATGTTTGCTAGTGGCGCTTCATTTGACCAAGACATATCTTCTTGGGATACAACAGGATTTACAACAACAGCAGCAGGTAATGATTTCTTTACAACTTCAGGATTGTCAACTGCTAATTATGATGCATTGCTTATTGGTTGGTCAGCACAGGCAGTTATACCTTCAACAAACTTTAATTTTGGTACTGCTCAATACACACTAGGTGGAGCAGCAGAGGCAGCTAGAAACACATTAATCAATACTTATGGTTGGACGATAACAGATGGTGGTGGAATATAAATAAATAAAAATGGAACAAACTGATTTAAAAATATACTTATTTAATACAATAGCTTTTTTTACCTCTTTTGCAAATGTAGAAATGTGGTTACAAATAATTTTATTAATAACTACTATTATATATACAATTCAAAGAATAATAAAAAATGATAAAAAAGATAAGTAAACACATATCAGAGAAAGAGGCTACAAAATCTATTACCGCATTAAGACTAGGCATAGCTAACACACCAAATGGTACAGCGCTAGCTAACATGAAAATTCTTGCCGAAAAAATATTTGAGCCACTTAGAAAATGGGTTGATGGTCCAATAAAGATTAATTCTTTTTATAGATCAGAGGCACTTAATAAAGCTATTGGTGGTGCATCTAAAAATGGTAAACAAACAAGCCAGCATTGTTATGGTCAAGCTATGGATATAGATGATATATATGGTCATAAAACAAACAAAGAAATGTTTAATTTTATAAAAGAAAAATTAGACTTCGATCAACTCATCTACGAATTTGGAAACGAAGAAAACCCAGATTGGGTTCATGTATCGTATGTTAACAAAGATGATAACAGGAACAGGATATTAAAAGCTGTAAGAGATAAAGGAAAAACAATATATATAGATATAACAAATGGGTAATAAAAGTGTAGAAAAAAAATCAGTTTACATAATATGTCAGAGCCGTTAAAAGAAACTTCGCAAATTCAGTTAGACATAAAAACATTAATAGGAATAGTTTTTGGAATAGTGTCTATTGCAGGCATATGGTTTAATCTTACGGCTGAAATTGCAAAACTTGATAGAGACGTTTCTAGATTACAATACAATCAAACATTAAATGATGAGTTTAGAATAAAATGGCCAAGAGGTGAGATGGGGGCTTTGCCTGACGATGCTAAACAAGATTTAAGAATTGAGTATATGGAAAAAGAACTAGAAGAAATATATGTAATATTAAAAGAATTAAAATGAAAAATATTTTAGCAAAACTATTTGGAGGTGTTGGTGCGGATATTGCAGGAAAAATATCTGGCATCATAGATAAACATACTTTTTCAAAAGAAGAGCGTGCAAAGTTAAAACAAGAAATGGATAAGGTCTTTATTGATGCAGAGGCTGATATGCAAAAAAATGTTACAGAAAGGTGGAAGGTAGATTTGCAACATGGAAACTGGTTAACTAAATCAGTACGCCCACTTACCCTTATATTTTTAGTTGTTTCTACTGTTATAATGGTTTTTATAGATAGTGGATTTATTGCTTTTGAAGTTGAAGAAAAATGGACAGAGCTTTTACAGCTTGTTTTAATAACAGTGATTGGAGCTTATTTCGGAGGAAGGTCGATTGAAAAAGTAAAAAAAAGATAAAAAACTTTACAAAAAATTCTCTTAAAAATAAATTATATTTGTTAAATTAAATTTAATTAAATGAATGATATAAGAAAAATATCAATTGGACAAGATTATAAAAACAATGCAATGCATTATATTGTTAATCAAGAGGTATTAAATGGTCACTACACAATTTATTTAATTAAAAAAATTCAATCTACTGATTCTATAAAAATATACATAGAAAATAAAGAAAATGAAATTTTTCTTTGGAAAGAATTTAATAATAATATGCCTGTTTCAATTGAATATAATTTATTTTTTAAATGAAATCACCTTTTTATTTTATAGTAAAACCCAAAAATGGGGCAAGATATGATAGTATAAAAAAAATAGGAGATGTTAATTTTATAACTAGCACTTCAAAAGAAGATTTTAAATCTTCAAATAGATATGCTAAAGTTGTTGAAACTCCAATTAATTATACAGGACCTATTGAAATAGGAGATACACTTTTAGTGCATCATAATGTTTTTAAATATTATAACGATATAAAAGGAAAAGAAAGAAGTGGTAAAAGCTTTTTTAAAGATGATTTGTTTTTTATTGATAATGATCAATTTTTTATGTACAAAAAAAATAATAAATGGAAAGCTCATTCTAAATATTGTATGGTAAAACCTATTGAAAAACAAAATTATTATATTAAAACAAATCAAAATGAAGAACCTTTAAAAGGTATAATTAAATATCCAAATGAATATTTAATTAAAAAAGGCGTAAAAAAAGGAGATTTAATTTCTTTTAAACCTGATAGTGAATATGAATTTAATGTAGATGGAGAAAAACTTTACAGAATGTTTGATAAACATATAACTTTAGTATTATGAATGTAAATCAAATAAAATTAGATATTATTGTAGCTGGTGAAAAAGCAGTCAAACAATTAATTAAAGTTGCTGAAGAACAAATAATTAAATATGGTGAAGACGATGAGCTTGCAGCAGATAAATTAAAAAATGCAGCAGCAACAAAAAAATTAGCAATATTTGATGCCTTTGAAATATTGACAAGAATAGAGTTAGAAAAAAATTTAATTGAAGGTAATGATTCCACAACAGTAAAAAAATCAGTAGAAGGATTTGCAGAAAGAAGATCAAAATAGTTTATGCAAAAGTTTAAAAAACTTTGTGCCAAAAACAGTCATAACAAATAAGAACAAGGCTAGGTCTTGGAAATATGGATATGATGCTAAATATGATTTTGTTGTTATTTCTAAAAATGGTGAAATTGAAGATATTATAGAAATAGAAGGTTTAAAGATTGCGCTACCTAAGCCGCCAAAAGAAATTTATTCAAGAAATAAAAACATTAAAGAACAGTATTGGGAATCTTTTCAGTATCCTAAAAAATTACAAAAAATACAATCTATATTTCAATGGCACGCTACTCCTTCAAATTTCAAAAATGAATGGGTAGATTATATTGAAGAAGAATTTGACAGAAGAGATGAAGGTTTTTGGTTTATGAATAATGGTGTTCCTACATATATAACTGGATCTCATTATATGTATCTTCAATGGACAAAAATTGATGTTGGTTTACCAGATTACAGAGATGCAAATAGAGTTTTCTACTTACATTGGGAAGCTTGTAAAGCAGATAAAAGATGTTTTGGTCAAGATTATTTAAAAATAAGACGATCAGGATTTTCATATATGGCAAGTGAAGAGTCTGCCAATATTGGAACTATTAGCAAAGATGCGAGATTGGGTATATTATCTAAAACAGGAGCAGATGCCAAAAAAATGTTTACAGACAAAGTTGTTCCTATAGTTAGGAATTATCCTTTTTTCTTTAAACCTGTTCAAGATGGTATGGATAAACCAAAAACAGAATTAGCATTTAGAGTTCCTGCTTCAAAAATTACTAAAAAAAATATGTATATAGAAGAAGAAGATCTTGTTGAAGGATTAGATACTTCTATTGACTGGAGAAACACAGGAGACAATAGTTATGATGGAGAAAAATTAAAACTTCTTGTACATGATGAATCTAAAAAATGGGAAAAACCTAATAATATTTTAAATAACTGGAGAGTTACAAAAACTTGTTTACGTTTAGGAAGTAAAGTTATTGGGAAATGCATGATGGGTTCTACAGCAAATGCTTTAGAAAAAGGAGGGGAAAATGGAAAAAAATTATTTTATGATTCAAAAGTTGAAAAAAGAAATGCAAATGGTCAAACTAAAAGCGGACTATATTCACTTTTCATCCCAATGGAATATAACATGGAAGGGTTTATAGATATCTATGGAATGCCTGTTTTAAGAACACCAACCAAACCAATATTAGGTATAGACAACGAAATGATTACTCAAGGAGCAATAGATTATTGGGAGGCAGAAGTAGATAGTTTAAAAAATGATGCCGATGCTTTAAATGAATTTTATCGTCAATTTCCTAGAACTGAGTCTCATGCATTCAGAGATGAAAGTAAACAATCCTTATTTAATTTAACAAAAATATATCAACAAATAGATTATAATGATTCTTTGATTAAGGATAGATTTATAACTCGTGGTTCATTTTCTTGGAAAAATGGAATAAAAGATACTGAGGTTGTTTTTTCTCCAAATAATTCAGGAAGGTTTTATGTTTCTTGGACACCTAATAAAACCTTGCAAAATAAAAAATATTCAAAAAACGGAATTTATTATCCTGGTAATGAACACATGGGATCTTTTGGATGTGATAGTTATGATATTTCTGGAACTGTTGGTGGAGGTGGCTCAAACGGAGCTTTACATGGAATGACCAAATACCATATGGATGAAGGGCCTGTAAACGAGTTTTTTTTAGAATATGTAGCTAGACCTCAAACAGCTGAGATATTTTTTGAAGATGTGCTTATGGCTTGTGTTTTTTATGGGATGCCTATTCTTATAGAAAACAATAAACCAAGATTATTGTATTATTTTAAAAATAGAGGATATAGAGGCTATTCTATGAATAGACCTGATCGTTCATTTAATAAACTTTCTAAAAGCGAAAAAGAATTAGGAGGTATTCCAAATTCAAGCGAAGATATTAAACAAGCTCATGCGGCCGCAATAGAATCTTATATAGAAAAATATGTTGGGTTAGATTTATTAGGCACTTTTAGGGAGATTGATTTAATGGGAACAATGTATTTTACAAGAACATTGGAGGATTGGGCTAGATTTAATATAAACAATAGAACTAAATTTGATGCATCAATAAGTTCAGGTTTAGCTATAATGGCAAATCAAAAATCATTATATCATCCCGTTAAAAAAAAATCAAAAATAAAACTTAACTTTGCTAAATATGATAATAAGGGGAGTTATAGCCAAATCTTAAGATAAATGGAAGACGTAAAAATAAATATAAACCCTACTGCATTTCCAAGTCAATTTGTTTCTGATGCAGAAAAAAAATCTTACGAATTTGGGTTACAGATAGGTCAAGCAATTCAATACGAATGGTTTCGAAAAGATGGAGGTCAAAGTAGATTTTATAATCAATGGGCTGATTTCCACAGGCTTCGTTTATATGCTCGTGGTGAGCAATCAATACAAAAATATAAAAATGAATTAGCTATTGACGGAGATTTAAGTTATTTAAATCTTGATTGGACTCCAGTTCCTATTATACCAAAGTTTGTTGATATAGTGGTAAACGGCATGGCTGATAGAATATTTAAAGTAAATGCTTATGCTCAAGACGGAATGTCTTTAGATAAAAGAAGTAAATATCAAGTAAATTTAGAAAAAGATATGCTTGCTAAGAATGTAATGAAGCAAGTACAAAATGATTTTGGCATTAATACTTTTGCAACATCTGAAGAAGAAATTCCAAATAGTTCAGAAGAGCTTGCATTACATATGCAATTAAAATATAAACCTTCCATTGAAATAGCAGAGGAAGAAGCTATAAATACAGTTTTAGCAGAGAATAGATATTATGAATTACAAAAACAAATCTATTACGATCAAACTGTTTTGGGAATTTCTATTTGTAAAAATACATTTCAACCTGGGGCAGGCATAAAAATTGAATATGTTGATCCAGCTAGTGTTGTATATAGTTATACAGAAAATCCTCATTTTCAAGATTGTTTTTATTGGGGAGAAATTAAAACACTACCAATAACAGAATTAAAAAAAATTGATCCAAGTCTTACTAACGAAGATATGGATGAAATATCTAACTACAGTCAAAGTTGGTATGATTATAATAATACAGCTCAATATTATAACAACAGCTTGTTTAGTAAAGATAGTGCTACTGTTTTATTTTTTAATTATAAAACAACTCAAACATTTACATATAAAAAGAAAATAAATGCTTCAGGTGGAGAAAGGTTAATAGAAAAAGAGGATACATTTAACCCTAGTCCTGAAATGATGGAAGAAGGTAATTTTAAAAAAATCTCTAAAACTATAGACGTTTGGTACGAAGGTGTTATGGTTATGGGAACGAATATTATTTTAAAATGGGAAATGTCAGAAAACATGGCTAGACCTCAATCTGCATCTCAAGAAGTTTATCCTGAATATGTAGCTTGTGCGCCAAGAATGTATAAAGGTGTGTTAGAGTCTTTAGTAAGACGTATGATTACGTTTGCTGATTTAATTCAAATAACACATTTAAAATTACAACAAGTAATTTCAAGAGTAGTTCCTGATGGTGTGTTTATAGATGCAGATGGATTAAATGAAGTAGATTTAGGAACAGGACAAGCTTACAATCCTGAAGACGCACTTAGAATGTATTTTCAAACAGGTAGTGTTATTGGAAGAAGTTACACTCAAGACGGAGATTTTAATCAAGCAAAAGTTCCTATTGAGCAATTAAATAGTAATTCAGGACAAGCAAAAATTCAAAGTCTTATAGGAAGTTATAATCATTATCTTTCTATGATAAGAGATGTAACAGGTCTTAACGAAGCAAGAGATGGTTCTACTCCAGATTCTTATTCATTAGTAGGTCTTCAAAAATTAGCAGCATTAAGTAGCAATACAGCAACTAGACACATATTAGATGCTGGGTTGCAAATGAGTCAAAGATTATGTACTGCTTTATCTAGTAGAATAGCTGATATGTTGCAATATTCTGATTTTAGAGAAGAATTTGTAAATCAAATAGGAAAATATAATGTAGGAATTTTAGAAGAAATAAGTGAATTGTATTTAAGTGATTTTGGAATATTTATTGAAATTGAACCTGATGAAGAACAACAGAGAATGTTAGAACAAAATATTCAAATGGCTCTTCAAAGAGATTCTATTAATTTAGAAGATGCAATTGATATAAGAGAAATAAGAAATATAAAATTAGCTAATCAAGTTTTAAAATTAAAAAGAAGATCTAAGCAAGATTTAGAAGAACAACAAAAAGCAGCAGTAGCTCAACAACAAGCTCAAATAAATATGCAATCTCAACAAATGGCTGCACAAACAGCTATGCAAAAAGTTGAAATGGAAACTCAATCTTCAATAAAAATAGAAGAGGCAAAAGCTCAATACTCAATACAAAAAATGCAAGGTGAAGCTGCAATTAAAAAACAACTAATGGATCATGAGTTTGGATTACAAATGAGTTTAAAAGGAGTTGAACAAAAAGGATTAGAAGATAGAGAGTCTCAAAGAGAAAAAGCAAAAGCTAATAGAATATCTCAAGCTAACACAGAGCAATCAAAATTAATACAACAAAGAAAAAATAACTTGCCTCCTGTAAGTTTTGAGTCAAATGAAGATACGTTGGATGGATTTGATTTAGCTGAATTTGAGCCTAGATAATCCTTAAAAATTAAATTAAATTAAATACTAACTTTGTAAATAAAATCAAATCAAATGGAAATTAAAGTATCTGAGGTAAAACCTTTAGACCAAAAGTCAGTTCAAGAAGTGGAAAAAACGCTTTTAGACAAGCATGATCAAGAATTAAATGAGCAATCACAAGAAGTTGAATCAGAGAAAGTTGAATCAACAAATAAAGAACCTCTTGTAGTAGAGGAAACAGAAGTTGATCGTCCAACTATAAAAGACGAAGACGTTCTTTCATATATTAAGAATAGATACAATAAAGAAATATCATCGGTAGATGAGTTATTTAATGAAAAAGAAAATAACGAATCATTGCCTGAAGATGTTTCTAAATATTTAGAATTTAAAAAAACAACTGGTCGAGGGTTTGACGATTTCGTAAAAGCAAATAAGAATTTCGATAAATTAAATGACGATCAGTTATTAGCAGAATATTATTCTTTAACAGAAGAAGATTTAGATAGTGAAGATATTTATTATTTAATGGATTCAAAATTCGGAATTGATGAAGATATTGATGATGAAAAAGATGTTAAAAAGAAAAGTATAGCTAAAAAACGAGAACTTTCTAAGGCAAAAAAATATCTTAATGATTTTAAAGATAAATACAGCATTCCTCTTGAGTCAAGCGGGAATTCTTTATCTAATAAAAATCAAGAAGAAATTGATGCTTATAAAAAGTACATTCAAGAATCTAAAACTATTCAAGAAGCTAATCGAAAAAAGAATGAGTATTTTAAACAGAAGACAAATGAAGTTTTTAACTCTGAGTTCAAAGGTTTTGAGTTCAATGTAGGAGATAAAAAAATCGGATATTCTTATGGGGATGCTCAAGAAATGAAAGCTAAACAATTAAATCTAGACACTTTTATAAGTAAATATGTTGGAGACGATGGTTTAATTTCAGATGCTAAAGGGTGGCATAAAGCAATTAGTGCCGCTATAGATCCTAATCGTTTTGCTCAGTATTTTTATGAGCAAGGTAAATCAGATGCTGTTGGTGATATTTCTAAAAAAAGTAAAAATATAAATATGGATATTAGAAAATCTCCTCAAGCAATTGGTAGTGATGGGTTTAAAGTTAAGTCGGTTAACAAGGATAGTGGTAGAGGATTGAGAATAAGAAGTAAAAAATAAATTAAAAAATTAAAAAAATTAAAATTATGGCAGGACAAGTTAATAATGTACCAGGATTCGATCTACAACCTAGTTCAGAACAGGTACTTTTACAAACAAATTATATTACAAACTTTGATTTCTTAAATCAGTATCTTCCAGATACTTATGAAAAAGAATTTGAAAGATATGGAAACAGAACAGTAGCATCATTCTTAAGAATGGTAGGTGCTGAAATGCCTTCTAACTCTGACCTTATAAAATGGGCAGAGCAAGGAAGATTACATACAAAATACACGAATGTAACTTCAGCAGCAGCAGCAGCTCAAGATACTGCAACTCTTACAATTGCAGATGTATTAGTACCAGGCTCTGGTTCTATAGCAATTAGAGTTGGTCAAACAATTATGTTGTCTGACAGTTCTATTAACTCAACAAACAGTAACAAAGCAATTGTAACAGCAGTAGATACTGCAGCTGGAACAATTGATGTAGCTTACTATGAAGCTGGAGGTCAGACAATGGCTGCAGGAGTAGTATGTTCTTTATTTATCTATGGTTCTGAATTCCAAAAAGGAGCTATCGGAATGCAAGGACAATTAGAAGCAGATGATCAAATCTTTCAAAACTCACCAATTATCATTAAAGATAGATACGCAGTTAGTGGATCTGACATGGCTCAAATTGGATGGATTGAAGTAACAACAGAAAACGGAGCAACTGGATTCTTATGGTACTTAAAATCAGAGCATGAGACTAGATTAAGATTTGAAGACTACTTAGAAACAGCAATGGTTGAAGCAGTACCAGCTGAAGTAGCTAGTGGCGCAGCAGCAATTGTTGAAGGTGTAGCTTCAGGTGTAGGTAACAAAGGATCTGAAGGTCTTTTCTATGTTGTTGAAGAAAGAGGAAATGTATGGGCAGGAGGAAATCCTGATGCATTAGCAGATTTTGATGCAATCATTTCTCGTTTAGACAAGCAAGGTTCTATTGAAGAGAATGTAATTTTCTTAAACAGAGATTTCGGATTTGACATTGATGATATGTTAGCAGCTCAAAACTCTTATGGAGCAGGTGGTACTTCTTATGGTCTATTTGACAATGATGAAGAAATGGCTTTAAACTTAGGTTTTACAGGGTTTAGAAGAGGTTATGACTTCTACAAAACTGACTGGAAATACTTAAATGATCCAACAATGAGAGGGGATATCGTAGGTGGAGCTATAAATGGTATATTAGTACCTGCAGGTTCTACAACTGTTTATGACCAAGTACTTGGTAAAAACGCTAAGAGACCTTTCCTTCATGTTAGATATAGAGCTTCAGAAACTGAAGACAGAAGATATAAAACTTGGATTACAGGTTCAGCTGGTGGAGCTGCTACATCGGATTTAGATGCGATGGAAGTAAACTTCTTATCAGAAAGAGCTTTATGTACTTTAGGTGCTAATAACTTCTTTATATTTAAGCAGTAATATAGTAGTAATATTTACCCTCGTTATAATGACGAGGGTAATTATTTTTTATAAATTAAATTAAATTAAATTAAATGAAACCAAAAAAACAAAGCAATTTTGTAGATAAAGTCTACAAATTAACACACGACAGAGCGCCTTTAAGCTATTCAATTCCTTCAAGAAACACAAAAAGGAAATCTTTACTTTATTTTGATGAAGAGACAGGGGTAAATAGACCTTTGCGTTATTCTAGAAATCAAAAAAGCATTTTTCAAGATGAACAAGACAATACTGCTATCTTAGAGCCAATTATTTTTGAAGATGGATTATTATTTGTTTCAAAACAAAATCAAGTATTACAGAAGTTTTTAGAATATCATCCGAATAATGGGAATATGTTTATTGAAGTTGATAAAGAAAAAGATGCATCTGTAGATGTAGAGTCGTTAGATTTATCTTTAGACGCTCAATTAATGGCTAAAGAATTAAGTATTGAAATGCTTGAAACTGTAGCAAGAATTGTTATTGGATTAAGAATAGATACTTTAACTTCTGCTGAATTAAAAAGAGATGTTCGAGTATTTGCAAGTAGATATCCTAAAGATTTTATAGAAGCATTAAATGACCCCTTATTAAAACTACAAAATAAATGCGCTCAATTTTTTGCAGAAAACATTTTAGTTTTAAAAAACAAAAAAGATGTTTACTATAATATTAAAGGAAACAAAAATAAATTACTTACAGTTCCTTACGGTGAAGATCCATTATTTATTTTAGCATCATTTTTGCAAAGTGACGAAGGTTTAGAAGTATTAAGAATACTTGAATCTAAATTATAATAGAATATATCGTTTATACACTAAAGAGGTTTCAAAATTATGAAGCCTCTTTTTTTGTATCTTTGTGTAAAGATAATTAAGAAATGGCATCAATAATTAATACAGTTAGAGCTACTGTTCTTTCAATAGCAAATAAAAATAATTTTGGATACATAACTCCAAATGATTTTAATTTGTATGCAAAACAAGCTCAATTAGATATATTTGAGGATTACTTTTATCAATATAATTCATGGATAGTAAAACAGAACGCAAGAGTTTCAGGAAGCGGATACGCTGATATAATAAAAGGATTGGTAGAAGTAATAGATGGGTTTTCAAATACAGAAGTTTTAACACCTATTACAGGAGGATACAGTTTGCCTATTGATTATTATTTGATAAATAAAGTATTTCAATTAAATACAGAAATAGAAAGAGTTAGTCAAAGTAAAATACTTTTGCTTAATAGTTCTCAACTAACTACACCTACATCAATGTTTCCTGCATATACACTTGAAGGAAATACCATTTCAGTTTATCCTGTTTTGACTGGAGATGTAAACTGTCAGTATATTAGATATCCTAAAGATCCAAAATGGACTTATGTAGAATTAGCTGGTGGAGAACCTTTGTTTGATGAAACTGCAATAGGTTATCAAGACTTTGAGTTACCTCTTTCAGATCAGGTTAATTTGATTAATAAAATATTACAATATGCTGGAATGTCTATTAGAGAATTGCCATTAGTGCAATTTGGACAATCAGAAGAAAATATAGAAAATACACAACAAGGATAAGATATGGCATACTTAACACAATACCAATATTATGAGAATGACGGAAATAATCCTATTAATGAAAATTGGGGTTCGTATCAATATGTAACATTAAAAGATATAGTTAATAATTTTATGTTAATGTATGTAGGTAATGATAAGCTAATAAATAATGTTGAAAGATATAATGTTTTATTTCATGCAAAAAGAGCAATACAAGAATTAAATTATGATTCTTTAAAAGAAATTAAAATACTAGAATTAGCAGTAGATGATCAATTAAGATTTATTTTACCAAATGATTATGTAAATTGGGTTAGAATTTCTATGTACAAAAATGGAGTTTTATTTCCATTAACTGAAAATATTCAAACTAATTGGAGTGACTCATATTTACAAGACAATAATTATAAAATACTATTTGATCAAAATGGTAACGTATTAAAGCCAGAGTTTTCTACTGTAGATATAGATAGAATAAAAGGAAGTAGTCGTACAATTTATTTAAATGCTCAAAGCCCTTATGATGGTCAAGAAGGTTATTTTTATAACGGCATTTGGTATTTTGAATATCCTATTGGAGGACGTTATGGATTAAATACAGAAACAGCTAATCAAAATCCTACTTTTAAGATAAATAAAAAAAGCGGTGTAATTAACTTTAGTTCAGATATGGCAGACGAGTTAGTTGTATTAGAATATGTTTCAGATGGAATGGAAGGTGGTGTAGATGCAGATATAAGTGTAAACAAGTTATTTGAAGATTTTATTTATTCATATATAAAGTTTGTAATATTATCTAGTAAATACGGTATTCAAGAGTATATCATAAATAGATCTAAAAAAGAAAAATCAGCTCTTTTGAGGAATGCAAAAATTAGACTAAGCAATATACATCCTGGAAGATTATTAATGAATCTGAGAGGTCAAAATAAATGGATAAAGTAGTATGGCTAAAATTCAAAAGAACTTTATAAAAGGGCGAATGAATAAATCCGTTGATGAACGATTAGTTCCTCAAGGAGAATATATTGATGCTTTAAATGTTAGATTAGGTTCAACAGAAGGAACTGAAATAGGTGCTGTAGAAAATTCAAAAGGAAATGAACTTATAGTTGAGTTGATTTATGACGGAAATCCTTTAAGTAGCAATGCTAAATGTATTGGCGCTTATGAAGATGGTGTGAATGAAACAATTTATTGGTTTGTTAATGATGAACAAAACATATCCTCTCCTACAGGTAATGTCGATTTAATTGTATCATATAACACAAGAACATCAATTTTATTTTATCATGTTGTTTCGACATCTGTTTTAAATTTTAATAAAGATTATTTAATAAATGGTATAAATTTAATAGATGATTTACTTTTTTTTACGGATAACTTAAATCCTCCAAGAAAAATAAACATAAACAGAACTTACGCTCAGCCTTTATTAGGAGTTGATCAAGTTACAGAACAAGATATAGGCGTAATTGTTGCTCCTCCTTTAAAAGCTCCTGTATTAAGTCAATTTCAGTTAGGTGGAGGTGAAAATTACATGGAAGATTTGTTTTTAAGTTTTGCTTATAGATGGCAATATGAAGACGGAGAATACTCAGCTCTTTCACCATTCAGTCAAGTTGCTTTTACACCTGGTCCTTTTCAGTTAAATTATGACACCTATGACAATGATTCAATGCAGAATATATTTAATAGTGTATCTATAAGTTTTGACACAGGCGGTAAAAATGTAAAAGATGTAGATATTATTTTTAAATTTTCTACAAGTCAATCGGTAAATGTAATTGAAAGATATAACAAAGTAAATCAAGGATGGTTAGACAATGTTAATCAATCTATTGATTTTACTAATAAAAAAATATATACAACACTTCCAGAAGAACAATTGCTTAGGCTTTATGATAATGTTCCTAAAATAGCTCAAGCTCAAACCATTATGGGTAATAGGGTAATGTATGGTAATTATGTAGATGGGTATGATATTGTTAATGAAAACGGAAAACAAATATACTTAGACTATAATTTGTCTTTAATTACGGAAAGCTTAACAAATGAAGAAATTCAAGGTGTTAGATCTAATTATTCATATGATATAGACGTATTAACTTCTGTTGTAAATGCTAAAGCTTCAATTAATTTTGGTGGATTAGATTTAATTAATGGCTCACAAATAGGTATTGTATTTAATTATCAAAGTCAATTGTTTGGTGGAGATCCTACATATGATGACGGAACACAGCCTTTAAATCAATTTGATTATACTTTTTTATTTAATTTACAACAAGACTATCCTAGTGTTCACGATCTAGTGACTAGTCCAGAGTTTGTAGCTGCAGTATCTGATTTTGAAGTTAATTGTGCAGATGGCTTTTCAGTGACTGATGTTTATAATTGTGGTATAACTTCTAAATCTGGATGGATTTTTGATGGATTTGGAGTAACAACTACAAATCAAGGATTCGTTATAGAAAGTTCTTTAGGTAGTGATATTGTAAGTATAATAATACCAGGTTTAAGATTTGAAGAAATTGCAAATCCAGGGACTTTTGCTTATGAATATTTAAGCTCTATAGAAACTACAGGATTATATTCATTAACTTCTTCTAAACAAAGCTTACACAGTAATAGAGATTATGAAATTGCTGTTGTCTATATGGATGATTATGGAAGAAGTACAACTGCTTTAGTTGATACTAATAATACAGTTTATGTTCCTTGTCAAAATTCTATAAACAAAAACACTATAAGGGTTCAGTTAAATAGTTACCCTCCTTTTTGGGCAACAAAATATAAATTTGTTGTTAAAGAATCAAAAACAGGATATAGAACAATTTATTCTAATATATTTTTTAGAGAAGAAACTACAGGAGATGTATACTATAAACTAGAAGGTGATAATAGAGATAAAGTTAAAGATAACGAATCTTTATATGTAAAAGCTGATACAGGTGGCCCTGTTTTAAGGTGTACAAAAACAAAAGTATTAGAATTTGGTTCTAAAACTGAAGATTTTTTATGTACTAAAGATGCAGATGGAGTTGTAATTTCAGGTACTTGTGGACAACCTTCAGGTACTTACATGAAATTAAAGCCATCTAATTTTAACGCTAATTTAGTTGAAAATGCATTTATAGATAGGACTGATAACGGAGGGCCTTCAAGCTATAGTAGCGCTAGTGTTTCTTGTAGTGTAGAAGATGAAACTAACCCTGGTAATTATTTAGATATTGATATTCCTGCGGGTTCTTTAATAACTTTTAGATTTACTACTACTAGGTTTGAAAGAGGAAGTAGATGCGGAGGAAGAACTTATGATTATGATAAAACATTTACATCAGGAAATGATTACACTGATTTAGCTTCATTTGTTACAGGAGAGCAAATAGATTTTACAAACGGAATTTCAGGAGGTACTGACAGTACTATAAATGTAATTAATCAACCTAATACCATATACCCATTTTACACTTCATTGGCAAGTGGTGGTCAAACGTATATTACTTTTCAAAGAGATGCTTCAGACAACAGGCTTTTATTAGTAATTCAAACAGGAACACCTAAATGCGGGGGAGTAGATCAAAGAGGATCTTATGAAAGTGTTCAAATAATATTAAACAGAGCGGCAACTTTAAATATATTTGAGACAGAACCAATTCAAGCAAATGATGAATTATATTATGAAAACGAACAAGTTTTTGATATTTCAGGTGGTTTTCATTTATCAGGTAATTCTGCATTTGATCAAAATCAAACCGCAGTTCTTCCTGCTGTAATAGATTTAACATTTTTTAATTGTTATGTTTTTGGAAATGGTGTAGAGTCAGATAAAGTTCTTGACGCTCTAACAACTCCTACATTATCGTTAGGAGAAAAAGTTACTTCAGTTTCTGAAGAGGAATATAAAGAAATTCATAGATTATCAGATATTACTTATAGTGGAGTGTACAATCAAGAAAGTGGATTAAATAAATTAAATCAATTTAATCTAGCTTTATCAAATTTTAAGACTTTAGAAAGATCATTTGGGCCATTAAGAAAATTGCATTCAAGGCAGACTGATATTCTTGCTTTACAAGAAGATAAGATATCGTATGTATTGGTTGGTAAAAATTTATTATCTGATGCTGCTGCAGGAGGAGCTATAACTTCTATACCTGAAGTTTTAGGAACTCAGTTAGCAAGAATTGAAGAATTTGGAATAAGTAATAATCCTGAAAGTTTTAGTTCATATGGTTATGATGTTTATTTTACAGACTCAAAAAGAAGTAGTGTAATTAATTTAAAAGGAGGATCTGCTAAATCAGATCAATTAAATGTTATTTCTCAAGCGGGAATGCGTAGTTGGTTTAGAGATTTATTTACTGAAGCATTACCTACTCAGAAACTAGGTGGATTTGATCCTTACATGAATGAGTATGTGTTATCATCAACAGAAACATTAGTTCCTACGCCACCAATTGAAAGACAATGTGGTTATCAATTGATTCAACAATCTAGTAATGATGCAGTTATTTTTAATTTAAATTTAACCACAATTATAGGTGATGTAGATTTAAACTATAATGTATCTGTAGGCTCTGTAAATATTAAAGTAGTATACAATGGTATTACAGAAATAGATAATATTGTAACAGGAGTAGGGGTTTTACAGTTTACAAAAAATTTAAATAATCCTATTTTAGCTCAAGTATTTATTACTCCTCAAGCATTATCAACATACGACATTACATTCGGATGTTCTGTTGCACCACGATTAACAGTAAAACAGATTGTAATTAATAACGCAGGAGACGTTAGTTTAACAACTACTTCAAGATATAATTGGAAACTAGGCAGTGATTTAAGCCCTTTTAGCACTAATTCAATTGTTTTAGAATCTGATGGAATTTCTTTGTTTGTAGAAGAAACAGGTGAACAGTCATTTGGATCAATACCTACTGAAGGATCGGTAGTTAATATGCAAATGATACAAGAGAAAGGACAAACATTTGTGTTTAATGCGGCTAGTGATAATATGAAGTATTTAATTTCTAATGTAAATTATAATGAAACTGACATAAATACTTTAATTCCTTTATTAGTAAATTCTGGACCAGTTGTGGGAGGGCCTTTAAATTATGTGTCTAAATTTACTTATACTAATTTAACTAATCAAGATTATTTATATTTAGTATGGGATTTAAGAAGTCCTTCAGAATTAAGTTTTTGTTATGATGCAACTTCAGCAATAAGTGCTTGTTGTGATTGTTCAACACCACCTGCTTTAACTTTATTTCCTATTGTCTTAGAGTATGGTAGTATAAGTTGTGCTGCAGTTTGTTCTAATTTTGGAGCAAATAATTCAGGCACTTTTTATGTAGACGTAGGGACACCTTCTGGAGGAGTATTTGCACTATCAACAAAAATATATTTAGATTCAGCTGGAACTTCTTTTGCGCCATCATTCTTTTATACGGATGGAACGGAATGTAGACCAGTGGATGGGAATGGTAATTTAGGAATAACATCAGGGTGCGGTGCGCCTCCACCATAAAAACAAATAAATGGCAACAACAGTAAATAAATACATTGATAGTAATGATTTTTTAACAGCATCTGCTGTTTTTGATGACGTAAGTCTAACTATTCCATCTTCTGATGGATACTATCAAATTGATGGAATATATAGACAACAAGTCTCGGGTCTTTTATTAAGCGGATCTAGTTTATGCGAATCATGTGATGGTCAAGATTTAAGGTATAATGTTACAAGTGGTTCTGATTTATGCTGTGTAAGTGGAACTATATTTACATATTATTTTTCTCCAGGTGATTCGTTTACCGATCCAAGTACAACTTTAATGTATTCAGACCAAGCTTTAACAACTTTAGCACCAGATGGATTTTATAATATTAGTCCATCAGGAGATTATAGAGAGCAATCTTCAGGTGTATTAGGAGTTCTTACATCTTGTCCAAGTTGTTTTACATCTACAACTGTAGAGTATAGTTCAGTATCTGCTAATGATTTATGTTGTGGATCTCCAACATCAGGAACTTATTATCTTGACTTTGGAACTACATTCTTAACAACAAGTAATTTATATACAGACACTTTAGGAACAATAGCACCAGATGGATTTTATAAAGAAATTTTGACAAACACATATAGAGAAATGGCACTTAGTGTTTTAGATTCACAGAATCCTTGTAATCCTTGTACTACTCAATCTTGGAGAGCTACAGAATGCGGAGGTGGAGGAGCAACATATTATTTAGATCAGTCAAATGGTTTTGATGGATCTTTATCTGTGATATTAGCTTATTCATATAACATAGGTGATGTTGTTTGGGTAAAACAAACATCTACTGGAGTAATTACTTGTGCTGAAATACAGTCATTATCATCTACACCTCCTAATTATTTTATAGATGAGGCGGCAAATAGCGGAAATGGACCTTATAGCAATTGTGTTTCTTGCGCAATACCTTAAAATAAATTAAAAATTAAAATAATAAACAATGGCACAAGAAGAATATACTTTAACATATAGCGAATCTGTAAGCGGATGGCCTTCATTTTACAGTTTTATTCCTGATTTTATTTTAGGAATGAATCAATATTTATATACTTTTAAAAATGGTAATTTATTTAAACACAATTCTAATAATACTAGAAATAATTATTATGGTGTTCAATATAATTCTAAAATAACAAGTGTTTTTAATCAAGAACCAACAACCACAAAAGTTTTTAAAACTATTGAACTTGAAAGCGATGATTCTTGGGACTGTTCTTTAGTTTCAGATTTAGGATCTGGGTTTATGCCATCAACTTATTTCGTAGAAAAAGAAGGAACTTATTTTAGCTACATAAGAAGATTAGCAAATTCTAAAAATTTATCTTTAAGATCTGCACAAGGTATAGGAACAATAAAAGGAAGCACAGGAGTAGGGCCAAATCCTATAACGATAGAGTTTGGGTTTTTATTAGGTTCAATGATTAATATTGGTGATGCGTCTGACCCTACTAGTGTAGGTGATGTGGCATATTACAATAATAGCGGAACACCTGTTGAAATAGGAGAAATTACAGGTATAAGTGCAGATAATAAATCTATTACTATAGATAATCCTGTTATAGTTGGAGCTTTGCCTGCGTCATATATATTGTATTTAAAAAACAGTGTAGCTGAGTCTTATGGAGCGTTAGGATATTTTTTAGAATTTACATTAACTAACTCAAATACTGAACCAGTTGAATTGTTTACAGTTGATTCTGATGTATTTAAAAGCAATCCTTAGTTTTTTTGTATCTTTGTTTTAATGAATTTCGAAGTAAGGAAATTAAATAATACTGATTATAATTTAATCTTAACAAAATGGTGGAAAGATTGGAGATGGACACCACCGCCTAAAGACTTTTTACCAGAGAATGGTGAAGGAGGATTTATTGTTTATGATAAAGAAATACCTGTTTGCGCAGGATTTATTTATGTAACTAATTCTAAAGTAGGATGGTGTGATTGGATTGTATCTAATTTTGATTATAAAAATAAAGAAAAAAGAAAAAAAGCATTGACATATTTAATAACAATATTAACAAATACATTGAAATTATCGGGTTGTAGATATTCATATGCTCTTTTAAAATCTAAATCTCTTATTGATCATTATAAAGAAAATGGTTACACTAAGGGGGATTCATATAATTCGGAAATGATAAAAACATTATAATATGGCAGCATTTACAACAATAGCAGCGTATACAGTAGCAGTAGGAGGCAATGTAGCAAAAGGGATTTTAGCTGGAGACTCAGCTACAGTTGCTTCTAGAGAAGCAGGAAGATTACGGCTTCAGCAAGAAGAATTAGAACAAGAATCAGTCGCTAGACTAGAAGAAAATTTTTACGATGCTGTAAGAGCAACTACAGATATTTATGACAAGCAGTTACAGGCAGGAAATGTAATGGGTTCTCAAATACTAGAAGCTGTTCAAGAAGGAGATCAGAGAGGTGTAGCAGCAGGGGCAGGAAAAGTTAAACAAGCTTCAGATGCTACGTTTGAAAAAAGTGCCGATAAAATGGCTCAACAAAAATTAATTATAGACATGGCTCGTGCTAAGGCAGGAGAAATGTCTGCTTCAGAAATAGCTAAGTTACAAGATGATAGAGCGGCAGCAGCAGGATTGAAAGCTGATGCATTAACAGCTCAAGCGAATAAATTAAAAGGAGAGGCTACGGGTTCATTTATTGACGCAGGTGCTAGCGCACTACAAGCGGGAATTTCACTAGCAGGATCTATACAAGGTAAAGCTGGCCAAGACGCTATAGATAGTGGATTAGATAAAGCTACAGTAGCTAAAATGACCCCAAAAGAAATAAGACAATATAATAGAGGTGATTCTGAAGGAATATTAGCTTCAGTAAATGCTGGAAGCAGATCTTTACCAGGAGTAAGCTCTGAAACTCAAGAATTGGCAGGTATACCGACAGAAAACACACTGACAAACGAAAATAATGAAGATTTATCAGAATCTCCGATGTCATTTAACATTAATGGTGCTAACTTTAGTTTTAATGAAATAACGGATTTAGCTAATAAACAACAGGCGGAAAGAGAAGAAGCCGCTAAAACTGACATTGAGAAACTTTTAGAAACCTTTTCGTCAGGTATAACAAGATTTTAATAGTTATGGGTAATAAATTAGAAGCAACAAGAGCAGCAATTGCAGCAGGTTTTACAGGAGTTAGTGATCCTAGCGCTACTCTTTCTGCAATAAGCAAAGGAGCAAAAGATATTGCAGCTTGGAAAAAAAACTTAGATGCTCAAAAATTAAAATTAAAAACAGACACCGCTAAAATAGCTAGAGATTTAGAAAAAGAAACTTATGAAAATCTACCCTCTAATGCAACCTATCAACAAAGTATATTAAAAGGATTAGCCGATTACAAAGAACAATTATACATCAATACAGCTTTAGTTCAAAAAGGAATATTAAAACCTGAAGATAACTTGATAATGCAAGAGAATGCAAAAGAAAGTTTTAGTATAATGTCTAAATTAGTAAAAGACAACGAAAAAGATTATGCTCAAAATCAAAGAGAACTTAGTGGTTATTATCAAACAAACGACAAAGGAGAACAAGTTTTTGTAAAACCTACAGCTGGAGCGGGTCAATTAGCTTTATCAGAACAATATAATAGATTAAACGATTCAAGTCTATACGCTATTACTTTTGGAAATGATGGAATGGGTAGGATTAATTATTATAAAACAAAAATTGATAAACCAAGTAATACTAGAATTTTAGATTTAGATAAAAATGGTAATCCTCAAATTGATCCTAATGTACCAAGTCAAAGTGTCTTGTCTTTAAAAGGAGGAAGGAATCAAAAAATGGCAAGAATATATATTAATGATGAAGTTGAAAGATTAACAGGTAAAAACACGGCATTTGATAGAAGTTTTCAAACATTTGTAGAAACAGATAAGACAACAGGTAAATTTATAGGTACTCTTGAAGATAATTTAAAAAACAAAGAAGGTATTGTAGGTATTATAAACAATGCCGTTTCTGCAGTAAATGTCAATCCAGCTAATATTTTAAGTATATTATCTGATAATGGGCCTGGTGAACAACAATCTAAACCATTAAATGAACTGGACTATGGATTGTTAAGTGATAAAGAAAAAAATGAAAGGTTAGAGTATTCTTATATTGATAAAAAAGGTCAAAGACAAATTGGTGTAAAAAGTAAATATATTCAGTTAAAAACTTCTAGTAATCAAACTATAGTTCCAATACTATCTGAAGAAGATAGACTTGCAGCAGAAAGAATTTCTTACACGGCTATCTATGATTCTTTAGGAAGAAAATTTACTAGAGGTGTTGTAGATCCTGAGATAGCTATTGAAGCTAGAAAAGCAGCAGCAACTCAACAACAAGAATATACTAAAGTGGAAAAAGAAAAAGATAGACAATTACAGAGGGATCTATATGCATTAAAAAATCAAGATTTTGTAGAAACCTATTCAGGGTTAGATAATATAGCTATTGAACTTGACGGTACGAAAATTATAACTGCTGTAGATTCAATTGAAAAGAAAAAAGATGAAGAAGACTTAGTGTTTGTAGGTCGAAAAATTGTAGATAAAGCTCTGAATTTATATCCTGAATTAAAAGGATTAGATGTTGAATTAAAAGGAAATGATACTTGGGGTGCTGCAGATGATACACTAGAGATATTTATTGACGGTAAATTATATGACACAATTCAAGAAGGTAAAAGCGATAGTGAAAATCAGCAGTGGTTAATGAAAAGTTTAGATAAAATATTTAGAGAGCAATCAAATAAAAATTTACAAACAATAACAAACGACGCATTCGGAAACCCAAGACAAAATGGATAAACTACAAGCGCTTTACAAAAGCTACCAGGAATCAGGGCTATTAAGTAGTGAAACTACTTTTGATCAATTTAAATCAGCAGATGAATCTGTAAGAAAAAGTTTATATGACCAAGGAGTTAACAATAAAATATTAAGCGTTGAAACAGGATTTGATCTTTTTTCTTCAGCTTGGTCTGAAAAAAAAAATCAAGTCGACACTTTACCTTTAGATTTTCCAGAGGAAGTTACGGAGTCTATTATAGAAACGGAAACACAAGATGGTGTTGTGGATTCTTTAGATCAACCACCAATTGAATATTTAGATTCAGATTTTGAAGAATTAAAAAAAATATCTACACGAACAGAAGTTCCTTCTGTGTTCCAAAGTCCAGCTTCAATTAGGGCTAAAATGTTAAGTGAGCAAAATGTTGAAATAGATTTAAATAAAAAAGAAAAACTTTTATCTGATTTTAACATAAAAAAATCTTTAGAAAAAAAAATTATAGATCAATTAATTATTGACAAAGCTTTACAAGGAAATAAAAATGCTATTAATAAACTAGAAAAAATAGCTGTTTCCAATCCAGAGGTTTATAAAAATAAAATAAAAACAAAAAATTTAGACAAGCCTTTTGCTTATGAAGATAAATCTCAATTAGTCGAAATAGAAGGTTCTGATTTAGACAATATGTATAATTCAGAAAGTTTAAAAACAATTAAAGGTTTTAATTTAAAAGATTTTGACGGCTATTTAAATGATCAAGGGTATAAAGAAAATTACTTAGAATTATTAAACGAAGAGACTTTAGCTGAAGACGGAAGAAGTTTTGATTATAGTGGTCAATACAATCCTTCTTTAGCGGCTGAAAGATTAAAATTAGAATACCTTACTAACTATGTGAATAATCAAATAGAAAGAAACGTAGAATCCCAAGTTTTAAATTATCAATTAAATAATGAAGGGAAAAATCCTTCTTTAGATGGAATTAAGTTGTCTTATAGTTCGGGGATAGATGAAAAAGCTTTAACTAATTATATAGAAAAAGAGCTACCTGTAATCACTTCCAAGTTAAAACAAAGAGATGTAGCCAACCAGGAGCTTTATCAAGACATGAAAAATGGAGATGTAAGTGCTGTAGGTCAAGCGTTTAAACAAGGATGGAGATCTGTTGAAGATAGATTAGCTAGTTTTAGCGCAGGAACTTATGATTTTATTGGAATGGATAGTGTGGCCGATGAAATTAGAATGAGTCAGGCTGAGACTGAATTGAATCGAGAAGATTTCATGAGATATGCTTATGCAAGTGGGAAAAAAACTACAGTAAATGGAACTCAATATTTAGTAGATGATCAAAACCAAATATATGATACAGATTTAGGGATAAGAGTGACTAATGTTTTAACTCCAAATAAATCAAAACAAATATATGCCGACGTAGAAAAAAATGGAGAAGAAAGTTCTAGTTTAAGTTTAACAGGCGGTGCTATAATTACAACAGGAATAGCGGCAGATGTTGTTCTTCAATTAGGATTACAAAGAGGTGTAGGAATTGCAGGCAAAGGATTAGGTGCATTTACAGGTGCATTTGATACGGGTAAAAAAATTCAAAAATTAATGTCTTATGTTCCCATGAAAGCTACTACTGCTTCAGCTATGATTGCTCAAGGAACTTTATTTTCTACAAATTTATCAGAACAAACAAGAAAACAGGCGTTAGAGGCGGGTTTATCTATTGAAAAAGCAGAGGAACTTTCTGTTGTAGCAGGACAACAAGGATATTTATTAGGTACTCTTACTGCTCCATTATCTACTCAAACTGTAACAATGGATAAGATATTTGGGAAAAAAGCAACTGAAAAAATAGCTACAGAAGCTTTAGAAACTTATCAAAAAGGAGGTATAACTGGATTAAAAGGTTATTGGAATAAAGCTCTTCAAAAAGCAAAAATATATGGGGCAGAAGGTGGAAGAGAGGTTTTTCAAGAAAACGTACAGCAAGCAGGACAAGCATTTTCTATTGCGCCTAACGTAAATGAAATAGCGGGTAAAGAAATAATGACTAATACAATAAGTGGAGATGAGTACATGAACACTACACTCTTGTCTTTAGCAGCAGGAATATTGATGCCTTTTGCTGGGGATATAAGTACTTCAGCTAAAACTTCATTTAACAACAGATTTAGACCAGGGGTTGCTGCCAGAGATAAAATGAATTCATTGTATACGTTGTCTCAAGACGTTGACAAAACAACTGATTTATTAAACTCTCAAGTAACTAAAGGATTATATACCGAAAAGCAAGTGCAAGAGATTTTAAAAGACATTGAGGTTTTTAGGAACACAGTAAATTCTATTCCGACTAATTTATCACCTGAAACATCTTTGTCGGTTATGTCTGATATAAATGAAATAAAAAAACAAGAAGAATTAAAAAAGCAAAGAGATCCTGCTTTTCATGAATCTATAGATAATAAAATAAATGAATTAAGAAATAATATAATTAAAAAAACAAATTTTGACTATGTTACAAAAAAGGACAAACTAAAATTAAAAGAAGAAGCTTCAAAAGAATTAATTGCTGAAGCAGAAAAAAAAGGAGAAGAAAATTTTGAAATAAATGATAGTCAAATCACATACAGAGCTATTGAAAATTTTAATAAATTAACTCCTGAAGAACAAATAGAATTTACAGATATAAAACTTAAAGAAGAAACAGATGCCATTCAAGAGCCAAGTACAAAGAAACAAGTGTTACCAGATGATGCAGGAAGCCAAGAAGAGGGGCGAGACTCCGAAGTGGGACTGCAGCAAATGGGAGAAGGAGACACTGAGCAAGTCATTACCGAAACGAAAGTCGAAGAAGGTGACACGAAAACCAATCAAATTAGCGACACGACTACGCAGACAGATACTGAACAGTTAGCAGTAAATGTTGCGCCATTTTTTGACACAACTATTGAGTCTACTACTGAAGCAGCTGGTTTGAGGAAATCTCCTGAATATCAACAATACAAAAAAAATCTAATTGATTTAGGAACTGATTTAGGTTTAGATATAGAAATCGAAGAAGCGGTAGGAGGATATGAAAATAATTCAGGAAAAAAAATTCGTGAAATTTCTAATGTAGTTAAATTAAAAAATGCAACTTTACAACAAGCTTCTGAATATGCAGCTTTAGCAGCGGCTTTAGCTCCTGAAGTTCAAGAGTCAAGTATTGCTGCAGAATATGTTACAGACGACACGCCAGGAATTACAGGACAAGAATATATATTAGAAGTTTCAGATAGTGAAGGCACTTTTCAAGCATTGAAAGAAGTCGGAATTGACGAATATACTTTGAATGAATCAAATAATTCACTAACTTTGTTTAAGTTTAATGACTCTACCGAAGTAGATGTTCTTAATAAACTTAAATCTTTAAAAGAAAATTTAGATGGCAGAAACATCCAATATACCGCAAAAGAAAGAGCCTCAATCAGAAGTGAATATATCACAGCTAAGGAAAGAAAATCCTTTCTTACAACTCTTCGAAGGAGTCTCATCGAGCAAGGTAGGGAAGGGTCAAACCTTTATAATAAGGTCCTCTCAGCGATAAACCGAGAAGCAGAATCTCAAACTCAACCTGTCTCCAAAGAGGAAGGTATGAGTGTGAAAAACAAGATAGAATCTTTTGCTAATAGAATTATAGAGCAAGAAGGCACTACTGATTTCTCTGATGATGCATTACAGTTTTACGCTGAGAATCAAGAGAGCATTGACAAAGCAGTTGCTCAAAAGAAAAAAAATATTCCAAAAAATAAATCTAAGGAAAGAGCTTTGGCTTTAAAAATAGCTAGGGGCGATACTGACTTTTCAAATGCAGATATTGATTTGTATGCTGCGTCTGAAAAAGATGTTCAATCTGAAGTAGAAGCTATAGGTAAAACTAGCAATGAAACAATAACATCAGAAACATACAAGAACATACTAGATTCTACAAAAAGTACAACTAGAAAAGACAAGGCAAAACAAGAGGGTGAGAATGTTCAGCGAAAAAAGTTTTGGAAATCATGGAATAAGTCTGCTAGAGAAAAGAAGATGGACTTAAAACAGAAAAGAAAAAGCCTAAATGATGGAATAAAAGCTTACGCTAAAAAAAGAAAAGGAATTATTACTGCAGCTCAACTTAGGGCTGTAATAAATAAAATAAACAATGTAAACCTTGATAATCCTGTGCAAGTTAAAAAAGTTCAGGAATATTCTGAGAAAGTTTTTAGTGATGCTGATTTTGCTAACGATGTCAATACTGCTATTAAGTTATCTGGGCAAACAAGAAAAAAATTAAATACAGGTAGATTAGGTGATAATGGTAATTTTAATGCAGCTGTTTCTCAACTTCTTACATTGCCAATATCTGACTTAGATCCATCTGATTTAAAAACTTATAATCAGCTTTTAAGTCAAGTATCTAAAAGATCAAAGGACACAAAATTAGATAACGATTTAATTAATCAAGCTAATAATCTTCTTAACACTATTAAGTCAAAAGAAATAGAAGTTGAATCTGAATTCGAATTTAATGAAATAAAACAAGCGTTTGTTTATAAAGAAGGAACTCAAAAAATAATTGATAAAATATTAGATTCTGATGTTAGTGGTGAAACAATAATAAAAGAAAATTCTGATTTTATAGAAAACAAATTAGATGCTTTGGATTCTGCGACTTTAGAGATATTGGTTAATAAAATAAATTCCGCTGAAACTGATGAAAATGTTGACGTTGTTGATTCGGTTAATGATTATGCAAAGAACAGACAATCTCTTATTGATAAAACTGTTGCTAAATCAAAAGAATTAAAACTAAATAAACTAACTAAAATTGCTCAAGACCAAAGTGTTGGAGCAACAACTCTTCAAGGTTTAAACACAAGTCAATTGGCATTATTGACAGGAAAAGAATTGTCAGAATTAGATGTTCATTTAGATAATATATCTGAAGGGTTTTATACTTATTACGCAAATAAAATAGCACAAAAAATAGAAGGCAATAATAGAGCCGTAAATGTTGCTCCTATGCTTGACATTATGTTTAGTACTGGTAGTAAATTTTCTACAGCTAGACAATATGCGACAGCATCAGTCAAAAATTCATTAGTAAAGTCTAAAGGAGGTTCTAAAGCAGCACAATCAGTAGGCATAAGAGGTCAAATGATCAGGTCCAATCCTTTAAATGTAATGGATAATCTTTTTGGCAATTATAAAAATAGAAATATTTATAACAACACAATTAGACCAACTGCAGAAGCACACGCTAAATTTAAAAATTGGATAAACGAACAAACAGATATTATAGAAACTGCTGAAAGTTTATTAGCTCCAACTATAAAAGAAAAAGTTAGTGCCGCAGTAAAAAGACGATTTGAATTAACGGTGTATTTACTTCAAAATGAATTTGAATCTAACTCAAACAAAAAAGGTACTGCTCCAGGTGTTGAATTTATTGAAGGCACAATAGCAAAATACAATGAAGCCAAAGGACAAAGTAGATATAATGAAGAAAGTATTAATTTACTAAAACAAATATTAAAAGAATATAGTGTAGATGGGCAAATTTCTTTATCTAAAATGGATAAGTCAATGTCACCTAAAACAAAAAAAGCTTTAAAGTTATTGCAGGGTGTTTACTCTGGTTTAGGAGAATTACAATCTTATGCAACTAGAATCGTAAGAGGCAATGAATTAGATTTAGTAAATCAATATGTGCATCATAAAACAGATTATACTGAGGAAGCAATACAAGATGCTTCTGCCATAGAATACTTAAAAGTAATGCCTGGGACAAAATCAAAAACTTCTTTTGAGAGAAAAGGAGTTACAGCTATAGATTTTGATCCTATAAGTACAGTGCTAAGAGCGACAAAAAACACAGGTTTAGATTACTTTATGAGTAATGAAATCTCTACAAATAGACAAGGTCTTTCGACTCTTAAAAAAATAACAGGTTCAGATGCTTCTAAAACAGAAAAACAAAACAATCAGTTAAATGAAGCTGCTATAGATTTAAATCTAATATATAGTGAGGCTTTAGAGAATGTTATAACAAATAACATGAGTAGTTCAGTTATAGGTGGGTCAAGGTGGAATTATTTGAGAACTGGAGGTTATTATGCTGCCTTAGCGTCTATTCCAAGAGCTGGCGCTGAATTAGCTTCTAACGTTGCTTTTGCGGCATTATCCACGCCAAAAGAAACTACATTAGGTATTACTAAATACGGGGATCTTAGTATGTCTAACAAAGGTCGGATGATCGTAGAAAATACACCATCAACATCAGCAACAAAATTATATAATGACGAACAATTAGGTGGGTCAAAAACTGATTCTCAAGGTGTCACAAAAAAGAAATCTTCTCCAATAGCTAAATCAGAATTAGAGGAAAACTTAGAGTATATTGCTAGAGCGACGGGTGTAAAAGGAATTCCAAAAGCAGTAGGTAAGGTTGGAGAATTTTTAATCAGTAGGCCTGATCAAATGATTTCAAGACCCTTATGGTTTGGAACTGTCGCAAGTACTTTTAAATCAGAGACTGGTCAAAATATAGATTTTGATAAAATTGCTGAAAACAATTCTGATTACATGAAGAAGTATAAAGAGGCAATAGCAGTTTCTACAAGAAAAGCAGATGAAAATGTAACAATGGCAGCTACAAGTAATGATCCTTTTTCTCAAGTATTAAAAAATCAAGCTAAACAAGGAGAAGCTGGGTATAATTTTTATAGAATGTTAAATTCATATATGTCTAAATTTAGTTTAAATGAGTACGCAACTGCTAGACAAGCTGTTGCTTCTATTGTAGGTAGAGGAGAAATGGGTTCTATAAGAGGCGTGTCAACTTTAGCTGGAGTAGGTGTTAGAATGACAATGTATGTTATGATGTTAAGGTATTTAAATTCAGCTATGTTTGGTATGCTTGGAATTGGAGATGACGAGGATGATACGGATTATGCTGAGTTAGGTTTAAGGCAAGCAGTGGGTGCTGCCACATCTTTAATTAGCAGGGGAATGTCTGGAAACATTCCAATGATACCATTAAATTTTACTATAGAGGCTCTAAACAAAGACTATGGATATGAAGCAGGATTAAGGTCAAATAAAGAATATACTTATGAAGACGCTCTTATTTACGCTACTATAAACCCTTCAAATGCATCTAGAAATTTACCAGAAGCAACCCTTTACCAATTATCAGGACCTTTAAACCCTTATGCAAAGACACTGAGTAGGGCTATTACTTTAGGGATTAGAAGTAAATATAATAAAACAGACGAAAGTCGACAGAAAAATTTAGAGAAATTATTTTCAGCTAGAACAGCTATTGAAATAGCTAACATATTCGGTGGCGTTCCTTTTTATAGAGATATAAGAAAAGGCTTTATTGAAGAACAGTATAAAGGATCAAAAGATAAAGCTCCTAATTTAAAGCTATTAAAAAAAATTGATCCAACAGAATACAAAAGACAAATGAGATTAAAAAAACAATATCAAAATAGTCCTGAGTATAAGAGATTACAAAGAATAAAAAAGAAAGAAAGAAAAATTAAGGCTTCTCTATAACTTTATCTAGCAGTTGCTGTAGTTTTCTTATTAAATTATAATCAGGATTTGTTTTTATTTTCTCCCTTAAAATTTGTTCCCTAATTTGTGCTTTCATGATTAAAATATATGAGTAAGTCTAGCAACTTGTCCGTGTTCTTTTGAGTGAATAAATCCTTCAACAGCTTGCACACCTCCAACACCAAACCCATTCCTATGATGCCAGGAATCAATTCCGCTTGGAGATCTTAATGATTCTACTGTTATTCCGTGAAAATCTTTAGAAGTTTTGTGATGAACATGATGTGTATATACATATCTATGTTTTGTTTTTGCCCATTCTAATGAAAATTCATTAGCCATAATTAAAGGAAGATCAGCTAACTTAGCTCCATCTCCGTGTGTCGTTCCTATTAAATTTTCTCCATACATAAACCCCTTACGATGTGCCATTGAACAATCAAAAGTTATATTTTTTGATTTTCTAAACCAAGATTGGATTGAATCAGATAACATAAATCCAGATATGTAATCGTGATTACTAGGATTGTAAACAAAATGAACATCTGCTACAGACATTAAAGTTTCTAATACATCTACATATAATTTTTTGGCTGTCATAAAATTTTCATACCACATTCCATCTGTATCTTGTGGTGTTCCTGAAGTTGTTTTTCTACTAGGAACATCTATATGTAGAATATCATTACCTCCAACAAAAAGAATTTTATCAATATTAAAACCATTTGTTTTTCTTAATATTCCTTCTACTCCTTCTTTAACTCTTTTTACTGCAATTTGAGAATTATATTCTTGTCCTGTTTCAAATGAAGAACATAGTTTGCCTACATGAATATCAGCAGGATCAACAACTAATAAATGTCCATTCTTTTCTTTTACTCTCTTTATCTTTTTATAAGATGGAGAGTGTTTATCCATTGATTTTATTATTTCATCTCTTAATTTAAATGGATCGTCTTTTTTGTTTTTAACATGAAGTGAAAAATGTTTGCCTTTATACCAATAGTGATTGACGTCTTCCATGGGTATCCCTTTTAAATCACATTCGCTTCTTAAGGCTCTATGTGATTTAATTAAACCAAATTCTTCTTCATTTAACCTAGGTCTATATTCCATTTGTGTTATATGTCGTGTTCAGAAAGTTTTTGTAATTCTTTTAAGTTAGAAGTTAATTCTTTAATTGCAATGTTCATTGAATGATAATCCTGATCTATTAAAGCTTCATAAATATCATCAGTAAGTGTATTAATGTTGTTCATGGTAACATTAATAAAGTTTATAGAAGCGCTATGGTTTCTGTTTGTTATCATTTGGGGAAACAGAATGTTATGACTGTTTGCTGCAATATAAAGTTAGCAAATAATTTTTAAACATTATTAAGCGTTAAAAAGTATAAGAATACCTGTTAAAATTAATGTTAAAACCCAAGTTAATGATAATAACATTATAAATTTTTTTTTATTTATTTTATGTGTGTATTTAAATTAATTGAATCTAAATGTGAGTTTAGCGATATTTCATAAATATCAAGCAAATGTGAAGATGAATCTTTTTCTCTTAAATAATCTACAGCAAAAAAGACAGGAGTTTTTTTTTCATTATGAACAACTCCAGTTCTTTGTTTTATATGGCCATAAGTTACAGGTAATCCATAAAGCTTATCTATTTCTTGAGCTATTTTAAATTTTACTTTACTTGAAAACTTATTTATTTGAGTTAAAAAAAACTCATCTAATTCAAACTCCTCCTCTGTATATTTCTGTTTTAACTCCATGATTTTCTAACTCTTTAAGTCTATATTTTTGTAAAGCAGAAACTGTGCCTTTTTGTTTTTTTATTTCTGAAAATAACACATCGCAATTAGGAGGTATAGCTATCAGATCAGGAATACCATTTTTATTTGTCTTTATTAATTTTAAAACATAATAACCTTCAGCCTCTAATTCTTTAATTCTTTTACTTTGTATCTGCTGCTCTGTCATTTTTCATCATTTCTATAATAATCCAGGCATTCCTTAGCGTACTTATCAGCTTCCAAATCAGTGTATTTATCAGTTGCAATCCCATTAGGAATATCAAAATACTTGTCAAAATAGTATTCATAGCTTCCTTTTTTAAAAGGGTAATTATTCCAATTTATCATATTTTTGTGTTTATAAAGTTAATAAATCTCTTTTAAAATGTTTTAATGTATAATCTTTTTTCTTGCTAACACTTTTATGTATTTTTCTTTCAATACCATCTTTAGTAAAAATCCAAAACACTTCATTATTTATTCGTGTCTTAGTTGTCATTCTATCTCTTGACTGCCAATAACTTGTGGCGCTAAAATCAATATTATAATATACTAAACATTTTGCATTCTTTAAACTAATCCCTTCTCTTCCGCTAACAATCTGCAATGCAATAGATTTGTCTGTAGTGTTGAATGTTTCTAAATCTGTACATAAATATTCTCCATAAATTTTTTTTATAGCATTAAGCTCTTCTTTGAATTTATAAAATATACCTATCTTGTGTGTACAAAAGTTATTGTAAATAAACTCTGCTTTAAATGTGTCAAGAACCATTGAGTTTCCACTTTCAAATTTAACAGTTCCACTATACATTTGATGTAGCTTCTGCATTAGTTTAACACCTGTATCCGCCAGAATAACATCTTGCTTACCTTCAATTACCAAATATTTTTTAAGCCTATTACACAAGCTGTAAATTGATTTGGGTGCATCAACCTCTAAAATAGTTTCTTTAATAGATGATTTGAATCCTGCTTCTGCTTGGGTATATGAAATCATATACTTTTTCATTTCATCTAATATAGATTGCTTTCCAACTGAATAATCATTAACCATAAATGATCCAATTCTTTTTGTTTTAACAACAACATAATCTTTAGAAAACTTATAAAAATTAGTGTATTTTCTAAAAGGATTATTACTAATGCCGTATATCTGATGATACATTTGACTAAACGATTCAGGAGAAGGAGTGCCTGATAGCAAAATAACATATGGTTGTTTATTTTTAATTATAAACTCCTTCACTTGTTTTGCTCTTTTACTTGGTTTTGGAAAAGCGCCCATACTATGAGCTTCATCACATATAATTGCATCCCACCCCTTTTGTTCAATCTTATGCAATGACTCGTAATTTATAATGAATATATTATAACCAGGGTTCAAAAGGTCATAATCAGATTGTATACTGCTTATAGCCCTCTTTTTGGTGATGAACAATACCTTGTTCACACTCATCATTTTATTTAAAATACCTAACGAGGTAAGTGTTTTACCTGTTCTCACCTCCATTGATAAATATAGAAATCCATATTTCGACAAACATTTAACTCCATCGGATATAATTTTTTTTTGATAATTTCTAAATTCCATCATAGTAAGTTTTCATTTTTACAAGTCTATTACATTTTTCATAATCCTCTATTTGTTCAAAGTAATAAATTAAATTATCTATTACTTCCATGGTTATTGGTTTAGTAATATCATGAGCAAAAAATTCTTTATCAACAATGCTAATTTCAGAGAAAGGAACTTGATATACGATTATCTCGTATGAATTTAGCATAGCAAAATGTAATTCATCCATAAACATTTCTCAGGTATTTATATGCTTTAGGTAAAGATTTAAATGCTTGTTTTTGATTTTGATATATTTGTGGCCCTAAAGTTTCTGTACTTCTGAAAGTAATTTCTTTTATTTTACAATAATGCATATCTTTTCCGTTTGTAGATATACCTCCCTTTCTAACAGCAATTTTAAATTGTTTTGAAGCCACAGGTTTTACATAAACTTGGAAATCATTTTCAATACACCATTTAAAATCAGAAATCCATTCCTGGTAGTTTAACATTTTTTATCTTTTTTTTGTCTGTTAAATAAATAATCCATCTTCCATTTAAATCTCTATCTTCTTTTATATCGTAAACCTCTTTTTTATAATCTCCAAACTCTACTAACCACCTATAGAATTCAATTCTGGAAATAGTTCTTTTTGCTTTAGGAGCAAAATCAGGATTGTCTTGTATAAATTCCATATATAAATCATTCTTATAAATCTTTTCATCAAACTTCAATAAATCATTCATTTTATAACCCCCAATCAACCCACAGAATTCTAAAAATTCATGTGAGGTGTTTGCTCCAAGTGTTTTAATATCTTTGTTTTTAAATTTTCCTTTAATAAGTCCGTTAGTTAAATAGAACATTAAGTTTTCAACCATATAATTATCAAAAGCACACCATTCATCTTCATCCCATTCAGAAAACAAAAGTCTTCCAAACTCCACTAAAGGAGTAAACTCTTTTGTATAAAATTGTTTGAACTCAATTTCCCATTTTCTTCTTTCAAAAGAATTACCTTTTCCTCTTATAGCATAGTTAGTTGTTATGCCAACTTTTGGAGACTTGTTAAATGGAATTTTAATAGCATCTTTATTTTTCTTTTCTAAAGTTAAACCTTCTGTAACCACACTAAATAACCTCTCAAAATCAAAATGTTTTTTTACGTCATCAAAACATAGTATTTGAGTATCAGCGCTTACCAATTGATATGCAAAACTTTTTTCAAAATTAAAAGCTTTACCATCAATTACCACTAGTTTTTTCATTTGAGACAAAGCATTTATAAACAAACCTTTACCTGTCCCACCCTCAGGGTTGGGAGATATTATTTCATCCCCTAAAATTATAGCGGGACAATAAGAAAAATTCTTATATCCATGTAACATATAACCTATTGTACTTCTCATACATTTAATGGTTTGTTTGTTTTCTCCTGAGACATTAGAAATAAAAGTTTTATAATCACAATCGCTTGAGTCACATAAATCAAAATCTCTATCTATGACTTGATCTTTCCAAACATATCCTCCTAAATCTAAGTAGTCAATAGTGGTCTTCTTGTCTTTGGTTACTTTTACTGCACAGTTTCTATAATATAAATAAGCCGTGGCCTTATTGTCTTCAATAAAATACACATCTACTGTGGTAAGTAATGATAAAAATTCTTCCCTAAAAAATCTTGTCTTGTCAGCAAAATAATTATAAATAGATAAATCATCCAAGTCTTCTAAATATCCAAGAATGAAATCTTTTATATCCTCTTCACTTGTGTGATCAATTAAGTTGTTGGTAACCCTAACAAATATAAAGTTTTTACTTCCTTGTGGAGTAAACTTATAGAATCCATTGTCTTCAAGAAACTGTCTAAACAAATAATGTATAATACTTATAACGCCTTTGTCGTTTTTATTCCAAAATCTTTTTTCGCTTTCATCCTCCTCTATTGAGGTGATAACGGAATTAATAACTGCGTCTTCAATATTGGATTCAGCTAACTGAAGACGAATTTCTTTTTTTGATACACCCCTTTTTAGTTTTATTCTTACTTGATTAACCTGATCTTCGTCCTCATAATACTTCGAACCAAAGTTTTGAGTTTGTGAGTAGGCTGAATTTATAGTTGTTTTAATTTCATTTAAAGAAAAATCTTTAGATTGAAACTGTGCCATAATATATTCAGCTAAAGATCTACTTACACCATAATCATTAAATGCAGCTGCTAGGATATAAATATTATTATTTCTTTCCCCGTGCTTTATGCCATACTTTCTGTTCCACCATTTCATAAGTATATCTACTATCTTATTCTCATCTGTTACGGGGATAGTTGGTCTTGAAGAATATTTGTCTACAACTTTATACTCTTGCTCTTCAATTTTATCCCATAAATGAGAATTTTTATTTATATAAACAAGAGGATCGTATGATTCATAACATACTCTAGATACATTCTTACTTGTTTTATCAAAGTAATCTGAATTAAAATGTTTTCCTAAGGATAAAAAATAATTTTTATGATTTAAAGCATCATCAGGTATTTTAATTAAAACTTTTAATCCGTTTCCACTTGGAGAAATAAAAACAGAAAAAACATATTTATTTTTTGTTAACCTTTCTTTGGCAGATATCATATCTTTTTTGGTTTTGTATCCATCAAAATCTAAGCATATAATACCACTATGTTTAATTAAACTATCATCATTTCTTTTATTAAAAGTTCCAGAAAAACAAATTGCAGGTAAACTTTTTTTAAGTTCTTGTCTTTTTTCTTTATCCTTTTCTAATCGAATCTGTTTAATTAAATCTTTTGACTTGCCTTCTTTAATTCTATTTAAAAGAGAAAATATATCTCTATAGAAAGGAGTAGAGGTATCCTTTATGTTCCTAAAAATTGTTACTTGTTCTAATTCCATGTATGTCAACTTATTTCTATATATATATATATAGTATTTTTAATATTATTTTTTTTTAAATCCGCATCTAAGAGAAAAACTTGACATTTTCGACATAGATAAAAGAAAAAAAAAGGGGTTATAGAACCCCTAATTTTTTAAGGTCATTACTAAAATGGCAGATCAGGTTCTTCCTTTTCTTTTTCTTTAGGTGCATCTGCAACAACTTCCTCAGGCTTTACATAGGGGTCTTTAAGTCTTAAAGAAAAGAATTTATTACCATTAGCTTCTTTTACCCATCCTCCAATTTGTTGAAGAGTTCCATCTTGAAGTTTTATCGTACCTGAATATTCAGGTTGATTGTTTTCATTGTTGGAATTTTCGTTTCGAAAAAGACTTCCAAAACCGTTTTTGTGTTCATATTTATTACTCATATAACTGTATTTATATTGCACTTAAAAGGAGAAGTGCATTAACTCCGTGTTTTAAAATTGTTCGTACTCTATATATTGTGAAATATCATCCTCAGCATCCTTAGAAAAAAATTTATTATAAATATCAACTGCTTGTAATACTTTATCCCTACCTCTCAAAAGAGTTTCTTCAGTAGCATGAGATATTTTTAACATCGATGTTTTTTTATCTATGATATAAAAATACACAGGTTTATTAAATATTTGTTGATACAAATAAGCCTGACTATCATAATTAAAATCATTTGAACTCCATTTCCATTTTTTAATATTACTTGTTGTCTTAATGTCTATCACTCTGTCTTTAGTAATTATATCAGCCTTTCCCTTCCATTTTAAACCAAACAAATCTATAACACCTGGTTGCTCATAAATATTTCCCTTCTCATATATATCAGTATTCATAATAAAATTAGATTTCATTGTGTCTGCCCAATTTTCAATAACCTCCACTTCTTTTACAAGAAGAACATCGTAAGGGTCTAGATTGTTTTCTTTGATATAGTCCTTAAAAACTTTCGTACTTCGAGTAGATGCATCTATTACATTATATGTGTCTAACTTATTAGGCTCTAACATTAATGTATGAAAGTACCCTCCCATTATTAATGGAAGTCCTTTATCGTTCTCTCTAAATTTTTTAGGATTATTCAGTAGATTATAAATATCTGAATTAGATAAAAATTGTTTACCGAAATCACCATAATATTCAGAGTCATCCTTTAATTTTTTTAAAATATTATTTGACATAATTCCCTAATTCTTTTTTAATTTCTGTTGGAATAGTATACCTAGTCTCTAATGTTTTTACTATGGATGACAAAGGTTTTGTGTTGTTAGACTTTACATAATTAACTACATCGTTCCACTTTTCGTGTGTCTTTTTTAAAACAGGTTTCTTGGAAACAACTTTAACACTTGATTCGCTTATATCAACTAAGTCTTCTCCTGCCCATAATGACAACCCTAATCCATGCATAGCAATAGCCTTTACAGTACTACGTTGAATAGTTTTGTTAACTGCAAACGAAGAAATCTTGTCTACACTTAACGATTGATTATTATGTCCCATAATAGGTAAGTAGTCAATGTGTTCTTGTCCAAGAGGATTTTTAGTAACAGGATCGTAACCTTCAAGACAAAAACCTACTTTAACGTATCCTGTCTTTCCATCTTCAAAGTAATTCAAACCTGTTTGTTCTGATTCATATACTTTTCTGTTGGCATTAGGGTATCTGTCTTTTACCATCGCCCAAGCATAAGCCCACGACAAATAGTCAAATCTTCCCTTTTTTTCTACTCTATCTTTAATCTTTAAAGATGTAAGAGTTTTAAATGTTGATTGTGTGTTTGTTTTATTCATATTTAATTATTTTGAAATTTTTCTGTATTTAATTAATAAATTATCTCTTTTGAATTTTAAAGATTTAAAATGTTTTTTATTATTCCTTGTGTTTAATTCTTTTTTAATTAGATCATTTAAAATATTAATCTTATTAATGTAAACTTGTTTTAATATTTTTTTAACTCCTTCCCTGAAACCTTTTGTGTGAAAATAATAATAATCTTCTCCTGATATTTCACTGTATTGAATCTGATGGCTTTTGGTGTTATAAATTCTAATATGATCTGCAGTTTTTTCAATTTTAATACCCTTGTATATGTAAGATTTTTTTTTCCCAAAAGATGAATTTACACATAAGTAATCTTCTTCTGCTTGTTTCCATATATCTAGCATACTATATTTATAATTTGAAAAACTCGATCTATAAAATTTCAAGCCCATTATTTAAATTTATTTATACAAGACTCTATTAAGTTTTTATAATCTTGATCATCAGATTGCTCAATTCTTTCTATCCCGTATCTCACATTATAAGGTTTTATATCTAAACCTTCAGTCTTCATAAGATTAGAAATATCCGTGTAAGTCATAGGTCTTTTGTAGCAAATATAATATAATACAAATCTTGGAAAACTTATCTTCCTAACCTTGCCTGAAGAAAATAATTCTTCTTTTGTTATACTAAATTCTTCTAAAATAAACTCAACGTAATTGTTAAATATTTTTTTCTTCATTTAAAATGTTTTTAAATTGATTCCCTAAAATCATAAAGTATTGTCTCCAAAATTCTTTTGAACTAAGTATTTCTGATTCTTCAGGTATTTCTGTAGTTGGGAGTGAGTTAATCTCCACCTCTTTTAATCTAATAAACTCTTCACTTGATCTTCCCATCGTAGTAAGTTTTAATTAATTTATGTATATTCAAATATAGTTTTTATAATAATTTTATGCAAGTTTTATATGTTAATTTTTATCTTAACATTTTCCCATTTTCCTAATTTTTTTTCTTTATTTACAAGAAAATCTATTCGATGTTTCCACCTCTTATTCATGCGATCCTGGACTATCCAAATTCCCTCCATTCCTAACGCACCTTCTACTATTACCTCTGTTCCAAATGTAAATCCTAAAGGCTCTAAATCTCTTGAAACAGCTATCCACCTGTGTTTTTCTGGATTATTTGGATCAATATGTTTCCCACTTGCCGTTATTAAAGGAGTACTATCAGTCTGCCCTTCTACTGCATGATATATAGTAGCAGTTACTATTACCTCATCATTGGAATACATCCCCCCAATGATGAGTGTGAACATGATTATAAATAAAGCTTTCATTTTTTAATTTTTAGTTTTGTTATTTAATTTGTTCTGAAGATAAAGCCTCTGCATACATGAATAATTCATCTAAGTTTTGTTCATTCAAACAATCTATTTTGTTTTTTAAAACTTTTCTTTTTGAAATAAGACTGATATTACAATCTCTACTTCCAAATAATCCACTAACAACAAAATCATGCCATACCTTTAACATAGGATTATAATTACAATATATATCATAATTATTTAATGAATACAAAACAGATGAATGTTCCATCTTCTTATTGTGGTAAGTAAAAAAATCTGCAATTTCGTATAGTGTCATTTCTTGATAATCTCTTAAAATTTTTATTAACACCGATCTTATTTCAACAATTGCTCTTCTTCTGCTATTTTCAAAAGGATTTAATTTAAGAAGCCCTGTTGTATTAATTAAATTTTTTGCAATTTTTTCGTTCAAACTATTCATTTATTTTATTTACATAATGATTTAATACCTCTTTCAAGGCATTTGATAGGTCGTTCCCATCAATAACTCCATCCTCATACATTAGTTGATGAAATCTTAGTTCTTTTATCATTTCTTCCATTACTCTAAGTATTTATCGTTAATTTGTAATGTAGGTATAGTTGTAAGTCCCTTCATAAAAGAAACTGCCATACTCCCTCCATCGTTACCTTCATCATCAGACATTGGAATTAACCAATACTGATTATCAAGTTGAATTGCGACTGGTCTTTTGTGCCAATAGTTTTCTTCTGTCTCATCATTAGATAGGTACTGCACCTTAGTGATCTTCTTCCCTACCAATGATTTAGAAATCTTCTTTTCCCAATGGGCAGTAAGACCTCCATCTTTTTTTACTTGCTTTTCCCAAGTAGATAGTTTTTTACTCATTTGTTATTTAATTTAATTATGTGACTTATGTCGTGAGTCAGAGGGAATCGAACCCTCTAACACTCCAAGTGACTCTTTAATTTATTGTTTACTCGATTATTCTACCTCTGTATTCAATGACAGAATGCTCGGCTCTATCGCAAAGAGACCTAGCTTCATCAAGTCCTGATGTCCAGATGACTTCATCAGGTGACTCCCCACCATGATAAAGACTTACCTTGTATCTATTGTATATATCTATCATAATTTATCTATTTTTTTTAAGTTATAGTTATTTTCATTACAATAAAATTCAATCGCATTTAAAATGTTTTTAGTTATTATCCTGTCATTCAATGCTAACCCTAATATTTTTTGTGCCTCCTCTTCTGTGCAGTCATACATACATTGTATGTCATCACAATGCCAAAGATCATCAACATAAAATCCACTTTCTTTTAATATGGTTTTAGCTTTAGATGTTTTTACGAATTTTTTAAGTATTTTTTGTAGTTCCATATTAAGATTTTTTGATTAGTAAAATTATTATGTAAGTAAATACAGACACTAACCCTATTATGAATCCCCATAATAAAATTAACCCTACTCCTTGACTAATTGTTTCAATCATTGGAAATAGTTTTATTAATAAGCCTACAACATTATAGACTACATAAACTCCTACTAAAATTAAAAAAGTAATTTGTAATTTTTTGCTCATTTGTTATTAAATTTAAATTATGTGACATTATTGTCGTGAGTCAGAGGGAATCGAACCCTCTAACACTCCAAGTGACTCTTTATAACTCTTTAATTTCGTTTTGTATCTCATCAATCTTGTCAAGGATTGGTTGGATTAGGTTAATAGTTTCATGATCATCATCGCTTCTGACTAAGTTTAGTATTCCTGAATATGCTGAATCTAGAATACTGATAGCGTTATCTTTTATTTCTCTAACATTTTTTTGTGTCATATTATATAGTTTTAATTATTTCGATTTCTGATTCAGAACAACAATGACCACTACTTAATATGTAGTTTCCATAATCATCGTGTTCTATGATTTTTACAATACTATCTTCCACATAACCAACATGGTCATGAAAGTTGTCTATTATTTTAACCTCTGTGCCTATTTTAACCATAGGTTCTTCACAACAAGGGCAATTTAAATTCTGTGTCATAGTATATAGTTTTAATAAATGTTGTTAAAATCGTAGTCTAAAAATTCTCTTTGTCCTTTTTCATAAGGTTCAGATGCAATTAAATAATTTAGTCTGTTTACATAATGGAAACCTTGTGATATGTATTGTTTATCATCTACCTCAATAAGAGTCCAAATAAA
>Ga0206131_10000462_pt1 | contig 56933 bp, 46 predicted proteins | sample Helgoland_Spring_FD_148636 | JGI IMG/M metagenome (GOLD analysis project Ga0206131, IMG submission 148636) | Pelagic subsurface seawater microbial communities from Kabeltonne, Helgoland, North Sea - Helgoland_Spring_Bloom_20160517_1 | ecosystem: Environmental > Aquatic > Marine > Epipelagic ... | reverse complement strand
TTATTATAATAGGGATTACTGGACCAAATGGCGTTTTATATGGGTTAATTGCGTTCGGTATAATTCTCATACTCGCTATAAAGGCGAGATATGCACTGGATAATATATTCTTCTATAGTTTTTATCCATTAAAGTGTAACAAAACAACTAAATTCAGGGAAGAAGAAGAATATGGTTCGCGTTTTAAAGTATTTACATATATACCTGCATCAATGTCGGCATTGTTTTCAGGTTAAAAAATGGTCATTTCATAATTAAAACATTAGTTATGAAATATTCAAGGATCTAAAGTTCGGATGCTTCGTGTATAGATTCTGAAACAGGTTTATACGAACTTTCTACATAATCAGATGGACTTGCCTTTGGTAGAGGGGCCATACTGGATACAACCTGTTCTTCAAGTGTGAACAACTTAGGGGGGTTCATCGCTTTCATCTCGCTATCTATAGTGGCCTGAACTGGATTAGGTTCAAACATAATAATGCGGTTCAAGCGGACAGTACTGCGACGTAAAACTTCATATGCTACAAAAATGGAAATTACTCCCAAAATAGGATGGGTGTATAAGAATAAATACAAAGCGACGCCAATTATTATTACCATTCCCATCCCACTATCAATATAAGGAACTAATAATTGGGGAGTATCGATTTGGAATACTAAATAGAATACAAACAATCCGAATAATATAAGTTCTAGGGGACTAGCGATGAATTTCATTTTTCTATATTTTAGAAGTAGAAAATATATTTCTCTATGGTTTAGAATGAAGGTTAATATATAATTCTATAATATAGGTCATATGCCATCATCTAACATACAAATTAAGAAAAAGACCAAACGGGTGCTAATAAAAAAACGCAATAAGACAAAAAAGAAATCAAGTATAAAACCGAAAGGCAGTGACGAGATATCAAAAAAAAGTTCTACTAAATTAAATGAAACAAAAAGGCAAATTATAAAAATAAAGGTCAAGCGCACAAAAAAGATTCAGAATAAAGATTTAAAAAGTAAACTACAAGATATAATAGAAATGCCTAAAAAAACAATGGTTAGTTCTAGCGCAATTGTAGAGAGCGTTAATGTAGTTGGTCAACCAACACAAGAATCAAATAAAAAACGATTGAATGAGATGTATGCGGAATTGATGCTAACTCTTGCTTATGTAATGCGATATAATAAAGATTTCATGCGTGCACGTGCTTATAATAACGCACACGAAACAATTACAACATTTATCGGGGATATAACTAGTCCCGAGCAGTTAAAGGGGCAAAAGGGAATAGGAAATACTATATATCAAAAACTCATTGATTATAAAGAAACCGGAACATTGAAGGTATTAGAACGCAATAAAGAAGTGGTGGAAAAGAAAAAAACGATAGATGTGTTTGCTGATATATATGGCGTAGGTGAAAAGAAGGCAGAGGAACTAGTAGATAATGGTATTAAAACTATTACGGAGTTAGAAAAACGAAAGGATGAATTACTGAATGATAAACAGAAAATAGGACTACAATACTATAATGATATATTACAACGCATCCCTCGTGACGAAATTATAGATTTTGAGAAGCATATTGCGGATTCTTTTCCAAAGGATGACCCAGACGGAAGATATGAAATAGTAGGCAGTTACCGACGAGGATTATCTAATTCTGGAGACATTGATATTATAATTACGTCCAAGGAACCGAATACATTCAAAACATTCATTGATTCGCTAATAGAAAAAAACATAATTATAGAGGTTCTTTCACGCGGAAAGACTAAGTGTCTTGTTATAGCAAAATTGCCGTATAGTCAGTATGCGAGGCGCGTGGATTTTCTCTATGCGTCCCCGGATGAATTTGCCTTCTCTATATTATATTTTACTGGGAGTAAGGGGTTCAATACGGCGATGCGCGAGCGTGCTTTAAATATGGGTTATACTCTAAATGAACACGGTTTCTCCAAAATGGAAAACCGAAAAAAAGGAGATAAGTTAGACCAATCTTTTCCTACCGAGAAATCAATATTCGAATTTTTGAAAATGGACTATAAACTTCCAACAGAACGCATAGACAGCACAGCAGTTGTTGCGTCAGCGGGTGGTCTCCCAATAGGAAGTCGTGTTACAGATGTTAAACCCAAAAACCTTTTACGTCATAATACAAAACCCAGTAAGAAGGTATCGGAACACGTGGAAGATTATAAAAATGATGGAATAAAAACTTTGGAAAAGATGAGTGAAAAAGATTTGGTGAAAATGATGGATGCTGCCGATATAGCATTCCATCAGGAGGGTTCCAATCCAATTATGAGTGATGCAGAATATGACATTTTGGACGAATATATTAAATCTAAATATCCCAAGAATGAGGCAATAGAACAGGTGGGTGCCGTAGTAACCAAAAACAAGGCAACCCTTCCATACGAGATGTGGTCAATGGATAAGATTAAACCCGATACTGGTATTCTAACGTCTTGGATGAAAGAATATTTGGGCGACTATGTTATTTCCGGAAAATTGGATGGAGTTAGTGGTCTATACACAACGGAAGGTGACGAACCAAAGTTATATACTCGCGGAAATGGTAAAGTGGGTCAAGACGTTAGTCATTTGATACCCAAGCTACGATTACCTAAAAATAAGGATGTAGTTATACGCGGCGAATTTATCATAAAGAAGGATACATTTAATACCAAATATGCAGATAAATTCGCGAACCCTCGTAATATGGTTGCTGGTATTATAAATCAAAAAACACAAGACGACCGGATTAACGACATTGACTTTGTAGCATACGAAGTTATCAAACCAGCAAATCTTACACCGGTAGAACAGATGGAACATATGGCGTCTCTTGACGTTCATGTTGTTCATAATGAAACACATAAAACAATTACGAATGAAATATTATCTGGAATTCTGGTAGATTGGCGTAATAACGACGATTATGAAATAGACGGAATTATAGTAGCGAACGATAAGGTGTATTCTCGTGTTTCTGGAAATCCAAAACACACATTTGCTTTTAAAATGGTTCTATCAGACCAAATTGCGGAAGCGCACGTTGTTGATGTTATATGGTCACCAAGTAAAGATGGTTACTTGAAACCCCGTGTTCAGATTATGCCGGTTAAGTTAGGTGGTGTCACTATTAAATACGCAACGGGTTTCAACGCCAAGTTTATAGAAGAAAACAAAATCGGCGTGGGTGCGATTATACAACTGATTCGGTCGGGTGATGTTATTCCCAAGATTGAAGCGGTGACCCAACCCGCCGAAAAGGCAAAGATGCCAAAAGAAGAGTATTTATGGAATGAAACACAAATTGATATTATGTTGAAGAACGCAGAGAATAATGGGATTGTGCTTATGAAGAATATTTCTGGTTTTTTCAAGGGCATAGAAGTGGACGGTTTGGGTGATAAAAATGTAGAAAAGATGATAAAAGCGGGTTATGATAGTGTGCCCAAAATTTTAAAGATCACACAAGAAGATTATCTGAAAATAGATGGGTTCAAAGAAAAAACTGCTACAAAATTATACGAAGGAATTAAAGAGAAGGTATCAAATGCTCCATTACATAAATTAATGGCGGTTTCTAATAAATTCGGCAGAGGGTTCAGTTCCAAGAAAACCGAATTAATTATGAAAGAATACCCCAACGTATTAGACGAGAATGAACGTAATTTGGAAAAACTTCAGGCGATTCGGGGAATTGAGAAAAAATCCGCACAAGCATTTTTAGATCATATTGAGGAATTCGTTGCGTTTATAAAAGAATGTGGTTTAGAATATAAGTTGTCTGAAATACCCAAAACCGTGGAAAAGAACTATGATGAAAGTCATCCCTTATTTGGAAAATCTATTTTGATGACAGGTTTCCGCGATAAAGAATTGGAAAATAAGATACTTGATGTTGGAGGCAAATTGGCATCATCTGTTAGTAAAAATACATTTGCTGTCTTAGTTAAAAATTTAGAAGAAACGTCTGGCAAAGTTGATAAAGCGAAAGAATTGGGTGTTGATGTATTAACTAGAGATGAGTTTATAAAAAAATATGTTTAATATATATATAAATTTATGACTGGTTTAGTAACGACAGAAAATAATGTAAAATCTATACTTAAAAATTTACGGTTTCCTTCACAATATGTGTGGAACAAAAGAGATACCACTAAATTTGTCAATGACATTAACAATACATTTGGGATTAATACATCAATGATGGAAAGATTAGGTTTATTTGTTCTCTTTTTGAATATTGATAAGCTTGAACCAATTGTTGATTTTACCATAAAATATTATTATAAAAAAAACAATAAAGATATTGAAAATAATAAAAAAATAAATGTTAATTCTATTATAACAGCATTAAGGCATTTGAACCAGAGTTCTGCAATACCATTAAAGGGGGGTGATGGTAATGTTAAACATACAAAGAATATTTTAATAATGATAATAAGGTTAATTGTTGAGATTATTTTTCTAGTATGCGTCTCTAATTCGTTAAAAGGAAAAGTTGATGAGAGTATTGCATTAAACGCGTTAAAAGGTATTAATGCGTTTCAAAAATGTCAACATAAAACAGAAATCGTGCTACCACTTCAATTTGCAAGAGATAAACTGAAAGGGTATTCGCCTTATGATAAATCTGCAATTGAGGCAGCAGCTCGTATTTGGGAATGCTATAATACAGATAATGTTTTGGTGTCAGCGTTGGAAATAGTTACTCAAGAAGAATATATAGAAATTGAAAACAGAGAAATTAATAAAGAATACCTGGCATTACCTATGCCGGTGCAACAAAATAGTAAAGATTTGGTAGCATACGAAAATTATTTTTTTGAAAATGCAGACACTGCACAAGAAAAATATGATAAGTTAATCGAGTTATATGATGGAATTATAAATGAAAAGGACGATGGTCATACCACCTATGATACGCAAGAGGTAGGTATTAATGAAGTAGTTAATTGGTTTGGTGAAAAAATACTAAAATTAAGTAAAAGTGCTTTGGATTCATTAAAAGAAGGAAAAATCAACCCATTATTTTGGGAAGATAGTATGATAAGAATAAAGGCTTATGCCAAAATGAAGAAGCAGGAGTTGGAGGCTTCGGTTAATGAGGCAACTATTAAAATGGAGAGCGCGATCTATGAACTACGTTCGATATTTTGGCATATAGGTATTGTATATTTCTGCTCCGCTAGAGTTTTTTTTAAATCAATAATTTTATATAAGTATATTAAAACCATTTATAAGCAAGAAGATAATTTATTAGAAGAAAAGCAAGAAGATACGCCTGGTAAATTTTTATTAGGAGATAAGTCTGACGATGAAAAAAAGAAGAGGGAAGATGCTGTAGCTGGATTATTAACTCTGTCAAATTCCGTTCCGGATAATAAAGGAGGGAAATCAAAAAAAAATAAGACCAATAATAAAGGAGGGAAATCAAAAAAAAATAATAAAGGAGGGAAATCAAAAAAAAATAATAAAGGAGGGAAATCCAAGAAAAATAAGACCAGGAAAAATTGATTAAATAAATACAATACCTATTAAATATAGAAAAATAGTTATTGTATGCCACCAAAAAGAAAAAAGAACATCCAAGAACCAAAACAACCTCCATATAAACTGGATGATGATATTAAACAAAGCATTTTAGAAGCGTCTTATATTGGGAAAAAAGGTTATACCGTGCCTATATCTGTCCTCCCTGAAAAGGAATTGGCGTTCTTGAAAACAGACTTATTTTTAAAACCACACGTTCCTGGTCCGGCATTTGCACAGACAACCGAAACGGCATTTCCGGTATATAGGGAAAACCCCAATAAAATATATATACCTCGGTTTTATGGGATTGAAAGATACGGAACACCCGAACGTAATGAACTGGATGACGGTGAAGATATATGTGTTTCATTTCCACGGAAATTGAGAGACTATCAACAAAAAATTGTTGATGTCTATACTTCGCATGTATCAAAACCAAACGACACCAACTGTGGTGGGGGAATTACCGAAGTGTATTGTGGTGCTGGTAAATGTCTGGGTATTAACACACAAATACTTATGTATGATGGTTCAATAAAGAATGTGCAGGATGTTCTGGTTGGTGATTTATTAATGGGTGACGATTCTACACCACGCAGGGTTAAGACGTTGGCTCGTGGCGTAGAGCAAATGTATCAAATACTAGATATTGCGAATAATGAAAAATATATAGTTAATAAAAGTCACATTCTTTCACTCAAGAGCGACATAGATTATGATGAAACTATTAAAAAGGGTTCTGTTTTGGATTTATCAATAGATGAATATTATCTGCTAGTAAATGAAATTGAAAAGAAAGACGGGAATTTACTTGGATACCGAAACGTAATACATTTCAAAGAGGAAGAAACTAACTTTGACCCATATGCAATGGGTTTCTGGTTAGGTTATAATAAAATATCAGGTAACAAATATATATCAGTTATTGACCGCCGAGTTCCAAAAGAGTATAAAATAAATTCCTATAAAAAACGGAAGCGGTTTTTACAGGGAGTCATATGTGGTGCGAACGAAGATAATTATAGTAATTTAGAAAATACAGATGGTATCATTAGTATTCCGTTGTTGGGTGGTTACCCGTTATTTATAGAGGAATTATTATTTATGGTGCGTTCTCTAGGTTTTAATGCAGTATTTATAGATAAGCGTAATATCAATTCAAGTATTCTCATTTATGGAAAAAATATATGGTCCACAATGAATGACGAGGATACACAATGTTCAAGTCAAACATATGATATAGAAGTTTCCAAACTTGGCGTCGATCGTTATTATGGATTTGAAATAGATGGAAATCATCGTTTTGTATTGGGTGATTGTACAGTAACACATAATACAGTGATGGCTTTAAAAATAGTTGAAATGCTTCAAAAAAAGACATTGATATTGGTTCATAAAGAATTCCTGATGAATCAATGGATTGAACGAATAGAAGAGTTCCTACCAGGTGCTCGTGTAGGAAAGATACAGGCCAGTGTATGTGATTGTGAAGATAAGGATATAGTGATTGGTATGATTCAAACGATGTATAATAAAGTATTCCCACAAGAAGTCTATTCTCAGTTTGGTCTTACGATTATCGACGAGGTTCATCGCATAGGTAGTGAGGAATTTTCCAAAACGTTGTTGAAAACCATTACTCCTTGTATGCTCGGTATTTCAGCGACAGTTGAACGTAAGGATAAACTTACAAAACTACTACATATGTTTATAGGTCCAAAAGTTTATTCGTTGTTAAGAGAGCAAGACGATGTAGTAAATGTTCGCGGAATTGAGTATATAACGGCGGATACAGAATTTAATACAGTTGAATACGATTTTCGTGGTAATACCAAATTCAGTACTATGATTTCCAAACTCTCAAGTTTCGGACCACGTTCTGACTTTATAGTCCGTGTAGTGCATGATTTACTAATAGAAAACCCCGAAGGTCAAGTAATGGTTCTGTGTCATAACAGATGTTTACTAACATATTTATATGAATCCATAACCAGTAAAGGAATAAATACAGTTGGTTACTATGTTGGTGGTATGAAACAGACCGCTTTGGAAGAGACAGAAACAAAGAAAATTGTCCTCGCTACATACGCTATGGCGGCGGAAGCACTGGATATAAAGACGTTGAGTATGTTAGTAATGGCGAGTCCCAAAACAGATATTACACAGTCAGTGGGTCGTATTCTACGCGTGAAACACGATAATCCGGTTATCGTGGACATAGTGGATAGTCACGAGTTATTCCAACGTCAATGGTTACAACGGAAGCGTTTCTATAAGAAAAGTAATTATCCGATTCGGTATATACGTAGTTCAGATTATACAGACATGAATATTGACTGGGAAAATGATGAGTCGTGGTCTATGTTATACGACCCAAATAATAAAGGTAAATCGGGTAAAAGAGATAAACCCGAAATAGAAAAGGGTAAGTGTATGATTAATTTGAACGCCATATGAAAAGTTTTTATAAAATTGATAATCTTATATACTCTTATAAAATCCAAGGACTATGAATAACAATCTCGATACTTCTAAAAAAAATGCTTTGAACCGTAGGAGTGATCAGTATTACTATTTATCCAAGGTATTATCTCAACGTCATTTAATGCTAAGTCCAAATCCTATATTTACTGAAGACGACGCCAAAAAAAAGAGAGAAATATTCGATATCCCTGACTTAAAAACTTGTTTCGTTACAAAAAAAGAGTGCAATGGAATAGGCGACCATTTGTATGAAATAAATGGATTTCATAAGAAAACCGGTTTCAGAGGAGTTTATGATTCTTGGAATACATTGCCTGTATGCGGATCAGAGAATAATCGCTATAAAATAGTTGAGTTTACCATGCAGGATGGAACGAAGATCAAAAAGAACATAGGATACGAGACGTTAGATGATTATATGTTAGAATATTTATTTACTTCAAATGATAAAAAACTTATGAGTATTTTAGATAAGTATAATAAAATAATTGCTTGGAAAGATTATGTAAGAGAACGTGGTGCGCATATTTGCTATGAGGAATCCGACAGCTTTAAAGATATTAGAACGAGATTTGCTAAAAATTATGAGGAACTTTGGATACAAACAATAGATGATATTTTAAACAATACTTGAATGGGTCGCATTCTCCGTATGAAACACGATAACCCTGTCGTCGTAGATATATACGAAGTCCTGATTATAGTGGAATGAAGATTGACTGGGAGAACGATAAAGATTGGTCTATGCTATATGACCCAAATAATAAAGGTAAATCGGGTAAAAGAGATAAACCCGAAATAGAAAAGGGTAAGTGTATGATTAATGTGGGAGTTCTATGATTCAAAAAGAAAATTTATAAAATTATCTTATCTTTATCGGCAATTGGCGCAATCGCATAGTATAATAAAAAAGGTTGTTGCACAAATATAACATGAACTATACCCGAATCTATATATAGATTCGTTACATAAACGGTTAATGCGAATGACGTCGTAATATAACCAAGTGGCTGTAGAGACGTATAATAGTTTATATAAGCAATAATATATATCCCACATATAATATCAAATAGTCGCGATATTTGATATTCACTAAATAATACATGATACTGAAATCCATTAACCGCTACAAATAGAGGTATTAATGAGTGAAAAGATAATTTATCTTCGCTATTTTTATGGGATATATAATAATACAAGTAAGGAATGCATCCTAACGCTTCATAATGGTTCATTATTTAGATATATATATACTTATAATCCATTAAAATTTACACAATTGAAGCGTTTTTATTTACATAGTCGGCAAAATTTACGTTATTAATATATGAAAATGGTGTGTTTTATAAAATTGAATTACTAAATATTTTCGTGTTAATATGTAAAAAACCCACAAATAATGGTAAAAGGAAAGGTTCGTATCGCCGTGCCTGCAAAATCGTTTAATAGTAAAAATAAATTGGATATGGTGCGCAAGCTTGACATTATGGGTGTGTTCGTTCATTTGAATAGGCATAAAATTGCACAAGAAAGACGTGATACAATGATTAATAGTTGTCTATGTTATTTACTTACAATGAAAAGAGAACCAAGCGACAAAAGCGCATTATTATTTAAAAAGTATACATTATGGTTTTTCAAAAACCTTGTTTCATTTAATAAACTAGATAAAAAATACACGCCATTATTTTCACTTTATATAGAAAAACTGGATGATATAAAAGATAAATATGATAACGATCTCCGTCACGAGTGTTATTTTTATGACACTGTTGACGATATTTTCGCGGCAATTAAAGATATCGGCTTTATAAAAAATGTGTTCAAACGCATGATCTTGAAACAGAATAAGAAAAAGTAGTCCGAAATAGACAAAAATGACTGTAAAAATTGAATTATAAAAAAATCTCTTATTTTTTACATTACTTTTACAACCAACTTAATAGACAACAATGCTACTTCGTTCAGGAACCATCATCAGGGACACAGGAAACGTCACAGTGCGTGTAAAGAAGACGTTGGTTGAACGTAAATATAGGGCATTCAGAGTAAAGTGCATGGATTTTATTGAAGAACTCAACGGTGCTACGTGCTATGTAAATACGATCCGTATTCTATACCGAATGTATGTTTATATAGATAATGAGATGGACAACATCAGTTCTTATTTGAATTTACATCCTGGACTTGAGTCGTTCTTGTCTTGTCTGGTAAATAATATTCCGAAACATATTCAGGATATTATTTATTATGAAAAAAATGATGTGATGGGTGCGACTTGGTATGAACTCACTGGTTTTACTGCCATTGAAATCGCACGGACGATGTATGAAGTCAGATTGAACATCCGTACGATTGTAGATATATATGGTAATTGATTTTAGTTAATGATTGATAGGTAAATCGTCTCTTATAAAATTCGCGGTTCCGTCTGCGTCCCAACCAACCTGCATAGTAATAATATACAACATTTTTTCTGGTTATATAAACGCAACTTTGTTATAGGGTCTAGTTATATGATTGGAAAGACGAAACAGCACGAACCATATATTCTATGATGGCACCACGATAATAACGACGATAATAGAAAATACGAAGGTCATTTTACGAGTATGATTGTTTTATTTGGCGTGTGTAAACAATTCAAATTATAAAATAATTATATAAAAATAGTATGTTGTTTAGTAAATATGACTCGTTTAGGAACCGTTTACGGGGGTTGGTATGTCCCAGACGATTTGAGTTTAAATGAAAGTAGTATAGTTTATTCCGGTGGAGTTGGTGAGGATATCTCATTTGATTTATTACTTCAAAGTAAGTATAATTGTAACATAATTCTAATTGATCCAACGAGTAGAGCTATTAAACATTTTGATGAAGTTAAACGGTACTACAGTAATAATGCGACAATTACCCAGACAACATTTACAGGAGATATTCAAACAGACTATCATTCATGTATTAAATCACTAACCCCCAATTTTGATAAATTCAAATATATAAATTTGGGATTATGGAACAGTAAGGAAGAATTAAAATTTTATAAACAGACAAATGATAGTTATGTATCACAGTCCCTGGTGGAAAATATGTTCGGTCAAGATTATGATATAGTACAAGTGGATAGTATAAAAAATATAATGGAAACACAAGGCCATGAAAATATAGACTTGTTAAAAGTAGACATAGAAGGCGCTGAAATAGAAACTATTAATCAAATGTTAGATGACAAGATATATCCAAAATATGTATTAGTTGAATTTGACCTATTATTGAAGAACAAAGATACATCCAGTAAAACAAAAATGCTTGTTGAACGTATGGTCTCAAATGAAAATTATAGTATTTTTAAAAATGATAATTTAAACATTACTTTTGTTAAGAATATATAAATGTGCGGCATAATAGTATCAACTCTCAATGTGCCTGATGATTGTAGCAAGTTCATAAAAAATCGTGGTCCAGACGAAATAAATAAGGTGACGTATAATAATATTCATTTTGTTCATTATTTATTACATTTAACCGGTGAAAAAACATTACAACCTATAATAGAAAATAACAGAGTTTGTATATTTAATGGTGAAATTTATAATTACAAAGATATTATGAGCGATGCTACCTCGGATGTTTATAGTATAATGAAATCGTATGACTTATACGGAGAGGATTTTATTAAGTATTTAGACGGTGAATTCGCAATAGTTTTTTTCGATTTTAATGAAAATAAATTAATTATTAGCGGAGATATATTCAAAACCAAACCGTTGTTTTATAATATTAATAAAGATGAAATTATCATATCAAGTTATGTATCAAGTTGTAATAAAATAAAAAAACAGACATATAATAGTATAAATCCAAATGAAACGTTAGTGTTTGATATAAACACCCGCGAAATAATAAGAAAATGTAAAATATATGATTTTGATTTAAATCAGAGTAAAACATCTTATGATGATTACATTAAAGCTCTAGAAATGTCTATAATAAAAAGAATTCCAGAACATTCTATTCCGTTAGTTACTTTGAGTAGTGGTTTAGATAGTGGCGCGATTGCTTGTTGTTTAAATAAATACAATAGGGATGCTTTATTTGTAACAGTTAATAAAAACGAAGAACCTATTGTAATAAAACAACGAGGTGATATATTAAATAAGCATATATCTATGGATTTAACGCAAATAGAGAAAAATAATTGGAATAAATATCTGCACGAAAATTGTGAGCCTTGTTTTTGGGATTGGAGATATAATCCAAGAGTAAATAAAGTAGAAGATGCTTTTAAAATGGGTTCAATGCTTGGTAAATGTAAAATCATTACCGAAACAAAAAAGATAGATAGTAACATTAGAGTGTTATTATCTGGTATAGGTGCAGATGAAGTTATGGCACACAACTCTTATTATAGTTGTGGTTTTGGAAATGTTGACAAATTTCCAGATAAGTTAAAGGATGTGTTTCCTTGGAGTAATTTTTTCAATGGTTCGATGGAAAATTATCTACGGGGCGATGAATATATTGGAGGATGTTTCAGTTTCGAAACGCGATATCCATTTTGTGATAAAGATGTAGTTCAAGAATTTTTATGGTTGAAGCCAGAATTAAAAAACGAATATAATAATTCAAATTATAAACCTCCTCTCTTGTATTATTTAGACAATAACAACTTTCCATATTGTAAGCGTAAATTAGGTTTTAATGTATAATATCTATAATATTTAGTATTCGTATAATAAAATAAGAATTAATATTATTAATAATTATAATGAAAACTATAATTATTATTCCATTTCGTAATCGCGAGAAACATTTGAGTTATTTTTTGGCGAATTCGCTACCAAAATTAAAAAAAACAATACCTAATTTAGAAGTTATTGTCGTTGAACAGACAGAAGGAAAACGTTTCAATCGTGGTGCTACTATAAATATCGGTTATGATTATTATAAAAAAGATGATTATTGTTATATTACACAAGATGTTGATGTAAATCCAATAATAGATGAGGCAGTTAACTTTTATAAGAGACCTGTTAATGATAAAGAGTTTTTGGGTATATATAGTGATGGTGAAACATTAGGTGGAGTTGTGAAATTTACAGGGAAAACATTTAATGAAGTCAACGGTTTTCCTAATAACTATTGGGGATGGGGTCACGAAGATAAAGAGATGCAAAATCGTGCAGAACATTATAATTGTAAGATTGAAAAGTTAATTAAGTTTCACGAATATGAAAAGAAGAAGTTATTCTTTGAAATATTTCAGGATGAACATATAAGACAAGAAAGTGGTAAATGGTTCGACGCTTATAGAAAATTTAATCAGATATCTGTAAATGATCAGAGAAATAATATTGTTACAAATGGTTTGAATACATTAAAATATGAAATTCTTAAAGAAACGCAACTGGAACCGTATGTAAAAAAAATTACAGTTGAAATTTTATAAAACAGTTTGATGCATTTTCACGATTAAACCATTAAGTTATTAATAAAAGGGACATTAATGATATGGTGGAAGTTATTAAGGTGGAAATTTAACGAATAGGTTTAGTAAATACATTGTTCGCATCAAAATGTAATTTATAATTATAGTCTATCACTTTTTTAAATAACATTTGTGTTGCTATAACGCTTTTATCATTTGTTTTATTTATCCAAAATCCTTTATTGTTAAAACGAACTTCATCTGGAAATGATTGTGGTGGTTCATATTGTAAATATTCATAATATTTATTCCATATTTTCATGCCATTGTTATTACTTATACACATATGGTCCCAATCTCTATTATGAAGCCATGAATTATTTCTGGTATGTAATCCACATACTATGTATATAGTGTTTTGGTCTGTCATTGATTGTAAGTTTATTTTATTTGATAATATAACGTCAGGTCTCATACGAATAATTACATCATAATTACTTGCACATTCAATCGAATCATACAATATTTTATTTTTATATAAACACAACCAAGGTCCATAATTAGCAAGATAATAAGGATACTCTATTTTATTTGTATCGCTTTCGATAATCAGTGACTTCAAATAATGCCCGTATGTATTTTTTATATTATTTTGGAATTCGATAATGTCATTTGTTTGATTTGTAAAGTTATTTTTAAGTGTTCCGCCATTTTTTCCATAAAACTCTGTTAAAATGTAAATATGAAATTCATATTCATTATTTGTTAAAATAAGATTTTCAAGAATATTATTAAAACATTTGTCATATGTTCGCATTTGTCCAGTTATCATTAAACATACATTTTTCATAAATATATATACTATATAGTATATAGTATATAAATATATATACTATATAGTATAATATATTTGATGGATAAAAACTGGATTATGTTTCTGCTTAAAAATTATACAACATACCCATATTACTATTTAATTGGTACGATCATATTTATTCCAGATTACAATTTAATTTATATTAAGCAACCAAAATGTGGAGGGACAACAATTATAAACTTAATGGATAAATACAAAATAAAATATTTTCATTGGGTTAAACCAGTAAACAATCCATTATATATAAAATTTTTGAATACAATAGATGATGAATATATAAATAATTGTAAAGTTATAACATTTTCTAGAAACCCTTATACAAGAATACCATCTGCCATAAAATATATATTTGGTATTAGAAATATTAAAATTGACAGTGATACTAACTATATGGATATAATTGCAAATAAATATCATCATAGTCGATTACAAATAAGTGACATCCACCATTACATACCAACGAGTTTAATAACTAATAATAATAATATTTATGACGATATATACAAATTTGAAAATTTTGATAAAGATGTAAAGTTATTTTTTTCTAAATATTTGTTTACAAATATTTTAGAAAAAATTCCAAAAAAAAACCAATCATCAAACAGTTGTGATATAAATGTTGACCAGATCAATGATGTAATCAAAGAGCATTTTAAGGAAGAATTCAAGTTATTTGGTTATGATCTATGATATATTCGTCGTCCCATCTATTATTTCTATGTAATTTAAATCCTCTGCTCGTCAACAATGCATTTATGGATTTTTGATAGTGTGATACATTCCCGTGTTCAACTGTTAAGAATTTGACTTTATGTTTAGTGAAGTCCCAAGTCTTCAATATAGACAATTCACTTCCTTCAACATCTAATGAAACATAATCAATGTTATATATTTTATGACTTTCAAGTAATGTATTTATATTTATCGTTTTCACTTTTATATTCTCACATTCTTTATAACATCTTTTAAACGCTTCTAAACTCTCGGGTTTTAATTGATTTTTAATTCCTCCTAGTTGTTCTTTGCCTCCAACTATTTCATCACCACGAGGAATAGTAAAAATTAATTCATCATTGTCGGTTTCATATAATGCTTTATCACAAATGTAACAATTCCTCGTTTGTTTACATTTTTCTACTAATGTAGGATTACACTCAACTATAATTCCATTCCAATTTAATTGTTTTTCTAAATAATAAGTATTGCTACCAGTAATTCCATCATATCCACCTATTTCTAAAAAAAAACCTCCCTGTTTATATTTAATTATATTTTCTATATAGTATTTATCCTGTTCTATTTGTGAAAAGAATTTCATAGGATATTTTACATATGGTTCTGTATGAGCATTAACGTGTTTTATTGTTGAATGAATGAGATTTTTTATTTCAATTTGTTTTAATATATTATTATGAAACTTACGAACCGATGCGTTCAATTCTTCATTGTTAATATTAAAATTGTAATATTTTCCCATAGTATTCCAGTAATGTTTGAATAATTGAATACCTTTAAAATACGATTGAAATTCATTCGTATTATGTTCAGGTTCTAATAATTCGATTTCGTTTGAGTTACTGTTATAACTCTTCATACTTCCGTGAGGTGCGATAAATAAGTCTTCAATAACCTCTTTTATATTACTAACCACATTCGAATGTTTATACAAATAATTAGGCAATGTGCTATTATGAGATAGGAAACACATAAAATAAAAGCAGTCTTTTAAATTTAATGAATTGAAGGTTTTACCTGAACCTTGGAGGTCGAATACAAATTTACTTCCAGGTATATCTTCGAATTGTTTGATTATGTGTGTTTTGCTGTTTTGCACACCTAATCTACTAAAGTATATATACGTAGTCTTGTCGTTTGGATACATTATGTCGTATATTTCTTTAAACCAGTAACCATCACGACTCAGAAACACAATTGTTTCGAGTTTATTAACAATAACTAATTCTTTTATTTTTAAACATACCATCACTGCAAACGGTAGTGAATAATTCGTAAAAACATTACCTAATTTATCTGTTGTATTGTGCGATAATCTTACTGCTCTAATTATATATGCAATTTCCTTATTAACATTATGTAATAATTTTTCTACATCATTCATCGTAGTATCATTAATATGAACAGAATTTACATTATGTTTTATAGGATTTTTATAATCACTAATAAAATTATCACCATAATGACAAGTTATTTTATCGGTTATTGTTTTATCCTTCCAAATTGTACTGTTGTGTTTGCCGCCATAAGAAACGAAGAGTTTATTTTCTGTTGTTTGGTGTTTATTCAAAAGTGTTCTTATTTGTTGTTCATTTAAATACATATCACTTATTAATATGTCTTTCGCACATATTTTGTTCAGATATTTTACAATTGGAAATGACATCTCTAGTTCTAGTTTCAATTCCAATTCTTTTATTTCGTTCATATTTTTTCTATAATGCTTGTCCAAAAGCAAATAGGTTTCGTCGAAATTTTTGGTTTGTGACTCGTATTTAATTCTATTTTCTCTGAAGTTTTCTATGTTCTTGGTTTTTTCTATGATTGTAAATATATTCTTTCCTTCGTAACATAATCTTCCGATTAGCGTATCAAATACATCATATGAATTGGACATATATATTATATATATCAATTAATCTTTTATGTTATTTCAAGGATTTATGCTAGTTTATCAAACTGTAATATTTCTTACACTTTTCATTATCGTGTAATGGTATCAACGTGAAAAATAGACTATTCGTTATATTTTTTAAATCATTCAGCGTGTCCCGTGAAAATAATTCTACAAAATAATTCTCAAAAAATTCTATTAAATTATCTTTATACAGTGATGAAACTTCTTTATCTTGTAAAATTAAATCATAACCCAATAAGGACTGGTATAGTTTCGCCCAGTCGTATAAATAATCTCCATATATTGTTTGTATATCACCTATTTTTCCACGCATATCGAAAAACTTTATCTTATCAAGATTATTAATCATTATATTAGTCATTACCGTATCACCGTGTATAATAACTAGTTTTCCTTTTTTTTCCGTTTCATATTTTACTAACTTGTCTTTTATAGAGTGATACGTTTTTTCACTATTTTCAAATCTACTGTAATCATACGCATTATATCTCATTTCTAACTTTTTTGAATAGTTTGCATATATGTCTATATCCATCTTGTTGAATATTGGAACATTATGTAATCGATTAATGCTATTCATTACATTTTTTAATATTGTTGTTGTTAATAATTGCGATGTGTATAATGTTGATACTGATATCCCAGTTATTTTTTCCATTGTATACCATTGTTGTTTCTCATTATCATAATCCATTAATATTGGGAACATATCTTTGACTGTGTGCGGAATGTTATTATAATAGTAAATCTCTCCGGATAAATCATTTGACCGCTTGGTAATAGTATCTATTGTACCTTCAGTAATAGCATTAAATGAACGTGGATTGATATTATCATTATAGAAACCCAACGCTTTCTCAAGAGGTTCGTATGCGTTCAAACCCAAATCATCTATATAAACATTCGCATGAGGTTTACCAAAATATATTTCGTCGTATGGAATATCAAACTTAGCCAGAGTATCAAAAGTAATACTACCTATATCAGAAAGGATTTTACCAACACAACCATTATGTGTTTTCATTCTTCTCGCCGTGTATATTATTATAATATGTCCGAAAGATTTTAAATATTTCAAAAAATCTATGTTTTTTTGGATAGGTTCTACCGTTGTGTAATCATTTGTTATTTTGGGAAAGGATACCAGTGTATTATCCAGATCAAAACATATACGCATCTGTTTTATTTTATTATTATTACTTATGCACGATACTTTGGGATAGTTATTACAAAACTGTCTAAGTAATATAGGTGTTCCTAAGCATATCCATTGATTCTTATCTATTACTATATTTTTAAAAAGATTGTCGTCATTTACCATTTCGCGTATAGTAGTTGAAATATAAAATTCGTCTTTGTCGCGCTTATTTTTATCGATAATACACTGTGTGTACTTTAATAGTTCTTTATATGATTCGAAACCGTACGCACCCGTACAGGCATAATTAGATACTTTTACTTTTTCCATTATATTAGTTATATTATTATCTTTGTCTATCTCTACATAGGAATATATTGGGATACCACTCGTATTATCTTGTATTGTAATGACTTCATTTTTTCGTTTCCATTTTGATAATATATCTATATTATAGAAATTGTCACCGTCAAGTGATAGTATTGGGCAGTCTGTGATATCAAGGCATTTCAGCGCTATATTAATTGTTTCTGCTGCACCTCTCGTATTTTCATTCAAACACAAAAATTTAAAGTTAATTTCTGGATAATCTTTACGCAGTACGCTTTCCAAATGATAATTTATGTATTCTTTATTGTAAGGTATGTATACAATGTCGTCTTTTGTGCATTTCACGCTATCTAATAAATAATATAATATTGGTTTTCCTAATGCATTTACCAACGCCTTTGGTCTGTTATAATGTAATTGTTTAAAACGTTCACCTGTACCTCCTAATGGTATTAGTACTATCATCTATATAAATAAATTGGTTATAATGTAAATATTATATAGTTTTAAATCCATATAATATTTCTCCATATTATTATAAAATGTTCTTTCTATTACTTTTAACCTATATACAAGTTGCGTGTTCTCTTAATTGTTCGTGGAACTACCGATTTGATTCTCAAGATAATCATTTTAATATTGTATATCCTGATAAAACTGCTGTATATTTTGGAATGATACTACCGAAAAACACTTCTTTTTTGAACATTTCTTCCAAGGTTCTCCAACAATCATATAGAAACCCTTTTCCAAATCATCCAGCATCGGATTATTTTTCCATCCAAGTATATGAAATAGGTAATTTTATAGAAGCAATCTATCATATTAATGACGAAGAACTCTTGGGTTTGGAGAACCTTGGACAAAAAAACACTATATATTCATATAATTTAGACTTAAATCCACAAAGTTTATACTTTGCGTTATATCGTATATATAATTCACACATCAAATCACCCCATTTCATAAAAAACGTATCATCCATTCATTATTGGGGAGGTCTTCCGCCTACTACATATATCAATGGAGAACCTACACCGTTATGTGACTTAGATTATCAACAACAGGGTAATATTTATACCAACTTTTCACAAGATATAAACCCAATTACAGGAACAGTATGTAATATCAATAATAATTTCACATTTATGAGTGTTCCGTCCGGTTCTCTAACAAATTATGATGCAAACTATATGATTGCGTGTATTCAATCAGGTTCTCAATATACCATCAATATTAGGATGCCAAAAATGATGTGTTCTCTTGGATACCGGAGTAGCGAAGAACATCCCTGGATAAGCGAACAGTACGACCTTCGTTATGCAAGTATTAATTTAGTATCCACTAACCGCCCGCGTCCAACTATTGATAGTTGGAAAATTCCGTGTAATCAGGAGAACTTCACGATTTCTATATATATTGATGAAACTATACCACAACCGGCACTTCTATATAGGCAAATATTACCAAACACAAGTTTCCCTTATAGTATTCAAAAAGCAAAGGAACGGTGCTTTGATTATGTAGATAATAAATATGACGCACTATGTATAAGTAAAGCGATGGATTCCTATTATCCATCAATAATTTTAACAAAAAACTAAAAAATAACAATACTATTTTTATTTTTTAGTTACCAGTAACAGTTGTTCTCGCATATTCTGGTATTCTGTGATAAAGTTTTTGGTTTATCTACATCTAATACGTGTGTCCATTTGTCATTTATCAACTTGGATATAACCGGGTGCTGTGTCCACCGGTTACCAATTATACCAAAGTATAACTGAAGCCCCCCACCCACATATATTACGCTCTTATTTAATTCAGAATAAATATAATCCGATAATATCATACCAAAACCACCACAACTAACAAGGGCAACGTCATAATGTTTCTCATCGTATAATGCTTTCAAATCGTTTTGCATTGAAGCAAGATGTTTTGTCCAAGACTGGTCATCATGGTTACCACAGTTTTGTTGAACCGGTTTATATACGTGAAATTCGGTGCTCGTGCTGAATATAGGTTTATCAAAAACATCTCGTTGTTTCTGTAATTGTAGTAATGTGGTTTCCTTATGCGATGTAATTACGAGAACCCTTTTATTTTTATAAATACTATCGCATTTATAATTAGCATCATTCATAAAATAGAACGGTTCTAATGCCTGTGCGCATATACGCTTCTTATCTGGATACATTTTTTTAAGGAAATCATAATATATTCTCGCTTGTGTATACATTCCACCAGACCAAACCGATAATACCGAACTATTCTTACACGCATTATTATACATTCTCACAAATGTTTTCACATCATCTTGAGATAAGAATTGTATCCCGGCAGTGAAAAGCATCTCATTCATTAACTGTTTTGGTATAGTTTTACCAGTCAATATTCTACCACATAAATTTGGTTCATTGCCTGATAAACGACCAATAAAGAATGATTCATTTTTATCCATTTTATCCAATAAATATTCTTGTAAATATAAATAGGACTGTATTTTTTGATCGTCTGTAAACGGTTGCGTCAGATCATTAAATTCCATTTTATATAATTGGTTTTATCATTTTATATAAGTATTTTTATAATATAATTTTAATATCGCTTATTTTTGCTTTGTATATTTATGCGTTTATCATAACAATATAAATATTCCGCGTTATTTTACATAACCAATAACATGGAACAAGGTCCTCGGTTGAATGCTTTATCTTGGGATGATTATTTTATGTCGGTTGCGTTCTTGTCCGCCATGCGTTCAAAGGACCCATCTACACAAGTCGGAGCGTGTATTGTAAATAGGGATAATAAGATTATAGGTATTGGGTATAATGGATTCCCGCGCGGGTGCGACGATACAAAACTACCTTGGGCGCGAACGGGTAAAACCGAATTGGATACTAAATATCCCTATGTATGTCACGCTGAAATGAACGCGATTCTTAATAAAGGTGAAGCCGATGTAACAGATGCTCGTATGTATGTCGCACTATTCCCGTGTAATGATTGTGCTAAAATGATTATACAATCCGGCATCAAAGAAGTCATATATTTAAATGATAAATACCACGATACTCATCAAACACAAGCGTCACGTAAATTATTTGATATGACAGGGGTCGTATTTAGGCAGCATATACCATTATGTAAATCTATAAATATTAATCTAACATAACTATAATGATATATTTATGTATTCTTCCCCATTTTTATAGTCTTCGTATGCGTCTAAAAAATCTTTCTTACCAAAAAATTTACATATACAATAACGGTCACAGGGTGTTCCCAAGTGAACATACAGGGTAGCCATTAGTAAGGTCCATCTCTTGTTTTGTAGAGGTACTAGATGTCTATCGCGTCTGCTACATATTGCTCTGTCTTTTTTATCAATAAACTCACAAATTATGTCGTAATAATAATGGTCGTTCATAATGTCTTCTGATATTTACGAAGACATTATATTTCATTTTTTTATTTTTTTGAAACAATTGAGACCATTTTAAGAAACCGAAATGGTATTTACGAAATAATATAAAAATAAGTTATTTTATTTTATTAGATGCATAAACTCCTTGTCACAGAGAGAATAATGAATGTGATTATTAATATTATTAAGCGACCAGATACACCTAAACCTCTTGGAAGATGGTATTATAGTAAAAAAAACAATGATAAGAAGGTAGATTGGTCAAATGCGGATCACTGTGGTTGCTGTGGACCTATAATAACCAAGAATCAATAATAAACTATAGTCATAGTTAATTATTTAGTTTTTATTTTTTCCTCCCTGTTGTTGCTGCTGTTGTTGCTGCTGTTGTTGCTGCTGTTGTTGTTGCTGTTGTTGTTGCTGTTGTTGCTGCTGTTGTTGTTTTTGTTGTTTCTTCATAGTCTTTCCTCCCGTTTTAACATAACCGAATTTACCTTTTTTGGTGCCAAATCCAGCTTTGAGAAGACGCTTATCTTTCTTAGCTGTCTTATGCTTTGCTGCTGATACAATACGCCCATGCTTATTCATGATTAGTTTATCAGCGGTTAAATTGCCGGTCGTTTTATACGCATTGCCACGGAAAACTTGGATACGAGAACCGAAAAGTTCGGGGTATTTTTTACCTTTTATATGGTACATACCATCATCGCTTCTAGTAGGTCTTTTCATAATATATAATATGAAAAGACAAAAAATTATTTCTAAATATAACTACCCATTATTATTCACAATTTGTGTTTTACTATTCATACGAATATATTCAGCATAACGCATGGCAGTACTTTGTTGAGTATCGTTTGTTGATGAATTTTTACGTTTATTTCCCTTTTGTGTTAAAGTCACTAGACACATGGACATTCCAGGACGACCGCGTTGTGCTCTGTTTTTTTCACAGTCAAAAACAAATGGAATATTTGACATAATATATATAAACCCAACATAATTTTACAAACAGATAATAATTCAATAATATTTCATATACCCCCCCGTATAAAATTGATAATAATTTATAAATCTATATAAAACAATAAATCCAACATTATAGACACTATGACAGACTTAGCCAAACAGTACCAGCGTAAGACCGATAAAGAGCATATTCTTGATAATCCTGATACATACATCGGGTCGGTTGAAACTGTAGACGCATCAATGTGGGTCCACGATAACACAACCGATAATATTATTTTGAAAAACATTGAGTATGTTCCTGGACTATACAAGTTATTCGATGAAGGTATTGTTAATTGTCGCGACCACGTGGTTCGTATGATTAACTCGCCCGTCCTAGATAAAAAGATGGTTTCTGATATCTCGGTCACAGTAGGAGAGGACGGGACAATTATAATGGAGAATGATGGAAACGGCATTGACGTAGCAAAGCACCCAGAGTATGGTATCTGGATCCCCGAGATGATTTTCGGTCATTTGAGGACATCTACTAACTATGATAAGACCGAGAAACGTATCGTAGGAGGTAAGAATGGATTCGGTTTCAAGTTGGTTCTTATATGGTCTATTTATGGAAAGGTAGAAACGGTAGACCACCGTAGAGGTTTAATGTACGTTCAAGAGTTCAAAGATAACCTCGACACCATTTGCCCACCTGTGATTACCAAGACAAAGAGTTTGAAACCTTATACACGTATTACTTTTAAACCCGATTACACACGGTTCGGTATGCCAAATGGAATGACGTCTGATATGTTTGCTCTATTGAAGAAGAGGACTTACGACATCGCTGCCGTAACAGACCATTCAGCAAAGAAGGTGAAGGTTCATTATAATGGCGACTTGGCACCTGTTAAGAATTTCCAACAATATATTGATTTGTATATAGGTCCCAAGACGGGTGGAACCGGAAACGGCGCACGTGTATACGAAGCACACGGAGAGAGATGGGAATATGCGGTTTCACTTTCACCGAATCACGAGTTTACAGCAGTATCATTTGTGAACGGTATTTGTACCTTCAAGGGAGGGAAACACGTGGAGTATATCATCGGTCAAATCACGCGTAAGTTAGTTGCGTATATTGAGAAGAAGAAGAAGATAACCGTTAATCAGAACTCAATCAAGGAGCAACTTATATTATTTGTTCGGTGTGATATTGAAAACCCCGCATTCGACAGTCAAACCAAGGACTTTATGAATACACCATCAACCAAGTTTGGTTCCACGTGTGCTGTAAGCGACAGTTTCGTTGAAAAGGTAGCAAAAATGGGTGTTATGGATGTGGCGTGCTCTTTGATGGAGGCGAAGCAAAACAAGGAGGTTGCAAAAAAGACCGACGGTTCCAAGACCAAATCCATTCGCGGAATTCCAAACTTGATTGACGCGAACTGGAGTGGAACCAATAAATCTAAGGACTGTGTTCTGATTTTATGCGAGGGATTAAGTGCTTTGTCTGGTATTGTATCTGGGTTATCAAGCGATGACCGTAATACGATTGGTATCTATCCTCTTAAGGGAAAACTACTGAATGTTCGCGGAGAAGCGATTACCAAGGTTGCTGAGAATAAGGAGATTACAGAATTGAAGAAGATTCTTGGTCTGGAAAATGATAAGGAATATGCGACAATGGATGATGTATCTAGTAATTTGAGATATAGTAAGATTATGATTTTATGCGATCAGGATACGGATGGTTCGCACATCAAAGGACTTTGTATCAACTTGTTTCATAGCGAATGGGCGTCTCTAATCCGTATTCCAGGATTCATTTCGTTTATGAACACACCCATTTTGAGAGCAAAGAAGGGTTCGCAAGTAAAGGTGTTTTATAATGAAGGTGAATATCAGTCTTGGAAAGACGAAACTGATACAAATGGATGGACGATTAAGTATTTTAAGGGTCTAGGAACTTCAACGTCGTCCGAGTTCAAGGAGTACTTCGCAAATAAAAAGGTGGTGGATTTTGTTTATAATGGACCCGAAAGTGACGATGTTATTGATAAGATTTTCAATAAAAAGCGTGCGAATGACCGTAAGACTTGGTTGGAAAATTATAATAAGGATTCGTTCTTAGATACATCCAGAAAGTCGGTTAAATACGAAGAGTTCATCAACGACGAAATGATTCATTTCAGCACATACGATTGCGCACGTTCCATTCCCAATATGATTGACGGTCTCAAGATTTCACTTCGTAAGATTTTGTTCGCAGCATTCAAGCGTAAGTTGACCAGTGAGATTAAGGTGGCACAATTCAGTGGTTATGTTTCAGAGCATAGTGCGTATCACCACGGCGAGGCATCACTAAACGGTGCGATTGTGAATATGGCGCAGACATTTGTTGGTTCAAATAATATAAATCTTTTGGAACCCAACGGTCAGTTCGGAACCCGCCTTCACGGTGGCGATGACTCGGCAAGTGAGAGGTATATTTTCACACTCTTGAATAAGATGACCAGGTCCATTTTCCCGGAAGCGGATGATGCAGTTCTAACCTACTTGGATGATGATGGCACTTTGGTTGAACCCGAGTATTATGTTCCCATTGTACCCTTTGCACTTATGAACGGTATTTCTGGCATTGGAACCGGTTTCTCTTGTAACATCCCATCCTATAATCCCCAACAGATAATTGATTGTCTTCGGGCGAGATTGAAGAATCAAGATTATACAGATGAATTTATACCGTATTACGAAGGATTCAAGGGCATAATTAGTAAGGTAGAAGATAAGAAATATCTGGTAAAGGGTAAATATGAGAAGACCGGAACTGATAAAATCCGGATTACAGAGTTACCTATTGGAACTTGGACCATGCCATACACCAGTTTCTTAGAAGGATTGATGGACGGAAGTAATAAAAAGGGTAAGAAGATACATGCATCCATTCGCGATTTCACGTCGGTATGTACGGAGGTTGCTGTGGATTTTGAGGTAACATTCTCACGCGGTAAGTTGGATGAGTTGGAATCCAAGTGTGACGAAACCACAGGCATTAATGGTGTTGAGAAGTTACTTAAACTTACTACCAGCATCAGTAATACCAATATGCATATGTTTGATGCTGACCGTAAACTTCATAAATATGGGTCGATTGAGGAGATCATAGACGACTTCTATAAGGTTCGTATAGACGTATATGAAAAGCGTAAGGCATACTTGATTGATATTCTGGAGAAGAAACTGGTTAAGTTATCCAATAAGGCGAGATATATTCAGGAGACATTGGAAGGAATAATTGATTTGCGTCGTAAGAAGGCACAGGTAGTAACGGAGCTACTAACTGAACGTAAATTTGATTTGATTGATGGTGACTATAAGTATCTTATTAAGATGCCGATGGACTCTGTTACTGAAGAGAATGTAGCGTCTATTATGAAGGACAGGGATAACGCAGTTAAAGAATTGGAATTATTGAGAAAGACCTCTTTGGAGAAGATGTGGTTGTCCGAGTTGGATAATTTAGAGAAGGAATATACGACTTATAAGATTTATCGCGAGAAGATACAGAGTGGGAGTGGAAACGCAATTAAGGTAAAAAAGGTAAAAAAGAGTGTTCCTAAATCAAGTAAGAAGTAACACATTAACTAGTAAAAAGTTGTCCTCCCTCACAATGACCATCTATTTCCACTCTTTTAATTGTATTTTGAGATAAAGCGTTGGCGTCTGCTTTTTGAGTACTCATATCATCATCATATAGTATTAATCTATAACCAGGTAACGCAAACGCAATTGCGTCTGCGTTGGTACCTCCATCGAAGTTAGCACTTGCGTAATTTTTATTCTCTTGATGAACATAATTATACCATACACCTCTATTCTGAGGGTTTGGGTCTGCGGTCCAACCTCCAAAAATAGCACTATAATTACTATTACCAACTTTGTGTGTAAAAAATTCAGACATATATATATAATATAATATAATATAATATTATAGAAATGGGATTAGACGCAGCACCATTTAAAATGTTCGGAACAACGATAGCACCAGGTGCTTTTTTTTATTTTGGTGATGTATATAATTTATATCCGATAATAATGAGTTATTATGACTTATCTAATTTTGGAAATAATGATGCGGCGGACGCAATTATTGTGAACCCTGGTTATAAAGTGGTTACTTATAACGCCGCCGGGTATGGTTCTATCATAGGGACATATGATAATACAGATGGCAGTGAAAATACCACATCCTTCAATATTACTGATAATCAGGTTTCAAGTGTTAAATTATATTATTTGGGAACTGAATTATCGGGAAGTTTATCAACGGTTAGTAATACCCATAGTCCAACATCCTCAAGTTCAGCACCAACAACAGGAACAGGTAAAATTGTTCCTTATACTTTAAAAGGCTCAACAATTCCTGCGTTTTGTCCGGTATATATGACAGGAGCTTGGGCTTCGTATCCCATTTTTCATTCCATCTCCGATTTTACCGATTATGGAATGAATAATTCTGATGATTACTATTTAGTCGCGCCTCATTTTACAATTATTGTATATGGTAGTGCTGATTATTTAAACCAGGCACGTAAATATGAAAATAATACAGATGATTGGAAAATATTTCTTAGTCCGAGTGATGTTGATGATGAAGGTACGTCATGTAAATTATATTATTATGGAACAGAAATAACAAACACATAAAATTGAAAACTTTTTTACTTATTTAATAACAAGTAAAAAACACCAATGAAAATCATTTACGATAAAGTTTGGGGAGACATCCCCATGACCGACTTAGCAATTTCAATTATAGACACACCGATGTATCACAGAATGTCTTATATTAAGCAGACGTCTATGGCGTATCGCGTATTCCCTACGGCAACACATACACGTTTCAATCATCAGGTAGGCGTATATGGACTATTGAAGAAGACCCTGAATACTCTTATTAATAAGGGCCATCTTGTTATAAGCGAAGGCGAACCTTTGACACCAGAAAAAATGACGGAACGAGTTAAGAATGGTTTGAAACCAAGTATTACGAAAGACGAATTTGAATGGATTTGTCTGGGTGGTTTGCTCCATGACCTTGGACACGGACCAGCATCACATACATTTGACGATTTGATTGAGGATCTAACAGAGCAAAATCTTATTACCAATACAAAATGGAGAACCCACGAAGAACGATCACAAGATCTCTTCCGATATATGGTAAAGAACGACAAGATTAATATTTCACAGGAAGGAGTAGACTATATATGTAATATAATTAATCCACCTACCGAATTTCATCACGATTTCCGGTTTCAGTTTGTAAATAATGAGGTAAATGGAGTAGACACAGATAAGATGGATTATATTTGTCGCGATTGTATGGTATTTGGGATTGCTTCTCACGTGAATATTGAGCGCATAATAGACAATTCATCAATTGTTTATGACGATACAAACACAGTATTTGGAACATATTGGTCGTTTAGCGAACGTGTTAAAAACGAGGTATTCAATCTTTTTATGATGCGATACCAGTTATACCGAGATATTTATAATCACCCCAAGGTCATTAAGTTTGAAATCGCGTATAAAGCCGTGCTCATGAATAATGTGAATGTGATAATGGATTGTTTCAATACGAATGATATAGATGCGTTTATGGAAATGACTGACGAATCAATGTATTGGCGTGCTAACGCAAATGTGCGCAAGGAATTTACAAGTCGCGATACATATAAACTTGTTCCGAACAACACAATAGAGAACCCGATTGTAATTGAAGAAACGGTGGGTTTCTTCGGTAAATGCGGTTTCAATCCATTTCAGTGCATTCGTTTTCACGACCGTAATACATATGATGTAAAGCGAATTCCTCTCAGTCAGATTAACATATTTCTGTGTTTTGACTGCACTTGTGAGGTTTTACATTATGAATATAAACATAATTGATTTAACTGCGAATTTATAAAAATTGAAATTAAAAATAAACACACTTTTTTTATATTATCCCCCACTCAACTATTATGTCTTCTCAGCAAACCCCCTTCTCTTATTTTGGAAATACCCTTGGTGTTCAAGGAAAAAATATCTGGTCGTCAAAGAAGGATGACCAGACGTGTATCGGTAGCGGTCTATTGGACGACACACAGATTATTAACTGCCGTAATAGTTCAAAGTTCGTATATAAGTCGGGTGGAATGGTTAGGTCAATGACTCCTAGTGGTGTATGGCACGCCGAGATTGTGGATGACCAGCATATCGTGTTTAGGAGAGCACAAGACGCGATTGATATTCGTCCAGGAAAGAAGTTGAATGTGGCACTATTTAGCATTCTATTTATGAATACATTTTACTCCAATATCTTATCTTATTTGATTATGCTTACGCTATGGTGTTCCTTGGTCTGTATGTGGGACCCAAATGGCGATAACACGGGTGTTCATTCGTGGTCGTCGTTGTTGCCACAGATTATGCAAATGATTGATTATGTCAAGAACCAATATATTGCGTATATCTATAATATTGCGGATATTCTAATGTATGTACAATACGTAAGTCTTGAACCCAAATTCCCTCGGTGCTACTATGACGATGCGGAGGATGTAGATGAGGATGAGGTTGAGTATGATGAGGATGAGGATGAGGATGAGGATGATGAGGATGATGAGGATGATGAGGATGATGAGGATGATGAGGATGATGAGGATGATGAGGATGAGGATGAGGATGATGAGGATGATGAGGATGAGGATGATGATAACAGTAGTAGTAGTAGTAGTAGTAGTAGTAGTAGTAGTTACAGCGATAATAGCGTTAGCACTCATTCGTCTATGCCTTCGCTGGAATATTACGGAACAAACACACAGGAGGAGGATACAAACGCCCTCTACGACGAACTTTACCATCTTCATATGAACGATGATAACTTGATCTATTGGGTTAAGAGCGGAGAGAATGGAATCATTTCGGGTGATTATTTCGACGAGTGGGAGAGTGACGAGAACTGGTTATATGCCTTTGCTGAAATGTGTTACGGTGGAGATATTTCGTATGATGATGTTGTTCGTCTATTTACAACGGACACGGAGAATTTTGAGTACGATGAGGATGATGTTGAGGAGGATGATGAGGGTGAGGTTGGGGAGGAGGAGGAGGATGAATGGGACCTAAATATAAATACAAATGAGTTTATCCAGCCAAAGAAGGGAGGGATGTGGTTGCGAAGTATGAGGTAGTTAGTAGTAGATAGATTATAATAATAATATTAAACACAAGTTTTTCATAAAAATTGATTACTTTTATGATATCTATATTAATTTATAACACACACACACACACACGATGAGTATTCCTGACCGTGATAATTTTATATATCAGTTACTTAGTGCAAATCGTCGTTTACTTGAACGTGTTAGAGAACTAGAAAATATAACATCTGTTGCTAGAATTACTACTATTGATGTTGACGATGGTAGTAACGTATCGTATCTTTCTTGCCTCGATAACTCACTTCATAAACCGTCAGATATTAAACCAGAAATAAAGGAGCAGATCACGAGCAGTTTCAGGGGGGAGAAGAAGAAGAAGAAGAAGAACTCGCCCGAGCAGGTCCTGCGCGCCCAATGCTCATTGAGGAAGGAGGACATGAAGGAGCTCCTGGTCGTTGACGCAGATGTAGTTTCATCACTGCGTATTCTCAAGGACATCACATATGCCCATGCTAAGCGAGAGGGCTTCACCTTCGGCAAGCAGCACTACTATTACAGCATTTCCAGCTATTCTAAAGACCACATGTATGAGATTGTAAAATTGGCTCACCGCGACTACCCCAATCTGTTCCATAGATGCGAGACGTCTGGGAACACTGAGCGCCCACATTCACTGAAGAGGGTTTGTTCGTATGATGCCGTATGATGGAGGAAATAGGAAACGGTGGGAGCGGGGGGGGGAGGGCACATGGTATTTAATAATTAAGGACTGACAACTTTTTTCCTATATATATAATAGATATGTCAACTCGTAAGACAAGAAAAAGTAGACCTACCAAATCATACATTGTAGCAATACCATCATACGACAGACCCGAAGCAATCATAAAAAAGTCATTGAAGACCCTTTCTGACGGAGGTGTTCCCAAAAGTTTAGTCCATATTTTTGTTGCGAATAAAGCGGAAGAGAAACGATATAAAAGCGCAGTGCCCAAAAGTATGTATGGAAAAATAGTTGTGGGGAAGATAGGTATAACAGAGCAACGCAAATTCATAATCAAACACTATCCGGAGAACCAACCTATTGTTTCAATAGATGATGATGTAGAAGGATTATTCCAGAAAGTTTCAGATAAGGAACTAAAAAAAGTAACAGACGTTCATAAGTTTTTTACAGATGCGTTTTCTATATTGAATAAGGAGAACCTTTATATTTGGGGCATTTACCCCGTTCATAACCCATTTTTTATGAAAAATAAAACAACGACCGATTTGAAATTTATCATAGGCACACTTTACGGTTTCATCAATCGTAAAACGAAGACGATCCAACCATCGTCCAAAATCAAGGAAAAGGAAGACTACGAACAAAGCATCAAATATTTTATGAAAGATGGAGGTGTTGTTCGGTTTAATGATGTTACCATAAAGGCAAAAAAACACGCACCTGGTGGATTGGGTGTTACTGAAGGTCGTTTAGAAGCAAATCGTGTTGCGGCCGAGTATCTGGAAAAAAATTACCCCGGTTACGTGAGTGTTTTCCATAGAGATAATGGTATGTGTGAAGTTCGCATGGCGCGCATAAAGAGAGACGAATCACCCAAATAAATATACTTAACTACCCCCAGTCCTTCTCCTTGACACGCGAACTGTCCCGTCCGCAACAACCTTCTCGGCACGCCTCTTCTCGCGTTTTTCGCGCGCAATTTCCTTACGCATATTGATTTCTTCCTGTTCCATCGCGAAGCGCTCTGCTTCCTCGCGTTCCAAGTCATTCATAGCAATCTCAATGCGTCCACGAAAGTCAGTGTCAATGTTTTTGAGGACGTCGGACCACTCGGTCATACGTCGCTCTTGGTGATATTTGTTCTTGACCGCGTATGACTTATGAGTGGCAGTCGCCTTCTGCCACTCTCTATGGATCCTCTTAATGAACGGGTGCGAAATGTCGTAAGTCATGATTTTGTGTGTAAAGTGAGTTTTCATAAATTCTATAAAAAGTATTCAATTTTTATAGAATAATGTGTTTTTATTTAGAATAATGTGTTTATTTCTTCGTGCAAGTGCCTGATTTATTTAAGTGCACGTCTCTTTTTGGTTTTATTTTGTAATAGAGTTTTTTTACCGCCACCTATATCACGAACGGTCTTATTATGTTTTTTTACAAACGCCTCATTTTTACCGCGCGTTCTCTTCCATAATTTTTCCCTAAGATAACAAACAACAGAAAGACGGCGCGCATCTTTATCAATTGGTTTCATTGGTAGATTACCGTGCATTTCGTGGACGTTCATAAATAACATATCGTTTGTTCTAACATCTACGCCAATTCCATATTGAGGAAAGCAAGTTTCAGCACCACTATATTTACCGTTTTCTATTACAACCAGGTTACCGAATCCCTCTGCATCGTCACCCTTATCTGTATGTATAGAAGTTCTAAAATTCACGTTAGTTGTTATAGTAGTAAATGCTGTATTTGGTATTTTAAATGCGGTTTCTTTTGCCTTATCGTTCTGTCTCTTGAAATACAAGGGTGTATGTTTTTTATAAAGACCATTAATCTCTCGTATTAACGGTAGTGTCTTCTCGTATAACTCTGGAAAATCTCGATTAAACCTACACTCACGCACCTCAAGTGGTAGTTTATGTCCCGCAATACGAAAGTTTTTCTTTTGTGTTGGAGAGAACCTATCAAAATAACCGAATATATTTGTCATGATTTTCGGGTTATCGTATACGTTTTTAGATTTACTACCAGTTGCACTACCTCTATTTGATGTAGGTGTCAATGCGAATTTGATGACATTATCATAAAACGCAGCTGTATGATTTTTGGAGAGAGTGTTTTTTCTAAATTTAAGTAATAATTTACCTTCTTCTGTATAAACATCCGCATCATCCTTTATGATATTATTTATCATAGACGCAGTTACAAATTTATTAGTTAGTTTTTTATCTGCTTCAGTGTCGCTCATATCTTTTTTTACAGTGTATGTTTTGACTCCTTTTATTATTTCTGTTTTTATAATTGCCATATTTGTTCTAATATATATTATTAAAACAAATAAATATATCACTCTTTTTACAGTAGTTACTTGATGTTTTGGCATCTTTTAGGTTATATGCGGACATTGCGTATATGATTTTACAGAATATCTAAATAATCTTTTACACACAGGAGGTAATACTAATTTTATAGGATATTTAGAATCCCAATCTTGTAAGTAGACTGGGTGGTTCTGCTTTCTCTGGGTTCTGTTTATCGTTCAATAAGTTGCTTGTATCTGTATCTGTTTCATTTGTAGGTGAGGGAGTTTCTGTTTCATTTGTAGTTTCAGTTTCAGTTTCAGTTTCAGTTTCACTTGTAGTGGGTTCACTTGTAGTGGGTTCACTTGTATCGCGATTTATAGAGGATTTTCGCGATCCATTAATATTCTCACATTCGCCGGTTTTCTTATTACGACGAGTTCCGTTTTTGCATCTTTTGCGTGTGTTTTTTTCCACATTGATAACTTTTTTCTCTCCAATAACAACCTTTTGTTTTTTTACTACGGGATTGTTTGTTTCTGGTTTTGAAACTAAACCCATCCTCTCAAGCAGACTACCTGTATAATCACTTGATTCTGCTACCACGGGTTCTACTACAGGTTCTGCTACTACAGGTTCTGTAGTAGGCGTTGGTCTCTGAACCCCATTTCTTTCTTCGCATTCACCAGTTTTCTTATTACGACGAGTTCCATTTTTACACCTTTTGCGTCTTGTTTTTTTTTTCACAGGTAAAGGATCAATAGAGTCAGAGGAAACCAAATCAATGACACCGCTCTTTTTATTATCCACAGATTTACTTTTAGGTTTAATGTCATTTACCTTCTTTGTCGCAGGTGAATAATTAACAGAACTGGTAGAAACAGGATCCTGAACGTTTTTCTCTTTACTACCAGTAGATTTATTTACGACGTTTACATTCTTTGTCGTGCCAGAAAACGGAAGGATAACCTTTAATTCTTTTATCAAAATATCAACATCAATCGGTTTTCCTGCAAATTCTGGCGAATATAGATAGCGCATAACTAACAACCTGAGTTGTTTCACTTGCTTGGAACGCCCTGCACCAAGCATATCGGCGTGATTTACAATATCATTATATACAGTGATTAAACCCCACACATCACAATTTTTCATACATACATCATTAAAATATTTAGTGTCGTCGAAAGTCAGAGTCTGTGGGTTTATGAAGTTTATCACCGCTTCAGTTAGATAATTCGTTAGTAAGTTATGTATAAAGAAATCCTTTTCACCAGTTATATTAAACAGTTTTTTTATATTATCCGATACAAACCGGATGTGTCCTCTATCAGAGTTTTTGAAATGCTTGACTACAATTTTATGAATAATTGCCGATAATTCCGGTTTAATTGCCTCTTTATAATTAACATCAAAATGTATTTTTTTTAAATCATTATTAATTTCATTTATAATTTTTTTATTAAATAATACTGTACTAAACGGTAAATTATATTGGATTGGTCTCATTGTAGACCCACTGGGTATTTTATTATTTTTTGAAATTACAGATAATCCCCAATCTATAAGACGCAATTGGTGATCGTCACCGACTAAGATATTTGGCGATTTCAAGTCAAAATGTAAAATGCCTAATCTGTTCATAGGGACTACGGCGCTTGTAAGTAATTCAATGATGGACTTGTTTAATTTACTTAGTTCATTTATTGTTTTCATTTGTTTTATCATATTTTTTAGGTCAGAACCACCATTTGTCAATTCTATAATCCGCACAGCGTCTAGATTTTTATTTATTGCATTGGCGGTTATACCTACTTTTGTTAAGTTACTACATTTTTGTTCGAAATTTGTCAAATCATCTTTCGTTAATGCGTCGGGTTCACATAGTTTTTCGGGGAAGATGAAAAAACGATTATATATATCCACACTAAGGTTTGTTTGTAACATCGTTTGTATATCCTTTGCTTCATTAAATTCATCTGCTGCGTTTAGAGTTGTTAATAATTTACTAACTACTTTTCCTGTAGGTCGTTCATCACCTTTACACTTGAGTGGTGGTAAGAACACACAACCGAACCCTCCGCTCGCTATTGCTTGTCCTCCTAAATTGAATATATTTTTTTTTGTTTTCATATACTTATATAATCTACTTATATAAATATTTGTATTCTTACATCCATTGCTTAACTTCCAATTGTTTATAATCGCGGTCGTGGTTCTTGGGTAATTCCAGAGGAACCACTAAACTACTCTGGTCTTGCATATATTTTTCGTGCGAAACAGCAGCATTATAAACTGATGGGATACAATAATCGAGAACCATTTTATTTAAGCGAGCAACCTCACCTGTAACGTTTTCACCTTCGTGTGCGTGTTCAATAAAAATACTACGCATTATCGTCTTTAGATTATTAATATTTTGAGGAGGCACCATATATGTTTGTTTAGACATATTATAAACACCAACCCGCATGTCTTTTTGAACCATGTCTATGTTCTCGGCGCAGAAAAATACGCGCGATAACATTGTTTCTTCTAACATTCCAGATACTGCAGTGCTATAATCCGTTGCCTTGTTTTTTATGGCTATACGTTCGGTCATTTTGAACCGGATTTCTTGGTTTGGTGGTTGTATAATATTAATACGACCATTGTATCTTTCTAAATTTAAGATGCGATTTGGTTGATGTATTGATTCTGGTGTGTTTGAGTAATCAGACATATTATATAATATTAAAACATAAAATAATATTAGTCTGTAAACTTATCGGTAAAATATATTTAGTATATATAAATGGAACGCTTTCATATAATTACATTAGTTGTAGCATCTGTATCATTAATTCTAATTTTAACGATTGCTGGTATATTATTAACGAAAGATAAGCGCAGTCAAAAGTTCCCTACTTCACACAGTGATAAGCCTGATGGTTGGGTAAAGAATGAAGTCAAAACAAATAATATCGTAACTGGTTACAAACTAACACATAGTAATATCGGGGACTCGGGGGACCCCGTCGAGTATACTAATCCAACCACAAACACAGCAGTAGCAGAAAGAGAATTCACCGGTGCTGTCTGGGAAGACATAGATATATGCATTAAAAAGAAGTGGGCTGACCAATATAATGTATATTGGGACGGAATAACCACATACAACGGATGTTAGATAAATGACGTATTATTATTATACGACGTCATTTCTTCGGGGGATGATGCTTTAAATATTAGAAACAAATTTTTTAACAGTCGGTTCTTCGGCATCGTTCACTTCCTCGCGTGAAGGATGAACTTCAATTTGTATCAATCTATCATCTATTAATTCCATAACATCATATTTCAATCGTCTTAGGTTCTCTATTTCGGGCATTAACTCGGTTTGATAAAGATTTACAATGACCTTTAATATACTTGTAGTTCCATTTTCCTTATATTCTTCGGTAAGCATTTTTATTTTCTGGTTGGTATTATAAATAATAACTTGTCGTTTTTTAATATCATCTGCCTGTTTGGCATTATTATATAACTCATTAAAGTTTTTCATTTCTTCGTTGTATAATTTACTATCCTCTTCGTATCGCTTCATCGTTTCTTTGAAAGCACGAGAAGCAGTATCTTCGCTTACATATTCAAATAACGCGTCCATTTTTTGCTTCACAATAATTTGCTTGGTATCGTTTAGAATATCGTCCATAACATCCAAATATGTTTCCGATAAAATATAACTCCCTCGTGTCAATTCAATATTAAATTTACACGGGTCTGTAGAATTTCCACAGGACGCTGTATATCCGTCACTGGTAGTCTTGAAAGACATTCCGCCGGATTTTCGGCAGTTCAAACATTTCGGGCGAATAGATTGTGAGCGCCGCATTGCATCCTTTTTGGTCTTACCCTTTGAAAATGCCTTTCGTTTCTCTTTTAATAATTCACTTTCGTATTTCTGTTTGATTCTAAAATAATTATCGAGTGCTTCGGTGTAATTCACTTTATTCAAAATATCTTTTGTAGTAACTTCTTTTTCGGAAAGATTCGTATCGTGCGTAGAAAGTGTGTTATTTTCATTTTTATAATCTACCAAAGAATTCGGTATGTTTTGAACAATTAACACAGTGTTGGACGAGGCGTGTAATATTCTCAATTTACTAACACCATCAAGGTCTAATACTTTGAGAGAGTTTTTCTCGCAATAAAGTTCCTCTAAATTTTTGGGTAAATTATTTATATTCTCAAGTCCATTATCCTCACAATGTAAGACGACAAGTGCGGATGCTTTTTGAAGGTCCAATACTTTAATATTATTTTCTCTAATATCAAGGTGAGTAAGAGAACCTGGTATATCAACCAGGGTTTTTAATAGATTATGAGGACATTCAATAACTTTCATATAACCAGGAATATTCTTCAAACTGGTGAGCTCACCCTCCCTAAATACAATTTTGGTAAGATTATTATATTTTTCGGTTTTCAATATAGATAGGTCCAAGTCACCGTGTAGTTCAAAAGGTATATGTAACTCGTCTATATGCTGCTTATGTTCCTTCAGTAAATTATCAAACGATATTTGTGCAGTATTATTATCGGCGATAATATCTTCACGGAGTTGTTCTATAATATTGGTCTCACTGGATGACATGATTATACTATACTATATTATATAAATTCATATAATTATAGTTGTAATGCGTTATTATTATTAACTACGGGTAGATGAGTAATAGCACTGGTATTATCTGGACGTTTAGCAGTTTGATATTGTTTTATTTTAGACATGATATAATCTTGGTCCCGCCTTAATTTTTCGGCTTCTTCATATGGCGTCATTTTCCGTTTTCTACAACAGTAAAGCACGAGAGTTACTATAATAAAAAATAAAGAATAACCAATCGTGTTAAACACCCAACTTTGGATTCGTCCCTTTTTTTCGTGACAAAACATCAATTTATCTTGAATATTGTTCAATATATTTGGTTCTATTAAACTCATACTAAATGATTTATATTAGATGTGTATAAAAAACGGTTATATTTAACAAAAACAATCACAATAAAGTATATACCAATTATTAATGATTAATACAAGTGAATTACAAGAAAGAGAACCAGATGATATAAAGGTAAAGGAAGAGGAAGAGGAAAACGAAGACGAAACTACAGATATTAGAGAAGGTTTAACAGAACAGGAGGGGGTTGGTTTCTTTTGTGGTATTCTGATATTGGCTATTCCGATCGCTGTATATTTTATAAAACACGTATATGAATTTCCCTATAAATTCTTTGAAAACGATTTTAAAACAATTCTCCACCGGACGGATTACAATAAAGAAGAGTTTTCAGATTTATACACTGAATTCAAATCTATTTTAGAGAATAATAAATTATTAAATCACAAATGGATATTAATGTTGTTCATTGGGTTTGCCTATATGGCGTTCTTGGTGAATCTAGAAGATGTGAATTTGAAAGAACCTGCTAAATGGATAGCGGCGTCTATTGTTGGTGCTTCTGTCTTCATATTGAAATTTGCTCCTAGCGTAATCGTGTTTTTCGAAAATTCGTTCGGTTATTTCTTTGTGAATCTTTTTAGTAGTCTAAATTTGACTTTATCTTTACAAAATGAAAGTTTCAAAGGTGGTAGTGCTACTATAAAGTTAAACCAATTACTGACTTTATTTGATGTTGAAAATTTAGGCAAGAAATTCAACCAAATTGGACTACACGACGACAAATCAAAACCTGTAAATGACGGAACATTATTAGCAGTATTCAATATTGATGATGTATCAAAAGATGATAAATCAAAAGATGGAAAATCAAAAGATGATAAAATATATGAGTTTTTTGAACGTTTATTAAACGCATCTATAATGAAACGAGCAATCGGCGAAACTACTATGCTTGTTTTTACTACACTGATTACTATTAGCATTTTCAAGCATTACGAAGGTTTTGGTTAATTCTTTGGTTAAAACGGTTATACGTGATAAAAACAATCCCAATACAGTATATACAAATCATCTATGTCTGATATACCAATATTACCAAATCCATTTAAGATGTTGGATTTAGAACGCGAAAAGAAAATGAAATTAACGGACGATAAATGCAATAGTTGCAACGATGAAAAAAAAGAAGGTTTTAATAATTTAAAGAAAGATAAACCGATTGTTGAAGGAATGGAGTTGGAACAATATGAGGAAGGTTGGATGTTTGCTGTTGTATTGTTTGTGGCGTCGGCGGCGGTATTCATATCTTCAATTAACTCAGAATGGATTATAAACGAAATTATAGAGGACATTAATTTTTTTAAAATTAGCACCATCGTTGTGTTAATTTGTTTTATTTTATTTGCCTATATTGCTTTGGCTTTACATACAAACGAATCAAAAAAAGATGAAGAACTAACAAAAAATATGGAAGATAAAAACAATAGACTAAGACACCCTTACGTATGGATACCAATAGTGGTTGGTTTAATAATGTCCTTATTCAGATTTGTGCCGAAAACAGACGATGTACCGGCGTTAATCGGGTACTTTGAAAATACTGTGGGTCATTTTATGTTTTTGATATTTAATTCCGGGGCAGGTTTAAACAAATGGATACGTAGTGATAATTTTGAAACATTAATAAATAATGGAGACGGTAAAGTAACAAAAGATTTTAATCCACTAATGTCTATATTTAATTTAAACAACTATAAAAAGATAATAGGTAAAATGCGATTTGAGGATGGTACCGCTCAGGTAGACGAAGAAAATACGAGTGATTTTTTCGTAACACTTGAACACGAAAATGGAATAAAAACAAAAGAAGATTTTATCAATTATATAAGGAAAAAAGTCATAATGAAGAGAACATATGGAGAAGTAACACTACTTATAATAACAACTTTGATATCCACCGGCATACTGCAATCGGTATATCATTAGATTGTATAAATGATTCAAAATATATACACCTTTGGACATTTAAGTTCGCACAAAAATGTTACAATAAATATAATGAAAAATATATAAATATTTTTTATTATATATAGTATCGTAATGGATAAAGATGAAATAATAAAGGAATTAGCAGAAAAGAATGCTAAATTAGAATATGAATTACAAGCAACAAAAGAACATCTCAAAAAATACACCGCGCCAGCAAGTAGAAAAGTGTATTACGAAAAGAATAAAGAGAAGGAAAAACAACGAGCAAAAGAATATCAACAAAAAACAAATTATAAAAGTGATTATAAACCTACACCAGAACAAAAGAAAGAATATAACAGACGTGAATATTTGAAAAGAAAAGAAAACCTCAAAAAAGAAATGGAAGAAAAAACGGATAATGAAAACATTTAGGAATATTGTTTATTAACGAAATTACTTAAAATAAAATGTTTAGTAAGTATATGGATGGAAAACCCAAAAGAAAAACCACCCGAGTTTTTCAAATCCACCAAAACCTCGCTGAAAAGCATACTGAAACACCATGAACTCAACACAACAAAAATTAATGATGTTGTTATCAAGGCACATAAAATCGTTATTCATACTTTACAATTCCTAAAATTGTATATGCTTCATCATTACGAAACAAGTAATCACATATTGCCTGATATTGATAAGGTATTGATTTTGAATGTAATGAAAGTTGTTTGTGGGGAAAAGCATACCAACACTGGAAAACCACCCAAGAAAGAAACGATTGAACTCAAAGACAAACTTACTATATTCTATACAGAACATTACAAACCATATACGCAACCAGAGCAATTGGATTATGAATATATGAGTAATGTGCTTTCCTATTTATGTGAAGACATTATGACTATGTATGAAAATAACATCCAATTACATTATGTAGATTATGTGGAACGTTTTGTAAATGTTGTTTGGAGGAAGAAGATGATGGTTGAGAAGATACGAAAAATATTTCCTACCAAAAAAGAAAGAGAAGCACGGATTCGACATTTGGAAAAGGAACTGCGAAAAATAAAGAATGATTTGTTAAATGTTGATAATAGTGTTGCTTATACAGCACAACCACATTATCATAAATGGATTACCCAACAAAAGAAACATATTATTCCCAACAAAGATAAGTTCCAAAAACAAAGTATCTATTATGATTTGAAATGTAAACCAATGGATTATTTTCCTTGTATGATTGCGATGATGAAACAAGTTGAAAATGATTTGGAAACCATCAGTAATGTATTTCCTTTGCGAAGCAGTATTGCTCCTGGTTATATTCGGTTAGATACGATTACATTGGTAAATATGCTTTTACGAAAAGAACAAGGAAAGAAAACTGATTACAGCAATCAAGGCAACACTAAGAAGCATGAAGATAAAATATGGAATTTCTTTTTTCGCACAGAAAAGAAGGTGTTTCGTAAGACGGGGTTTTCATTTCATCATATGATTTCTACCGATGGTGTGGGTGTTTCCATATTATTTATACGAGATGACTTAGTAGGAAAAAGATTACCAAGTGCTAAGAAGTGTCTATCTCGTGAATTATATATTGATGAATTGAATGATTATTCTGGTTTACAAGATAAAAAGATTGTTGGAATTGACCCTGGAAAAGAAGATTTAATTTATTGCGTGGATAATTCTTCTAAAGATGCAAATATATTTCGTTATTCACAAAACCAACGAAGAAAGGAAACCAAAATGAAAAAATACAATAATATTATTTTAGGAATGAAAACAAATAAAATACAAGGAAAAAGTGTGATTGAATATGAAACAGAGTTATCCAATTACAACCGCAAGACACTTCAAATAGACAAGTTTAAGACCTACATAAATGAGAAGAACCGAATAAATAATATATTATTTGGTTTTTATGCGAAGCATTTATTTCGTAAATTAAAGTTTGGTAAGCATATCAACATCAAACGAAACGAACAACAAATGATTAGCAATTTTAGGAAGATGTATGGTAATCCAGATGAGGTTGTTATTTGTATAGGTGATTGGGAACAACGCCAACAAATGAAATACAAAGAACCGACATTAGGAATAGGAATGCGAAGTTTGCTTCGTAAGAATAAATATAAGGTGTATTTGGTTGATGAATTTAGGACATCTTGTAAATGCTCCAATTGCGATGGAGGAGTATGTGAGAAGTATATGGTAAGAAAAAATCCAAGACCAAAACCAAAGAAAAATAAGGAAAATCCAAAGAAAGAAAGAAAATACGATGAAATGCGGTTGGTTCACGGACTACTACGCTGTAAGAGCGGTTGTGGTGAGTGGAATAGAGACCGCAATGGTTCATCAAACATCTACAAGATAGCATACAAAGCAATACATAACTTAGAAAGACCAAGTTATCTATGTAGAGAAATCAAAAGTAATCAAGCAGTTTTACCGAATTGCTATAAACAAAATATACATAAGGTATGAAAAACCTAAACTTTGAAATATTTAATTCGTATTTTTGTGCGAACTTAAATGTCCAAAGGTGTATATTGAACCCACTAACAGAACATTATTAAATATAATACAGATAAATAAGATAATATCGCCAAAACTATCGCCACCAACCATATTGGTATCACGGTTTTATGTTTATAACCGACACCAAATTGTCTAAAACCTCCCTCGTTATTATATATAAATGTGGGTTTCGTTATATGGACGATGGTAAATAACATTAAAAAAATGAAAACAGCAATGTTTAATTTGTTGATTCTAATAAATTTCCTACTTACTAAACCCATCGGTATCTATATTATAAAATTATAATATTTTATAATATTTAGTTCAAAACAAACTATATGTTCAATTATCGCCGAAGTCATTATCCTCGGGTATTTCATTATAATAATTACCATCGGTAAAATCATCGGCGAGGTTCCTAAGGTCATTCGCTTCTTCATCATACTGTTGATTTATATCTTGCTCCATAATCGCATCCAATTCGTCAGCATCTTCCGCAACTAAATTATCTTCATCCATTTCTGTGCGTTCCCTATCGTATGTATTTTTATCATAATGGACTAATCCTTTTTGTAATCCAATGTTCCATCGCCCCATTTTGTATTTCTTCAGAAGATTTTCCACTTTACGCACATCATTATCCAATTTACCTAAATCCTGTGTAACAATCTTCTGTTTTTCTTTAACCTTGGAGTTATGTATTTTTCTCGATATATCATTATACGACATATACGATTTTCTCTGGTTTTCTTGCATTTCCATAAATAATAATAACACGGATGCAACACGGTTCTTCAAGTCGTTAGCATCAATGGGTGTTATATCAACTTCTAATAACTCATCTCTTTCATCATCTATGTCTATTGCTCGTGTTTGAATAGTTATATCACTATTGTTTTTTATATCGGTGCGTGCCTGTGATTTTTTCAATTCCAAGTCAGAATTCAACATATCAATATCATTGGCACAAGAAATATACTCATATAAAACTGATAAAAATAAGTAACCGTGCATATATCCCATAGTAGCACTATCAAAAAGTGAATAGAATTCGGTCATCTCCGCCTTACCATTTATCTCAATTTCTTTGAATATGCTCAAATGTTTGGGCATAAATGCCAATACTTTATAAATATCACTTGTATGTTCCGTTATATTTCGCAAAGTATTTATCAAAGTATTATCACCGTGAAACTGTAGAATACCATTCCAATGTTTTTCTATAATATTGGATAAGTCTCTGACATGAACACTTGATAAATTCCAGTGCTTCGCGATTTTATTATATGTTTTGCCGGATAGTATTATTTCGGGATACACTTTTGTAAAGTAATAAATGGCGTTTTCTATACCCGAAATATTATTTAGTATATCACCCGATGACTTATTATCAGACGAATATATAGACAGTAACGTATCTTGTAGTTTATTGAACTTAGTCTTATTTAAATTCCCATATTCTTTAATGAATGTAGTAATTTCTTTGAACATTTTTTTATTTGAAGCAAATAAATAGTTTTTAAATTCGGTTAATTCTGTTCTCTTTTCTGATACCATTATATTTTTTTTATATGTTTTCAAAACCTCTCTCAGGTGCCTTCTAAAATTAGCATCAACGCTTTCCGAGTCACTCATATCAAGACTATCTAATATGTCATACATTACATCTACTTGAGTGAAATAATCTACTTTACTGACCTCTTTAATATTTGACTGGCGTATAATACGGGTCAAATGGTTCAAATCACCGACACCGTATTTTTTCCCATTCCTTTTAAGAAAGTCGATCTTATCATTTATTGAACCTTGTTGTGGAAAATCCTCGGATTTCTCACCCGATACTATTTTATAAGCATCAGGAACAGGTAATTCGTTATCAAAATTACAATGTTTTATTATATAAGCGTAAATATGTTCTTCTGTAGTTTGTTCGTTGACTACCACTCTTTTTATTCCTGTAAATTCATCATGGAATAATGTAGATGGTTTACTATATCGCTTGATTTCATTTAATAATTCACTTATTGCCTTTGATGCGGTAATTGTTTGTTCAATAATCGGGTCCTTCTCTATGAAATATTCAATCGCCCTATCGTTATTAGAATTACAGCAACCGTTTTCTAAAAATGGTACATTAGCGTTGGTTTTAAGCAAAGGTTCTTCCTTATTAACTATCGTGTTAATATTATTCGCGACGGAAAAACCAAACAAAGCAGATTTACTTTGTATTGTATTCAAATGTTTTAACTGGTCGCTATGACCCTTTTTAACTGTATCAAGAAATCCCCTCTCAAAATCTCTCGTCAAAGATTGAACTCTTGGTATTGACACAGGAACTATGGGAGGCATGAAATGTTTCCATTTTTCACTACTATGCTCTTCGGGAATGAACTGGTCTGGATTTTCCAATAAAAACTGTCGCTTTTTGGTGTATAAATCCGCTATATCTGGACGCTTCGTAAAAATATATTTATCTATAATATCCATAATTTTTGGTGCATATATATCACTTTTTAATTTTGAAATTGAGTCCCACGGTTTTATAGAACTCTTTAATTTATACATAATACAAGCGATATATTCAATTCCCGACTGGTCTTCAACTCCAGCATTCAATGGGTAACCACTAAATGAACGTGTGCACCCAGGAAATGTTTTCTTAGAACGATGTCCAGGCACAGCGGTCTGTATATTAATAAGTAATGAAGCTGCTACGATCCATAATATATTGCGGTGTCTATATGTTTCATAATTTATACCCTTTTTGCCGGTTTTCTGGGATTTCCTCGTAATTTGTTCATCGTATTTTATTTCATTCATTATGACGGAGTCAACCAATTCACTAGACAGACGCAATACACCTTCTTGTATGCTGTCGAATGTAACGCCCATACTGGTTGCGACTGTGTGTGCAATATTATATATCATCGCATTCAATTCATTTTCATGAACTGGTTTCGTCTGTTTTATAAGGACGTCTGTCATTTGTTCGGTCATATCTTTTTCCATTATATCGTGTGTTTGAATAACAAATCCCTGTTCGTTGTATGTTTCTTGTGTTACAAAATCTATTTTCCGTAAAGTGTATCCACTATATTTATCAACAATGGAGTCACCGTCATCACTCATTGTGCCATACATTGAACATATTTCATCCAGTTTATTTAGATAATTATTGGGTTTTAAAATGAATTCGCGCGCAAGTTTTTCAATAGACATTGGCATAATCGGTGTATTACTATCTTTACAATATAACCAATTCATATTTTCTTTCATGTCTTCCATAGGTTCTCTACAATGCTCATCTACAAACATATTAATATAACCTTGACGTTTTGTAAAGTCATCTAATCCCATAATGGTTTTACGAAGTTCTTCATGTGGCGATTGAATCGCATCTACCGATGAAACCGTTTTACCGTAATCATAAGCAAAGTTATTATATTTATTATCCTTGATTTCGCGTAAAATGTTTATCCTACGAATATTTTTGAAGTCATTCATAAGGTCTTGTTTAATCCTTTCATCAAGTTGTTCCAATGAAATATCAATACGATTTTCAAATTCCTTTACCATTCGTGTTTTATTCAACTGTTCAATTCGTTTCTTGGAAAAACTAGTGGGTTCACATACAGAATTGGAGGTATTTTTATTACAATCGTCTTTCATATTGCAAAATAGCACATTTGTGTCTATAAATGACTCGGGGTCAATTGATTTATCGTATATCCACTGATTATTCTTACGTTTATAATACCCTTGTTTTTTCCTGGTCTCGGTTTCAATCTCAATTTCTTTTTTCTCTTTTGGAGTAAGAAGCGTCTCGTCAATATCCTTACCATATCCGGGTTTCAATTCCAATATAGCATATTCGCCATCTGTTACCGGTTTTTTCCCCGCAATAAGTATTTCTGACATCGTGCTTCCATAATTCGGTTTAACGTCGTGTTTTTGGATCAGGTTCTCTTCCAAGAATTCTTTAAATAATGAGGGTTCCATCTCTTTCTTTTCCTTTTCGTATAAATTCAGGATTTCATATGGCGTATCATCATACTCTGCATCATAATAAATTATATCACTTGTATTATCATTCTGTAATTCGTTTATTGTGTTATATTTCTTGGTAAGATATCTACGCGAACAATCCGTTGGTTTAATCTTAGCGTTCTCCCCTTCATCTTCAATGTCCACAGGTTGAAATCCATTTAATAATTGTTCGGGTGTAGTAAGATGTTTTATATTCATTGAAGTGATAATATCAGCAAGCATAGATAAATTATCATCCTGTATCAGTTTATTTAAAAGCTCACCATTTCTCAACTTCACACTATCATTAATATTATAACCGTCTTTAAAGAATTCCATTAGTTCTGTGTTGTTGAATAGCAACCTTTCTATTCGCGTCATCTGTTCGCCTTGAACCGACCCAGATGACGTAATCGTTTGATATGTTCTGGATTTTTCAAGGAAATTTTTATTGAAATCTTGAATTGCGGTTTTGATTGTAAACCGGAGCTCGTTCTGTTGTTGATACGAAATATCTTTACTGTCTACCATATAAGGTTTCAACTCTTCAATAAAACTATGCGTGGTTAAACGGTTTTTCACTCTATTCCTTATTTCCCGAATGATAGTTCGTGTCTTTGGAATAATAGTTTGCAATAACTTCTCGTATTTTTTAGGTTCGTTTTTATATTTCTCATCAAGTGTATAATGTTTGATATCTTTCATAAAATTACCCTCTTCCACATCAAGTTCAATATCCAAATCATTCACATTATCATTATTTAGTTGTGTTTTATTATTTAACAAACGGAATAACGAGACAAATAATTGTGAATACTGTGACTTTTTCAAAATACTTGTAGATGGTAGATCAACCTTTGAGAATTCAACACACTCACTTGGCATCATAATCAATGATTTAATATTTATTTCATCATTTGGTGTCATGTTATTACGAATAAAAATAGTCTTACCCGATTTCATCAACAAACTATCTTGTTTTTGAAGACCCATATTATAACGCTGTATCACGAACCGTTTTTGCACCAATTTACTTTTATTTCCATTTGCTTTAACAACACTACTATAGAAATTTTCTAGGTTATCAATTATGGCGTCAAACTCCGCATTTACATAGACTTTATTCATTAACGAATTGTCATCATTGATTGTATTGAAATTATTATTATATTTATCCAGTTCGGTGTAGAGTTTAAAATACTTATTGGTGCTTGAACTATCATTATTTTTATAAGAATTATATATTTCATTTTCAAATGACATAACTTGTTTTTGGTCCAACATATTTACATCTATGTCATCATCATCATCATTCTCCTGTTCCATATACACATTTGATTGTTGTTGAACTACTGGTATTATCCATCTAATATTTTTATTAAGTTTCGTGAGTTTTTCAATAAGGGGTTTCCACATTGGACCATTATAAACATAACCAGATACATTCTCATTATCGTCGAATTTAGAAAATTCATTTCTTAGTTCTTTGAAACGATTAATTAAAGTTGAAATATTCGCACGAACCTTATCTGACCGCTTACTATCGGGTATTGTAGATAATAACTCATCCATCATATCATTCGTTTGAATTTCAAGACCGTATTTTTGTTGATGTTCAGGTATTTCTATCTCTTGTGTTATATCGTCGAGTTCTTCACCAAAAATAATATTATTCGCATCATTATACATTTCGTGTAATACTTCCCGAATGCTTTCATCTGGAACCGCATTCTCGGGTGTATTTATTATCATTTCGCCATCTTCGGTAGACTCAAATGAACCAAGCTCAACTGTTTTTTCAATATCATCCTCGGTTAATTCTTCCTCTCCGTCAACTGTCATTTTTTTGAAATTCGTTTGTGCCTGACTTGGTTTTTCACGAACGACAAATTTATTAAAAGGAATATCTTTCGGAATACCCTTATATGCAAAATCTATATATATAACATCACCTTCTGGAAAGGTTGTGATTTCAATCATATCTTCTTCTAAATTTGTAATTTCTCCTGTAATAATAACAGGCACATCACCTCCTATATGTATATCCAACCATGTGTGTGTGTTTAGATTATTCTGTCTGGCATAACCACCCATATCACTTCGGTTTAATAAATATATGGCGATAATAGACTCATCATTGATTTTATTATCTTTTATGGATAATGTGTGTATTTTCATAGAGGAAACATTTATAAGTTCAAGTGCGCTATCATCAATATATGTTATATAGTAATTATTCTGATGATATTCGTCATTTGACGGAGATGATATTTCAATTATATCGCCATATTTTAATTGTATAGATTGTTCTTTAGAAACCATTACTTATGTGTATATATACCTTATATATCTTTATTTTACGTGATTAAATAGTCAATGTTATAATTACATATTTCTAAAATTTATGATATTTTATAAAAATTGAAAAAGGATTTATAAAATAATATAAAGTAAAACGACTACGTTATTGTAAAGATGAACACATTTAACCTTTCCGCACAAATCAGGTCGGGTGTCACCGAGATTATTAAGAAGGAGTATAAACAGGGAGAAACTAAGTACAATATTTATAATTATAATGGCGCGTGTAAGTCAGAGGATTTTAGTACCTCTGTGTATAACGAGGAAACATTCACGGACCAACTGCACGAGAGAATGAATGAAGATGAACGTTTCAGTCAATGGGTGCAAATTGAAGGTTCTATAAGGTCAGCAGTGCGTAAAACCCCCATTGGTGCGACGTTAGGTGTTCATCCTATGCCCCTTCAGAGAGAGACGTGCGAACCGAGATCTTTGAAACTCTCTCAGTTATGTAAGGAGAAAAACATTTCATTCAATGAACTTTTGAATATATATAAGAAGGACGCGATATTTCATCAATACGGAAACTGTCGTTCAGTGATCACTTGCAACGATAGCATAGTCGCTGTCGCACCTCCAAAGTCTATTCCTTTTGAAACCTTTAAAAATGAAAATAATAAGGTGTCATACGATTTTACCAAACACTTATACGCGAATGAAGTAATTGAAGGCACAATGATAAATCTATTTTATAATAAATCAAACGATAGTTGGGAGATTGCTACAAAATCGGCGGTCGGTGGTAATTATTGGTATTATAGAACACAATACGACGGGTCTCTTGAATTTGATAAACAGATGACGTTTCGTGAGATGTTCATGGAGGCACTGGAAGAGAAGGACCAAGAGTTGTCTAATACAATTTTCGTGTCTAAGTTATCAATAGATTTGACTTATAGTTTTGTTATGCAGCATCCCGCGAACCATATCGTGCTTGACGTCAAGAAACCCAGCATTTATCTGGTTGCTGGTTTTAAGATCAACGGTGATGTGGTCACCAACTTCACTCCGGAGGATGCGATTAAGTATACTTTGGATGATTATAGCAAGAGAGAGAACGTGCCACCTGGTGGAGATGACAACTTTTACATGTCCAGCGTCTTGAATATTATCAAGATGCCGCGTGTAGTAGATATTACTGGGAAAAGTGTAGATGAGATCGTTAATATTTCTCAAGATTATGACGCTGGTATAATGATTCATAGTGAAATCAACAGAAAACGTGTAAAAGTTGATAATGTTACTTACGAACGTCTTAAAGACGTCAGGGGGAATAATCCCAATCTTCATTATCATTATCTTAGTTTGTTTGCAGCAGGAAAGGTAGATGAGTTCTTATTGGAGTTTCCTGTATACAAGCGATTGTTCTATCAGTTTTATAGACAGTCTTACGAGTTTATAAAGGAAATTCACGATGCCTATGTTTCGTATTATGTAAAGAAGATGGGTAAGTCTGTTCGTATTAATAAATCTATTTTCACACACATTTATACTCTTCATAACACATATTATATTCCCACAATTGATAGTGTAATGCCCACTATCGTTACGCGCGATGTCGTGTCAAATTATTATAACGGCATGACACCGAAAGAGAAACTCTATCACGTGAGTTATAAGACCCGCGAGTACACTAATAAACACAAAGATGCCGGAAGTAGTAGCAAAGAGAGTAATATTATCTCAGCTTCGTATTAAAAATAAAGGATTATGTGTTAAATGAAATTATATAGTTTAATATTTTCACGACGTTTTCGTTGTGGTTGTTCTGGTACAACTTTTTTTACACAATCAACGCATAAATTGAGTGTTGTTTCGAAATATCGTTTACTTGTATTATTCGTAACACAACACCAAACATTATTACACATATCACACCGTTCAATAACTTCGTCGTCCGTAATAATCTCACAACATTTTCTACAAGAAAGAAAATATTGTTTAATCTCAAACAAAACAACATCTTCTGGTAAAGATTTTAATGAATCATTTGTAATTTCTTTATCAACGCGCATTATAATATATTACCAAATATATTTTTTTGGTAATATAACATTATGTCTAAAATGAATTGTATAATTCAGACAATTTGCATAGGTTCTGGACATATTTGAGAGAATGTGCCTTATTCGCGTCGCTCATATCCTTGATGGGGGAACGCAATGAATCTATAGATTTCATAATATCAGACGCGTTTGATACCCCTGAGAAATCTTCCCCATAATCCTTATTAATAAAAAAATCTAAATCTCCTGAATCAATCCGTTCTTTATAAGGAGAATAAATATAAGAATACCATACTTTAATAATAAGAGTGACGTTCGCTTTTCGTGACATTAAAACAAGGTTCTTAGCGGAACGAATATCAGTATTATCAGGAAACACATTTATTATATCTTCAACAAATTCATTGAAGTGTGTATTAAATGCTTTTAATGAAGCGGATTTAGTTGCCATTTTATATATATATATTTATTATTGTTTAAATCTATTTCTTAAATTTATATTTAGTTGCTGGCATTATTATATTTCGGGCACTTGATATTGATACTGTGGGGTTGAATTTTTCATAGGAACATCGGCATTTCTTTGCTGTTGAAGTGTATCTATGGTTACTTCGTTACTCACTTTATCTGGTTTATAAGTGTCTGGTGGGGTTGGTATCATAGCACCCGTTTTACTAACAGGAACATAGTCGTATAATTGACGTTGCCCTCCCGTACCTTTTGCGCTTAATTCGTCAGGAGACATGTCATAAAATGTAAATTGTTCTGATACTATGTTGGAACCACCGGACGAAGACTTTAATGAATATGAACTAGGTTCTCCATCACCAAAGTTTGCTGACTCTAATTTCTTTTTTACTTCAGGTTCATAATGTTGTATAATATCACTTCCTAAAACAAGAGAATACCCTTTGTTTATTAATAATAACGCCGGAACGGATGTAAGATTTGGAGGCATCAAGACTCGCTTACCGTCGTCAAGATGTATAAATACTTGGTTGGTTTCTGGGTTATGTTTTCTTTTATCAATGCATATACAATTTAATTTTTCAGTAAGACCACTTTTCGATAAAAAATCCAATACCTTTTTACTATGTTTACAATAATTCGAGTAATATAAATTATCCATTCGTTTATATTTTGAGTTAATAAAAAAATATAAACGTTTTAACGATTATTCTAAATTAATTTGTTTACAGACTGTTGCTACACATAGTATGGAGTAATCTATTTTGGAAATAGAAAATTCCATATCCGAGTAATACCATTACAGAGTTCAAATAGAACACACTACCGCGTTTCTTGGTAAAGGCGAGACGAATCATAGTTAAAAAGGATAATGTGAATAGAATGAAACCGAAGACAGATAAATAATAGAAGTAAAGGCAATAATCTTTGGGCAGGGGACCAAACAGGGAGTTCATAACATCGTTCATCGTTGGTATATATTACTATTATATAATTTGTAATTATGTTATTATAATTTACAAGAGAAATCATATTTCAAAATAAACTATGTAAAAATAAATATACCTAAATATTATAGTAACACTATGGACGAATCGTGTATATGGAAAATGCTAGATACATATTTCAAGGATGCTCCGGATAGTTTAGTTAGTCATAATCTGGAATCTTATAACGAGTTTTTCAAAAGGGGTATATACCAGATATTTAAAGAGAAAAATCCCATTCGTCTCGAGTCAAATTATGATAAATCTATAGATGATTATAAGAATAAGTGTGAGATATATCTGGGTGGACGCGATGGTACAAAAATATCGTTCGGTAAACCAATTATATACGATTCAAATGATAATTCTCATTATATGTTTCCAAATGAAGCACGTTTACGTAACATGACGTATGGTATGCCAATTCATTATGATGTTGAAGTTGTATATACCGAGATTCTTGATGACGGTGAAATGACGAAACACGGTGGACAGCAACAGAACCTAGACGAATATACCGAAACACATAGTGACTATAAAGAGTCTTATAAGTTTAAAAATTATAAACAAGGGGGCGGATTAAATGAGTTCCAAGAACTCTCTATGGGTGGTGCTCGTAATAATAATAATCTGGAAATCAGGGAATACGATTATACTACAAGTCAAGCAAAGGAGATGCGTGAAAATATAGAGAAGTCAATGAAAGGTAATAATAAGTTTGAACACGTAGAAACGTTTGAAAATATATATCTCGGTAAATTTCCCATTATGGTCCAGTCAGATTTCTGTATATTGAATAAACTGACACCAGAAATACGTTTCTCTATGGGTGAGTGTAAACAAGATTTGGGTGGGTATTTTATAATAGCAGGTAAAGAGAAAACTGTGGTTTCTCAAGAAAAGTTCGCGGATAATATGTTATATGTGAGGAAGTTTATTAAAGAAGATGACGAGGATGAAACCGAGTTGGAACATCTATACTCTGCTGAATTGAGAAGTGTTTCAGAGAACCCATCAAAACCCATTCGTAAATTCTCAATTTCCCTTGTAGCACCAAATGTTAAATTTACGAATAATAATATAGTTGTGAATATACCCAATGTTAGAAAACCCGTTCCATTATTTATTGTTATGCGTGCTCTAGGTATCATAAGCGATAAAGATATAATAGAAACTTGTTTATTGGATTTGGATAAGTACGAACCTTGGATGGACGACTTTATACCGTCAGTTCACGACGCAGGAGGCATTCTCACACAAGAATTGGCGATTCATTTTATCGCATCTTTGACGAAGGGTAAGTTATATGAACATGGATTGGAAATTTTATCCGATTATCTATTACCTCATATAGGGGAAACAAATTATAAGGAAAAGGCGTATTTCCTAGGTCATATGGTATTCAAGATGTTATCTGTAATGAATAATGTTGAATTACCAACTGACCGTGATAATTTTAAATATAAACGCATTGAACTCGTAGGTTCTCTAATGTACGAACTGTTCCGTGATTATTATACAGAACAACAAAAACATATAAGATTGGAATACGATAAGCGACTTAATTTTAATCTTAATTTATATGCATCTGACTTACCCAGTCTTATCAACACTTATAAAAATGAGATTTTTAGGGAACGTATTATAGAAAAAGGGTTCTCTAAAGGGTTCAAGGGGAACTGGGGAGCAAAACCAACAACAAAACGCATTGGTGTCGTTCAGGATTTAAATCGCCTATCTTTCAATGGTTATCTCGCTCATCTGCGTAAAACAAATTTACCTTTGGATTCGAGCGCCAAAGTAACTGGACCCCGACTTCTACACGGTTCTCAGTGGGGATTTTTAGACCCACTTGATACTCCCGACGGCGGTAATATTGGACTACATAAACATTTGGCGATTATGACCCATGTTTCACACGGTGGTATAGGTGAGCGTAAACCAATGATAGAATGGTTACGCGAAAAGGTTTCTCTCAAATACACTTATGAATGTAGTCCTAAAATGTTATCCATAATGACAAAGGTCTTTATTAACGGTTATTGGTGTGGTTCTATTACAGAACCTTTTGAGAATGTTCGTAAAATAAAGTTATACAGACGTAATGGATTGATTTCACCTTACACCAGCGTTGGGTTTGATATTGCGCAAAACACGGTTTTTATATACACTGATGGTGGTCGTTTATGCCGACCCATATTTTATAAGGATGAATTGACTAATAAAATGTCGTATGATAATGTTAAAGATAAACTTTCGTCCGGTGAATATTACTGGAATAATTTAGTGTTCGGTTTTAATAAACATAAGGATAATATTAATTATAAGAAAAATAGTTATGAAATATACGAACTCAACGAACTATTCAGTTCGGTTACTACAGAAACGAATCCTGCAAAGATAGATACGTTCATAAAAAACAAGGGTATTATTGATTATATAGATAATAATGAAACCGAGAATGCTATGATTTGCATAGACTATGAAGACTTTGAAACGAAACCGCATACTCATCTTGAAATTCATCCGTCACTTATGTTTGGAACTATGGGTAGTCTCATCGTTTTCCCTGAGAACAACCCCCCCACACGTAATTCATTTTCGTGTGGTCAAAGTAAACAAGCGTGTTCGGTATATCATAGTAATTATAATGTTCGTATTGATAAGGCTGCTGTACTCTTGAATTATGGACAGACGCCTTTGGTAAAGACTCGTTTTCTTGAGTATATAAATAAAGAGGAGATGCCTTATGGTGAGAATACAATAGTCGCGATTATGTGCTACGGAGGATATAATATGGAGGATTCGGTATTAATAAATGAAGGTTCTCTAAAACGCGGGTTATTCAATACCACTTATTTTACTGGATATGAGGCACACGAAGAAATGAGCGAAACTACCGATGGTATAGTGTAGAAACAAAATTTGCCAATATAGAATCAAATGGTGATATTGGGGATAAAAACCGGGTTTGATTATAGTAAACTTGATAAATATGGTATTATTCGCGAAGGCACCATTGTAGATGATAAAACCATATTAATCGGTATGTATACCACGAACGAGGGTAGAAAAACTGATGCATCAAAAGGAACAAAGAAAGGGCAGATGGGTATTGTTGATAAAACATTTATAACCGAAGGTGAAGAAGGCGAACGTATCGTCAAGGTACGAATACGCGATATTAGAATACCAACTTTCGGCGATAAGGTTGGTTCAAGGCACGGACAAAAGGGAACTTGTGGTCTGGTTGTTCCCGAAACGAATATGCCGTTTACGCGCGGAGGAATGCGACCCGATGTTATAATAAACCCACACGCGATTCCATCCAGAATGACCATTGGACAATTGGTTGAAACTACTACAGCGAAGGCCAGTGTTATAATGGGTGGGTTCGGTGACGGAACGGCTTTTATAAACAAGGGTTCAAAAGTGGGTGTTTATGGTGAAGCACTTACAAACTTTGGTTATCATTCAAGTGGTAATGAAATCATGTATAACGGTCAATCGGGGGACCAACTGGAAATGGAAATTTTTATAGGACCCACATATTATATGCGATTAAAACACATGGCAAAGGATAAGATTAATTATCGCGCACAAGGTCCTGTAACTGCAATGACAAAACAACCTGTAAGTGGTCGTGCAAATGATGGCGGTTTACGTATAGGAGAAATGGAACGTGACTCTCTTATATCACACGGTGTATCCGATTTTTTGCGCGAATCTATGATGGAACGTTCGGACAAGTATCGCATGGCGGTGTGTAATAAGACTGGTATGATGGCAATATATAACCCAGATAAGAAACTTTTTATAAGTCCTATGGTAGATGGTCCCATTAAATTTTCCGGTTCAATTGATGGTAATAATATGAATATTATAAATGTAACAAAACACGGTCGCGACTTCAGTATTATTGATGTTCCATACTCCTTTAAATTACTTCTACAAGAATTGAACACTATGAATATGCAAATGCGAATTATTACGGATGATAATATAGACCAATTAGAGAATATGACATTCTCAAATAATATGGAGTTACTTGGTATTGATGGAAAACTTGACTACCGGGCGAAATTAAAACAGAATGAAAATGAACAACCAGACGAGAACAATACACCCGAAGGAAATACTCCAGATACTCCTCCAGATGAGGGAAATACTCCTCCATATCCTCCTTCAAATGAGGGAAATACTCCTCCATATCCTCCTTCAAATGAGGGAAATACTCCTGATAGTCCTCCTTATGCTCCTTCAACTGATAATAGTTTTGATAAATTTATAGATGGTATACCAGTAGAAGAGAGGGAAGTATTAAATGACGATGATTTGAAATTACTTAAAAAGATGATGGATGAAAATAAAGCGTCTTCGCCAAATACACCTGACTATCCTCCGCCAAATACACCTGACTATCCTCCACCTTCTTCGCCAAAAACACCCGAATATCCACCAGGTGCGTTTTCTAGTTCGCCGCCATATGCGCCCGCATCTTCAGGTGGTGGAAATAAGTTTGAACTGGGTAAAATGGTATATTATAGGGGCGAAA
>Ga0206131_10000454_pt1 | contig 57727 bp, 53 predicted proteins | sample Helgoland_Spring_FD_148636 | JGI IMG/M metagenome (GOLD analysis project Ga0206131, IMG submission 148636) | Pelagic subsurface seawater microbial communities from Kabeltonne, Helgoland, North Sea - Helgoland_Spring_Bloom_20160517_1 | ecosystem: Environmental > Aquatic > Marine > Epipelagic ... | reverse complement strand
GTAGTTGGTTTTATTGCTGGACAAACTGCCCCTGCTGGTAGAACAATGGGACATGCTGGTGCTATTGTTGGTGGAGCTGAAGATACTGCTGAAGCTAAGATGGCTATTATGCGTGAGTGTGGTATTACTGTTGCTGAATCTCCTGCAGAAATTGGAAAAATGATGGCTGAACTAATGGGTGTTACTGCTTAAAAGATAGATTTTAGTACTTATTACTTGGATATTAGATAAAAGAAAAGCCCTCAAATTGAGGGCTTTTTCTATCTTTGATTTTTAAAATATAAATTATGAGATTATTAGAAGGAAAGACAGTAATTATTACTGGCGCTAGTAGAGGGATAGGAAAAGGAATTGCTGAGGTGTTTGCAAGTCATGGAGCAAATATTGCGTTTACATACCGCTCATCTGATGAAAAAGCAAAAGCTTTAGAAAAGGAGCTTTCATCAAATGGTTGTAAAGCAAAAGGATATAAATCGGATGCTTCTGATTTTGATGCTGCACAGCAATTAGCTGCTGATGTATTGGAAGAGTTTGGAAGCATTGATGTATTAGTAAATAATGCGGGAATTACTAAAGATGGATTGCTAATGCGTATGTCAGAAGATGATTTTGACAGAGTGATGGATATTAATATGAAGTCTGTATTCAATATGACAAAAGCAGTTTTACGCCCAATGCTAAAACAAAGAAAAGGTTCTATTATTAATATGAGTTCAGTTGTTGGTGTAAAGGGTAATGCTGGTCAGGCAAATTATTCTGCATCAAAGGCGGCAATTAATGGTTTTACAAAGTCAACTGCTCTAGAGTTAGGGTCTCGTAATATTAGGTGTAATTCTATAGCTCCAGGTTTTATTGAAACTGAAATGACTGAGGCTTTAGGAGAAGATCAAATAAAAGAATGGAGAAATACGATACCTTTAAAAAGAGGTGGGAGTACTGAAGATATTGCAAATGCAACTTTGTTTTTAGCGTCTGATATGTCGGCTTATGTTACAGGTCAAGTGCTTCATGTTTGTGGAGGTATGCTTACCTAAACTAAATGGATATAAGTACTGATTTACCAATAATATACAGTCTAGCTTGTCTATTTTTAGGGTTTGGCTATGCTTATTTTTTGTATAGAAAAGAAAATTTACTTTCTTCTAAAGTATTGCGATACTCTCTCTTTATAATTCGTACTTTTTTTATTGGGTTTTTAACAGCTTTATTGCTTAATCCTATTGTTAAGTCTTTACAGAATACTAGCCACAAACCTATTGTAATTATAGCTCAGGATGTTTCTGAGTCTATTTTAGATACTTCTTCCAGTAATTTTCTAACTAATATTTCTGAGCAATTATTAGATTTTGAAGTGCATCATTTTTCATTTTCTGATAACGTAAACCAAGGTTTTTCTGTTGAGAACAAGGGTTTACTAACTAACTACAGTAATCTTTTTCAGGATATGAATAGTCGTTTTGCTAATCAGCATATTGCAGGTATGATATTAGCTACTGATGGTTTATATAATAGAGGGAATAATCCGCTTTATGGCAATTTGATGAATTACCCTATTTATGCAATTGCTCAAGGAGATACTACTGTTAATAAGGATGTTAGTATTGAAAAGGTAAAGCAAAATGAAATTGCATTTTTAGGCAACACTTTTCCTTTGGAAATAGCAATAGCTGCTCAGCAATGCAAGGGTGAAAATATTCAGGTTACTATCTTGCATAAGAGAAAAAAAATCTATACTGAAAATGTACTTATTACTACTGATGATGATTATGAAAAAGTATCTGTAAATCTGCTAGCAGATAATGTAGGTTTGCAATATTATACAATTAATATTTCTCAGTTTTCGGATGAAAAAAATGTAAAGAATAATAGTTATACTGCTTATGTTGATGTAATAGATTCTCGCTATAAAATCTTACTCTTAACAGATGGAATTCATCCTGATATAGCTGCTTATAAAAATGCCATTGAGAAAAATAAAAACTATGCAGTGGAACAGATTAGTATTGCTGATTTTGATGAGAAATTAGAAGCTTATCAATTAGTGGTTATTTTTGGAATTAAGGAGAATTTTTCTGTTGTAAAGGATTTAAAGGAGTCAAAAATACCTTTGCTTATTTTTAATCTTAAGCAGGATATTCATAAACAGTTTACTTCTGTTTTTAGTTTTAAAAATAGGGGAGGGTTGGAGGAGGTTAAGGCAGTGAAAAATGAAAGTTTTTTCAACTTTACATTTTCACTTGATTTATTAAATCTTATTGATGTAGCACCCCCATTATATTCTCCATTTGGTAAATATACCATAAAGGTTGGTGCTGAGGTAATGTTGTTTCAGCAAATTGAGGGGCATACTACAAATAATCCAATTATTGTGTTGGACGAACAAAATGGCAGGAAAATGGCTATTGTTACAGCTGAAGGATTCTGGAAATGGAAATTATATGATTATTCAATTTCTAAAAATAATTTAGCTTTTAATGAGTTGTTTTCTAAACTAACACAATTTTTAGTGTTGCAAGGGGATAAAAGTAAGTTCAGGGTTAATTATAAAAAACAGATTGCTGAAAATTCAACTATTTATTTTGACGCGTCACTTTATAATGAGAGTTATGAATTAGTGAATAATAAAGAAATTTCTTTAATTATAAAGAATGAAAAAGGGGATAACTTTGTATATGAGTTTTCTAAATCTAATTCTAAATATAATTTAAATGCAGGTGTTCTTGATGTTGGAAAATATACTTTCTTTGCTAAGGTTAAAGGTAGTGAAATGATTAAAAGAGGTGGTTTTGATGTGAAAGCTACTCAGTTAGAACAATTACATATTATAGCAAATCATCAGTTATTAAACCAATTAGCTAACTCAAGTGGTGGTAAGTTGTTTTACCCTAATCAAATAGAGGAAATTGCAGCTGTAATAGCAAAAAGTAAAAGTAATTTTAAACAAATTTTTACTGAAGAAAAGCTAAAAGGAATCATTAATATTCCTTGGATTTTGTTAAGTTTGCTATCTCTCATTTCTTTGGAATGGTTCCTTAGGAAATACAATGGTTTAATATGATAAAACAAATTATTTTTGGAATATTAGTAGTAGGATTAAGTTCTTGCACAACTTCATCTGTACTTGTAAATGTGCAAAGGCCAGCTGATATTACAATTACTAAGGATATACAAAATGTTGTGGTAGTGAATAGGTCGCGTCCATCAAATGATAATTTAGCAGGCAATATTATTGAAGGTTTAATTAGTGGAGAGGGAATAGGTGCTGATAGAAAAGGAGCGGAGTATTGTGTTGAAGGTCTTAGTAATATGTTAAGTAATTCAGAAAGATTCAGCTTAAAAAATGTTGGTGGAATTGAATTGAAAGGTACCGGAACATCTTCTTTTCCAATTCCTTTATCCTGGAATGAGGTAAAGAGTATTTGTGGTTCATATGATGGTGATGCCTTATTGGTTTTGGAAACTTTTGATTCTGATTCTAGAACAATTGTTGGTGCACCAGTTGCTAGAACCCGTAAGGTAAAAGGAATAAAAGTAAAAGAATTGCGTTATCCTGCAACACTGATTATGAGTGTGGAATCAGGTTGGAGAGTGTATGATGTAAATAAAGAACGCATTATTGATGTAAATAAATTTACTGAAATAAAAGAGTTTAAAGCTTGGGGAAATTCTCCTGAGAATGCACAACTTAATTTGCCATCTAAAAGGATTGCAATAAAGAAATCAGGAGTATATGCAGGAGAACAATACGGTTTTAGAATTTCTCCAATTTGGATAAAAGTTAATAGAACTTATTTTACAGGGAAACATGATGATTTGAAATTAGCAAAATCATATGTTAAAAGAGGAGATTGGGATGCTGCAATTGAAATATGGAAAGATTTAGTAAATAATACTGATGAAAAAGTTGCAAGAAGATCAGCTTATAATATGGCTATTGCCTCAGAAATAAAAGGAGGTTTGGAAGCTGCAATAGATTGGGCTGAAAAAGCTCAGAAAATGGGTGAGAAAAAAGCTTATGTATATCTAAATGTGTTGCATAGAAGAAAGATGGATAAGGAAAAATTAAAAGAACAATTAAATTAACTAAAAACAATAAATTATGGAAAATCAAGGATTGCCTAAGGCAATGGTAATGGGAGTAGTAGGATTAATATTTGTCGTGATGTTTGGCTCAAGTATGTTTGTAACAATCGATTCAGGTGAAAAAGGTGTTTTATTTAAGAAATTTGGTGGTGGATTGGAAAAGGAAATTGTTTATGGGCAAGGTTTTCATTTGATAGCACCTTGGAATGATATGTTTGTGTATGATGTTAAATTAAAAGATACTTTTGAAAAAATGGAAGTATTATCAAAGAATGGTCTATCAATTAAAATCGATCTATCTTTTAGGTACCAACCAGTAGCTGATAGTATTGGATATTTACATGATGGGATTGGTAAGAATTTTCTTGAGAGTATTATAAAACCTGAAATCAGATCGGTAACGCGTGAGGTGATTGGAAATTATCTTCCTGAAGAACTATATTCGACAAAAAGAGAAGCTATTGAAGATGAAATTTATGCATTGACAAGAGTTAATATTGAAGCTAAATATCTTAAGTTAGATGCTATATTAATTAGAGATGTTACATTGCCTTCAACTTTAAGAACTGCAATTGAGCAGAAATTAAAGCAAGAGCAAGAATCTTTAGAATATGAATTTAAGATTGATAAGGCTAGAAAAGAGGCAGAAAGAAAAGAGATTGAAGCAAATGGTATTGCAAAATTCCAGAAAATTGTTAATCAGACTATTACTCCTCAATTATTGAAATGGAAAGGTGTAGAGGCTACTCAAGAGATTGCTAAATCTAGTAATTCTAAAGTTATTGTAATTGGTAATGGTGATGGTGATTTGCCTATCATTTTAGGAGGACAATAAATTTTTGTATTATTGCGAGAATAAAACAAGTAATTAATTTAAGAATAAGAAAAAATGAAAAAGATTGTATTAATGATGTTGGTGGCTATGATTCCATTTTTAACAATGGCTCAAAAAAGAAGTAAGAAAGGTAAAAATACTAAAGTAGAGAAAGTAGTTCAGTCAAAATCTAGTGTTGAATTTATGGTTATAAAGGGAGTTGAGTATCCTAGAAAGTCTAAGAAATCTAATGAAGAAGAAATATTGCTTTCTCGAGAAAGTGCAGGACTTGCTCAAGAGGAAATTTTGCTGCTTCAGAAAAAAATTCGACAAAATTTAAAACCAATTTATATTATTTCTTTCGATTTTGGAAATGAGAACAGTAGGGGGGTAAGAGAAATGATTGAAGAATCAGTTCATTATAGCTCAATGGCTACTGCTGCTTATAGTGCTATTGAGAAAGGTTGGGAATTTATGTCAGCAAATGTGATTCAAGGTTCAGGTAGTGTAACTCACTATTACTACATGAAAAGAAATAAAAAATAATTTATTTATATTTTAATAAGAAAGCTCTACTGAAAAGTAGGGCTTTTTTTATTGAAATTTCCCGTTAATCATAACCTTATCAATTACATTATGTCCAAAGCTATATGGTAAGTATGCATAGCTAGGAATAGGCTTAGTAATAAAAAGATTTGCCTTTTTTCCAATACATATACTTCCTAGTTCTTTTTCTACTCCCATTGCGTATGCAGTATTGATAGTTGTTGCATTTATTACTTGTTCAGGAGTCATTTTTAGTTGTATGCATCCTAGGGAGGCTACAAAATTCATATTCCCACTTGGGGTTGATCCAGGGTTGTAGTCTGTTGCTAAGGCTACAGGCAATCCTTCTTCCATCATTCTTTTTGCTGGTCCGTAAGGTATCCCTAAAAAGAAAGAACAAGAAGGTAAAATAGTTGGCATACAATTGCTCCCTTTTAATGCTTCATAATCTGACTCAGCCATTTCTTCCAAGTGGTCAACTGAAAGTGCTCCCAAATCAACTGATGCCTTTACTCCACCAATTGCATTAAACTGATTGACATGTGTTTTGGTTTGTAAACCTAATTTATTGGCTGCTGTTAATAGGTTTTTTGTGTCTTCAACAGTAAAGTATCCTTCTTCACAAAAAATATCTACATAGTCGGCTAATTTTTCTTCAACAACCTTGGGTAGCATCTCATTAATTATCAAATCCATGTACCCCTCTTTATTGTCTTTGTATTCTTTGGGTAAAGCATGAGCTCCAAGAAAAGTAGCCTTTATTGTTACATCCGTATTTTCCTTTAAACGTTTAATTACTCTTAGCATCTTAAGTTCAGCATCTAAAGTTAAGCCATAACCGCTTTTTATTTCAATAGCACCTGTTCCCATTTGTACTAATTCATTTAGGCGAATTAATGCATCTTCATACAATTCATCTTCTGTAGCATTTTGTAATTTTTCAGCAGAATTAAGAATTCCTCCACCTCTTTGTGCTATTTCAGCATAACTAAGCCCATTTATTCTGTCAACAAATTCTCCTTCACGGCTAGCAGCAAATACTATGTGAGTATGACTATCGCAATAAGTAGGGAAGACCATTCCACCTTCAGCATCAATTATTTCAGTATTGTTCCAATCCTCAATTCCATTCCAGTTATCCATACTTCCAAAGGATGTAATGAACCCTTCTTCCACTTCTACAAAGGCATCTTTTATAGTAGAGATATGTGACATATCTTTACCTGCCACCCATTTTCTAGGAGTTGTTTCTGTTTGGATAAGTTCTGAAATATTCTTGATTACTGTTTTCATATTTTGTTTTTGATTGTGCGAAAATACAAAATTCACTCTAATCAATTATGTTATATTTGCGCTATGGGAAATTCTATTGGTACAATTTTTAAATTAACAACTTTTGGAGAATCACATGGTGCTAGTATTGGTGGTATTATTGATGGTTGTCCTGCAGGTTTGGAGTTGGATTTTGAAAAAATTCAACAGCAATTAGATAAAAGAAAGCCAGGGCAATCCAAGATTACCACTCAAAGAAAGGAGAGTGATACGGTTCAGTTTTTATCTGGAATTTTTGAAGGAAAAACTACAGGTACTCCTATTGGTTTTACGATAAAAAATGAAGATGCTAAGAGTAAGGACTATACCCATGTAAAAGATACTTTTCGCCCTTCTCATGCTGATTTCACTTATCAGCAAAAATATGGAATAAGAGATTATAGAGGAGGAGGAAGGTCTTCTGCTCGTGAAACTGCTTGTAGAGTAGTAGCGGGTGCTATGGCTCAGCAAATTTTAGATAGAATTGGAGTAACGATTTCTGCTTATGTAAGTGCAGTTGGGAATGTAAAATTGAATAAATTCAATAAGGATTTGGATTTGAGTTTAATTGATAGTAATGTGGTGAGGTGTCCTGATGTTTCAATTGCTGAGCAAATGATTTCCGAAATTGAAAAAACAAAAAAAGAGGGCGATACCATTGGTGGAGAAATTACAGTTGTAGCAACTGGTGTTCCTTCAGGTTGGGGAGAGCCCATTTTTGATAAACTCCATGCTGATATAGGAAAAGGAATGCTTTCCATTAATGCAGTGCATGGTTTTAAATACGGTTTTGGTGGAGTAGATATTTCTTCTAGTAAAGGAAGTGAAGTAAATGATACTATTATAGATGAAAGTGGTAAAACCAAAACCAACTTTTCTGGAGGAATACAAGGAGGGATAAGCAATGGTAATGATATTTATTGTGAAGTAGCCTTTAAGCCAGTGGCTACTATTATGCAAAAGCAAAATACAATTAATGCAGCAGGAAATAAAGTAGAATTAGAAGCAAAAGGCAGACATGATGCTTCTGTAGTTCCAAGAGCAGTGCCTATTGTGGAAAGTATGATGGCACTTACTTTAGTCGACCATTATTTAAGAAGTAAAATTAATAAGATTTAAGATTATGAAAAAATTAGCTTTATACTGGAAAATTATAATCGGAATGGTATTGGGTGTCGTTTACGGACTAATTGCTAACAAATTAGGTTGGGTGGACTTTACCAATGCTTTGATAAAACCTTGGGGTATTATCTTTGTAAATCTATTAAAACTTATTGCGGTGCCTTTGGTGTTTGCATCTCTTATTAAAGGAGTGGCATCACTTTCAGATATTTCAAAACTATCTCGCATAGGTGGGAAAACAATTGCTATTTACTTGTTGTCAACCGTTATTTCGGTAACCATTGGTTTGTGCTTGGTAAATATGGTAAATCCTGGTGCTAATTTTGATAGAGAATCCATTCAGTTATCTGAAAATTCTCAATCAGGGGCAGATAAAAAAATTGCTGTTGCAGGAAATGTAAAAGAGGCAGGTCCTCTTCAGTTTGTGGTAGATATAGTGCCAACTAATATCTTTTCAGCTTCTAGCGATAATTCTAATATGTTGCAGGTCATCTTCTTTGCTATTCTGTTTGGAATTGCCATGGTTATGTTGCCGAGTGAAAAAACAGTATATGTAAAAGGTTTCTTTGATGGAGTAAATGATATTATCCTGCAAATTGTGGACTTAATTATGTTGGCAGCACCATATGGAGTGTTTGCGCTTTTAGGAGGTTTGGTGGTTGATTTTGGAGCAAGTTCTACTTTATTTATTGCCTTAGGGAAATATTCACTAACTGTTATTGCAGGTTTGCTACTAATGGTGGTTGTGGTATATCCTTTAATTTTAAGGATGTTTACTAAAGTAAAGTATGTCAATTTCTTTAAAGCAATTTCTCCTGCACAAATGTTGGCATTTTCTACAAGTTCAAGTGCGGCAACTTTGCCAGTAACTATGGAAAGGTGTGAGGATCATTTAGGTGTTTCTGAAGAGGTTTCTTCTTTTGTATTGCCGTTAGGTGCTACTATTAATATGGATGGAACTTCACTTTACCAAGCTATTGCAGCAGTGTTTATTGCTCAAGCTTTTGGTATTGAGTTGGATTTAGGACAACAATTAACAATTGTGCTTACCGCAACTTTAGCGTCTATTGGTGCAGCTGCTGTTCCAGGTGCTGGTATGGTAATGCTAGTAATTGTTTTGGGTGCAATTAATGTGCCTACAGAAGGGCTTGCACTTATCTTTGGGGTGGATAGAATATTAGATATGATGCGTACGGTTGTTAATGTAACGGGTGATGCTACTGTGGCAACTATTGTAGCTTCTACTGAGGGTGAGTTAAGAGAGGTTACTGAAGAAGAATTAATGAGTTAAACTTTGCAAAGATATTTTTTTATCATTCTATTATTTTTTGGCCATTTACTAAGGGCTCAAGAATGTTTTCCTGAAAAAGGAAAGGGTAAAAGAATGATGAAAAAAATAGAGAAGCTTATTGAAAAAAAGGCATTTTATGCAGCTTTGGGTGAAATGCCTATTACTAATGATTTTACAGTGTTTCGTGCTTTGAAATCAGAGATACTTTGGCGTAAAGGCGATTTTTTTAATGCAGAAACGGAAGGCTTAAATGCAATAGCTGATTGTCCTGATATTTTTCCAAAAGTCTATTATTTTCTAGGAGAAATAGCTTTTGATAGAAAGGATTATGTAAATGCTGATTTTTATTTAAAAAAGAGTATTGCTTTAGGAATTGGTGATCCTTATTATTCTGATGCAATAATGCTATATGAAAAAGCAAAAGTATTGTCTGAAATTATTGTTAATCCTGTTTCTTTTAATCCAAATATTGTTACAGGTATTTCTACAGAGTTTGATGAATATTTGCCGATTATTTCTCCTGATCAAGAGCTTTCTTTTTTTACAAGAAGATCGGATAAAAGTAGTTTTAGTTCAATTACAAATACTAGTGTTGAGGAGTTTGTTTCTAGTAGAAAAGTAAAGGGTAAATTTGAGGAGGGTAAGGCACTTACTTATCCTTTTAATCTGGAAAGTAATGAGGGTGGGGCATCTATCACAATTGATAATAAAGTGTTGTATTACACAAAGTGCATCAGAAATAAAAAAGGCTACAATAATTGTGATATTTACTTTGTGAATAGAGAGGATTATGGATGGTCTGAAGTACAAACCTTTTCTGGTGAAATTTCAAAATCAGATTCTTGGGAATCGCAACCTACTGTTTCTCCTGATGGGAAGACAATTATTTTTGCTAGTGATAGATTAGGTGGATATGGTAAGATTGATTTGTATGAAGTTAATTATGTAAATGGAAAATGGACAGATCCTATGAATTTAGGTTCGGCAATTAATAGTAATGAACATGAAAAATCTCCTTATTTGCATACGGATGGGAAGACTTTATTTTTTGCTTCAACAAATTTTCCTTCCATTGGTGGTTTTGATATTTTTTATAGCCGTAAGGATAGTTTAGGGAGTTGGCAAAAACCTCAAAATATTGGCTATCCTATCAATTCGATTGCTGATGAAATATCACTTTTTGTAAGTACGGATGGGAATACTGCTTATTTTGCTTCTAATCAACTTGAGGGGGTTGGGGGTTGGGATGTTTATTCATTTCCCTTGCATGATGGTGCTAAGCCTGAAAGAGTTCTTTTCTTGAAAGGAGAATTGATGGATGGAAGTGGTCAGGTTTTGGAAGATGTGGAATTGGAGATAAAGAATATAAATACAAATGAAATTACTATTGTAAAGGTAGAAGCAGGGACTTATGTGTCCTCCTTAACTTTAGCAAAGGATGATGATGTGTTGATTACAGTAAAAAAAGAAGGTTTTGCTTATAACTCAACTTATATATCGGCTAATGACACTGCATTCTCTTCTCCAAAGAACTTGAATATAGCATTAGAATCACTGGAGAATGGAAAGTCTTTTAACTTGAGTGATATTTATTTTGAAACTAACTCTTATCAAATAAATGCAATGGCACAAGAAGTGCTTCTTGAGTTTTCTGTTTACCTAAAAGTAAATCAGAATATGGTAATTGAAATAAATGGTTTTACGGATGATGTTGGTAATGATATTGCTAATCAGCTTTTGTCAGAAAATAGGGCTAAGGCAGTTTATGATATGTTGGTTGCTAATGGTTTGGCGAAAAATAGGTTGAGCTATAATGGTTATGGTGAGCTTTTCCCTGTAGCAGATAATACTACCAAAAAGGGTAGGGCTAACAATAGAAGGACTGAGTTCAGAATTGTTAAGCAATAAAAAATCCTGCTAATGCAGGATTCCTTATTGTTATATATGTGAAAGAAATTATCTTGCTTCTTTAATTCTTGCTTTCTTACCAGTTAATTCTCTTAAGTAGTAAATTCTTGCTCTTCTAACTTTACCTTTCTTGTTTACTTCAATTTTTTCAATTAAAGGTGAGTTGATAGGGAAAATTCTTTCAACACCAATTGAGTGAGAAATTTTTCTGATTGTAAATGTTTCAGTTGCTCCACTACCTTTTCTTTGGATAACATCCCCTTTAAAAAACTGAGTTCTTTGTTTGTCTCCCTCTTTAATTGTGTAGTAAACTGTAATATTATCTCCTGCTTTAAAGTTTGGTAGTTCTGTTGATGCAGTAAGTTCTTTTGCTATAGTTTCAGTAATGTTCATTTTTCTAATATTAGGTTTCGAAATCGGTTTGCAATATTACGGATATTTTTTTATTTAATTATCTTAAGAAACAAACAATTTTATTCAAATAAATCTGGTCTTTTTTCTTCTGTTCTTTTAATAGATTCTTCTTCTCTCCATTGGGTTATAAGTTTCTCATTTCCAGATAGTAGTACTTCAGGCACTTCCCATCCTTTGTAGTTGGAAGGGCGAGTATAGATAGGGGGTGCAAGCAAATTATCTTGAAAAGAATCGGTAAGTGCAGAGGTTTCATCAGAAATAACACCAGGAATTAAGCGTATTACTGCATCAGAAAGTATGGCAGCCGCTACTTCACCGCCTGTAAGTACGTAATCGCCAATTGATATTTCCTTGGTGATGATGTGTTCTCTAACTCTTTGGTCGATTCCCTTGTAGTGTCCGCAAAGCATGATTAAATTTTTATGTGTGGATAAAGTATTACAGATTTGTTGGTTTAGCGTTTCTCCATCAGGGGATAGGTAGATGATTTCATCATAGTCTCTTTCAACTTTAAGTTTGCTTATGCAATCGTCAATGGGTTGTATGCACATTACCATTCCTGCTCCGCCACCAAATTGGTAGTCGTCAACACTTTTTTGCTTGTTGGTGGAGTGGTCGCGTAAGTTGTGAATTATAATTTCTGCCTTGCCATTTTCTTTTGCGCGCTTTAAAATTGAGTACTCAAAATAAGCGTCAAAAAATTCAGGAAATAATGTAATGATGTCAATTCTCATTTGGCAAACTTACAAAATCAAAATGGTTTATATTTTAACTGTAATTGTGCTAAAGAACTAATATGACATGCTGTCATGTATATTGTATAAATATATTGTAATCAGATATTTGATAATTGTAATCTAAATAGTTTATTTAGTATTTAATTTTGACTAAAATAATAAGTTATCATAAGTTGCTTTTGGCTAAATTAAACGAAAATTGCTAACAATTGTTGATATTTATTTAAAGTAAAGATGTTTAATTTGTTTAGAATTTTAGTACTTTCAACTTTCAAAATAAAGGCATATGTATAAACTATCTTTTCTCATTTGTTTTGCTTTTTTGTTCACTAAAAGTGCAAAATCTCAAACTACAGATACTATAAATTTAAACGCTTCAGAACAGCAATTTAGCGATTCTATTGCTCAAGTAAATGAACAAAATGAAGATTTAAAAGCATCACGAGATGCTTATAATGAAGGTTTATTATTGTTAGGTACTGAGAATTATATTGAGGCAATTACTCACTTTACTAATGCCATTACGATTGATTCAATTTTTTCAGAAGCTTATTTGAGTAGAGCTAAATGTTATGAGGGGCAGAATGATGAGTTAGCAATTGTAGATTACTTGAAAGCATTTGAACTTGATTCTTCAAAGGTTTTTCCTTTATATTCGGTAGCTGCTTTGCAGTTTAAAACAGATAAAGAATTAGCAAAGCAAACATACAGTTTGATTATTGCACTAAATGAATCAGAGTTTAAGGCAATAAGTCAGTTGGGAATTATTGCTTTTTTGGCTAAAGAGTATAATACGGCAGAGCAGTATTTCACGCAATCATTAGCAATTAATACGAATGCTTATACTCTTAATGATAGAGGGAGTTGCTATCGTAAATTAGATAAATTAGACTTGGCTGTAAATGATTATTTAGCTGCCATTGCATTAAATTCTGATTTGGCATTTGTATATAGTAATCTTGCTAGTGTTTATGCAAATCAAGGAGATCCTGAAAAGGCATTGAATTATTATGATTTGGCAATTTCAATAGATGTAAATTATGCTTTAGCTTACAATAATAAAGCGAGTATTTTGCTTGAAAATAAAGAATTTGATAAGGCAAATTCAGCTATCAATAAAGCATTAGTTGTTAATCCTGATTATGCTCCAGCATATAATAATAAAGGTGTGATTAATCATCAGTTGAAAAAATATGAGGAGGCAATTGATGATTTTGATAAGGCAATTTCTTTGGATGATAATTATGCAAAAGCGTATTTGAATAGAGGTGTAAGTAAGCAAATGACTAGAGATGAAGATGGGGCTTGCTCGGATTGGTATAAGGCAAAAGAATTAGGAATTATGATGGTAAAAAAATATTTAGCGAATGACTGTGAATAATAGATATAGAAAAAGTTTGCTGTTGGCTTGCTTGTTGTTTGTTACGAGTATTGCTTTTTCGCAAGATATAGCATTTAAAAATGCTAATTTTAAAGAGGATAAACAAGGCTTGAAGTTAGCAAAGGAAAGTATGGCAATTGCAGATGAAATGCGTGAACAGGGAATTGAAAAAATATTGCTTATGCAAGACGCAAATATTGTTTTTAGTCAAGCAATTTTTCACTATAATAAAGCACAAGCTTTTAATCCAAATAATGCTGAGCTGAATTATAAAATAGGAAGTAGTTTGCTGTTTACTAATCAAAAAGAAAATGCAAATTCTTATCTAGTAAAAGCAAAGGAATTGAGTACTAATTTACCTGCTGAATTTTTATTTTACTATGCTATGGCTCTGCAGTTAAATGGAGATTATACTCGTGCAGTTGAACAGTTTGAACAGTTTAAGGATACTGCTAAAAATAAGGTGTATGCGCTTTATGAAGTATTTACTAAAAAGTATATTAAGGAATGCCAAGGTGCGAATGAGGTTTTGGCTGCTGAGCATAGAATCTGGGTTGATAATTTGCCAATAAATACTAAATTTGATGAGTGGAGCCCCTGTTTAAGTGCAGATGGAGAATTATTGATTTTTACCTCAAATCAGCCTAATGAGAATCAGCCTAATGAATTTGGTGTGTATGATCAGGATATTTATTATTCTAATTTAAATGCTCGTAAGTTTTCTAATGTATTGCCTGTTTCTGAGTTAAATACGAAAAATGATGATGTTTCAGGAGGACTTTCATATGATGGGCAAAGGTTACTTACCTTTAAGCAGGAGGATGGTAATGCTGATGTTTTTGAATCTAAATTAAATGGATTGAAGTGGGGTGTTCCTTTAAGAAAAATGGGGGAGAAGCTAAGGGGAGGGAATACGGATGGAAATGAAACTTTTGCCTCTTTTGATCCGCCAGATGTGAAGGTGTATTACATTACAGATGGGGGTTACAGTGGTAATAAAAATATCTATTTTTCTGGAGTAATGAACAGGGAGCGTAATCTTTGGGGAAAAGGGCAAAGTGCAGGTCATGAGGTGAATACTAAATTTCAGGAAGGGTCGGTTTATATTCATCCTGATGGAAAAACTATGTATTTTTCATCTCAAGGACATAATACACTTGGTGGTTATGATATTTTTGTTTCCTATGTTGATGATTTGGGGCATTGGGGAGAGCCAATTAATTTGGGTTATCCTATCAATACTCCTTATGATGATTTGTTTTATAGTGCTACTGCAAGTGGGAGGTATGCTTATATTGCTTCAAATAGAGCCGGAGGAAAGGGAGGTTTGGATATTTATAAAGTAACCTATTGGGGTGCAGATAAGCCTATGAGTACTGATGTTCAAGATCAGTTAATTGCTAGTATTGCAAAGCCAGTAAGTGATAATACGATTGCGAAACCTATTGTGGTTAAAGAAAAATCATTAACGGTTTTTAAAGGTAAAGTAATTGACGCAATTACCAAGAAACCTATTGATGCAGCAATAGAAATTGTGCTGAATGAAACAGGAAAGATTTTTACTTCATTTCATTCCAATAGTGCTACAGGAAAGTTTTTATTATCGCTTCCTGCTGGAGCTAATTATGGAATTTCTGTGGCTGCTGATGGGTATTTATTTCATTCAGAAAATTTTGATTTACCCAAAGGAGATGGCTTTAATAGTGTAAATAAAGATATTGAGCTGAAAAATATTAAGGTAGGAATCAACATTGCTCTTAGAAATGTGTTCTTTAACACAGGAAAATGGGAGGTGAAGGATGATTCCTATGCAGAATTAGAGCGTTTAGTTTCGCTCTTATCTGATGTGCCTACTTTAAGGATTGAGATTTCTGGGCATACCGATAATATTGGTGCAGAATCCTTTAATGAATTACTTTCGCAAAGGCGGGCGGATGCAGTGGTAACTTATCTAGTAGGAAAGGGGGTAGATAAAAAAAGATTGTCCGCAAAAGGTTACGGACAATCTAAGCCTGTTGATTCTAATGAAACTGCTGAAGGTAGGGCAGCAAACAGAAGAACCGAATTTGAAATTATTGAAAATTAATTCAATTTAATTTTTTGAGTTTTACTCTCTGATTTAAGAATGTAAATCCCTTTATTTAAGTGAGAAATTGATGTTAATTTTTCATTAGTAGAAAGTACTAATCTTCCGCTAACATCATATACTGAAACAGTGTTAATAGTTTTAATTTTTTTATTGATGGTATTAAATGTAAAGTCATTCTGTGCAGATAAATCGCTTACTGAATTAACTATAGCTTCACTAATAGTTAAATTAGTTGAGTGATAAGTGTCTCCCATGTTGTTTCCATTTCCATTAGCGGCAATAAATGCTCCATAAAAGGTGACATCTCCAGTTCCTGTATTTGGAGCTTCCCAGTCCATTGTCCAAGTTCTAGAACTATTTCCAGATGTTCCTCCAGCTTTATGTGTTATTGCTGTATTGTTATTGGTAAACTGCATTTCTGTACTATTAGTAACTAAAAAGCTACCTGTTTTTGCATTTCCAGCATTTTTTTCAGCTGTTAATTCAAAACCAAATTTATTTATTCCTGATTGATTAATATTTGCAGTAATTGTATATACTTGATTTGGTATATATCCGTTTGCTGGAATATTTGTTGTTATTGTTGCTCCTGTTTCTGCTCCTGCATAATGACAACCAGTACAACTTGCACCATCATTTGGTGAGTCTGTTTTTCCTCCTGGAGATCCGCCAGCATTTGAAGTAGAAATGGTTGGGTAAAAGAAAATAGCTGTAGCTAGAGCTATTGGTAGAATAAGTAAAGTTTTTTTCATGATAGTATATTTTTATTTAGGCAAAAATATAAATATGATTTTAATCTAGTTAATACTTTTGTTTATTATTTTATAAAGATAGTAAAATGCGATTAATTTCTGAAATTATTTATTCAGAAAATATTTTTTATAGAGAAATAATTAGCTGATTGGAAAGGAAGTGTCTATAAAGATTTAGTCAGATTGTAATATATGATAGCAACTTCTTGTATCAAGCTATAAAAGAAAGTGTATTACTTAATTAATTATTATATTCGCATCTTAATTTTCAAAAAAATATACAATGAAAAAACTACTATTTACTTTTTTAGCAATTGCTATAATTTTTTCTGGTTGCGAAAAAGAAGAAGAACCAGTAAATTCAGGGAATACAAATCCAATTACTTATGCTTTTTCTTGCAAGTTAGATGGTGAAGATTTTACAGATAGTAATCCTGTAGCTAGTATAGAGCCATCAACAAATGTACTGACAATTGATGCTGAGGATGGTGATAATACGATTAGGATTATTATTTATAATTTTTCTAATAGAGATGAAGGAGATGAAATTTCTTTAAATAATTTAACAGACAAAGCCTATGTTACTATGAGTTCAGTTTTTATGTCGAATACTCAAAGTGGAAATATTACTTTTTCTGAAATTGGAAGTGAACTTTCAGGGGTATTTAATTTTAAGTGCAATAACTTACAAACTTTCGAAAGTGTTACAGTTACTGAAGGTGTTTTTGAAGGTATATCTTATTAATGACTAAAAAAACAAAAATATTAGATATTAAGGAAATAAATCAAAAGTTAAAGCGATTGGCTTGGCAGGTTTATGAGAAAAATTCATCTGAAAAAGAGATTATTGTAGTAGGAATTTCTGAAAGAGGCTTAATTCTTGCAAAAGAATTGGCTTCACTTATTCAGCAAATATCTAAGATAAAAACTAAAATTGCACATCTTGAACTAGATAAGGATAATCCTTATGACAAAAAAGTTGTGTTAAATTTGGTTGAAAAAGAATATACTGATAAAGTGGTAATACTTGTGGATGATGTATTAAATTCAGGAAAAACCCTGATATATGCAGCAAAACATTTTTTAACAACACCATTGGTAAAATTGGCTATTATGGTGTTGGTGGATCGTAATCATAACCGTTATCCTATTAAGGCGGATTATGTAGGGCTTTCCTTAGCAACTACCTTGCAAGAATATATTAATGTAAAATTAAAGGGTGCTGATAAGGGTGTGTATCTCTCCTAATATTTTATCTATACTTTTATCATCTACTAGTATAGTATGATGAGCTAAGGCATAAAAAGAGCTTCTATTTTGAAGTTCTTTTTTTATATAAGGTTCTAACTCATTTTTAGGAATATTAGCAATTAAAGGGCGGCTTTGTGTTTCTTTTTTTAGTCGAGTAGCTAAACAATTGGCTGATGCTTTTAGGTAGATGCTTATTCCTTTAGTATTAATTATATCTATATTGTTATTGTGAATAGGAGTGCCTCCACCACAAGCAATAATTGCTTTAGTATTTAATTGAATTAAAAGCTCAGTTTCCAACATTCTGAAATGTAATTCGCCATCTTTTTTGAATACTTCAGAAACACTTCTTTTTTCTTTTTTTTCAATCTCTTTATCGGTATCATAAAAAGGGAGGTGCAATTGCTCAGCTAAAAGCTTTGCAAGTGTTGTTTTTCCTACTCCCATATAACCAATAAGATAGACCATAAATAAGCTGCATTGTTAGTATTCAAATAAACAAATTTTATTATGATTTTAACTCAATAATTCACATAGATAATTTTATTAAATTTATTTTACAAAATTGTTTCTGATTAAAGAAAAGTAATATATTTGCAGCCGATTTTGACCGACCTGGTAGCTCAGTTGGTAGAGCACCTCACTTTTAATGAGGGGGTCCTGGGTTCGAGCCCCAGCCAGGTCACCAAATCTAAAAAAAATCCCGCTAGTAATAGTGGGATTCTTTTTTTATGTATTATTGCATAACACCTGCCCAGGTGCTGAAATTGGTAGACAGGCATGATTGAGGGTCATGTGTCCTAAGGACGTGCGGGTTCGACCCCCGCTCTGGGCACTTTTTCATTATCCCCCAACTCGTTTATAATTATAGCCTTCTTTTTCTAGGATATCCATTACCTTATCCCTTACATCTCCTTGTATAATAATCTCTCCATTTTTAGCAGTACCACCTACACCACATTTTGCTTTTAGCATCTTTCCTAAGGATTTCAAATCTTCAGCAGTTCCTACAAAACCTTTTATAATCACTGCAATTTTCCCAGCTCTGTGTTTGTCAATACACACTTTTAGGTGTTGGGCATTGTTAGCTAAGCTTTCCACTTCTTCATTTTCGTATTCAAACTCAAAATCAGGATTGGTAGAGTACATAACTCCTTTTTTATTTTTTTTATTCTTTCCCATTGGGTAATAGTATTTTTAAGGATTTGGGTACTGTTTTTATTTCCAAAGTAGTAGTAGTTGCTGTTGGTTCTCCATCCAAATGGATTATTTTTTCATTACTGGTAATTATCATTTTATCCGTTTGGATAATACGAACAAACTTTGAAAGATGGGCTTTTCCTTTTGCAACCTTAAGTAAAAAGCCAGGAACCTTCCATCTAGGAAAATCCTTTACAATCACAAAATCAATCAGCCCGTCATCCGTTTTAGCATAGGGTGAAATCTGAAAGTTATTTCCGTACTGAGCAGTATTAGCAAAAGCAATAAGTATTGCATTTACTTGCTCAGTCTTTCCATCATAATTTAGTGTATAGTCCTTAGCTTTATATTGTAGCTCTTTATAGATGAGTTTTATATAATTTGAAAAACCTCTATTTGTTAAGTTGGCAAACAGGTGAGCAATATGAGCATCAAAACCTATGCCTGAAACATTTACAAATGCTAGGCCATTTGCAGTACAGCTATCAATTGTTTTAATATTTGCGTTTTTAAGTTGAATAATTGCTTTCTCAATATTAGAACTCATTCCGTTATGAAAAGCAAAACCATTACCTGAACCACAAGGAATAACACCTAATGCTATATTGCTCCCAATTAGCGCTTTTGCACATTCGTTTACTGTGCCATCACCGCCCACTGCTATTACTGCATCAAAATTTTCTTTAATTGCAACTTTACTTATTATAGTTGCATCTCCAGTTTTTTGGGTGCGTACAATATCGTAATTATCAAAATGCAAAGCAATCGTATCTTCAATTCCTTTTTGCTTTCCTGTCCCTGATATAGGGTTGATGATAAACTTAATTTTCATAGATTAAATTATTAGTTTTCATTCTGAAATTATAATCCTGTTTTATGGCTTTTAATAGTTCAATATTTTTGGTGCTTTTATTAGATTCCTCTTTTAACCCCCAATCCGTAAAAGTAGGATATTTTTCTAGTTTACTATTAATTATACCTTCATGAGTAATAAAGCGATAGTTGTTGTATAGCTTGCTTACTGCCCAGTTTTCTTCTGAAAACATAGATTTTCCAAATGCTAAATAGGGTTTTGAATAATTGATATCATTTAGTATAGTTGGCATAATATCTATCTGTTGAACAATAGTATTGTTTTTTCCAATAAGACTTTTACCCCCTTTGAACATAACAAGAGGAATGGCATACCTCCCGATTTTATTTTTGTAGGATTTGTTGTAATTTACTCCTGATGTGTGGTCAGCTGTAATGATAAAGATTGTGTTTTTAAACCATTTCTCATTTTGAATACTCTTGAAAAATTGTTGCATGGAGTAATCCGAATATGCAATTGTTTCTCTTATTCCTATTTTCTCAAATTTATGACTATAATCGTTTGGTAATATGTAAGGAGGGTGAGAGCTCAATGAAAAAAAAGTAGAGAAGAAAGGCTCTTCTTTTTTATTTAATTCATTAGCAAAATATTGCATAAAAGGCTTGTCAAAAATCCCCCAACTTCCATCAAAATCAGCATCATTATTGTATTCCTCCATTCCATGATACTCTTGAAAACCTGCTTTCCTGCTAAAACTGTAAAAGCCCATAGTTCCTCTTAGTCCACCGTGAAAAAATGAGGTATTATAACCTTCATTATTTAGGAGTGATGCTAAGCTTTCAAATTTATTTTGAGCATACTCTGAAGTAATAAAGGGATTATTCATTAAGGTTGGGATTGAGGCAGTTATAGCTGGTAATGCTTCTATAGATTTTAATCCATTTGAAAAAGCATTAGTAAATACTATTCCGTGTTGCATAAGGCTATCTAAAAAAGGTGTGTAGCCTTTCCCTTTATTATAAAAACCGACAAATTCTTTGGAATAACTTTCCATGATAAGAATTACAATATTTTGTTTGTTTATATTTTGTGCTGTTGGTGTATGAATGGGGGAATAGATGTTTGATAAATCTTCTTGTGTAAAATAATTATAGGTTTCTAATGGTTTGTTTTCAAAAGAATGTAAGATGCAAAAAGGAGTATTTAAAATTAAACTTGTATTCTGGCTTCCTGTTAATTCTCCTGCATTGATGGTATTTATGGGTTTTAATTGTAAGCCACCTCTTGCAGAGATAATAAAAATACCTAAAGCTAAAATTAAAATTATAAGTTGTTTACTTATTCCTTTTAAATCTAATGTGAATCTGTAATTAGGTATTTGTTTTATTTTAAGGAGTAAATAAACTTGTACAATAGAAAATAGTGTAATTGGCCAATAATCCTTTAGGTATTGAGGAATGATATTTTTGGCATCACTTCCTAATTGCAAAAGTTGGAAAAAATCACTGGTTGAACGTTTTTGTGTGAATTTGAAATATTCAATATCTACATTATTCAATAGTAAAAATGGAATATTTACCCAATAAAAAAGCCAATTAGTAAGTTTTTTATAATATCTATTTCCCCTTAAATTATGAGGTAAAAATAACAAAATAAACAAAGGAATATTAATGTAAACTAAAGCAGAAATATCAAATCGTAACCCTTCAATAAATTCTAAAAAATAATATAAATCAATTGTGCTATTATTATTGATGTAAAAATAAATCCTACTAGCAGTATACATCCCTAAAAGAGAAAGTAATCTTTTGAGGTAAGTATTAAAGAATTTCATTAATTATTACAACAGCTTCCGTTATTGCAGTCATCCTCTTTTTTTGTGTATTTTTTATAAAGAAAATATACTGCTAATCCTAATATTATGCCTACTGATATTTCTTGCCAATTCATCTTTAAAATTTTTAACAAAGTAAAGAAAATATTAAGTAGTTTTGGCACCAAACAAAATCAAAGATGCAATTTAATAGAAAGGGGATTTCAGATGTTGAGTTATTGAACTTGTACAAGTCAATTATAACACCAAGATTAGTTGAAGAAAAGATGTTGATTCTTTTGCGTCAAGGAAAGATTTCAAAGTGGTTTTCAGGTGTTGGTCAAGAGGCAATTTCAGTAGGAGTAGCAGCTGCTTTAAAGCAAGATGAATACATCCTGCCAATGCATAGAAATTTAGGTGTTTTTACAACTAAGAATGTGCCATTAAATCGTTTGTTCTCTCAATTTCAAGGAAAGAAAAATGGTTTTACAAAAGGTCGTGATCGTTCTTTTCATTTTGGAACTCAAGAATATAATATTGTAGGAATGATTTCTCATTTAGGACCTCAATTAGGTGTTGCTGATGGGATTGCATTAGCTAATAAATTAAAGGATAATAAAAAAACAACTGCTGTTTTTACAGGTGATGGAGGGGCAAGTGAAGGTGATTTTCATGAAGCATTGAATGTAGCTGCTGTTTGGGATTTGCCAGTTATATTTGTAATTGAAAATAATGGTTATGGTTTATCTACACCAAGCTCTGAGCAGTTTAGGTGTAAGCAATTTGCAGATAAAGGAATTGGTTACGGAATGGATGCTTATACAATTGATGGAAATAATATTTTAGAAGTATTTGCTGCTGTAAAGGATATAAAAGAACAAATTGAAAAAAATCCTAAGCCTGTTATTTTGGAATGTATGAGTTTTAGAATGAGAGGGCATGAAGAGGCTTCAGGAACTAAATATGTGCCTGAAGAGCTAATGGAAATGTGGGCGAAGAAAGATCCTGTTGAAAATTATGAGTCCTTTTTAATAAAGGAAAATTTAATTTCTCAAGAAGAAATTGATGTGTTGAAGAAAGAAATAAAAGATGAAATAAATACAGCTTGGGTAACAGCTGATAGTGAGCCTAGAATTGAATCTACTCCTGAAAAAGAGTTGGCCGATATTTATGCTCCTTATGTTCCAGAAATTATTGATCCTTCTTCAGATAAAACTGAAAAACGATTAATTGATGCAATTTCTGATGGTTTAAAACAATCAATGCAGAAGTATGATAATTTGATAATTATGGGGCAGGACATTGCTGATTATGGAGGTGTATTCAAAATCACAGATGGTTTTATGAATGAGTTCGGTAGAGATAGAGTGCGTAATACTCCAATTTGTGAATCTGCTATAGTTAGTGCATCCTTAGGGTTATCAATAAATGGTTATAAAGCTGTCATGGAAATGCAATTTGCTGATTTTGTAACTTCAGGTTTTAATCCGATAATTAATAATTTAGCAAAAACGCATTACAGGTGGGGCGAAAAAGCAGATGTTGTAGTGCGTATGCCTACTGGTGCTGGAGTTGGTGCTGGTCCTTTTCACTCTCAATCCAATGAGGCTTGGTTTACACATACTCCAGGGTTAAAAGTAGTTTACCCTGCATTTCCAGAGGATGCAAAGGGTTTGTTGAATGCAGCCATAAATGATCCAAATCCTGTAATGTATTTTGAGCATAAAGCCCTTTATAGGAGCTTAACAGGAGATGTTTCAAATGACTACTTCACTACTGAAATTGGTAAGGCTAATTTGATAAAAGAAGGAAGTCAAGTAAGTATTATTACTTATGGTATGGGGGTGCATTGGGCTTTGGAAGTGTTAAAAAATAATCCTGATATATCTGCTGATTTAATTGATTTGAGAACCTTAGTTCCTTTGGATAGAAATATGGTTTTAGATTCTGTAAAGAAAACTGGAAGAGCAATTGTATTGCATGAGGATTGTATGATAGGTGGTTTTGGGGCTGATATTTCTGCAATGATTGCTGATGATTGTTTTGAGTATTTAGATGCTCCAGTAAAGCGTTCAGCATCAATAGATACACCAGTGCCTTTTGCTTATGAATTAGAAGATGAGTTTTTAGCTAAATCCCGTTTTGAACTGCAATTAAAGGAGCTTTTAGCGTATTAAGGGCAGTAAATTCGTTTTCTCTTGTGCTTATCTGAAATAATTTTCTCATATTTGTATTCCATAAATCAAGTAAAGTACCATAATTTCATGAAAATAAAACATCTTGTAAAATCAAAATTTGCAATACTAATTATATTGGCTTTGCTTTTTACCTCCTCTTGCATTACAAATAAAAATTTAGAATATGTTCGTTCCTCAAAGGAGATAAGTAAGGTTAAAGTAAATCATCAAGACTACAGATTACAAGTAGGGGATTTGATTTCAGTTCAAATTAGTACAGTAACCGAGCAACAACATGATTTTTTCAATAAAGAGAATACATCTAATTCTCAACTCATGATGCAAAACCCATATTTATATGGATATTTAATTAAAGAAGATGGTAATTTAGATTTGCCATCTTTTGGTATTGTAAAGGCTGAAGGTTTTACTCTAAGAGAGCTTGAAAATATAATAAAACAGATTGCAGTTTCGTATTTTGAGCAACCAGTTGTAAAGCTTAATATAATTAATTTTGAGTTAAGTATTCTGGGCGAGGTAAATAGTCCTGGAACTTATAAATTAGTTGATCCTGAGGTAAATATACTATATGCATTAAGTTTAGCAAATGACATAACTCAGTTTGGTAACAGAAAAAGGGTTAAAATTATTAGAAATGAGCATGATATTGTAAGAGTGTATTATGTAGATTTAACAAATGCAGACCTATTAGCAGATGTAGATTTTATATTAGAGTCTCATGATATTATTTATGTTCCTCCATTAAATAAAAAGTTTTATGCATTTAATAATTTACCTAATGTAGTCTCCATGGTAATTTCAGCTGTAACTTTATATTTATTAGTTAATAAAAATTAGCATAACCTATGAATAATCAATTTGACGAAATAATAGATTTTAGGCAGTTTTTCTTTAAGATAATTAATAACTGGTTCTTTTTTGTAATTAGTTTATTACTTACTTTTTCTATAGCTTTTGCTTTTAATAGATATAGTAAAGAAATTTATAAGGTAGAAACCTCAATAATTGTTAAGGAAGAAAATAGTATGCCTACAGCTACTGACTTATTGTATCAAAAAGCAATCGGTAATAAGAAAATGAGTTTGGAAAATAAAGAGTTAATGTTAAAATCTTATCCATTAGTATATGAAACTTTAGAGGATTTAAGGTTTGATATTGCTTATTATATTGTTGGTAATATTAAAGTTTCTGAAACCTATATAGCTCCTGTAGTTTTAATATGTAATGATATATCTTCCCTAATAGGAAAATCAATTACTATTGAATATATTAATAAAGAAAAATTTCTTTTTGTTGAAGATGGAGGTGAGCATAAAACTTATTCTTTTGGTAGTGAGATTAATTTTTATGACACAAAAATTATAGTCAAGATAAATCCTGATTATAAGTTAAGTGATATAAAATACCCTGAAACTGTAATTAAATTTAAAGACCTTAAGAATTTAACTCAAAAGTATCAAGATAAAATATCTGTAACTCAAAAGGAAAGAGAGTCTACTGTAATCTCTATTTCTGTTCTAGAGGAAGATCAATTAAAAGGTGTAAGTTTCTTAAATAAGTTAACTGAAAACTATATCAATAATGAGATTAGCGAGAAAAATATAGCTTCAAAAAATACAGTAACTTTTATAAATAATCAGTTGCTTGAAATGAGTGATTCCCTTTCACTTATTGAGCAGCAAATACAGGAATATAAAAATAATAATAAAATAACTGATTTAAGTTTAAAAGCACAAAGCATCTATACGAATATTATTAGTATTGAAGCAGAGTTAGCTAGCAGTAAAAGTCTAAATAATTATTATAATTATTTAGGTAATTATCTTGATAAAGGCAAAGATATTGAAGGAGTTAGTGTACCAGCATCTTTTGGTATAAATGATGCGGCATTAAATACTTTAATTAATCAACTAGTTGAGGTGCAAATAAAAAAAGATATTTTACTAGATGGTGGTCAAGTTAATAATCCTGCTATTTTGCAATATAACCGGCAAACAAAACAATTGTTATTAAATTTAAAGGAATCTGTTAATAGTAATAAATCAGCTAATAAATTAATTATTAAGGATTTTAAGCAAAGAATAAAAAAGCTGGAAAATTCTTTAAATGACATTCCTGAGGTTGAAAGAGAATTGTTGAGTATTGAGCGCTTACAGTCTATTTCTGAAAATATTTACATTTTTCTGCTAAAAAAACGTGCTGAAGCAAAAATTACTTCTTCCTCTAATGTGTCTGATAGTAAGGTGTTGGAACCGGCAATGTATTTTTCACAATCACCAGTCAGCCCAGTTAAATCAAAAAATTATATTATAGCATTTCTTTTGGGTTGTATTCTTCCATTATTGATTATTTTATTAAAAGAATTAGTAAATGATAAAATAATTACTAGAGTTGATTTAGAAAAAGCAACTTCTATACCAGTATTGGGGATGATTGGAAGAAATTATAGTGGACATAATTTACTTTCCGAGCAAAGCCCTAAATCTGCTGTTTTTGAGGGGTTTAGAGCCTTAAGGTCTAATCTAAACTTCTTTAATCTACAAGCAGATAAAAAAGTTTATTTAGTAACATCCTCTATAAGTGGGGAGGGTAAAACTTATATTGCAGAAAACTTGGCAATTGTGTTTGCTAAATCAGGAAAGAAAACTCTTGTAATTGGAGCTGATTTAAGAAGACCTAGATTATATGCTGATTTTATTTTAGAAAATAATCTAGGTATTTCAAATCATGTTTTAGGTGATAAAACTTTGTCTGAAGTTATACTAAAATCAGAGATTGAAAATTTAGATTTATTGGTTTCAGGACCTATTCCATCTAATCCTTCAGATGCTCTTCTAACTGAAAAATTCAAACAAATGTTATCTGAGTTAAAAAAACAATATGATATTATAGTATTAGACACACCTCCTTTAGGTTTAGTGGCTGATGCTTTGACCTTAATGAAGTATTCTGATGTTAATTTGTATGTAGTTAGACAAGATTATACTCAAAAAGGACTATTAACTTATGCTGATGATATGTATAATAAAGATAGGTTAGGTAATTTACACCTTGTATTTAATGACGTAAAGGAAGGGAGCGGAGCTTATGGTTATGGTTATGGTTACGGCTATGGTTACGGCTATGGTTACGGTTATGGAAATAATTATGGGTATACTCAAGGGTCAGAATATTTTGACGATAACAAAGAGTAAAAATAAGTAAAGTTAAAAAGTATGCATAAAATACCAAAGGTGATTGCTGAAATTGGGTGTAATCACAAAGGAGAAATTGAAATTGCAAAACAACTTTTGAAAGTTGCAGCTGATAGTGGTGTAGAGGTAGCAAAATTTCAAAAAAGAACAAATAAAGAATTGTTAACTGAAGAGCAATATAATGCTCCTCACCCTAATCCTATTAACTCTTATGGTGATACTTATGGTGCTCATAGAGAATTTTTAGAATTTGATATAAGTCAGCATAAAGAGTTAAAAGATTATGCAGAAAATCTAGGATTAATTTACTCTACATCTGTTTGGGATACAACTTCTGCAAAGGAGATTTCTTCAATAAATCCTGAATTAATTAAAGTGCCATCAGCATGTAATAATCATTTTGAAATGCTAAAAGTACTAAGAGATGAATATGAGGGTGAGGTTCATATTTCTTTTGGTATGACAACTAAAAGTGAAGAAGAAGAAATTGTTTCCCTTTTTGAAGAAACTAATCAAGGTAAACGATTGGTTTTATATTCTTGTACATCTGGATATCCTGTTCCCTTTGAAGATATCTGTATGTTGGAAATAGTGCGTATTAAAGAAAAATTTGAGAATAGAGTAAAAGCAATTGGCTTTTCAGGTCATCATTTAGGTATAGCAGTTGATGTTGCAGCTTATACTTTAGGTGCAACATGGATTGAACGTCACTTTACAATGGATAGAACTTGGAAGGGGACTGATCATTCTGCATCTTTAGAGCCTACTGGTTTAAGAAAATTAGCTAGGGATCTAAAAGCTACTCATAAAGCCCTTACTTTTAAAAAAACTGATATTTTAGCTATAGAGCAGGTGCAAAGAGTTAAATTAAAATATAGAAAACAATAATGAGTATAATTGCTTTTATACCAGCAAGAGGAGGTAGTAAATCTATTCCTGAAAAAAATATTAAAATATTTTGTGGAAGACCTCTTATTTTTTGGAATCTACAGGAATTACAGGATTCTAAAGTAGATAAAATTGTTGTTGCTACTGATTCTGAGAAAATAAAGTCTGTTGTAAATTCTTTTGGTTTTTCCAAAGTTTCTGTTTTTAACAGGAGTAATGAAAATTCTCAAGATTTTTCCTCTACTGAATCAGTAATGTTGGAATATATAAAAAGTGTTAATCTTTCAGATTCAGACACCTTTATGTTGGTCCAAGCAACTTCACCTTTTACACAAACTACTCATTTTAATGAAGGGTTAGAGCTGTTTAAACAACATAATTCTATCCTTACTTGTTGCGAATCTAAACGATTTTCTTGGAGGGGAGGAAAGGCATTAAATTATGATATTTATAACCGACCTAGAAGACAAGACCATAAGGGAACATTAATTGAAAATGGAGCTTTTTATATTAGTTCTGTTTCAGATATAAAATCAACTCAAAATAGAATTTCAGGTGATATTGGTATTTATGAAATGCCAGAATATACTTATACTGAAATTGATGAGCAAGAAGACTGGATAGTTGCAGAATCTTTAATGAAGCGTTTTGTTTTGAATAATAAAATGCAAGATTTTTCAAAAATTAAACTATTCCTTTCAGATGTAGATGGAGTATTAACAGATGCAGGGATGTATTACACTGAGAATGGTGATGAGTTTAAAAAATTCTGTACTTATGACGGAATGGGCTTTCAATTATTACAAAAAACAGGAGTAAAGGTTGGTATATTAACTACTGAAGATAGGGAACTTAACAGAAGGAGAGCAAAGAAGTTGGGCTTAGATTTTGATTTTCATGGAGCAAAAGATAAACTACAAATTGTAAAAGATTTATGTGCTGCCGAAAATATTACTTTAGATCAGGTAGCATACATTGGAGATGATGTAAATTGCTTTGGCCTTTTATCTCATGTAGGGATTGCTGCTTGCCCTAACAATGCTGTGGATAAAATTAAAGCTATCCCAAATATTATGCATTTAGAACGAAATGGAGGTGATGGTGTCGCAAGGGAATTTGTTGAATTATTTCTTTCCTAATGGACTTTGATGTTGATGATCTTTACTCTCTTGAAAAATATCTGATATTAAATAATATTTCTAAAGAAGATGTTTGTCTTGTTGGGAGTACAACCTTATCACTCATAGGAATACGAGAACATAATGATATTGATATTGTTGTGCATTCAAACCATCATGATAAACAACTTACCAAACATCAAATTATTGAACAGGTAAATACTCCTTGGAGCACTTTGTTTTTGGATGATAATTTGATTGAAAATTCAGATTTACACATTTTGTATGATGGCTTTAAATTTGTAATTCCAGAACTTATTTATCATAAAAAGATTTGGCATAATAGAGTTAAGGATCAATCAGATATTATTGAGTTAAAAGAGTATGCGAAAATGCATGATAATTGGGATTGGAAATTGATAGAAGATGCTTTGCCAAAGTCATCATTTTTTAAAGTAATTTTAAAAAAAAATACAAATAGATTTCATCTGTATAATGAGAGATTAAGAAATTATTTTAGGTATGATGCTAGTTTACATGAAGATGCTTTTCAGATGATTCCAACTGCTCATTTATTGGCAAAACAAATTGTAAATAATTCTTTTAACCGATATGATTTAATAGTTCGTTTTATGGCTATTGATTCTTTTTTAAACGCTAAGAAAGAGAGTTTTGATTTGTATGAAAAGATGCAAGAAAAAAGAGGTGGTTCAGCCTATAAAAACCCTTGGAAAGTGTTTCAATCCCTAATATCTAACTTTAAAAACAATGGAGCTAATCCTGCATATCCAATTTTAGTTAATAAAGATTTACATATTGTTGATGGAGCTCATAGATTGGCATGTGCATTGTATTTTAATGTCCCGTTTATTGCTGTAAAAATTAATAAGAAACTCGATTTTTCTCCTTATGGAATTGATTGGTTTGAAAATAATAATTTTTCTTATGAAGAAATTGAGGTAATTCAGCAGAAAAAAAATAAAATATTTCAGAATAACAATTTGTATTTTGAGGTTGTATTATGGCCATCAGTATCCCAGTATTTTAATGAAATTGAAACACTTATAAAAGAAAAATATATTATACAGTCTTCTACTGATTATAAGGATATTTCTAATTTCACTTCTTATATAAAAGCATTGTATAAAATTGATGATATCAAGGATTGGAAAGTTGATTTAAAAATAAAAGGGATGTCATCTTACCCTAAAGATATTAGAGTCCTTAAAATAGAAATACTTGAACCTGAATTTAGAAAAAAAGAAAACGGACAGCTTATATCACGGAAAGTTGAGGCTTTAAAAAAGGAAATAAGATCAAAATATAAATCAAAAGTTGATAATTACTTTCATGATATAATTATTCATATTGGGGATAATTACTCACATACTAAAAAGTCAAATAAGCTGATTTAATGGATGAAGTAATATTAAATAAGGCTAAAAATGTAAAAGAGTTCCTAAAGTCTTTTAGGCTTGATAATCTTGACTATTCTTCTTTTCTTTTGAATTTATTAGATATTTCTATTTCCAGAGGTAATGATATTGTTTTTATTGCTTTAGTTAAAGATGAAAGGATTGTATGTGCTGGGCTATTTTCAAAAAGTAAAAGACAATTACTTGGTATTAATTATAATATTCTATATTTATATGGGTATTCATTTTTTGATTATAATCAAGTTTATATACTTCCAAAGTTTAAAAACGAATTTTTTATTTTATTGAGGAAGTATTCTAAGTTACAAGCTCTTGATTTAGTGTTGTTAGAGAATATTAAATTTCCTGTATTATTGATAAATTCCATATTACAAAAAAAAACTATTCAGATTTTTGATAGTACTTTATCAAGTAAAGGTTTTACATTCATTGCTGGCAAGAAAAGTTTAAAGAGGCATAGAAATATTGTCAAAAGAGATTTTGAATATAAAGTTAAGCATTTAAAAGGAAGTATGATATCAGATGAAAATTATCAAGATCTTATTTATTTTCACAAAGAAAGGTGGGCGTTTGATAATTTTTGTAGTTCATTTGAAGATATGAATAGGATTAATTTCTATAAAAACCTGAAAGAGAATTCTCTTATGACAGTTATCACTCTGAATAATGAATTATTAGCTTTACATTTTGGTATTCTTAATGACAAAAGGTTGATTTGGCATACTCCAGTATTAAATGTTAAGTTCCTAGAGTTTTCCCCAATTGAAGTTTTGTTATTTGAAACCTCTAATTTTTGTGAATCTAATAACTTAAGATTTTTAGATTTTGGTTTAGGAGATGAAAAATATAAATATAGATTTTCTAATTCAGAAGAATCTATATATGATTATATAATTCCACTTAATTTTAGAGCTAGATCATTAGTATTAATTAGTAAGCTGCTAAAAAATATTTATAATTTATTTAATATAGCTCATTTACTTAAGAAAGGTTTTAGTTTTTTTAATAGAATAAATGTAGTTAAAAATAAAATTAATTTATATAAACTAATTGAAGGTGATTCAATATTTGAATTAAGTAATAATGATGTTAAGTTTAAGAAATTTACAGATTATAGTGAGTTTGTAAATTTTAAAAGATTAACTAGTAGTCCAGTAAAACGATTTCAATTTCTAAGGTTTAAAGAGGGTGATGGTTATTACTGTCTACATAAGGGATCTTATATTATCTGTGATGGATGGTCAAGGAGTAAATCAATATTTATTTCTGAAATTGATAAAGAATATATTTTTGAAAAAGGAAGTATGTTGTACGATTTCAATACTATTACAAGTTTTAGGAATAAAGGGTATTACAAATTTTTATTGAAGAAGATTATCTCTATTCTGAATGAGGATTTATATATATATAGTCTAAGTGATAATATAGCGTCAAACAAGGCTATTAAAGCTGTGGGTTTTAAGCTAATTAGACATAATTTAAAATAGATGAAGGGGTTATTTATTAAATTATGTTTTTTCACTGCTTATTATGTGGGTATTATAAATTTATTTTATCTCTTTACTAGCAAAAGACAGAGAGTTGTTACATTTCATAATGTAATTCCAGATAATTATTTTTATAATTCCATTGAGCAAGGGGTTTCTTGTACTGAGACTGTTTTTAAAGTTCAATTAAAAGAAATAGCTAAGAAGTTTGAGTTTACAACTGAAATAAATAAAAAAAATAGTTGTATGATTACATTTGATGATGGTTATCTAAATAATTATACTATTGCTATTCCTATTTTGGAAATAAATAATATAAAGGCAGTATTTTTTATAACTTATGATTTAGCAGTAAAGACTGAAGTTATTTGGATTGATTTGATTATGAAATGGTATTCTTATGTTCCTGAAGGAAGGTATTCTATTATCGGTAAAGAATTGAATATTTTAAAAGAGAATAGAAAGGAGGTTTTTAATCAGATTTTAGTTGAAATTTATAATGATTATAGTTTAAGGAATAAAGTTTTGGCAGATTTAGAGCAAGCTTTTAGTTTTACTCGCTTAATAATTAATGATAATTATAATAGATTAAGATTTTGTCCAATTTCACTAATAAATATTGAAAAAATGAAGATAAATAATCATCTTGTAGCTAGCCATACAATTTCTCATGATATCTTATCAAATCTATCAGATAAGTCATTAAATGATGATATTAAAGAATCTGAATCATATCTTTTTGATTTTTATAATACTAATTATTTTGCTTATCCTTTTGGTGGAGTTAAAGAGGTTTCAAAAAAGGTTCTAAAAAAATATTCAGAATCAAAATTTAATTATTGTTTTGTTAATTATTGGAATTTTTTTGGGAGTAGTAAAGATGAAAGTGTACAAAGAATTACACTTCCTAATACAGCAAATAAGTATGTAATTCATGCTTACTTATCAGGGTTATATTTTTTCTTTAAAAGAAAAGTTAATCATGTATAGGTTATTCCAATCAATAGGATTTGTTTTTTCTAACCTGTTTAGTAGGAAGGTTTATGATGTTGTTTTTTATTACCCTCAACATTTTAATAGAGATGAAAATAGTGAAAATCCATTTTTTAAGCCATATTATGATCTATGCAATAGAAATAACTTATCCTATATTATTCTTGAGGAGCCATGTGTAGGGTCAAAGTCAAATACTGCTAGCATTCCCTTTGATTTTATATTTTATGTTGTTCAGCTTCTTAGAAGGGTAATTCCTCTTGAAAATGTAATTGATAAGGATAATTCTATTGGTATATGGTTAGGAAAATCTTTGTTAAGGTCTTTTAAGTTTAAGAATGTTGTTGTTATTTCAAAAAGTATGCTGTCTTTTTTTCGAGGACTTAATTCAAGTGCTAAAATTTTTGACCTTCAGCATGGTATAATACATTCAAATAAATCAGATTATTTTATAAATAGTAATGTATCTGTTCACCTTGAAAGAAATGATGTTTTTTTATTGCTTTTTGGAGAAGGATTTAGAAATATATTAGTAGAAGAAGATTCAACTAATTATATGAAAAATCATTGTTTCCAATTAGGATTCTCTGAAAGTAATAACGAAAGTATTCATGATATTTTTAATAATAATATACTGATAACTTTACAGTTTACACACGATCACTCAAAAGAAGAAAATTTATCTTTATTGGATAGTATTAACTCATTTGTAAGTAAAAATCCTAATGTAAATTTTTATTTAAAGCATCATCCAAGATTTAATAATGAGGTAAATCTCTCTTTTCTTTTCTCTTTAGAAAATGTGAATATTGCTCCTGTTCATTTATTAGAGTGTTTCAAGCTATGTAGTTTGCATGCTACAGCTTATTCAACATCTGTTTTTGAAGCTGCTCAATATGGGATTCCAAGTATTATTATTAATCCATTGCAAAAGTTTGATTATTTTAAGTCTGATTTTAGATACCCTTTAGAATATTCAATCTCTGATTTTAAGGATAACCAGATATATCAGAAATCAGTTGAAGTAGTAATGAATTGGAAACAAGAATATTATTCTCCTTTTAATGAACTTAAATTTCTAGATTTATTAAAATGAGTAAGATAAAACTATTTCTTGGTGGGTATATTAATTACACTAATGCACAAAACCTAAATTGCAGAGCAATAGCAGAATATTTGGATAAGAATCAATTTGAAGTTTTAGCCCTAACTATACATTTTGGAAAAAGAGAGTGTTTTGAGGTAAACACCTTTTATTGCTTCATACCCTTTAGTCTTTCAAAACATTTAGGGTTTTTATGGGGAATAATAAATTGTGATGTTGCTTATTTGCCTAAACATGTTGATACACCATTATGGGTGTTAAGGCTAGCTAAATGGCTTAATAAACCATTATTTACAACCATTGAAGGTAATGTAACTGATTTTTCAAAACCAAATCTTACTGCATTATTTGGCTCCCAGAAAAAAATGAAAAAGCATTTTGGTTTTTTTAATAAAATATTTGGAATTACTCAATATCTAATTAAAGAAACTAAATTAGTATTAAGGATAGAAGACAATCCTTTGTTTCTAGGAGTGGATGGGGGATTTTTTGCAAGAAATAAAGTTAAGAACCTAGAGAGTATAGTTTTTATTGGAGGCTTAATTAAAAGGAAAAGAATTGATGAGTTTTTATTATTAGCAAAATTATTCCCAGATTTGCACTTTAAGGTTGTTGGAGGCGGACCAGAGAGAGGGAAATTGGAAAGAAATAGTTCCTTAAATGTTACTTTTTTTGGAGTTTTAGATCATAAAGAAATGAATAAGGTTTTTGCATCTTCAGACTTAATGTTCTTGCCAGCAAAATCTGAAGGATTTCCTAAAGTAATATTAGAAGCTGCATCAGCAGGGATTCCTTCAATAGTTTATAATTCTTATGGAGCATCTGATTGGATGGAGCATAAAATAAATGGTTTTATTGTTAATGATTTTGAAGAGGTTAATTGTGTTGTTGATGAATTGTTAAATAATTCAGATTTGCTGAAAACTACATCTGAAAATGCAGTAAAATTAGCTAATAATTTTGATTGGAAAAATGTAATTATGGAGTGGGAAAAAGTGGTCATAAATTTATATAATGGGAAATAAAAAACAATATATTGTTATTACCCCATTCTTTCCTAGTGATAATAGTCATGTGGGGAGTTATATTTATGATCAAGTTAAAACAATAATTGATTTGACTAATTATGATGTTAAAGTTATAAAAGTAGCATCTATTTTCTCTTTCGAGAAGGATTATTTCTTTAAGGGTATTGAAGTTAAGATATTTAAAATGTTAGATTTTCCATTTTTTATTTTTCCAGGAATTTTTAATTGGGTTAATTCAATGATGATAAAGAAATTCTTTAATAGAAATAAATATTTTGAAAACTTATCTATTATTCATGCTCATGTTTGTTATCCTTCAGCTTATCTAGCAAATGCAATAAAATATAATAGAAAAGTGAAAACTATAATTCAACATCATGGAATAGATGTTTTGCAATTACTCAATGGAAGGTTTTCTTTTTTAACTAAACTACAAAATGATTTTATAAGGAAACGAACTTTAAATCAATTAAATATGATTGATTTGAATGTGAGTGTTTCTAATAGGGTTAAAAATGAATTACATACATTTGATAAATATAAGCCAAAAAAGGAATATATACTTTATAATGGTGTAGATAGATTTAAATTTTATCCAATAAGTGGTCTTAAAAAAACTGATAAATTTCAAATTGGGTGTGTAGCAAATTTCTGGAAAATTAAGGATCAAATTAGTCTGATAAAAGCAGTTGAGATTATGATTGCTGATGGATTTAAAGATGTTAGGTTAAGATTAATAGGAGAAGGAGTAGAGTTGGAAAAGTGCAAAAAGTATGTGTTATATAAAAAATTAGAAAAATATATTTTTTTTGAGAAACAAATGAAACATGAGAATCTTAATAATTTCTATAATGAGTTAGATTTATTTGTTTTACCATCTTATTATGAAGCCTTGGGTTGTGTTTATTTAGAGGCTTGGGCAGCTAATATTCCGGTTATTTCAGTTGAAGGGCAGGGTTTTTCTGAATTAGTTTCTGAAAATGAAATGGAAAATTTAATTGCTAAAAAACAGTCTCCAGAATCATTGAAAGATAGGATTTTTGAAGAATATAAGAAGAGAAGAATTTATGTTTTTAATGAAAAGTATGATATTAGAAATACAATTTCTGAATTTGTAAAATTATACTTGTAAATAAAAAAGAGCAACCATTTTGTTACTCTTTTTTATTGGTTTTTTTGTGGGGTAGCAGGATTACAACCTCTACTCTTTTCACTAGATTACAGCAAGCGTTAAAACTAAAATTTGCACCACTTTTTGCACCGCTAACCAATCTACTAAAACAAACTTAAGAAATTAATTGGATTTTCTGAGTAATTGTACTTCTTCATACCAAAGTGGAATAATTTTGTGTAAACTGTAATCCGTCAGACCAAAGTGGACTGTTTAGTTTAAAAGTCTAGTATATGGTTTTTGTTAATTTTAACCTTATTAAATTAATAAAGATGACAGACAAAGAAAACGCAATGAAGTTCATAAAAGAACTAAAAAGAAAGACAAGAAAGAGATACAATTCTGATGAGAAAATAGCAGTTGTATTAGCAGGGTATAAACAAGAGGAATCCATAGCTCAAATATGCAGGAATCATGGGATAACCCCTGCAACTTATTATAAATGGAGTAAGGATTTTATGGAAGCTGGGAAACATAGATTACAAGGAGATACTTTAAGAGAAGCTAATTCTTCTGAAGTGAAAAAGCTTAAAAGAGAAAATGAAGAGCTTACCCATATGTTTAAGGAAGTAAGTTTGGAACTTAGAGTTCTGAAAAAAAACAATACTTCAGAAAAATAGGGATGAAATATAGAAGATACACACAAGAAGAAAAAATGGAAATTATTAAAATAGTAGAAGATTCAGAATTGGGAGTAAAGCCTACCCTTAAGGAATTGAATATTCATACAAGTACTTTCTATAAATGGTATGGAAGATACCATGAAAAAGGTTTTGATGGTCTTGCTCCAAAACAGAGAAAGGGAAGTAAATTCTGGAACAAAACTCCTAACAAACTTATTGACAAAACAGTTAAAGTAGCCTTAGAAAGACCTGAACTATCACCAAGAGAATTAGCTGCTCACATAACAGATGAAAGAGGTTATTTTATTTCAGAGTCTTCTGTTTACAGAATACTAAAAAGAAGAGGATTAATAACTACTCCTACTCATATTGTAATGGCTGCTGGAAAGAAGTTTAAGGACCAGCCCTCAAGAATACATCAGCAATGGCAGACAGACTTTACCTATTTTAAAATTAAGAATTATGGTTGGTATTATTTATCCACTATTATGGATGATTACTCCAGGTATATTGTGAGTTGGGAGCTCTGTGAAAGGATGAAAACTGAGGATGTAAAAAGAAGTATTGACACTGCAATTTATAATGCAAATCTTGAAGAAAAACAACTCCCAAGATTATTATCTGACAATGGTAGTTGTTATATTTCTAATGAGTTAAAATCTTATTTATCAGATATAGGAATGGGACATGTTAGAGGAAAGCCTAATCACCCCCAGACTCAAGGGAAGATAGAAAGGTATCACAGAACTATGAAGAATATTGTGAAACTGCATCATTATTACAATCCTTCAGAGTTAGAAATGGCGATAAATGAATGGGTAGAGTATTACAACAATGAGCGTTATCATGAATCTTTGAGCAATGTAATACCATCAGATGTTTATTATGGAAGAGATGAGAAAATCTTAAAGAAAAGGAAGGAAACCAAATTAAAATCAATACAAAAAAGAAGACAAGAATATTTACAACAAAAGCTGAAATCAGCATAATTATGAATTACGAAAACTATTTACTAACTTTGAGGAAAATTATTCCACTTTACTATGAAGACGTACAATCAAAGTACTTGTAATAAAAAAAAACCAACAAATTGCTTTGCTGGTTTTTCCACTTGTTTTTGGTCTGGATTTTAATCCTTTCCTAAATCATCAAAATTTACTTCAGTAAAGTCAGTTGATGATTCTTCTTCTTCTTGTACGGGTTTAGGGGTAGCCTTTGTTTCAATTTTATTTTCTTCTTTAACTTCCTCTATTTTCTTTTCGGAATTGGAGATAATTTCTTCTCCTTTTTCCTTAATTATATAGTCACTCACTTCATTCAATGCTTCCTTAAAGTTAGCAAAATCTTCCTTGTACAAATATATTTTATGCTTATTGTAAAAAGGAGTTCCATCTTCATTAAAATCTCTTTTGCTTTCTGTTAGGGTCATGTAGTAATCCCCAGCTCTTGTTGATCGTACATCAAAAAAATAAGTTCTTCTTCCTGCACGTACTTTTTTTGAAAAAATCTCTTCCATGTCTCTGTTATCAGCCATCTATAATTTTTTAAGAGCCAAATATATTAAAATAAATTAACTCCCTTATTTTACTTGCTTGTTGCATTGTATTTGCTCCATCTCATAATAGAATCCTTTGTTGGCAAGTAGTTCAGTATGGGTTCCTGTTTCAGTTATTTTTCCTTTGTCCAGTACTATAATTTGGTCAGCATCCTTTAAGGTGGATATTCTGTGCGAAATGATAATACTGCTTTTGTTTTTGCTTTCCTTTTTTAATTCCTTAAGTATTCTTTGTTCTTTGGTAGCATCAATGGCGGATAAGCAATCGTCAAAAATAAAGAGATTAGGGTTTTTGTAAAAGGTACGAGCAATGGCTAGTCTTTGTCTTTGTCCTCCTGATAATTGCACTCCTCTTTCGCCAATAATAGTGTCAAATCCATCTTTAAAGCTGGTTATTTCATCAAGAATATCTGCTTTTTTTGCAGCGGCTATTATTTTATCTTCATCTGTTGTGTCGCTAGAAAAAGCAATGTTTTCTCTTACCGTTCCTGAAAACAGATACCCATCTTGAGGTATGTAGCCAATGGCAGTTCTTATGCTGTTCAGGTTCAGGTTTTCAATTTTAGTATCCCCAAATTTAATGCTTCCTGTTGTACTATCGTATAGGCGGCATACTAGGTTAGCAATAGTTGATTTTCCACTACCTGTCTTTCCAAAAATACCAATTGTTTCCCCTTCTTTTATGCTAAAGTTTAAGTTCTTTAATGCTTCTATTTTAGTGTCATCATAGGTGAAACTAACATTATTAAATTCAATATTTCCTTTTATTGGAGTGTGTTCAGCAGTATTATTTTCAATCTCTGTTTTAATGAGTAAAAAGTCGTTTATCCTTTCTTGTGATGCTGCTGCTCTTTGTACTAAGGAGGTAATCCAGCCTACTGATGCTACAGGCCAAGCTAACATATTTACATAGATGATAAACTCGGCAATATTACCTGTGCTTATATTTCCTTTAAAGCTTTCCAGCCCTCCAATATATACGGTTAGTACTGTGCTGAATCCTATCATTGTTATGATTAGGGGAAAAAATAAGGCTTCAATTTTCACCAATTCAAGCTGTCGTTTTGTGTACATTTTACAACTATTAAAAAATACTTGTAATGCATTTTCTTCATTACTAAAGGCCTTTACAATTTTTACTCCTGAAAAGGTTTCTTGTGTAATTGTAGTAATGTTGGATAGTTGTGCTTGTACTTTTTCACTTCTTTTGTTCATGGTACTGCTTACAAAATAAACTGCAATTGCTAGTATGGGTAGGGGCAGTAGTACATAGGTAGTTAGGGTAGTGCTGATACTTATCATTTTTCCAATTACTAAAAAGAATAGAATTACAATATTTATAGCGTACATCAGTGCAGGGCCTAAATACATTCTTACTCTACTTACATCTTCTGATATCCTATTCATTAAATCCCCAGTTTTGTTTTGTTTGTAAAACGAGATGCTTAAGGCTTGGTATTGTTGGTATATTTCATTCTTTAAGTCATATTCTATCTTTCTGCTCATTACAATAATTGTTTGCCTCATAAAGTACATGAAAACACCTTTAAGTAGGGCAAATAATACAATTAGACTTCCGTATTTCAACAAGATGCTACTTGTGTTAGTATTTGAGTTGTCTTCCGAATTCATACTTAAAATAACTGCATCAAAGGCTTCTCTTACAAATTCAGCAGGGTATAGTGCAAACAGATTAGCAATAATGATTAAGACAGAACCTAACCCTAGTAAAATTCGGTATTTCCAGAAAAATTTATTAAGGTATTGTAGGTGTTTCATTAATTGATTAGGGTCTTTAATTGAAAAGCCAAAAATAATAAGTAAATTCGCGCCCCATTTAAAAATGAGCAGAAATTAATTTTTAAAAGAGGAATATCTGATTAAATAACTTAATTTAACAAGAGAAATGTCAACAGTAACAACAGAAACAAAGCCAACAAACGATTGTTTAGTGGTAAGTAAAATGAGTTTAATGGGGCACGAACAAGTTGTTTTTTGCCATGATAACGAAACAGGATTAAAAGCAATTATTGCTATACACGATACTACTTTAGGGCCTGCACTTGGAGGTACCCGTATGTGGAATTATGAAAATGAAGCGCAAGCAGTACAAGATGTGTTGCGTTTATCAAGAGGAATGTCCTTTAAAGCAGCTATTTCTGGTTTAGAACTAGGAGGAGGTAAAGCAGTTATTATTGGTGATGCAACTACTGAAAAAACAGAAGCCTTAATGCGTAAGTTTGGTTCTTTTGTTGATAGCTTAGGTGGTAAGTATATTACTGCTGAAGATGTAGGAATGAGTACTAAGGATATGGAGTATGTGCGTATGGAAACTAAGCATGTTACTGGTATTCCTGAAAGCATGGGAGGTAGTGGTGATCCTTCACCAGTTACTGCTTTTGGAGTATATATGGGAATGAAAGCTGCTGCAAAATACAAGTGGGGAAGTGATAACTTGGATGGTAAAACTGTACTTGTACAAGGTATTGGTCATGTAGGGGAGAACTTAGTTAAACACTTAACTGAAGAAGGAGCTAAGGTTATCATTAATGATATTAACGAAACAAGATTAGCTGAACTTGCTGGTCAGTATGGTGCTACAATTGTAATGGGAGATGCTATTTATGATTTAGATATTGATATTTATGCGCCATGTGCTTTAGGTGCTACTGTTAATCCTGATACTATTGCTCGTTTAAAATGTGAAATTATTGCTGGTGCTGCAAACAATCAATTAGCTGATGAGGATAGAGACGGACAATTATGTTCAGATAAAGGGATTGTTTATACTCCTGATTTTTTAATTAATGCTGGTGGATTAATTAATGTTTATTCTGAAATTAAAGGGTATGATAGAGAACATGCTATTAACCAAACTAGAGCAATTTACGATACTACATTGGAGATTTTAAAGAAAGCTGAATTAGATGAAATTACAACTCATGCTGCTGCTTTAGAGATTGCTGAACAAAGAATTAACGATAGAAAAAACGCATAATTTAGATGCTTAGCAGAAGACATATCAGGTTAAAAGTAATGCAATCTTTGTATTCTTACTTTTCGGCAAAGGAGGATAACATGCCAGTTGCTGAGCGTGCAATGCTCAAACATATTAATGAGGTGACAGAACTTAATTTAGTGATTGTTGCGTTATTGATTGAACTAGTAAAGCATGCTGATAGTTTTTATGAAGAAGGAAAGAAAAAACACTTACCTACTGCAGCAGATTTAAATCCTAACAGAAGGTTTGTTGAAAATGAATTAATTGCTTTGATCCGTGAGGATAAGGCATTAATGGATAGAGTAAGTCGGGTGTCAGGAATTTGGTTGAAGAATGACCATGATATTGTAAGAAAATTGTTTGTTGAATTACATAAATCAGAACAATATACTAAATATGTTGCTTCTGAAGATCAAGGAATTGATGTTGACCAAAGGTTTATTGTAAATGCATTGAATGATATTATTTTAAACAATGAATTGGTTCATCATATTTTAGAAGAAAGAAGTATTTACTGGACAGATGATTTGCCATTTGTCGCTACTATAATAATGGGGCAAATTAAGTCACAAAAAAGTATGAATCCTACTTCAGTTTTTAAAGATGATTCAGATGAAAAGTTTGCATTAAAATTATTCAGAAACACGATAAATAACAATAAAGAATATGAAGATATAATTGTAAAATTTTCAAAAAACTGGGAATTGGAGCGTATCGCAATTATGGATCAATTATTCTTAAAGATGGCTTTTGCTGAAATTCTTTCAATGGAAGATTTGCCTGTAAAAGTATCTATGAACGAGTATATTGAGATTTCAAAATATTATGGTGCTGCAAAAAGTAAATTGTTTGTAAACGGTTTATTAGATAATGTTGTGAAGACTTATACTCGTGAAGGTAAAATTAAAAAGATGGGTAGAGGATTAGTCTAAAAAAAATAATTAGTTTTGAAATCAAAAATTCCAATGAAGCAATTTCTTTTATTATCACTTTTATCCTTTGCAATAGCTTGTACTACATCATCAGATGAAAAGGCAATAAAAGCTGATTTAGTGGCAAGTCCACTTACAGCAAATCAATCAGCTGTTACAGTTGAAACTCCACAAATTGAGATGTTAGAAACTAGTTTTGATTTTGGTGAGATGCAACAAGGTGAATCTGTTACACATGACTTTGTTTTAAAAAATATTGGTGAGGCTGACCTAATTATTAGTGCTGCCAAAGGTAGTTGTGGTTGTACTGTGCCTGAGTGGCCTAAAACACCAGTTTCAAAAGGAGAGGAGGCTACAATTAAAGTTACCTTTAATAGTGCAGGAAAATCAGGAAAACAAAGTAAAACGGTTACTCTAGTAACAAATGCAATACCAAATACTAAAGTATTAAGTATAAATGGGAATATAATTATTCCTGAAAAATAATATTATGATTTTATTACAAGCAGCTGGTTCAGGAACTTCTTCATTAATTATGTTCGGTATGATTTTTGCCGTAATGTATTTTTTTATGATTCGTCCGCAAATTAAAAAACAAAAGAAAGAACGTGAATACCGTTCAGCATTACAAAAAGGGGATGATGTGATTACTATCGGTGGTATTTATGGTAAAATTACTGATGTAAAAGAAGATGCTGTTGTTATTGAAGTGCATGGTGGTACAAAACTAAAAGTTGCTAAAACTGCAGTGTCAATGACAGGAGATACTGGTATAGAACAAAAATAATGCTTAGCAACTTAAAAAACAGAATAGTAAGTTTTTTTAAGTCAGAAACAAATAATAAAAAGCTAAGTACTTACGCTTTATTTCTTTTTATTTCATTTTCATTTTGGTTTTTAAGCATGTTGTCAAAACAATATGAAACAACACTAAGAGTCCCACTTACCTATATTAACTTCCCTGCTGATAAAGTGCTGGTTTCTACTCCTACTTCATTTATTGAGGTTAGAGTAAAAGCTCCTGGCTTTTCTATTTTGTTTTATAACTTATTTAATTTTGAAGAATTAAATTTGGATATTCAACAAGCAAATACCAAGCCTAAAAAAGGAGGAAGTGAAGTATTTTGGCTAATGAATTCCAAACGAAAAGATATAACTGAGGTTTTGTCTTCATCTATGGAATTGATAGCCATAAGTCCTGAAAAATTAATTATCCCCTTTAGTAATAAAGCCAAAAAGAAGGTAGCTATTAAATTGAATCAATCTATTAGCTTAAAACCTGAAATATGGTTTGCTAATCCTATATCTTTAATTCCTGATAGTGTTATGGTTTATGGAGAACAGGAAAACTTAGATGCAATAACTTTTATTGAAACAGATGAGTTAGTATTAGCTAATGTTTCTGAAAATGAAAATCATAGTATTAGTATTACAATTCCTGATGACTTACAATGTAAAGTAGAGAAAATTGAAGTTGTGATTGAAGTAGAGCCCTTTGTAGAGCAAATGCTGATATTAAAAGTTGAGACAAAGAATTTGGACAAAGAATATTCCATAAAATTATTCCCTGAAGTAGTGCAGGTAACTCTAAGGGCTCCAAAAGATAAGTACAGTATATTGCAAACTGACTTCTTAAATCTTAGTGTAGATGCTAGTTTAATTGATTCTGAAAAAACAACTTTAACAGTTGAGGTGGAAAACCTACCTTCCTTTATTCAGTTACAAAGGGTGTATCCTTCAAGATTGGAATATTTACTTATTAAGGAGTAAAATTATTTAATTTCTACATCACAACTTACTGGATAATGGTCGGAAAGTTCTTGCTTATGTTTGGTGTAATTATAGCTGTTTAACTTTTCATTATGCAGAATATAATCAATGCGTAAAGCAGGTAATTTTACAAAACTTTGTCCTATTCCTTTCCCTGATTCTTTAAAAGCATCCTTTAAATCGGAACTAATAGTATTGTAAGCATAGGAAAGTGGTGTATCATTAAAATCGCCACATAAAATAATTGGGTAAGGTGAGCTTTGCATGTGCTTCTTAATTACTTCAGCTTCTTCAGCTCGTTTCTTATAGCTGATTTTCATTCTTGATACTATTCCGTGTATACCTTTTTTTAGTGTCTCTTTTTGTGGGTTTTGCAAAAATGAATAATCACTATTTTTAAACCAATTGGAGGCCAAATGCACATTGTAAACGCGTATTGTATCTGTGCTTATAAGTAGGTCGGAATATATACAAGTGTTATTCATACGCTCTCCTTTTATGCTTACTGTCGCTTTATTTATTTGAGGGTAGCTGCTATAAATAGCCATGTGCCATTGGTTTTTTTTGCTTTGTAATCCTATGTGGCGATACTTGTAATTTAAGTTTGGAATTTCATCTGGTGTATAAAACTCTTGTATGCAAAGTATGTCAGCCTTCTCACTTTTTAAAAAACTAATTATTTCTGATTTTATATCAGGTTTTGGTATCCATCCATAACGATTGAAAAGGCGTACATTGTAGGATAGTATTTTAATGCTGTCAGCACTATTACTAGTAGTAGGTTGTGTTCCAAAAAACAGTCCTATAAATTGTAATCCGATTAGTAGGAAAATCACATTTGCCCATAATTGTTTTTTAAACCCAACAATCCAGTAAATGAGAAACAAACTATTTATGATATAAAAAACAGGAAATAACAAGCCAAAAAATGAAATAGGCCAAAAAATAGTAGGGCTTATATAAGGAGATAGATAGGAGAGAAGGAGTAATAGTAAACAAACAGAGTTTATTAGGTAAAGTAGCTTATTTATTAATGAAAGGCCTTTCATTTTATTTTTTGCTGGCAGAGAATAAAGTTGCTTTTTCTTCTTTACTTAAACTTTCGTATCCTGATTTTGATATTTTTTCTAACACCAAGTCAACTGCTTTTTGTTGTGCTGATTTTTCAGTATTGAATTGTTTATCGCTTTTTGGGCGTTTGTGTACAGTTTTGAGTTTATTTTTGGGTTTAAACAAATTACTTAGATTATTCATCCACTTTGTAAACCCTACTGAATAGTCATTTCCTTTTTGCAATTGTTTAATATAAATATAGCCAAATAAAGCGCCACCCAAATGCGCAATATGCCCACCTGCATTTCCTTTAGGAATACTAATTATATCAAGTACTACACTAAAAATAGCAATATGTTTTAGTTTTACAATTCTTATAAAAGGAAAGCGAACGCTATAGTTTGGTGAGTAAGTAGCAATGGCAACTACAATAGCTAATACTGCTGCTGATGCACCTAAGGCTTGCGCATTTTGAGTATATATTGTTAATGCAGGAATATAATTATATGCAATAATAAAAATGATTCCTCCTGAGATTCCTCCTAGTATATAGGTGCTTAAGAGCTGTTTTGGGTTTAGGTATTGTAAGAATATCTTCCCTGCAAAGTGCAGCCAAACCATATTAAAAAGTAAATGTAAAAAGCCATTATGCAAAAACATATAAGTAATAAATGCCCAAGGTTGGTTAAGCAGCTTACTGTTTTCGGCAGGTAAATACAATTTACTTAATATAGAGGATAGATCAAACTGAAGCATGAAAGAAAATACGCCTAGAATGCTAAAAATTAAAAACACACCTACATTTATATAGATGAGTTTATTCAGGATAGTTCCTTTTTTGAATTCTTGTTTTAGGTTATTTAAAATACTATCCATTAATAAAATTGTGTATTGTTTTTCTGCCAATATTTAAGAATGATAAAGCCAAAGAGCATTCCGCCTAAATGCGCAAAGTGAGCTACATTGTCAGCAGGGTTATTGCTTATCCCTGCATATAATTCCATTATTCCATAAAGGATGACAAAGTATTTCGCTTTTATAGGAATTGCAAAATAAATATAAAGGAATGTATTAGGGAAAAGCATTCCAAAAGCTAAAAGGATACCAAATACAGCTCCTGAAGCCCCTACAGTTGGGGTGTTAATCAGTAAATTTAGTTTCCCCATCATTGGGTGGGTATAATTCTGGAAGTTGTCTAGAAGTCCTCCGCCATTTTCTAATAAGATACTTAAATCATTTGGGTTAAGTTGACTTTGTAAACTCATTATTTCGTATTGGCAAACGGCCAAATGAACAAAGGCTGCACCAATTCCTGTTATCATGTAATAAGTTAAGAATCGCTTTGCTCCCCATACATTTTCTAATATTTTCCCAAACATCCAAAGGGCAAACATATTAAACAGTAAATGTGTTGGGCTTCCATGCATAAAAAAGTGAGTAATTAACTGGTGGGGCATAAAATCCTCCGACTGAAACTGATGTAATGCAAACCATTTTGTAAAATCTATTCCATAGCTTTCTAAAGAAATAGTTGCTAAAAAAAACAAACCATTAATAATCAGTAGATTTTTAACTACTTCTGGTAATTGGCTAAAACTGGATGGTCGGTACATGTTAAAAGTATTTTTCTAAGTCAGCAGTTTGTAAATTAATTAGGGTTGCTTTTCCTAAGGGACAAACACTTGGTATATTGCATTTTAGTAATTCAGTTTTTAGGGCAAGCATCTCTTCATTGCTTAGTTTTTTCTGCTCGTTTATTGCTAAACTTAATGCTAGCGATATTGCTAAGCCATTGTGTTGTGCAGTTTGTAACTCTTCATTGTTTTTGTGCTGTTCTATTAAATGCTCAATTACAAATTGTAAATTTTCTTCCTGACATTCAGGAGGTATTCCAAGTATAGAAATACTTTCGTTTTCTTGTATTTCAAATGAAAAACCTACAGATAATAAATCTGTTTTCAAATGACTGATTACTGCAATATCCTGTTTATTTAAGTGTATTTCTTTAGGAAATAATAATTGTTGCGACTGCCCTTTGTTATTGGAGAGTACAGCACTAAAATATTCAAATAAGATGCGTTTATGAGCCCTGCTTTGATGCAATAAAGCCATACCTTTTTCGGTTGGGAATGCAATATACTTATTTCCAATTTGCATTACCTCACTACTATTGTTTTCTATTTCAAAGTGTGTGTCTAATTGCCTTGTTTCCACTTCTATTTCCTGTGGAATGTATTTTTCTCTAGGAGTAAAATCTTCTGTTTTTCCAAAAGGATTATAGGAAGTATCTACTTTTATTTTAGGCTCTCTTAAGGTTGATGTGTTTGGGCTTGGTGCAATATCAAAGGACAGTTCTTGTGAAAAATCCAAAGTTGGAGCAATGTTGTATTGTCCTAATGATCGCTTTACACACGACCTTATAATAGCGTAAATTGCTTGTTCATCTTCAAACTTAATCTCTGTTTTTGTAGGGTGAATATTGATATCAATCAGCTTTGGGTCAATCTTAAGATTGATAAAATAAGAAGGAAAATAGTTGCTTGGAATTAAATCCTCAAAAGCTTTGCTTACCGCATGGTGTAGATAGTGATTTTTGATAAATCTACCATTTACAAAAAAGTATTGTTCTCCTCTCGTTCTTTTAGCTGCTTCTGGTTTTCCAATAAATCCATCAATGTTTACTACTGAAGTTTCTTCTTCAATTGGCACAAGTGTTTCATTTTTCTTTCCGCCAATAATATTTACTATTCTTTGTCTAAAGTTCCCTTTTGAAAGATGAAAAAGCTCATTGTTATTATGAAATAATTGCATTTTTATCTCAGGATTAGCTAAAGCTACACGCGTAAACTCTTCAGTAATATGACGCATTTCAACTGCATCTGATTTTAAAAAGTTACGCCTTGCAGGTACATTATAAAATAGATTTTTTACTTTTATTGATGTTCCGTTTGTAGTAGCACAATCATCATGCCTTTTTATTTCACTCCCTTCAATTATTAGGTGATTCCCTAACTCATTGTCAGTCAGTTTGGTGTTTACCTCTACATGAGCTATTGCAGCAATTGATGCCATTGCTTCACCTCTGAATCCCATAGTCTGTATGGCAAATAAATCATCAGCATTTTTTATTTTGGAAGTAGCGTGTCGTTCAAAACACATACGCACATCTGTTTCGCTCATACCACAACCATTATCCACTACTTGCAACAATGTTTTTCCTGCATCTTTTATGTATATTTTTATCTCTGTTCCGCCAGCATCTAATGCATTTTCAAGCATTTCTTTTACGGCTGAAGCAGGCCTTTGTATAACTTCTCCAGCTGCAATTTGGTTAGCGACATGGTCAGGTAATAATTGTATAATATCCAATACTATTTTACTTAATTGATTAGTAGTTTGTAAGCTAGCAAAGATAAAATAATAATCATAAATATAATTCTATACTTCCTGCCTTTCTGTACAGGATTTTTTAGGTTATTTCTTTTGAATTTTAAAGTTGATTTTCCTTCTTTTTCTAATTGTTCTCTTCTTTCCTTTCGCTCGTCATAATACCTAGGTTTAAATGAAAAACTTTTACTTACTGAACTTTTGAAAAATGAAGGAAGTCTAGGTGCTTGCATAATGCGAAAATAATGAAAAAGGTTTTAATAATTTTAGTTAATAAGTAATGATTTTCAAATTCTGAATTGTTTTAATAATGCCAAACAATTTCTAATTTTACCAACTATGAAAAAAATACTATTTCTATTTGTAATTACTGTTTTTTTAGGTGCTGTTCAAGCACAAAATAAAGCAGTTTTTTTATCTGATTCTACTTCTTGGGCTGATAGTGTATTGGCTACTCTTTCGGAACAAGAGCGTATTGCACAGCTTTTTATGGTAGCAGCTTATTCTAATAAAGGGAAAGAGCATCAGAAACAAATTACTGATTTGGTAACACATTATAAAATTGGAGGAGTGATGTTTTTGCAAGGAGGACCTGTTAGGCAAGCTAAATTCACGAATCTGCTGCAGGAAAATTCTAAAGTTCCTTTAATGATTGCTATTGATGCGGAGTGGGGAGTATCTATGCGTTTAGATTCTGCTTTGCGTTTTCCTTGGCAAATGACTTTGGGTGCTATTGAAGATACCTCTTTAATTTATGATATGGGAGTGGAGGTGGCTCGTCAATGTAAATTATTGGGGATACATATTAATTTTGCTCCAGTTGTGGATGTGAATTCTAATCCTAAAAACCCAATTATTAATAACCGTTCCTTTGGTGAAAACCCAGAAAAAGTTGGAAGAATGGGTGTTTCTTATATGAAAGGAATGCAGGATAACAATGTTTTGGCTTGTGCTAAACATTTTCCTGGTCATGGTGATACGGATACTGATTCACATAAAACATTACCAGTTGTTAATCACTTGAAATATCGTTTGGAAGAAGTAGAATTGGTTCCTTTTAAAAAGTTAATTAATAACGGTTTAGGTTCAGTTATGGTGGCTCATCTTAATATTCCTGTATTGGATGATACGGAAAATTTGGCGGTAACTCTTTCGCCTAAAGTAGTAAACGGATTGCTGAAAAAAGAAATGGGCTTTACGGGCCTTGCTATAACTGATGCACTAAACATGAAAGGGGTGAGCCATTTTTATGCTCCAGGGGAGGTGGATGTAAAGGCATTGTTGGCAGGAAATGATGTATTGCTTTTTGCTGAAGATGTGCCTAAAGCAATTGAAGAAATTAAAAAAGCAATTGCAAAAAATAAAATCTCACAAGCTGAAATTGATGCAAGATGTTTAAAGATTTTGAAAGCTAAACAATGGATGGGTCTAGATAGTCTTAAGGCTGTTGATCTGCAAAAAGTTGCAGATGAAATAATTACTACTGAAACAAAGTTATTGGATAAAAATCTTGTAAAATCATCTTTAACTTTACTTCAGAATTATGACGATTTATTGCCTTTGAAAAACCTTGATACTTTGCAAATTGCGGCTGTAAGTATTGGTGAAAATGCTGATTATTTTCAATCTATGTTAAGTAATTATACATCAGTTACACACTTTAAAATTAGTGAAAAAGCAAGTAATACTGAACAGGCAATTTTGTTGAATAAACTTTCTAAATATAATTTAGTAATTGCTAGTATACATAAATCCAATATTAATGCTTGGAAATCCTATAAAATCGATAGAAAAGCAGATATCTTATTGCAATCAATTGCTATGCAATCTAAAGTAGTCGTGCCAGTTTTTGCAAATCCGTATAGTGTTAATTCATTATTATTTACGAATAACTTTGATGCGTTTTTATTGGGTTATCAAAATAGTAAAGAGGCTCAAGAGCAAGTAGCTCAAGCCATTTTTGGTGGAATTGGAATGAGTGGTAAAATCCCTGTAAGTACTAAGCATTTTAAAATCAATTCAGGAGTAAATACTAATGCTATAAGAATGGCTTACACAACTCCTGAGGAAATTAATTTTAAGTCAGATTTACTGTATAAAATAGATAGTATTGCTCAAAATGCAATTGCTGAAAAAGCAACTCCTGGTTGTCAAATTCTAATTGCAAAAGAGGGTAAAATATTTTTTAATAAATCCTATGGATATCATACCTATGATGAAAAAATAGCTGTAAAAAATTCTGATGTCTATGATATTGCTTCTATCACTAAAATTGCTACTACTGTCCCACTTTTAATGCAAATGGTAGATGAAGGGAATTTGAATTTAGATGATGAATTAGGAAAGTATTTGGATTTAGATTCAACTAATAAGTCATCTTTAATTATTCGTGAGATTTTAGCTCACCAAGCAGGACTTTACCCTTGGATTCCTTTCTATAAACAAACATTAGTGAAGGATTCTGTTTCAGGATTAATGCAATTGAGAGATACGCTTTATAGTAAGGAGTCTAGTAAGGATTTTCCTATTAAAGTTGCAGATGGTATATTTTTACATGCTTCTTATCCTGATAGTATTATTCAGCAAATTATAGATTCAGAATTATTAGAGAAGAAAGAATACCGTTATTCTGATTTGGGCTATTACTTGTTTAAACAACTTATTGAAAACTCTTATGGAGACTATTTGAATGCTATTATTTTTAATGAATTTCACAATAAACTTGGAATGTCTAATACTAGGTATAATTTTTCTTATTATTTAGATAATGAAAGAGTGGTGCCAACAGAGGAAGATTTTACTTTTAGAAGTCAATTGTTAGATGGTTATGTGCATGATATGGGTGCTGCTATGCAAGGTGGAATTGGTGGTCATGCAGGACTTTTTTCTAATGCAAATGATTTGGCAAAATTGATGCAAATGTATTTGCAAAATGGAGAGTATGCAAATGAAAAATATTTATCAAAAGAAGTAATGTTAGAATTTACAAAATGTCAATTTCCTAATAATGATAATAGGAGAGGGGCTGGTTTTGATAAGGCTGCTTTATCTGACCAGAAGGGAGGTCCTGCAAGTGAAAATGTAAGTCAATTAGGTTTTGGTCACTCAGGATTTACTGGTACTTTGGCATGGGCTGACCCAAAAACTCAAATTGTTTATGTATTTTTATCCAATAGAATTCATCCTGATGCAGCAAATAAAAAATTGTTAACCATGGATGTGCGTACTAATATTATGGAAGTAATTTTTAATAGTGTGAATGAATAATCATTTGAAAATAGGTATTGTTTGTTATCCAACTTATGGTGGAAGTGGAGTAGTAGCTACTGAATTGGGTATTGCACTTGCTGATAAAGGGCATGAAGTTCATTTTATCTCTTATGATCAGCCTTTTCGTTTGGATTTATTTTCAGAAAATATATATTTTCACCAAGTAAATGTACCTGATTATCCTCTGTTCGAATATGCTCCCTATGAGTTAAACTTAACAAGTAAATTGGTAGATGTAGCTTTGCATGAAAAATTAAATATTTTACATGTGCATTATGCAATACCTCATGCCTCAGCAGCTGTAAATGCCAAGCAAATTTTAGCTACACATGGTATTGATATTCCTATTGTTACTACTTTGCATGGAACTGATATTACGCTTTTGGGTAAGGATAAATCTTTTAAGCCTGTAATTGAGTACGCCATCAATCAATCAGATGCTGTAACAGCTGTTTCTAAGGATTTGAAAAAAGAAACTCTTCAATATTTTAATATTAATAATGAGATAAAATCCATTCCTAATTTTATTGATATGAGTCTGTATAAACAAGAAGATGAAATGAAATTAAGAAATTGTTTTGCTAAAGATGATGAATTTATTTTGACTCATGTTTCTAACTTTAGAAAAGTAAAAAGAGTGGAAGATGTAATCCATATTTTTAACAAAGTGAATAAGGAAATTCCTGCAAAATTATTAATGATTGGAGATGGTCCTGAAAGATTAAAAGCAGAGCAGTTGTGCCGAAAATTAGAGATTTGTGATAAAGTAAAATTCTTAGGAAAGCTAAAGGTAATTGAGAAAATGTTGTCTATTTCAGATGTGTTTATCCTACCTTCTGCTACAGAAAGTTTTGGTTTGGTTGCTCTAGAGGCTATGGCGAGTAAAGTGGCTGTAATATCGACTAATACGGGTGGGCTTCCTGAGGTGAATATTGATGGGGAAACAGGTTTTTTATCAGAAGTTGGAGATGTGAATAAAATGGCAATAGATACATTGAGTTTGTTGAAAGACAAGGAGAAGTTAAATACTTTTAAAGAAAATGCTTTAGCACATGCATATACTTTTGATTTGCCAAATATTTTACCACAATATGAAGCTGTTTATCAGGAGCTTTCTTGCAAAATGAAATCATGAAAAAAATAGGATTGACAGGAGGGATTGGTGTAGGTAAAACATTTGTAGCTGAATTATTTCAGCAATTGGGAGTCCCTGTTTTTAATGCAGATATTGAAGCAAAAAAATGTATGGTTGAGGATGAGAAATTAGTGTCTGCCGTGCAATTAGCGTTTGGAGAAAGTATATATATGAATGCTGTATTACAAAAAGAAGAATTAGCCAAGATTGTATTTAATAATGAAGTGGATTTAGCAAAGTTGAATGCTTTAGTACATCCTGTAGTAAAGCAAAAATTTGAAGATTGGTGCGAGAATCAATCGAGTGAACTTGTAATAAAAGAAGCTGCTATTTTATTTGAGTCAGACGCTCACATAGGGTTGGATGCAGTTATTTGCGTAAGCGCAATTCAAGAGTTAAGAATTGTAAGAGTGCAAAAGCGAGACGGAAGTTCAGTTGAAGAAGTAAAAAGTAGGATTAACAAGCAAATGCCACAAGCTGAAAAAGAAGAATTAGCTGATTTTATAATTGTTAATGATGGCGAGAAACTATTACTCCCTCAAGTTTTAAAAGTACTTAAAGAAATGGAGTAATATCTCCTTTTCCTTTACGAATTATTTTAGGAGTGTTTTGAGTGCAATCTACAATTGTAGAAGGAATTACCTCTCCATATCCACCATCAATTACTATGTCTACTATTTTGTTAAAGTGTTCATAAATTAGCTCAGGGTCTGTGCTGTATTCTATTACCATATCCTCATCCTTTACGGATGTAGTTACAATAGGATTTCCTAGTTCTTGCACAATTTCTCTTGGGATATTGTTGTCAGGAATACGGATTCCAATTTCTTTTTTTGAGTTTTTGAATAGTTTAGGGATCGCATTATTGGCTTCCAGAATAAAGGTGTACGGTCCGGGTAATGTTTTTTTCATCAATTTGTAAGTTGAGGTTGCCAAATGCTTGGTGAAATCAGCAATATGACTTAGGTCATAACATACAAATGCAAGGTTATGTTTTTTAATATCTAAGCCCTTAATACGGCATAATTTTTCCATTGCTTTTTTATTATTTACATCACAACCTATCCCATAAACAGTATCAGTTGGATAAATAATTATGCCTCCCTTTTTAAGGCAATCAACTACTTTTTTAATTTGCCTTGAGTCAGGGTTTTTAGGATGTATTCGTAATAGCATTTAGGAAATAATATATTGAATAAGAAAATAGAGTATAGTTAAATCAAAAAATAATAATATACCAAAAAGAGTTGGGTTTGTGTCATATAATTCTTTTAGCATTTTCCAAACTTCAGTCATTGTTTAATAATTTATTTTTGGTTCCCACTTATTTATTCCTCTTGGTAATATGCTTACAAAATCCCACATATTGCAGTAATTATCCCCAGGTCCAAAATAGGATCTATGATGTAAAAAAATATTACCTTCTTTTTTTATGAATGAAGCAACTCCAGGCATAGGACCTCCTTCATCATTTGTAAACCCAAGATCTTGTGCAAAAGTATTTTTAGTTCTGCTATACATGTTAAAGTTCCATGCTCTATATTCCTTTATTTTATTTTGTATTTCAGGAGTTTCGTGTGATACAACTGCAAATGCAGCTCTATCTTTTAAGGGTGCGCTTATCCCATTGTAATTGTCGGCCCAAAGTGTGCAATATTTACATTGTATTCCCATGTAAAATACAATAATAAGTTCTTCTTTTTCTCCAAACAAATCAGATAATAAAATAGCATTATTATTAGTATCCAAGAATGTGTAATCAGAAATTTGAGTTCCTTTTTCTTTTGCAATAAGCTGAGCTAAAATTTCTTTTTTAGCTGCAATTTCATCTTCTGTTTTTCTAATTTCAGGATTTGTTTCAGGATTTGAAATGATTAATGGCATGAAGATTATTTTTCCGATAAAATTACGAAATTATCTTTGAATTAGCAAAGAGGATTACATTCTTACTTTTTGCAAATACAATAAGAACCTTTTTAACCAAGGTCCTTTACTGCCTTTTTTGCTTCCTTTTCTAAAACTATCAAACCACATTTTAGTGTATATACTTGTAAAGATAGCGCAATTAACATGTCCAAACTTTTTAGCTGCTCTCCTTAATTTGATGGTTTTGCTTCCATTCTTTTTCATTTGCTTAACTGCTACTTTAGCATTTTCATGTAATACAATCTTATCAGAATTGCAATAGCATAATTGAGTTGGAACGGTAGGGTTCCAATCAAGTAAATCATTTTCTTTTAAGGCTACATTAAATTTAAAATCAGGATTTTCTAGATATTCTTTTAGTAAATCAGGATGTACAACATCAGCAGGAATTTCAGGTAAATAAGTATTTATTTCTTGCAGGTTTAATTCTCCATTGTAGATGATTGGGATTAAGCTATCATAGGGTGCTTGGAATAATTTATCATCATCTGTAATATTACTTCATTCATACCCATTAAAAGGTAGGGTAGGTAAACAGGTTCTGGGTATGGTTTTAACATTACAGTAGCTTGTACTCTTGTCATATCATATGCTCCTGACATGGGAGAGGATGCTGTAATGGTAAATTGATTAGCATATTCAGTTTCTAATTTTTTTTGTGTTGCCAAACAAGCGTGTCCTCCTTGGGAATACCCTGTTAGAAACAACTTTTCATTAGTAGCAATTAATAGTTTTGTATTCAATTCCTGAATAGCTAATAGCATATCAATACAGGCTGTTGCTTCACTTTCTGAGTTTTGATATAAGTGAAATTTATCTCCTTTCCCAAGTCCTATGTAATCAGGCATGATTACTAAATAACCGTCAGCAGCAAAACCAGCACTAATTGCATTTTCGCCTTCAAGATGTAGATTTGTTTTTTTTAATGTTCTTGTACCATGATGATAAATCAGTTGAGGTAATGTCTCTTCTGAAAAGTTATCAGCTATAAAACAAAGTCCTGATGCTTTTATGGTGCTTCCATCATGCCAAGAAGTTGTATATATAATCTCATAAAGTTTAAAACCATTACTTATAGGTACTATCCATTCGTTTATTTTATTCTCTTTCCATTTTTGTTCTAATTCATTTTGTGTGTAATGATGAATAAGAGTGTGCGAAATTAACTCTTGAGAATGTAAATTTAAAGAAAATAAAACACCTAGAAATAGGATAGAAAACCGACTGAGCATAGAAAGAAGAATTAAAATATTTTACAGGAAACGAATGTAATAATAATTTATTATGCACGCATAGTATTTTATTTTAATTCTAAAACAACTATGTTTTCTACATGGTGGGTTTGTGGAAACATGTCTACAGGTTGAATATGGCTTACTTTATAAAGCTCATCCATTAAAGCTAAGTCACGAGCTTGGGTAGCAGAGTTGCAACTTACATATACAATTCTTTTAGCACCAATTTTTAGGATTTGTTCTACTACTTTCTTGTGCATTCCATCTCTTGGAGGGTCGGTAATAATAACATCAGGAGTTCCATTTTTTGCAATAAATTCATCTGTAAAAATTTCTTTCATATCTCCAGTATAGAAGGTGCAGTTGTTGATTTTGTTGCGTTCTGCATTTTCGTATGCTGCTTTTATTCCTTCTTCAACAGAGTCAATTCCCACTACTTTTTTTGCTGATGTAGCCACATACTGTGCAATAGTTCCTGTTCCAGTATATAGGTCGTAAACTAAATCATCAGAAGTGATATTTGCCAATTCCTTTGTTTTTCGATACAATACTTTTGCTTGTTCGCTATTAGTTTGGAAGAAAGACTTTGCTCCAATTTTAAAATAGAGTCCATCCATTTCTTCCATAATATGATCTTTTCCATTATAGCAAATCACCTCTTGATCGTACATGGTATTGTTTGCTTTTTGATTGATGATGTACAATAAAGAAGTAATTTCTGGGAAAGTAGTTTTGATGTGCTCCATCAATAGATTGATGTTCTTTTTGTCATCTTCATAAAACTGAACTAAGACCATTAAATCATTGGTAGAAGAAGTTCGCACCATTAAATTTCTTAGTAATCCTTCCTGATTTCTAATATCAAAATAAGTTAGTCCGTTTTTATCTGAAAATTGTTTTACAGATAAACGAATAGCGTTAGAAGGCTCTTTTTGTAGATGACAATTATTAAGGTTTATTACCTTGTCAAACATTCCAGGGACATGAAAGCCAAGAGCGTCTTTATCTGCAATATCAGCTTCTGATTGTACTTCCTCTGTAGTTAACCATCTTTTGTTGGAGAAAGTAAATTCCATTTTATTTCTGTAAAAATACTCGTTTTCACTACCCATAATCTCAGAGTGAGAAGGAAGATCAATTCCGCCAATCCTTTTTAGGTTGTTAAGCACCTCATTTTGTTTAAAGTCCAACTGGGATTCATACTTCATATTTTGCCATTTGCACCCCCCACAAGTTCCAAAGTGTTCGCATTTGGGTTCTGTTCTTCTTTCGGAATAGGTATGGATTTTTTCTATTCTTGCTTCCCAGAATTTTTTTCTTCTTTTAAAAACGACAATATCACAAATATCTCCAGGAACACCTCCTTGTACAAAAATGGCTCTACCATCATGTTTTGCTACTGATTTCCCTTTGCTGGCTGTATCAATTATCTCAATATTTTCTATTAAAATTGGCTCTCTTCTTTTTTGTCTTCCCATGTCGCAAAAGTAAAAGATAGATGTTAGATAATGATAAATAAGCTCCCCCTTTTTTTTACGACCTTACCATACTTACAAAAGCTGAACTTAACACTTACCTAAAACCAATAAGTGAGGGTTGGTGTGCACATTTGGTGTAAGGGAAAACATACAATTATAGGCAGTGTAAACCCCTGAAAACCAAAACTTCTGTGTGTTTTTTTTTTTTTTTTTCATAC